>WNFV01000144.1_pt1 | contig 83088 bp, 79 predicted proteins | sample 5400101 | NCBI WGS metagenome assembly WNFV01 (sample SAMN13153361, study PRJNA577476) | soil metagenome | isolation source: 115 cm soil or saprolite under grassland replicate 1 | place: USA:California | collected 2016-06-15
GCGAGCGCGGTAGGCTCGGCGTGAGCATCGGCGGTTGTTCCTTTAGCGGGGAATGGGCCGCCGATGCTCGCCTGCTTGGCTGCACCAGGCAAGCCGGTCAACTCAGCCGGCCATCACCACCGAAATCACGAAACACGAGGACAATATGGAATACGCAATATCCGCCGTTCATGAGCCATCATCGCCCATTGACGTGCTGTGGTGAAATGAACAGGCAGGAAGCTGGATTTCCGATGCAGTCGCCAGGCTCTCCCCGATCGGGGCTCATCTATGCTTTATGGACGATCCAGGGAGCGTGCGCTGATTGCCAAGTTGCTCGCAAAGGCGCGCGAGGGGCACAGCGGCGTGCTGGTGGTTCGTGGCGAGGCCGGCATCGGCAAGCACGCCCTGCTGGAAGACACCGCCGAGCGATCCGGCGACTTCTGCGTGCTGCGCGGGGCGGGGGTGGAGTCCGAGGTCGAGCTGCCGTTCGCCGCCGTGCATCAGCTCCTGCGACCGGTCCTCGTCCGGCTGGGGCGGCTGCCCGCTCCCCGGGCCGCCGCGCTACGGGGTGCATTCGGCCTGGTCGACGCGCAGGCCAACCAGTTCTTGATCCAGCTTGGCGTCCTGAGCCTGCTGGGCGCGGTGGCCGCCGAGCAGCCGGTCTTGTGCCTGATCTCCAAGGCGCGGTGGCTTGACCGGGCGTCCCGGGATGCGCTGCTGTTTGTCGCGCGGCGCCTGCGGACCGAGCGGATCGTGCTGCTGCTGGCCGCCCGCGACGACGACGTGCGCGAGTTTCTCGCGCCCGGTCTGCCAGAGCTCCGTCTGGCTGGGTTGGCTCGGCAGGCGGCCGGGCAGCTGCTGCAGGCGCACGCCGGCCGGCTCGCCGTGCAGGTCCGTGACCGGCTGATCGAGGAGACCGGTGGGAACCCGCTGGCCTTGCTGGAGCTGCCCCAGACGCTGACCGGCGAGCAGCTGGCCGGTCGAGAGCCGCTGCCACAGCGGCTTCCCTTGACCGCCAGGCTGCAGCAGGTGTTCTTGCAGCGGGTGCGGCGGCTGCCAGCGGTGACCCAGACGCTGCTGCTGGTGGCCGCCGCGGAAGACGCCGGCGAGCTGGCCACGATCGTGGCCGCCGGCCGGTTGCTCGGCTGCGGGCTGGAGGCACTGGAGCCGGCCGAGCAGGCAGGGCTGGTGCGCGTCAGCGGGTCGCAGTTGGAGTTTCGCCATTCGCTGGTCCGCTCGGCGATCTATCAGGGCGCCACGTTCATGGCGCAACGAGCGGCCCACCAGGCGCTCACCGAGGTGCTGGAGGGCGAGCAGCAGATCGACCGGCGTGCCTGGCACCTGGCCGCTGCCACGCTGGGGCCTGACGAGGACGTCGCTGAGGCATTGGAGGGTTCCGCCGGCCGGGCCCGGCGCCGCGGCGGCCCGGCGGCGGCAGCCGCCGCCCTCGAGCGTGCCGCCGCGCTGACCCCGGAGCCGGCGTCGCGTGCCCGGCGGCTGGTCGCCGCCGCCGAGCACCTCTGGGAGAGCGGGCACGGTGAGCGGGCACGGGCGCTGCTGGACCAGGTCGAGCCGCCTGTGGCCGACCCGGCCCTGCTCGCCGGCATCGCCCGCGTCCGGGCCGAGATCGAGCTCGCTGCCGGCATCCCGGCTACGGCCTGCACGCTGCTGGTCGAGGGCGCGAAGCTGATCCTGAAGTCTGAACCGCGGCGGGCCAACGAGATGCTGGTGCTGGCCACCTGGGCGGCGCTGGCCGCCAACCAGCTGGACCGCATCGTCGGCGAGATCAGCCTGGCCGGTTCCCGTGTGCCGGGGCCGCCAGATGTCCGAGTCGGGCGGGTCGCGGAAAGCCTGATCGCGGTCGGGCTCGGACGCGCTCCGCCGGCCCCCGCCGGAGCGGTGCCGCCCATGGCGGCGGCCGGCTGGCCCCCGCCATGGGCCACCTGGGAGTGGCCGATGCTGGTCGTCGCCCAGCCCGCCGCCGATGCCGTGGCCGCCAATCAGCGGTATGCGAGGCTGGTCGCGGCCGGTCGTGCCGACGGGACGGTCAGCCCCTTGATCCCGGCGCTGGCGAACCTCGCGATCTCCGATTTCGCCCTGGGCCGCTGGCCCGACGCCATCGGCAACGCCACCGAGGGGCTGCGACTGGCCAAAGACACCGGCCAGGAGAGCATGGCCGGGTACTTCCTGGTCCTGCTGGCAACGATCGCGCTGCGGCAGGGACGGACCGACGACTCCCAGCGGCTGGTCGACCAGGCGCTTGCCGCCGCCGTCCCGCGCCGGGTGGCGGTGGTCGCGGCCGCTGCTTCGTGGAACCTGGCGCGGCTGGAGCTGGCCGAGGGGCGGCCGACGGCTGCGCTGGAGCGGCTGGAGCGGCTGCTGGCGGTTGCCGCCCCCCAGTATCCGACCGTGCACGCCCCCATCGCGCTGCTGGCGACGCCCGAACTGGTCGAGGCGGCGGCCCGCGCGAACGCCCTGGAGGGGATGGAACCCTATGTGGTCAGGTTGGAGCGGTGGGCCCAGCGAGATCAGGGGACGTTCGTCCTGCTTGTCGCCCACCGCTGCCGCGCGCTGATCTGCCAGGACGACCAGGCCGAGCGGCACTTCCAGGCCGCCCTGACCGTACACGGTATCGGCGAGCTGCCCTACGAGCTGGCCCGCACCGAGCTGTTGTACGGCGAGTGGCTGCGACGGGCGCGACGCCGGGCTGACGCCCGCACGCACCTGCGCATCGCGCTGGACCTGTTCGAGCAGTTGGGCGCCACTCCCTGGGTCGAGCAAGTTCGTGTCGAGCTGCGCGCCATCGGTCAGACCGCGCGCAAGCGTGACTCCAGCACGCGCGTGCGGCTCACTCCCCAAGAGCGCCAGGTCGCCCACCTCGCCGGGCAGGGACTGACCAACCAGCAGATCGCGGCGCGGCTGTTCCTGAGCCGGCACACCGTCAGCTACCACCTGCGCAAGGTCTTCTCCAAGCTGGGCATCGTCTCCCGCGTCGACCTGCATGAGCTCGACCCGGACGACGATGTGCCAGGCGGCAGCCAGGGCGAACCAGTCTGAGGACCCGGTGGGTGGCCGCTGCCCGCCAGGCTACTCATTCGCGGGATCCGGGGGAGATTGGCCAGATGTTTCAGAATTGCCACGCCCCGGATCACGAGCTTTTGGGATATGGGAAGTCGCCGCAGGGACGAGCGCGTCGTCGGGCGTGGCTGCCCGCACCTCGGTACGCAGCCGCGGCAGCGCCTCCGGGTGCTGGCGCCGCAACCACGTGAGCAGCCGCTCGCGGACCTCACAGCGCAGGTCCCAAACGTTCGGCGCGCTGTTCGCACTCACCAGGGCGCGCAACTGCATGGTGTGCTCGGTCGTGTCGACGACCTGCAGCACGGCGGTCTGCCCATTCCACAGCCTCGAATCCGCAAGGATCCGCCGGAACTCGGCGCGAACGTCCTCGACCGGGGTCACGTAGTCCACGTACAGAAAGACCGTCCCGACGATGTCAGCGGAATAGCGCGTCCAGTTCTGGATCGGTCGCTCCACGAAATAGGAGCAGGGCAGCACCAACCGGCGACGGTCCCAGATCCGCACGACCACATAGGTGAGCGTGATCTCCTCGATGTTGCCCCACTCGCCCTCGACGACCACAGCGTCGTCGAGGCGGATCGGCCCGGCGAACGCGATCTGCAAACCCGCGATGAGGTTGCCGACCGTGGAGCGGGCCGCCACGCCGGCGACGACCCCGGCGGGCTCGCAGGTTGTCGGAGACCTCCACGTCGTAGCGCCGCATGAAGGCGTCCTCAGTCACGCGCACCAGGCGAATCGCCAGCCAGGCAGCGGCCGCGACGAGCCCGAGCATCAGCAGGTGGAAGACTGCTCCGTGGATGCTGGGCCTCAGCCGTGCAACAGGAAGCGCCAGCACCAGGGCGGCGAGCGTGACCACCAGACGGGCGGGCCAGCGGCAGTGTGTCCGCAGATCCTCGGCGAGCCTGCGGTCCTTCATGAACCGCAGCGCCAGCCGCCATACCACGACGTGGACGAGCAGGACAGCCAGCGCCACGCCCACCGTGGTGAGCACCCTGGATACCCCCAGTACCGGTGATTGCATCCATCGGCCCTTGGGTACCTCTGCACGACCGTCCGCAGTCCACCAGCCACGCCATGGATGGTTGAACGTGCCCCAGCGTGCAACCCCAACTGGACGAGGCCGCGACTCAGATCGAGAACGGGTGGTGCGGCGGCCGCTCGAGGGTGCCCGCTTGCCGAACCGTGAGGTTGCGGCCCAAGACTACTCGTTTCGGGGATTCGAGCGGTCGCATCCGGCTGTCACGCTACCCACCTTGGAGGAGGGGAGACCTCATCCCTCGCCGCTTCATGCGGTCCGAAAGGAGAAACGGCAGCCCATTGCTGGGGCGCACCTTGGGCCAACCCCATCCCACCTCCCGGCCGGGTGCGCCGCGCAACCGAAGCGGCCGTGGAGGACGCGGATGACAGCCGCACCTGCCGGGACGATGGATGTCCGTCCAGGCGACCAGGACGCCGTCAAGCAGGTGGAGGAGTGGTTCCACGCCTACCACGCCACGCGGGACCCCGCCATCCGCGAAAGGATCATCCTCGCCCACTTGGGGCTTGCCGACCGGCTCGCCGCGCGCTTTCGCAGGAGTCGCGGCACCTCCTATGAAGATCTCGTCCAGGTGGCGCGAGTCGGTCTGGTCACGGCAGTCAATCGCTACGACCCCGGCCGGACCAATTCGTTCATCGTCTATGCCATTGTCTGCATCGTTGGCGAGCTCAGACGACACCTGCGCGACAACTGCTGGACCGTCCACGTGGCGCGGACGCTCAAAGAGCAAGTGCTCCAGGTCGTCCGGGCACGTGAAGCGCTGACCATGACCCTGGAGCGCTCGCCGACCGTGGCGGAGATCGCCGACCATCTGAGCATCAGCTGCGAGCGAGTGCTGGAGGCCTTTGAGGCCAACCAAACACGGCTTGAGCTTTCGCTGGACGAGCCGGCCAACGGGGACGGCAGCGTCAGCATCGGCGAGCTGCTTCCCGCTCCGAGCGGCGAGATCGAGGTCGACGATGTGCTGGCGCTGCCTGAGCTGCTCGAGAGCCTGCCTGAAATGGAGCGCCGGGCGGTGGTGCTGCGGTTTTTCCGGGACCTGAAGCAGGATGACATCGGCGCGGTGCTTGGCTACTCGCAGATTCACGTCTCGCGCCTGCTGCGTCGCGCCTTGACCCGGATGCATGAGCAGTGGAGTCGCTGCTGACCACCACACGCCCCGAGATCCCCACGGGAGGTGACCTCGACGTTGGCGGGGATGGCGCCGAGCCTGGCCTGCTGGCCGGCGGAGTCGGCGGTCACCGAGCAGGGTCGTCCAGGTCGAACTGGCTCAGAGTGGCGCGGGAGGTGATGCCGAGCTTGGCGTAGACCTTGTGGAGGTGATAGCCGACGGTGTGAGCGCTCAGGAACAGCCGGGCGGCGATCAGCCGGTTCGTCAGCCCGCGTGCGGCAAGGCGGGCGACCTGCAGCTCTCGCGGGGTGAGCTGGCGCAGGGCGGCCGGGTCGCGGCTGCGCGCGCTCTCGCCGCTGGCGCGCAGTTCGGCCCGGGTGCGCTCGGCCCACGGACGGGCCTCGAGGCGCTCGAAGGTCTCCAGGGCGGTGCGTAGGTGGGAGCGGGCCTCGGCGCGGCGGCGCGAGCGCAGCAGCCACTCGCCATACAGCAGCTCGGTGCGGGCCAGCTCCAGCGGCAGCTCGCCGATCCCGTCGGTGGCCAGGGCGGCCTGGTAGTGCCGCTCGGCTATCCCGTCGCCGCTGATCAGCGCGCGGCAACGGTGGGCGACCGCCACGGTCCAGGTGCGCCTGTCCCACTGGGCCCAACGTTCGAACCTGGCCACCACGGGCTCCAAGCCCGCGACCGCGTCCATGCGGGCGGCCGCCTCCACCAGGGTGCCGGTGGCCAGCTGCGCGATGGGGGGGTGTGCGGTCGGATGCCCGAGGGTGGCAAGGCCATGCAGCCGCTCCAGCGCGGCTTCCGGGTGCCCTTCGGCAAGGTCGAGGGACGCCAGCGTCCAGGACGCGAACGCCGATACCGCGGCCAGCCGCAACCGGGTCGCCTCGGCGAGGGCCTGTCGGGCGAGCTGGCGGCAGTCGTCGGCGCGTCCTTGCCCCGCGGCGAGTGCGGCGAGGATGACCAGAGCGTGGGCGGCGGTGGCGTGCTGGCCGGTCTCGGTCGCGAGCCGCAGCCCTTCGGTGGCGCTGTCGATCGCCGTGGGCCAGCGGCCCAGCGCGGCTTCGGCCAGGGCGAGGTTGGCCAGGGCCACGGTCAGGCCGGAGACCGTCCCGGCGGCGCGGCGCGCCGCGACCGCCCTGGTGTAGCGCTGGTCGGCGGTGACGTCGTCGCCGTCCGGTGCGGCGATCAGCATCGGCCACATCCAGGTGAACGCCGGATGCGGCCAGCCGGTCGCCAGTGTGGTTGGCATCTCCAGGGTGGCGGCACCCGGCGGGAGGCGTTCGAGCCCGGCCGCGATCAGACTTTGGGCGACCCGCTCGACCCTGATGTCACCTCTTGGCAGCCGGGAGAGCAGTGGGTGGATCTGCTCGACGATGCGGTCCGTCTCGCCCGCTGACAATGCTGCCCTGGCGGCCAGCACCAGCATTTCGGCCGCCCGGACCGGGTCGGACCTCAGGATCGGCCTGGCGCCCCTGAGCAGTAGGGTGCAGGCGGTCGCCGGCGTCCCGGCGGCAAGCTCGATCGCGCCCCGGACCTGCGCCATGTAGGCCTGCACGGCCACACCCGTTGGCAGCGCCTCGGCGTGGTTCAGTAGCGTCTGAGCGCGCTCGCCGTGGCCGGCCTCCCAGAGGCAATCCGCCGCGGCGACCAGCCGTTGAGCCCGCGCCACAGGCTGCTGGCTCAACCTGGCGGCGCGCTCCAGCGCCGCGGCCGCGGCCGCCGGGCCGCCGCGCCGCCGCGCCCGGTCGGCAGAGTTCTCCAGCGCCGCGGCGACCTGCTCGTCCGGCTCGAAGCTGGCGGCGGCCAGATGCCAGGCGCGGCGGTCGGCCTGGCCCTCACCTTGGAGCACCCCGATCAGCGCCTGATGCGCCGCCTGCCTGGCCGCCAGCGTCGCGGCCTGGTAGACCGCCGAGCGCACCAGCGAATGACGAAACGTCAGCTCATGGCCGATGACCTCCACCAGGCCCGCGCGCTCGGCCGGCTCCAGCGTCTCCGGCGCGCAACCGAGGGCCTGGCCGGCGGCCAGCACGATCGCCAATTCGCCGGTGTCCTCAGCAGCGGCGATCAGCAGCAGCGTCTGGGTGGCCTGTGGCAGGCGCCGCGCCCGCTCCAGAAACATCTCCTGCAGCCTGCCGTTCAGCGGCAGCAGCTTGGGCAGCCACTCATGGCCGCTGAGCTGCCTGCCGGTCAGCGCCTTCGGCAGTTCCAGCAGCGCCAAGGGATTCCCCTCGGTTTCGGCGATGAGCCGGTCGCGCATCCGCGGGGCGAGCTTGTCGGCGTGCGCCTGCAGCAACTCCCCAGCCGACGCGGGATCCAGTCCGGCCAGACGCAGCTCCGGCAGACCGGGCGCGTCGAACCGGCGCAGGTCGTCGTCACGGGCGGCGAACAGCAGCACGATCCGTTCGGCCTCCAACCGCCGCCCGACGAACACCAGCGCATCCGCGGACGCGCTGTCCAGCCACCGCGCGTGGGAGACGATGCACAGCAGCGGCTGCTCGGCGGCCAGCACGGTAAGCAGGCTCAGCACGCCAAGCTCGATCAGGAAGGGGTTGGCCTGCGCGTCAATCAGCCCGAACGCGCCTCGTAGTCCCCTGGCCTGGGGCGTGGGCAGCACGTTCAGCCGCTCCAGGAACGGGCGCAGCATCTGGTGGAGGCCGGCGAAGGCAAGCTCCATCTCGGGCTCGGCCCCAGCGGCGCGGAGCACCTGGAAGTCGACGGCCCGCTCGGCCGCGTACTGCAGCAGCGCGTGCTTGCCGATACCGGCCTCGCCGCGTACCACCAGCACGCCGGCGCGGCCCTCACGCGCACCGGCGAGAAGGCGGTCGATCTGCGCGCGTTCCTCTCGTCGTCCATACAACATGAGAGATCCCGTTCGGTACGCAAGGAGGATCAGTCTTCGCGCACGGCGGCCGCCTATTTCGTATTGCTGGATTGGATTGTAGGACTCGGCGCGCAGCAACGCTTTTCAAAGCATCGCTCGTCGCGTCCGCGACCTGCTCAGCGAGGAATCTCAGGTGAGAGGGCTCGAGCGCCTCCAGGGTGGTACCCGGTACCCGTCGAATCGCGAGAAGAGCGCAAGCAAGACGACCGAGTGGAGGGACGGTATGGCCAAGGCGGTGGGCATCGACCTGGGCACGACCAACTCGGTGATTGCCGTGCTGGAAAGCGGCGAGCCGACGGTCATTCCCAATGCGGAGGGGTCGCGCACGACCCCGTCGGTGGTGGCGTTCACCGAGCAGGGCGAGCGGCTGGTCGGGCAGCTGGCCCGGCGACAGGCGATCCTCAACCCCAAGGGGACGATCACACGTCGGCCAAGCGGTTCATCGGCCGTCGCTACGACGAGATCTCCAGCGAGGCCAAGGCGGTGTCGTTCGACGTCGTGGAGGGCCCGGGAGGGGTGGTCCGCTTCAACGTGCGCGGTCGGCAGTACGCGCCAGAGGAGATCAGCGCGCTGGTGCTGCGCAAGCTGGCCGAGGATGCCTCCAAGTTCCTCGGCGAGCGGGTCACTCAGGCGGTGATCACCGTCCCGGCCTACTTCAACGATGCCCAGCGACAGGCGACCAAGGACGCGGGGAAGATCGCCGGGCTCGAGGTCCTGCGCATCATCAACGAGCCGACCGCGGCCGCGCTCGCCTACGGGCTCGACAAGCGCGAGCACGAGACGGTGCTGGTGTTCGACCTGGGTGGCGGGACCTTCGACGTGAGCATCCTGGACGTGGGAGACGGGGTCGTCGAGGTCCGGGCGACCGCGGGCGACACGCATCTGGGCGGCGACGATTTCGACCGCCGGCTGGTCGACTACCTCGCCGACGAGTTCCAGCGCGAACAGGGCATCGACGTGCGCCGCGACCCGCAGGCGCTGCAGCGCCTGTTCGAGGCGGCCGAGAAGGCCAAGGTCGAGCTGAGCTCGGTGACCCAGACGCAGATCAACCTGCCGTTCATCACCGCCGACGCGTCAGGGCCCAAGCACCTGACGGCCTCGCTGATGCGGTCCAAGCTCGAGCAGATCACCGCCGATCTGGTCGAGCGCTGCCTCGGGCCGGTGCAGCAGGCCATGGCCGACGCCAAGGTGACCGCCGCCGACATCGACGAGGTCATCCTGGTCGGCGGCGCCACCCGCATGCCCGCCGTACAGGCGCGGGTGCGGCGCCTGACCGGCGGCAAGGACCCCAACATGACGGTCAACCCCGACGAGGTCGTCGCCGTGGGGGCCGCGATCCAGGCCGGTGTCCTCAAGGGCGAGGTCAAGGACGTGGTCCTGCTGGACGTGACGCCGCTGTCGCTGGGGCTGGAAACGCTCGGCGGGGTCATGACCAAGGTGGTCGAGCGCAACACCACCATCCCGGTCCGGCGCACCGAGGTGTTCACCACCGCCGAGGACAATCAGCCCGCTGTCGACGTCGTTGTGCTGCAGGGCGAGCGCGAGCGGGCCGCTGACAACCGGGTGCTCGGGCGCTTCCGGCTGGAGAACATCCGTCCCGCCCCTCGGGGGGTGCCGCAGATCGAGGTCACGTTCGACATCGACGCCAACGGTATCGTCAACGTCTCCGCCCGCGACAAGGACACCGGCGCCGAGCAGGCGATCACCATCACCGAGAGCACCAACCTCGATCGGGCCGAGGTCGAGCGGATGGTGGCGGAGGCCGAGCGCAACCGCACCGAGGACCAGCGGATCCGCCAGCGGGTGGACGCCCGCAATGACCTGGACACGGTCGCCTACCAGGTGGAGCGGCGCCTCGACGAGCTCGGTGAGACGGCCCCGACCCACGAGAAGGCGCGGGCCGAGATGCTGGTCAACGACGCCCGTCAGGCCATCAAGGAGGAGGCGCCGGCGGAGCGCCTGCGGACGCTCACCGGCGAGCTGCAGCAGGTGCTTCAGGGCCTGCTCGCGCACGCGGGCGGCGCCCAGGGGACGCCCGGCGACCAGCCGGAGCGACCACCCGACGACGAGGACGTGATCGACGCGGACTTCACCACCGGCTAGCGGGCTCGCGATGGCTGCGCAGCAACGATCCGGGCCCGACGCCAGCGGCGAGGCGGCCAGCCGCGCCGATGCGGCTGAGGCCGCGGCGGCCCTGGCCGACATGGAGGACCGCTGGCGGCGGGCGCTCGCTGACCTCGACAATCTCCGCAAGCGCTACGCACGGGAGCTGGAGCGGGAGCGGGCCGCGGAACGAGCCCGGGTGGCCGCGGAGTGGCTGCCCGTGGTGGACAGCCTTGACCGGGCTCTGGGGCACGCGGCCACGGACCCGTCCGCCATCGTCGAGGGGATACGCGTGGCGCGCGAGCAGGCACTGGCCGCGCTGGCACGGCTCGGCTACCCCCGCCACGAGGAGGTCGGGGTGCCCTTCGACCCTGCACGGCACGAGGCGGTGAAGATCGTCGAGGATGCCGAGGCGGCATCGGGCACGGTCGTGCAGGTCCTGCGCCCCGGCTACGGGCAGGGCGAGCGCTGGCTGCGGCCAGCCGCGGTCGCGGTCGCCACCACGGCGCCCGGGCAGGGGTGAGCGCCGTGGCCCGCGACTACTACGAGGTCCTGGGGGTTCCGCGCACCGCCGACGCTGAACAGCTGCAGGAGGCCTACCGGCGGCTGGCCCGTACCTACCATCCGGACGTGAACAAGGACCCGGAAGCCGAGGAGCGGTTCAAGGAGATCAACGAGGCCTACCGGGTCCTGTCCGACCCCGGGACCCGGGCGCGCTACGACCGCTTCGGGCCGGACTTCCGCCGGATCCCCGAGGGGGCGGAGGAAGCGGCCACAGCGGGCGGCGCGGGTCCGCGCGGCGCTGGCTTCACTGGCCGCGGCTTCGGCGACCTGGGCGTGGATCTGGAGGACCTGCTCGCCGACCTGTTCGGCGCTCGCGGGGGACGCCGGCCGGTCGCCGGGGCTGACCAGGAGGTGGAGCTGGAGCTGACCGTCGAGGAGGCCTACCGAGGCGGGCGCCGGTGGATCAGGCTCGCGGGGCCCGACGGGCAGCGCAGCTACGAGGTCAACATCCCGCCCGGGGTCACCGACGGGCAGCGGATCCGCCTGGCCGGCCAGGGTGGCCAGGGCGTCGGCGGCGGCCCGGCCGGCGATCTCTACCTGGTGGCACGCATCGCACCCAGTTCCCGCTACCGCCTGGAAGGGCGCGATCTCCACGTGAAGGTGCCGGTGAGCCCCTGGGAGGCGGCGCTCGGGGCGACGGTGCCCGTCGACACGCCGGGCGGGGAGCTGAAGGTCCGGATCCCACCCGGCTCTTCGAGCGGGCGGCGGGTGCGCCTGGCCGGCCAGGGCATGCCGAATCCCAGAGGCCGGGCCGGCGACCTGTACGCCGAGGTGCGGATCGTGGTCCCCAAACGGCTTCGCCGCCGCGAGCGGGAGCTGTTCGAGGAGCTCGCCCGTGTGTCGACCTTCGATCCCAGGAGCCGCGGATGAGCCAGCCACGACCCTCCCGCGCCACGGCCACCGACCGGCGCGCGGCGCGCTACCCCCTGGCCCGACCGGCGCGCCTTGACCTCGACGGCTTTGCCCGCAGCGCGGGCCTGCATCCCGATCTCGTGCGCCGTCTGGTGGCGCTCGGCCTCGTGCGCGCCGCCCGCGACGGCGCCGGCCAGCTGTGGTTTGTCCAAGCCGAGCGCGTCACCGTTGCCCGGATCCAGCGGCTGCGCGCCGGTCTGGGCCTCAACTACGCCGCCGTCGGGGTGGTGCTCGATCTTCTTGCCCGTATCGACGCCCTCGAGCGTGCCGCGCGCGCCCAGCCTCGGGAAGTCGCAAAGGAATGGTGATCGTCCGTGGATCTGAACCGTCTGACCCAGAAGTCGCAGGAGGCCCTGCACGACGCGCAGACCAAGGCGCTGCGGTTCGGCCATACCGAGGTCGACGGCGAGCACCTGCTGCTTGCGCTGCTCGACCAGCCGGAGGGGCTGGCGCCCCGGCTGCTCCAGGCGGCCGGCGCCGATCCGGACGCGCTGCGCACCGGGCTGGAGGCGGAGCTCGGCCGCCGTCCCAAGGTGACCGGCCCCGGAGCCGCTCCGGGCCAGGTGTTCGTCACCCAACGGCTGGCCCGGCTGCTGGACGCCGCCGAACGGGAGGCCGGCCGGCTCAAGGACGAGTACGTCTCGGTCGAGCACCTGGTGCTCGCGCTCGTCGACGAGGGCTCGGAGACCGCGGCCGCGCGCGTGCTGAAGCGCCACGGCATCACTCGGGACACCTTCCTGGCCGCGCTCACCCAGGTGCGCGGCAACCAGCGGGTCACCTCCGCGATGCCAGAGGTCGCCTACGAGGCCCTCGAGAAATACGGCCGTGACCTGGTGGCGGACGCCAGCGCCGGCAAGCTCGACCCGGTGATCGGCCGTGACGCCGAGATCCGCAGGGTGGTGCAGATCCTGTCGCGCAAGTCCAAGAACAACCCGGTGCTGATCGGCGACCCCGGCGTCGGCAAGACCGCGATCGTCGAGGGCCTGGCGCAGCGGATCGTGCGCGGCGACGTGCCGGAGGGGCTGCGTGACAAGACCATCTTCGCGCTCGACATGGGCGCGCTGGTGGCCGGGGCGAAATACCGGGGCGAGTTCGAGGAGCGGCTCAAGGCGGTGCTCAACGAAGTCCGCGCCGGGCAAGGGCGGATCCTGCTGTTCGTCGACGAGCTGCACAACGTGGTCGGCGCCGGCGCGGCCGAGGGCGCCATGGACGCCGGCAACATGCTCAAGCCGATGCTGGCCCGCGGCGAGCTGCACATGATCGGCGCCACCACCCTCGACGAGTACCGCAGGCACATCGAGAAGGACGCGGCCTTGGAGCGGCGCTTCCAGCCGGTGCTGGTCGACGAGCCGAGCGTGGAGGACACCGTCTCGATCCTGCGCGGCCTGCGCGAGCGGCTGGAGGTGTTCCACGGCGTCAAGATCCAGGACAGCTCCCTGGTCGCCGCGGCGGCGCTCAGTCACCGCTACATCACCGACCGGTTCCTGCCCGACAAGGCGATCGACCTGGTGGACGAGGCGTGCGCGCGGCTGCGCACCGAGATCGACTCGATGCCTGCGGAGCTGGATGAGGTCACCCGCCGGGTGATGCGCCTGGAGATCGAGGAGGCGGCACTGGCCAAGGAGACCGACCCGGCCAGCCGCGCCCGGCTGGAGGAGCTGCGCCGTGAGCTGGCCGACCTGCGCGCCGAGGCCGACGCCAAGCGCGCCCAGTGGGAAGCTGAGCGCCAGGCGATCCGGCGGGTGCAGTCGCTCCGCAAGGAGCTCGAGCAGGCCCGCCACGAAGCCGAGGCGGCCGAGCGCGCCTACGACCTCAACCGGGCGGCCGAGCTGCGCTACGGCAGGGTCGCCGAGCTGGAACGGCGCCTGCAGGCCGAGGAGGCACAGCTCACCGCGAAGCAGGGCGAGCGGCGGCTGCTGCGAGAGGTGGTCACCGAGGAGGAGATCGCCGAGATCGTGGCGGCCTGGACCGGCATCCCGGTGAGCCGGCTGCGGGAGGGCGAGCGGGAGAAGCTGCTGCGCCTCGACGAGATCCTCCACGAGCGGGTGGTCGGCCAGGACGAGGCGGTCCGGCTGGTCAGCGACGCGATCATCCGGGCGCGCTCGGGGATCAAGGACCCGCGCCGGCCGATCGGCTCGTTCGTGTTCCTCGGCCCCACCGGGGTCGGCAAGACCGAGCTGGCCAGGACGCTGGCCGCGGCCCTGTTCGACACCGAGGAGAACATGGTCCGCCTGGACATGAGCGAGTACCAGGAGCGCCACACCGTCAGCCGTCTGCTCGGCGCCCCGCCCGGCTACGTCGGCTACGAGGAGGGCGGCCAGCTGACCGAGGCGGTGCGGCGCAAGCCCTACTCGGTGGTGCTGTTCGACGAGATCGAGAAAGCGCATGCCGACGTGTTCAACACCCTGCTGCAGGTGCTGGACGACGGGCGCATCACCGACGCCCAGGGCCGCACCGTCGACTTCCGCAACACGGTGCTGATCATGACCTCCACATCGGCTCGGAGCACCTGCTCGAAGGGGTCACCCCTGACGGGGACATCAAGCCCGAGGCCAGCGAGCGGGTCATGGCCGAGCTGCGCCGCCACTTCCGTCCTGAGTTCCTCAACCGCATCGACGACGCCGTGGTGTTCAAGCCCCTGACGCTGGCGCAGATCGAGCGGATCGTCGAGCTGCAGTTCGCGGAGCTGCGCGGGCGGCTGGCCCAGCGACGCCTGACCCTGGAGCTCACCGACGAGGGCCGCCGGCTCATCGCGGCGCAGGGGTTTGACCCGGTCTACGGCGCGCGGCCGCTGCGCCGGTTCATCGCCCGCGAGGTGGAGACCCGCATCGGCCGAGCTCTGCTCGGCGGCGACGTCCACGACGGCGCGATCGTGCGGGTGGATGCCCACGGCGGCGAGCTGGTCGTGGCCTATGAGAATCCCCCGGAGAACCCGCCGGAGCCCGGGGACGCGGCCTGAGCGCCGGGCCCTGCCGGGTCGTCGCACCCGGCGTCGAGCAGGCGGCCAGGACGCTGGCCGGGCGCCTCAAGGCGGTCAAGGTCAACGTCGACCAGGCACCTCGCGTCGCCGAGCGCTTCGGCGTGCAGGGGATCCCCACCCTGCTGCTGCTGCGCGACGGCCGGGAGGTCGCCAGGCAGGTCGGAGCGGTCCCGCCGGCCGCGCTGCTCCGCTGGACCGAGGAGGTGATCACCGAGCCCGCAGCCTGATCACATGACACGAGCACGACGGCTGCGCCACGGGGCCGCGGTCACTCCGCCTGGCCAGCGGTCGGCTCGTCTCCCCTGCGCGTGATGCGAAGCGCGAGCACGGTCGCTCCGAGCAGAAGAATCGTCGCGGCCAGTACGCCGATCTCGAGCATCACGTCCCGGAACCGACCAGTCCCCAGCAGGTTCTCGGCCTCGGCGCTGATCACGATCAGGCGCCGGACCACCGCAACGATCCCGACGATCAGGAAAGACTCCACCTCCACCCTGCGCCGGGCGATGACGACACGGATCGTGCTGATGAGCTCGGTGAAGATGAACACCAGCAGCAAGCCACTCAGGAGTCCGAGCGCGTTGCTGACGAACGGCTCTCGACCGAGGTCGTGGACGAAGTTGTACACCACCACCCCAAGCAGGATGGCCCCGCTGACAATGAGCGCCACTGCCACCGCCGCATCGATGACGACCTCGCCGTAGCTGAGCAGCGCCGCGACCCAGGACCGGTCGCGGCGCCCCTCCTGGTCAGCGCCTGCAGGCCTCACGACCATGATCGTTCACGACCCGAGCAAGTCCTGTCCATCCGCGGGAAGGCGATTTTGCGCGCTGAACCGGATCCCCGTCCGCTCCCGGGGCACCGTGACCTTGCTCAGCCGAGACCCTTGGCGAAGCCCAGCCGCCAGCTCGGATAGCGCAACTGCCAGCCGAGCTCACGCTTGGCCTTCTCGTTGGACGCCCCACGCACCTCGGTCATCATGATCGTCGCCGCCTCACCGGCCGCCAGCCGCCCGAGCCAGCGCGGCAGGCGCAGCGGCGGCTTGGCGCCCAGCGCGCTCGCCAGTGCGGGCAGCCAGTCGCGCACAGGCGCGGGCTCGTCATCCACGATCTGGTAGATCCCTCCCGGGCCGCGCTCGACGGCCGCCACGGTCGCCGAGGCGGCGTCCTCGATGTGGACGAACGACCACACACCGCCACCGCCCCCGACCAGCGGGAACTGTCGCTTGCGGACCGGCTTGGCCATCGCCGCTTCGGGATCCAGGCTCATCCCGGTCCCCGGGCCGTAGAAGCCGCCGTAGCGGAGCACCAGGCCCTCGGCCCACCGGATGCCGGTCACCGCCTGCTCCAGATGGCGGATCGCCGCGACCGTGGAGCGCAGCACCTGCGGTGGGTTGGGATCCAGTGGATCGGTCTCGCTCTTCACCGGCCCGCCGGTGCGCGCGAACGGCCAGCCCGCGTAGCTTTGTGCCACGAAGCGGCGCGCGCCCACCGCGCGGCCGGCGGCGATCAGGTGGTCGGTGCCCTCGGTGCGCAGGCGGTTGGTCACCGCGAAGAAGCGGTCGGGGTGTCGCATGTCCGGCGCTCCGGACAGCGCCGTGGCCTGGTGCACGATCACCTCGGGCTCGGCCTCGGCCACCGCCCGGGCCACCGCGTCGGGGTCGAGCGCGTCGGCCACCACCGGCCGGGCTCCCAGCGCCCGCAGCGCCTCTCGCTTGGACGCCGTCCTGGTCATCCCCACCACCTCGTGGCCGCCCGCGACGAGCTGCGGGACGAGCTGTGTGCCGAGCGCTCCCGTGGCGCCGGCGACGAATACCTTCATGGCATCTCCTTCCACGTCTGCGTCAACCAGGAGACGAGATAGCACCGGCGCCTGTGACATCCCGTCGCGGACGTGGCGATGCAGGCCGCTCTCCGACTAGCCGGTCGCCCTGGCCCGGGCCTTCACGATCGATCGGATCGTCAGCAGTGTGGCGACGGCCACGATCTGGCCTCCGAGCACGATCCGGTTGACGTCGATCGCGGGTCGCCAGGTCATCTCATTTCCTCGGATCAGGAATGCTCCGACCGGGTGGGCGCTCATGCGGAAACCGCTTCCGGAGCCCTTCCCCTTCCTCTGGCCCTCCGGGCGCTCGCCGCTTCCTCCTCCGGCACCGCCTTGGATCCTGGCCACGGGGATCACCGTGACGCCGTTCTTCTCGTACGGCTTCGCACACCACTGGCCGCGGTGCTGGGGATCGCGCTGACGCTGGAGCGTTCCGGCACGAGCCTGGCGCAGGTGGACACGGTCGACCTCATCCGGCGGCTGTCGGCCAACGCCCGGAAGCTTGACCGCCTGCTCACCGACCTGCTCGACCTGGACCGGCTGAGCCGCGGCATCGTCGCGCCGAAGCGGCGGCCAACCGACGTGGCCGCACTGGTGTCGCGGATGGCGGCGGAGTGGACCCTGCTCAACGGACGTGAGCTGCAGCTCGACGTCGAACCGGCGATGGTGTCGATCGATCCGGGCAAGGTCGAGCGGATCGTTGAGAACCTGCTCGCCAACGCCGCCAAGCACACCCCGCCGGACGCGCCGGTGTGGCTGGGGGTGCGGCGTCACGGCGACAGAGACGGCGACGGGGTGCTGTTGATCGTCGAGGATGCCGGCGCGGGGGTGCCGCCGGAGCTGCGCGCGAGCGTGTTCGAGCCGTTCCGGCAGGGTCCGGAGTCGCCGGCCCACACGCCCGGCGTGGGCATCGGCCTGACCCTGGTGGCCCGCTTCGCCGCCCTCCACGGCGGCCGTGCCTGGGTCGACGACCGCGAAGGCGGCGGCTCCTCGTTCAAGGTCCTGCTCCCAGGCTCGCCCGAGCAGCGGCCGGAGCCACAGCGGGAGTCCGAGCCGGCGCCCTCCTGACGCGACGTGCTCAGCGGGCGAACGGAGGCATCGTGCCCGGAGGAACAAGCGGGCCGCTCAGCTGAATGTTGGCGATGACCCACCGGCCTTCCTCTTTCACGGCAACCACAATGAGCCGGAACGAGCCGCTGGTGTCACGTCCCATGACAGTGGTCTGTTGCCTCTGGACGGCTTCGACGATCGCTGTGTCGCCGTAGATGCGCACGTGCGGGTCCTGTACCTCGAACTCCTCGTTCTTCAGGTCCCCGCGGTGTCGCTCGGCCCACTGATCCCTGGTGAGCACGAAACCGACCGGTCCCACCCCAATGAAGTCTGGGGCGAGCAGGTCGCCATAGGCATCGGCGTCACCTCTGAGCTCGACTTCAGCCCAGCGCTGGACAAGATCGAGGACTTCTTGCTCGCTCACTGTTGGTGCTCCTTTCGACTCGGTCATGGCATACGACCCTACGGACGGGCACTGGCCCCTCGCATCGGGAAGACTCCCAGTCCATGCCGGGCCACCCGGGTCACGTGGGAAAATGGTCGGGAGTACGATCCGCCCATGCTCCTCGGACGACAGGCAGAGCAGGCCGCGATCGACCGTCTCGTCCAGCGTGCTCGGAGCGGACAGGGCGGAGGCCTGGTCCTCCGCGGTGAGCCGGGCATCGGCAAGTCGGCCCTGCTGGCCCACGCCAGCCAGCGGGCCGAGGAGATGGGGGTGCTGCGCAGCGACGGGGTGGAGGCGGAGTCCACGCTGGCCTACGCCACCCTGCACCGGCTCCTGCGCCCGATCCTGGACCAGGCCGGCTGCCTGCCCGAGCCGCAGGCGCGGGCGCTGCGAGTGGCACTCGGGCTCCAGGCCGGGCCAGCCCCCGACCAGTTCCTGGTCGCGGTCGCCGCTCTCACCCTGCTGTCCGAGATCGCCGGCGAGCGGCCACTGCTGTGCCTGGTCGACGACGCCCACTGGGCCGACACCCCGTCCGTCCAGGCGCTCACCTTCGTCGCCCGCCGACTTGACGCCGAGCCGGTCGCGCTGCTCCTGGCCCTCCGGGACGGCCATGACCGGCGCGTCGAGGTGGCCGGGCTGCCGGAGCTGCGCCTGACCGGGCTCGACCCCGAGGCCGCGGCCGCGCTCCTGGACCTTCGCTGGGGCGCGAGCATCTCCCCCGCGGTCCGGGACCGGCTGCTGCGCGAAGTCGCCGGCAACCCCCTGGCGCTGCTGGAGCTGCCCGGCGCACTCTCTGGCCACGACGCCCTCCCCGACCCGCTGCCCCTGGTCGGCAAGCTGGAGCAGGCGTTCCAGGAGCGGGCCCGGCGGCACGATCCCGCCACCCGGACCGTGCTCCTCCTAGCCGCCGCCGAGGGCTCCGGCCAGCTCGCAACGGTCCGTCACGCGGCCGGGGCGCTCGGTCTGGACCCCGGCCTGCTCGAGTCGGAGGGACTGGCGGACCTGGTACGCATCGACGGTCCCACGATCGCCTTCCTTCATCCCCTGGTGCGCTCTGGCGTCTACCACGGCGCCAGCCCGGCCGCCCGCCGGGCGGCACACCAGGCGCTGGCCGACGCGCTCGAGTCCCAGGAGGCCGGGGACGACCGGCGGGCATGGCACCGCGCCAAGGCCGCGACGGGGCCGGACGATGAGGTGGCGCTGGAGCTGGAGGGATCGGCCTGGCGGACTCTGGAGCGTGCGGGGCACGGCGCCGCGGCGGCCGCGCTGGAGCGGGCGGCGGAGCTCAGCCGCTCATTGGTGGACAAGAGCCGCCGGCTGGTCGCCGCGGCCGACGCCACCTGGCACGGCGGTGACACGGCCCGGGCCCGCGCGCTGCTGGACGGTGCCGAGCGGTTCGACGCGGGCGATGCCGCTGTGCGGCTGGACATCCGGTACCTGCGCGGGCTCATCGAGCTCCATGCGGGTGTGCCGTCGGACGGGCTGGCGATCCTGCTGCCAGCAGCCAGGCAGGCCGTCAGGCTGAAGCACCGCCGCGCCCCGCGCATGCTCCTGGCCGCGGGCGACGCCGCTTTCCATGCCGGGGAGGACGTAGCCGGCGAGATCGGCCAGCTCATGGCGGGACTGCCAGCCGACGGCGAGCCCGGCCAGGCGGCGCTCATCCGTCTTCACCAGATGGTCAGCCCACCGGGGCGGGCAGCGGATCCCGTCCAGCTGCGCCGGGACCTGGCCGGCGTGGAGGAGCTGGACGACCCGGAAGCGCTTGTGCGGGCCGGCAATCTGGCCCACCAGCTGGGCCACGCCGCGCTCGCCCGCCGGCTGCGCGCCAAGGCGGTGGCCCGAGCCCGGGCGCTCGGGGCGGCGGGGACCCTGGCCTGGGCGCTGCACTACCTGGTGCTCGACGAGCTGGTCTGCGGTCGCCTCGCATGGGCGCAGGCCTCCGCTGTCGAGGGTTGGCGGCTGGCGCTGGAGACTGGGCAACCCAACGTCGCCTGCCAGCACCAGGCCGCCCTCGCCGGTCTGGCCGTGCTCCGAGGGGAGGCCGAGCAGGCCCACCGCCTGGCCGAGGGCGCCCTGGCCGAGGCAACCGTCCGCCGCCTCGTCGGCGCCGCGGTCGCCGCCCGTCACGCCCTGGCCGAGTCCGCGTTCCTCGCCGGCCGTCCCGAGGAGGCGATCGAGCAGCTCGAGGGGTTGTTGCGCCTGGTGCCTCTCGGCCACCGCGGGATCGGCCTGTACGCCGTCCCGGACCTGGTGGAGGCCGCGGTGCGCGCGGGCCAGACCGAGCGGGGCCGCCAGTGGCACGCCCGCCACCTCGCCTGGGCCGAGGGGGCCAGCTCCGCCCAGGCGCGGGCGCTCGCAGCGCGCTCGCGCGCGCTGCTGGCCTCCGGTGCGGAGGCCGATCGGCGGTTCCAGGAGGCGCTCCGCCTCCACGCCCAGACCGACCGCCCGCTGGACCACGCACGGACCGCGCTGCTCTACGGTGAGTTCCTGCGACGCGACCGGCGCCGGGCGGAGGCACGCCCGCCGCTGCGTACCGCGCTCGAGATCTTTGAGCAGCTGGGAGCGTCGGCATGGACACAGCGGGCGCGGCGGGAGCTGCGGGCCACCGGCCAGACCGTTCGCAAGCGCCATCCGAGCAACCTCGACCAGCTCACCTCGCAAGAGCTGCAGATCGTGCGTGCGGTGGGCGAGGGCCTCACCGACCGCGAGGTGGCCGCCCAGCTCTTCATCAGTCCACGCACCGTCGACTACCACCTGCGCAAGATCTTCCGCAAGCTCGAGATCCGGTCGCGCGCCGAGCTCATCCGGCGGGCACCCGCGGGGAGCGCGTCGGCATCTCGCGAGGTCCTCTGAGCGGGTGCTGAGCTGCCAGTTCATCTGCTGGCCCGCCCGACCGAGAATGATCAGCACATGATTATGCCCTCGGGCGGGCGCCGCCGCGTGAACCCGTCGAAACCCACAGGTCGCGACCGCCATGCCCGCCTGCTCGGCATGGCGCTCCTGCTCGCCATGACCGTCGCCCTGAGCGCCTGCGCAACCACCCACCGACAGGCACGTCGCGGCGCCGACAGCGTTGCCGGAGACGGCGCCGCCTGGACCAGCGGCGCGGTCCCGGCCCAGGTCGGCGGGCCTGTGCTGAGCGGGTTCGTGGCGTTCGGCGACTTCGGCGGCGGTCGGGCGCAGTACGCGGTCGCCGGCGCGATCGCGCGCTGGGTGGCGGCCGGCCATCGGGTGGACGCGCTCGTCACCACCGGCGACAACGTCTACGACAACGGCGACCCGCGGCGGTTTCGCGCCCAGCTCGACGAGCCCTACCGGGAGCTGCGGCGTACCAGGCCGCTGTGGGTGACGCTCGGCAACCACGACGTCAAGGGCGGGCACGGACCCGAGCAGCTCGGCTACCTCGGCCTGCCGCCGCTTCCATACGCCAAGCGGCTGCACGGGGTCGAGCTGCTGTTCCTGGACGCCAACCAGCCCGACCAGCGGCAGGGCACCTGGCTCGACCGGCAGCTGGGCGCGCCCGGCCCGGCCTTCCGGGTGATCGTTTTCCATCAGCCGGCCTACTCCTGCGGTGCTGAGCACGGCTCTACCCGGGCCGTCATCCGCCGCTGGGTGCCGATCCTGGAGCGCCACCGGGTGGCACTGGTGCTCAACGGCCACGAGCATGACTATCAGCGGTTCACTTCGGCCGCGGGCGTCACCTACGTGGTCACCGGTGGCGGCGGCAAGCGGCTCTACCCAATCCTCCGCTCGTGCTCAGGGGTGCCGACGCGGCAGGCGTGGGCGGTCAGGCATCACTTCGTCGCGGTCGAGGTCCGCCGTCGGTCACTGTCGCTGACCGCGGTCGCCGAGAACGGCAGCGTGCTCGACCGTGTCGTCCTGACCCGATAACCGCAAGGCGGACGGCAGTCGAAGTGGCGACGACATGCAAGGATCGTACAAGACCGCGCCCTGGCGTCCGTTGTCCACTGCCGTGCATGGTGTATCCAACGACGCCGCCCGCGAGATGAGCGAGCTGCTGGGGCTGGTCGGCTTCGCGTTCGTCGGCTCGATCACGCCGGGGCCGAACAACACGCTGCTGTGGGCGTCCGGGATTCGATTCGGGTTTCGCCGCACCGCCCGCCACGTCGTCGGGACCGCCGTGGGCATGGGAGCCCTGGTCCTTGCCATGGCTGGAGGGATCGGTGTCCTGTTCAGGGCGGTGCCCGGCGCCGACCTGGCGTTGAAGGTCATCGGGTCCGCCTACCTCATCTACCTCGCGTTCAGGATCGCCAGGAGCCACGGGAGCGACCGGACGGTCGTCTCGCGGCCCCTTGGGATCCTGAACGGTGCGGCCTTTCAGTTCGCCAACCCCAAGGCGTGGCTGTTCGCCCTGGCCGCGGTGGGCACGTTCCTCCCGCCGGGCCTGGCCCCCGTTGCCGCGGCGCTGACGGTCGCGGCAACCAGCGCGGTCATCATCCTCGGGACCGCGGCGGTTTGGGCCGCCGGTGGCGCCACGCTGAACCGGATCGTCGATGACGGGCGGGCACAGCGAGCGGTCAGCATCGCGCTGGCTCTCGTCCTCGCCGCGTCAGTGGCATTCATCTGGATCTAGAGGGAGCCGGACGGGCGTCCGGATGCTCTGCCGCGCCAGTGCAGCTCTGCCGCGCCAGTGCAGCTCTGCCGCGCAGATCGCTCCACCAACCCCCCAAACTGGGCGCCCGAGCGACACCCTGCGCGGCAAGGCGGCACCCACGCGGCAGGGCACGACCACCCACGCGGCAAAGCAGCCCCTGGAACCGCCCACCACACGCCCCGAGATCCCTCACCCGTACTGGGCCGGGACGCCGGCGACGAATGGCCCGAGCCGAACCCGATACTCATTGCCAGACATGAGCGGCTGATGGCTATAGTCGTCGTCAATGGAAGAGCCTGGTCGCCTCGGTGATATGGGTGCGCCCTATCGGTCCAGGGACGAGCGGCGCAAGCTGGCCGCACGGCGGCTCAGCACCGAGCGTGACTGCTGGGTTGTCACCTCCCACGCCGAGCATGGTCCGTATGTGGTCCCGGTCTCGTTTCTCGCCGTGAAGGGTGAGGTCTACCTGGCGACGCACCAACGCCGCCCGACTGTACGAAATGCCCGTGCGGAGCCTCGCGTGCTGCTGGTGCTGCCTGGCCACGACGATGCCGTGTGGGCCCAAGGGCAGTGCGCCGTGTTGGGACTCGACGAGGTGGAGCCGACGGTCATGGGCCGCTACGTCGACAAGGCAGGCTGGTCGCCGGCGGAGGTGGACCCGGGCTTCGTCATGCTGCGGGTGTCGCTGTCCAGCATCCTCTGCAGTCGCTCACCCGCAGAGGACGGCGATCGGGTGATCTGGCGGGCGGGCGACCCGGTGTCGTGGTGATCGCCCCGGTCGCCGCGACGGAACCGTGTCGGTGCGACGCGGTGCGGGATCATGCTCGGGCTGGAGGGGCATGCCAGCTGCCGGCGGCCGCGGGCGCCCAGACGGGCCGGCAGGCGGCGGTGTGGCTCGCCGGCCCGCCGCTCGGTGGCGCGCTCTTCGGGCTCGCCCGCGCGCTGCCGTTCCTTGTCGACGCGGTCTCGTACACGTTCTCGGTCATCTCGCTGCTGGCGATGCGGACGCCATTCCAGCAACAGCGCGAGCCCGACCGCTCGTCGCTGCGCTGGCGACTCGCTGAAGGCTTCCGCTTCCTGTGGGGTCATCGGTTCATGCGCACCTGCGCGTTGCTGTTCGGGCTGGCGAACTTCATCGGCCCCGGCGTCCTGCTCGCGGTGGTGGTGATCGGCAAGCGGCAGGGCTGCCGGGCGAAGTCGGCGCGCTGGTCGCGGCCTTCGGCGCCTGTCTGCTGCTCGGCTCGCTCATCGCGCCGCTGGTCCGCCGGCTCCTCCCGGTTCGCGCCGTGCTGCTGCTGGAGCTGTGGACGTGGCTCGGCTGCGCCCTGTTCCTGGTCTGGCCGAACGTCTACGCGCTGACCGCCAGCATCCTGCCGACGGCCCTGGCGATCCCGTCGACGGACTCGGTGGTCAACGGCTACCGGATCGCGCTGACACCCGACCGGCTGCTCGGCCGCGTGGAGTCGGTGCGGAGCACGATCTCGCTGCTGATCGCGCCGCTCGGCCCGCTTGTGGCCGGTGTCCTGCTCAGCACTGTGTCGGCTCGTGCCACGATCGCCCTGTTCGCCGCGTTCGGGCTGGTGCTGGCCGTGTGGGGCACGCTGAGCCGGTCGATCCGCGCGGCGCCAAGCCTGGACGAGCTCGACGACCTTCCCGGAGGTGGGACCGCTCCCACGGCGGCCCCCTGAGCGCAGTCGGGGCCTGTGGCGGCGTCAGGCAGCCTCGGCCCCATGCTGGAGCGGCTCGACGGTGGCCGGCGGGGTGACCGCGGTGGCGGCGGGCGCCCGGGTTGGGGACTGACGCCCAACAGTGGTGGCGAGCAGCAGGCGAAGGCCGCCGACCTGGGCGCGCTCGCGCAACCGCCAGCTGCCGTCGTGCCAGCTCGCCAGGCGCTCACGCTCGAGCCGGCGCCCGGCGAGGGCGGCGTGCTTGCACGGCACGGGGAGGGATGCCCGATGGGTGCCGGAGCGACAGGTACAGCCAAGGAGCACCGTGCCGTCGCGCACGCCACGGATCCAGACGCGGTGACTGCCAGGTTGGGTGTCCGATTTGACGAGGATGGACCCGTCGGCGAGCACGCGGGCGTTGTGGCCGCTCTCGACCGCGCGGATCTCGGCGGCGAGCCCGTACGCCGCGTGCCGTGCCAAATCGTAGACATGCCCGCCGATGGTGGCGGGAGCGACGGGGACAACAGGTTCTTCCTTCATGTGCCCATTGTACCGGAAAGAGTGGCTTCCCGCCAACGAAACCGCAGGTCAACGTGGGTGAGGAGGCTCCGGACGGTCGCCCTTCGCAAATCGTTGCAGTGCCTCGGCCATCTCCGGCTCCTCGAGCGTGGCCGTCCCCAGGCGGTGTTCCAGCAGCAGACCCTCGTCCAACGGCAGACCCAGGGAGGCCCGCGCTGCCTTGCGATCCGAGCGCACGCTCGCCTGCGGATACTCGGCGATCCGAGCGGCCAGCTCGAGCGCACGCGGCAGCGCCTGACCCTCGGGAACCACCTCCTGAACAAAGCCGAGCGCCTGCGCCCGACGGGCATCGACACGGACACCCGACTCGATGAGGTACAGGGCGTTCCCGAGCCCCAGGATCCTGGTGAATTGCTGTGTTCCACCGTCGATCAGCGGCACTCCCCAGCGGCGGTTCAGCACGCCGAACTCCGCGTTCTCGGCGGCGATGCGGAAGTCGCACCAAGCCGCCAGCTCCATCCCGCCCGCAAAGCAGTAGCCGTTCACAGCGGCGATGGTCGGCTTACCTGGGTCCAGGCGCGCGAACCCCAATGGGCCAGCCTCCTCGAGGGACTGGTGGCTCCACAGCGTTCGCATGTGCTTCAGATCCGCTCCCGATGAGAACGAGGACGGCCCAGCGCCGGTCACGACCAGCACCCGAGCGTTGGTGTCGTCCGCGAACTCCACGATGGAGCGGGCGATGGCGATCGCGGTCTCACCGTCGATGCAGTTGTGGTCTTCTCGGCGGTCGATGGTGAGCACCGTCACCGCGGCTCGCCGTTCGACCAGCAGCCGTTGCACTGGGCGCCTCCTTCAGTGGACTTCCCCGAGGCCGCGCACCACGATGTCGACGACCGCCCGCGCGAAGTGGTCGTCGAGCGGCGCGTGTCCCTGGAACAGGCGGTGATTGAGGGGCCCCGTAGGGTGGGCTGCGCCCACACGTCCACGACCGTCGGGGTGGATGCGGCGACCGCGTCGCCTCCGGCGCTCATGCGATCGCCACCTCCAGCACCCGCTCCTTGACAACCGGGACGGTCATCCCGGATAGTAAGGCGGGATGGCTGTCCCGATTATAGGCGGTTGGCGGGACTCGCGGCGACACGCCGCATCAGGCCCTGACAACAGGAGCGTGCGATGACCCGGCGCAAGGCCATGGACAAGCAATGGACCACAGTCGACGTGCCTGACCAGCAGGGGCGAACGATCGTCATCACCGGCGCCAACAGCGGGGTCGGGTTCGAGACGGCCAAGGTGCTTGCCCAGCGCGGCGCCGCGGTCGTGCTGGCCTGCCGCGACCTCGACAAGGCCGACCGGGCCGCCGCCCGTATCCAGGCCGCCGCGCCACGCGCGAACGTCACCACGCTGCGGCTGGACCTGGCCTCGCTGGCCTCGGTCCGCGAGGCCGCCAGCCAGCTTCGCTCCAGCCACCCGCGCCTGGACCTGCTGATCAACAACGCCGGGGTGATGCGGCCCCCCTACACCCGCACCGAGGACGGCTTCGAGCTGCAGTTCGGCACCAACCACCTGGGCCACTTCGCGTTCACTGGGCTCGTGCTGGACCGGCTGCTGGCGGTACCCGGCTCCCGGATCGTGACCGTCAGCAGCCCCGGCCATCGCCGAGGCAGGATCGACTTCGACGACCTGCAATCCATCCAGCGATACCGGCCCATGGCCGCCTACGCGCAGTCAAAGCTCGCCAACCTGCTGTTCACCTACGAACTGCAGCAGCGGCTCACCGAGGCCAGGGCACCGACCGTCGCGCTGGCCGCCCACCCCGGCGGCTCGAGGACCGAACTCAACCGCCACATGCCAGCCGTGGCCCTGGCGCGAGGCTCCTCGTAGGGATCTGGCGGCTGATCACACAAAGCGCGCAGATCGGCGCCCTGTCGATCCTGCGATCCGCCGTCGCCCCGGACGCTCGCGGCGGCGATTACTACGGTCCCCAGGGACGGTTCGAGTACAAGGGCTACCCGACCCGCCTGCAGTCCAGCGCCCGCTCCCACGACGTCGCCCTGCAGCGCCGCCTGTGGGAGCAATCCGAGCAGCTGACCGGCGTCGGCTATCACCTCGCGCCGCCGGCATCGCGCCACGCCACCTGACCGCCGCGCAGATCCCTCGCGCAGATCCCTATGGAGTGTGTCATGGCTTCGCTTGCCCGCTGCTGCTTCGGGCACCGCTACCTGGTGATCTTCGGCTGGATCGTCGGCCTGCTCGTCCTCGGCGGACTGAACCGGCCGACGACGACGTCTACACCGACTCCTTCTCGCTGCCCGGCACCGAGTCGACCAAGGCCCTGGACCTGCTCAGGGAGTCGTTTCCCAGCCAGTCCGGCGACGCCGACACGATCGTGTGGCGGGTGGACGCCGGCGCCGTCTTTGGGGTCATCACCGCCATCTTCCAGTGGGGCTGGGGCGCCAACCTGCTCGGCCTCGACGGGACCGGACCAATCGACCCGTTCACACCGCTGGTGATGATCGCGATCCTGTTCGGGCTCTCCATGGACTACCAGGTCTTCCTGGTCAGCCGCATGCACGAGGTGTGGTCGCACACCAGGAGCAACCATCGGGCAGTCACCGCCGGACTGGCCGACACCGGCCGGGTCATCACCGCCGCGGCGGCGATCATGGTCCTGGTCTTCAGCTCCTTTGCCCTCACCGGCCTGCGCGTGGCCGCCCTGTTTGGCATCGGCCTGGCCGCCGCGGTCCTGATCGACGCGTTCGCGCTCCGGACCGTCCTGCTCCCGGCGGCCATGCACCTGTTCGGTACGGCCAACTGGTGGCTGCCCCAATGGCTGGACCGGCTCCTCCCACAGCTGTCGGTCGAACCGGCCCACCAGGAGACCACCCCTGCCGAGGCCGGGACGCCCGCTGCCGAACCGGTCCCCTGACCGCGGCGATCGCTGCGCTGATCGACGCGAGCCCGGACTACGACCCGGATCCGTGGTCACGAGACCGAACCTCGCCAGCGAGTTCTTGGGCGGTATCCTTCGAGACGCGGGACACCTACCCGCCGGAGCGAATCGTCGCCCGGCTGGACGGTGCGAGTGCAGTGGCCGGAGGATTTCTTGGGACGGGCGGCGGTCGGCCTCGCCACGTTGGCGCTGGCCCTATCGATGGGGACGGGTCACGCGGATGCGGCGGGCGACGTCAGCGCCGCGAACGAGCCCCCCACGCGATATCACCCCTGGGCTCATCTGGGAGCTGCGGATGGTGAGTGAGCAGCGCCTCTGGTCGAAGACTCTGATCGTCTCACCTCCTGTGCCAGACCAAACGCTGCGGCTGCGCTGGCAGGCACTCACCAACGCGCTAGCGGGGCTGGGGCCATTCGCCGCTCCATTGCCGGCCGATCCTGCCGACGTGCTCACCTTGGCCGCGCCCGATGCTGGGTGGAACGTCGTGACCGCCAACCGGCGCACGGAATGGTCCTACGCCTCGGCAATGGCGGAGAGCCTGCGTAGGCTCTGCGCGGTCAACCCGTGACGACTATCGAAGGGGCGGCAACCACGGCAACCCGAAAGCCAGGTGAGGGTCATGGCGTACCAAGGTGCGATCTTCGACGTCGACGGTGTCCTGGTGGACTCGCCACACGAGCTGGCCTGGCGCGAGGCACTCAGGCAGCTGATGGAGGACGAGTGGCGAGACATCCGCGACCAGACGAGCTACACGCCTGAGCGGTTCACCCCGGCGGTGTACCAGCAGGTGATGGCGGGCAGGCCGCGGATGGCCGGCGCCCGGGCCGCCCTGGAGTACTTCCGGGTGCCCGACGTCGACCGCCGGGCCGAGCGGTACGCCGCGGCCAAGCAGCAGCAGATCCTCAGGCTGATCGAGGAGGGCCGGTTCATGGCCTTCCCCGACGCGCTGCGGTTCATCCTGGCCGTCAAGCAGATGGGCATCCGGGTGGCGGCGGCGTCGTCGTCCAAGAACGCCAAGCTGTTCCTGGAGCGGATCCGGCTGGACACCTTCACCGCCGAGCAGCGGCTGGACTATGACTTCATCCGCCCCGGGATGACCCTGGAGGAGCTGTTCGACGCCGACATCTCCGGCCGGGACTTCCCCAGGGGCAAGCCCGACCCGACGATCTTCCTCACCGCGGCCGCGGAGCTGGGCGTCCACCCGAGTGCCTGCTTCGTGGTCGAGGACGCCACGAGCGGGGTCCAGGCGGCCAAGGCCGGGAACATGGCCGCGCTCGGGGTGGCGCGCCTCGGCGACCAGGAGCTGCTGGCCGGGGCGGGCGCCGACCTGGTCGTGACCACCCTTGACGACGCCTCCCTGCGGGCGCTGGCCGAGGGCCGCCTGGAGGAGCGGCGGGCCGCCGCGGAGCTCCGGCGGCGGCACACGGAGCGGCCGCCGAGCGCCTGGACGCTGGTCTACGACAGCTTCGACCCCGCCCGGCAGGGGCTGCGCGAGGCGCTGTGCGCGCTGGGCAACGGCTACTTCGTGACCCGCGGGGCCCTGCCGGAGGCCCGCGCCGACGGGGTCAACTACCCGGGGACCTACGTCGCCGGCCTCTACGACCGGCTGGTCACCGAGATCGCCGGGCGCAAGGTCGTCAACGAGGACCTGGTCAACGTCCCCAACTGGCTGGTGCTGCAGTTCCGGGTCGCCGGCGGGGCGTGGTTCGACGTCCAGCGGGCCGACGTCCTCGAGCACCGTTTCGAGCTGGACCTGCGCCATGGGACGCTCATCCGGCAGCTGGCGTGGCGGGATGCCCAGGGCCGGCGCACCAGCGTGGTGCAACGCCGGTTCGTGAGCATGAAGGACGAGCATCTCGCCGGGCTGGAGACCACCTTCACGGCCGAGAACTGGTCGGGGACCCTGGAGGTCCGCTCCGGGCTGGACGGCAGGGTGACCAACGCGGGGGTCAAGCGCTACCGCGACCTGAACGGCCGCCATCTGGCGGTGCTGGGCCAGGCCGAGGTGGACAAGGAGACGGTCGACCTGCAGGTCGAGACCACCCAGTCGCACGTTCGGGTCGCCCTCGCGGCCCGCACCAGGCTGCTGGGCGACGACCTGACCGTCGAGACCGACCGGCGGCTGGTCGGGGAGCCCGGGTTCATCGCCCACGAGCTCACCCTCCAGCTACGGGAGGGGCGCCCGGCGACCGTCGAGAAGCTCGTCGCTCTCTATACGTCCAAGGACCGCGCGGTCTTCGAGAGCCGCGCCGACGCGCGGCTGACGGTGGCGGGTGCCGAGGACTTCGAGCAGTTGCTGACCCGCCACGAGAGCGCCTGGGGCAGCCTGTGGAGCCGGTTCGACATCGAGCTGGACAGCGCCAACGTGTGGACCGAGACCGTCCTGCACCTGCACATCTTTCACCTGCTGCAGACCGTCTCGCCGCACACACTCCACCTCGACGTCGGCGTGCCCGCGCGTGGCTGGCACGGGGAGGCCTACCGGGGCCATATCTTCTGGGACGAGCTGTTCATCTTCCCGTTCTTCAACTTCCAGCGGCCGATCCTGGCCAGCGCGCTGCTGGACTACCGGCACGCCCGCATCGGCGCGGCCAGGGCGGCGGCCAGGGCGGCCGGGTTCGCCGGTGCGATGTTCCCATGGCAGAGCGGCTCCAACGGGCAAGAGGAGACCCAGCAGCTGCACCTCAACCCGAAATCAGGGCGCTGGCTGCCCGACCACTCCCACCTGCAGCGGCACGTCAACATCGCGATCGCCTACAACGTCTGGCAGCACTACATGGTCACCGGGAGCACCGCGTTCCTGCGCTTTGTCGGTGCCGAGCTGCTGATCGAGATCGCACGCTTCTGGGCCAGCATCGCCACCCACAACCCGGAGCAGGACCGCTACGAGATCCACGGCGTCATGGGCCCAGACGAGTACCACGAGGGCTACCCGGACTCCGACGAGAAGGGCCTGCGTAACAACACCTACACCAACGTCATGGTGGTCTGGGTGCTGCAGCGGGCCCTGGAGGCGTTGGAGGACCTGCCACCACACTACCGGCAGGAGCTGGTCGAGGAGCTGACGATCCGCGACGACGAGCTGGACCGTTGGCGCGACATCACCCGCAAGATGAAGGTCGTCTTCCATGTCGACGGCGTGCTGACCCAGTTCGAGGGCTACGAGGAGCTGCAGGAGTTCGACTGGAGGGGCTACCGGGAGAAGTACGGCGACATCCAGCGGCTGGACCGGGTGCTGGAGGCCGAAGGCGACACCCCGAACCGCTACAAGGTCTCCAAGCAGGCCGACGTGCTGATGCTGCTGTTCCTGCTGTCCCGCGACGAACTGCGGGGGTTGCTGGCCGGCCTCGGCTACCAGGTCAGCGAGGAGCAGCTGGGCCGGACCGTCACCTATTACCTGGAGCGAACCTCGCACGGGTCCACCCTGAGCGGGGTGGTGAGCGCCTGGGTGCTGGCCCACTACGAGCCCGAGCAAGCGTGGCAGTTCCTGCTGCGAGCGCTGGAGAGCGACGTCGCCGACGTCCAGGGCGGCACCACCGCCGAGGGCATCCACCTGGGGGCGATGGCCGGCACGGTCGACGTCGTGCTGCGCCGCCTGACCGGCATGCGGGCGCGTGGAGAGGTGCTCCGGCTCGACCCGGCCCTGCCGCCGGAGATCAAGCAGCTCCGCTTCAGCGTCCACTACCGGGGCCACCGCGTCGACGTCGCGATCGCCGAGGACCACATAGAGGTCAGCTCGCGCCCCGGCGGGGTGCAGCCCATCAAGGTCCTCGTCCGCGACGAGACCGTCGAGCTCAGCCCCGGCGCCCGGCACGAGTTCTCGCTGGAGCACCGGCCATGACGCCGCGGGCGGCGGCGACCCCGTCGGCGGCCCTGCTACGCTCCCTGAACACGCGACTTCGAACGGGTGATCATCGTTGGACGACTCAGAGGCCCTGGAAGCCCTGGCGACTATCTCGCGAGCCGATCGGGCAGTCGGGTGATCCAGCGCCTGCGTCAGCGCCAGGAGTGGAAGTTCTTCGGCGCCCTCCTCAGGGCCGACGGCACCCTCGCGGTCGCCTGGTGGGTGGTGCTGGTGCTGCGCGGTGTGCTCCCCGCGGTGTTCGCCATCGCCATGGGTGCGCTGGTTGGCGCGGTCCAGGGCGGTGGTGACCTCGCCGGCCCGCTGGTCGCGGTCGGCGTGGTGTTCGTGCTGCTGCAGGTGCTCGCCCCGGTCCATCAGGCAATCGGCACCAACCTCGGCGACCGCACCGCCGCCTGGCTCTACGACCGGTTGACTGAGGGGTGCGTGGAGCCGGCGGGCATGGGCCACCTTGAGGATCCCGCGCTCGCCAACGACCTCACAGCGGCCCGCGACTTCGACTTGGCCACGACCGGCCCGCCGCTGTCGATCTCGATGGACTTCATCGCCAGTGGCCTGGTCGAGATGATCGGTGGCATCGCCTGCGCCGTGGTGCTCGTCGCCTACGCATGGTGGGCGCCGCTCCTTCTGGCCGGCGCATGGCTGGCGACCCACTGGCTGCTGCGGGAGAGCTCCGTGTGGCGCGACCGCAACACCGAGGAGGTACGGTCGGCCCAGCGCGACTCCGACTACGCCTACCGGCTCGCCGTCGATCCGCCCGCGGCCAAGGAGCTGCGCCTGTTCGGTCTCGCCGGCTGGACGATCGAGCGCTTCGTGGCCCGTCGCAGGCGGCTGCACGAGCTGCAGTACCAGGCCACGCGGCTGCGGGAGAAGCCGGTCGTCTGGAGCCTGCTGCTGGTCCTCGCCGCCAATGTGATCGTGTTCTGGTCGCTTGCCGACGCCGCGGCCAGCGGCCACCTCGGGCTGGACCGGCTCGTGGTGTTCGCCCAGGTCGCCGTGGGCACGAGCATGATCGCCTTCGGTGGGCTCAACTGGGCCCTCGACGGCGCGTCCGCGCCGGTGGCCGCATCGTTGCGCCTCGCGCCCGCCATGGCCCCCGCCGGCGCGCTCCCGTCCGGCACTCGCCGGGCCGATGGCATGCCGGCGACCGGGATCCGCTTCCGGGACGTCCACTTCGCCTACCCGGGCGGCGGCGCCGATCCGGTTCTGGAGGGTTTCGATCTGGCCATCCCGGCCGGCTCGTCGCTGGCCATCGTCGGCCAGAACGGCGCGGGCAAGACCACCCTCGCCAAGCTGCTGTGCCGGCTCTACGACCCCCAGGTCGGCGCCATCGAGGTCGACGGCGTCGACCTGCGGGACCTGGACCTTGACCGGTGGCGCTCGCGGGTCACCGCCGTGTTCCAGGACTTCATCCGCTTCGAGCTGCCGCTGCGCGACAACGTCGCTCCCGCCGGAGCGGACGACGACACCGTCCTCGCCGCCTTGGCCGCAGCCGGCGCCAGCGCTCTGGCGGACCTCGACACGGTCCTGGCGCGTGGCTACCAGGGAGGCACGGACCTTTCGGGGGGCCAGTGGCAGCGGGTCGCGCTGGCCCGGGCGTTGTGCGCCGTGCGGCTCGGCGCTGGCGTGGTCCTGCTCGACGAGCCGACCGCCCAGCTCGACGTGCGGGGCGAGGCCGAGATCTTCGACCGGATCCTCGCCGCCACACGCCAGTGCACGACGATCCTCATCTCCCACCGGTTCTCCACCGTGCGGCACGCCGACCGCATCTGCGTGCTCGAGCACGGCCGCGTCCTCGAGCTCGGCACCCACACCGAGCTGATGGCGCTCGGAGGCCGCTACCGCACGATGTTCGACCTCCAGGCCCAGCGCTTCGGCGCGACCGACGACGAGGAGGGCGCCACCTATGACGTCCTCGCCTGACGGGGGCACCGCCCCGCCCGTCCCAGACGACCTGCCGCCGGCCCTGTCGTCCATGTGGCGACTGTGCAAGCTCGGCTACCGCTACGAGCCCGGGCTGTTGGCCGTCGCCTTCGTGCTCTCGCTGGCCGCCGCGCTCCCAGACGCGCTCCTGGCCCTGTGGCTCAAGCTCCTTGGCGAGGGAGCGCTCGACCGCGACCGGCGCCTGCTCGTCGTGGCTGCGATCGGCCTGGGCGTGTCGGCGAGCGCCACCTGGATCCTCCGCACAATGAGCTCCCGAGTTCAGCGCCGCTTCCGCGACAAGGTGACGATCGCCCTCGAATCCCACGTCGCCCGCCTGCAGGCATCGGTGGCGACCATCGCCCACCAGGAGCGACCCGACTACCTCGACCGCCTGACCGTGCTTCGCGACCAGGTGTTCGTGCTCGACCACATGTACATGTCGCTGTTCTCCACCGCGGGGTGGATCCTGCGGCTGGCCGTGACGGTCGGGCTGCTGATGTCGATCCACCCGGCGCTCGCGGTCCTGGCGGTCTTCGCCCTACCGACGGTCTTGACCTCGACTTGGCGGCCCGCGGTCGAGCGCAGCGCCGAGGAGCGCGGCGCGCAGTCCAAGCGGCTGGCCCGCCACCTGTTCGCCACCGCCACCACCGCTCCCCCGGGCAAAGAGGTACGGGTCACCGGCATCGGTCCCCGCCTCGTCAGCGAGCGCCGCGACGCCTGGGAGCGGTGGTACCGGCCGGTGTCCAGGGCCCGCTGGGGCTCGGCCGTGTGGCACACGCTGGCGTGGGCGGTGTTCGGCGGCGCCTACGTCGGCGCCGTGGTGCTGGTGTCATCGGGCCTGGATGCCGGCGCTGGTGACGTGCTGCTGGTGCTGGCGGCCGGCTCCCGGTTGTCGTCCTACATCGGCGCCACGGTCGGCGAGATCGGGTTCCTGCGTGGCGTCTGGATGGACGGGTCCCGCCGTCTCGCCTGGCTCGAGGACTACGCCGAGGCGACGAGCGCCGCGGCTGACCAGGCGGTGCCGGCGGCGTTGACCGAGGGCATCCGCCTCGAGCACGTGTCGTTCGCCTATCCCGGCACCGACCGGCTGGTGCTCGACGACGTCTGCCTCGACCTGCCCGCCGGCGCGGTGGTCGCCATCGTCGGCGAAAACGGCGCCGGCAAGACGACGCTGGTCAAGCTGCTGTGCAAGCTCTACGAGCCGACCTCGGGCCGGATCCTGCTGGACGGCGTGCCGCTGGCCCGCATGTCCGCCGACGAGTGGCGGTCACGGCTGGCAGGTGCGTTCCAGGACTTCTTTCGCTTCGAGTTCCGGGTCCGCCACAGCGTGGGTGTCGGCGACGTGGCCCGCCTCGACGATGAGGCGGCCGTGGTCACCGCCGTCGGGCGCGCCGGCGCCGACGACATGATCGCCCACCTGGCCGCCGGGCTCGAGACCCAGCTCGGCCCGACATGGCCGCACGGGGTCGAGGTCTCCTTCGGCCAGTGGCAGAAGCTCGCCCTGGCGCGCGGCTTCATGCGCGAGCGCCCGTTGCTCCTGGTCCTCGACGAGCCGACCGCCGCACTGGACGCCGAGACCGAGCACGCCCTGTTCGAGCGTTACGCCGCCGCGGCCCGCAACCACGGCTCGGCGGGCGGCGACGGCACGCCCGGCGCCGACGGCGGCGCCCCCCACAGCGGCATCACCATCCTGGTGTCGCACCGGTTTTCCACCGTGCGCATGGCCGACCTCATCGTCGTGCTCGACGGCACCCGCGTCCTCGAGGTTGGCAGCCACCAGGAGCTGATGGCCAAGGACGGCCAGTACGCCCAGCTCTACGGCATCCAAGCCGCCGCCTACCGGTAGTGGTCAGATGGACTATGACATCTCGCTGAGCAAGGCGGAGCTCCTCGCGCTGCTGGCGCGCGAGCGCATCGCCGTGATCGCGTCCGTCAACCCGGACGGCTCCGCGCACGCGGCGCCCGTCTGGCCGATCATGGTCGGCGACGACGTCCACTTCGAGACCGAGCTGGCCAGCCGCAAGGCCAAGAATCTCCTGGCCCGTCCGGGCTGCTCGTTCGTGGTCGGGCTCGGGCCGTGGGGCCCGAGCGCCGTCCTGGCCGGCAGGGCCGTCGAGGTGACCGACGAGCAACTGCGGGCCAAGGTCCGCGAGATCACCGCCATCAAGTTCTACGGGACGGTCGCCCACCCGGGCTTCAAGACCATCGAGCGACAGTACAAGCTGTTCGGCGGCTCCGTCGTCTTCCGGCTCGAGCCCGAGCGGGTCGCGTCCTGGGACTATGAGAAGATGCCCGAGAGCGAGTGGATCCTCCCGTACGTTCCTGGTCAGCGCCGCTGATGAGGAGGGCATCTCAGGCATGCCGACAGGCTCCCGACCGGTCAAGGTCGGCGTCCTCCTTCCCCGGCAGCTGGACGAGCTTGGCGAATGGCTCGCCGACGCGGCCGCCTTCGACGCCGCGGGGGCCGACGCGCTGTGGGTCGACCCGGCCGTGGGGCCGGAGCTCGATCCCCTGGCCTTGCTGGCGGCGCTCGCGGCCCTCACCTCTCGCTCGCTTGTGGTCGCCGCTCTGCCACCCCCCGACCGACCTCCCGGGGCGCTTGCCCGCACGCTGGCCACGATCTGTCGCCTGAGCTACGGCCGCCTCGCGCTCGTTGCTGATTCCGAGCGGATCGAGGAGCTTATCGCCGTTGTGCCAACCCTGGAGGCCTTCCGCAGCCTCCCCGGAGTGCCGGGAGCCTTCGAACGCGCGCGCCCGGGCGATGGGCCGGAGCGCTGGGTCCAGACCCCGTCCCCGGAGGACCGGGCGGCCTGGCGGGCGGCACTCGCCGACGCCGTCGAGCGCGGTACCGGCGGCCTGCTGGTACCCGCGGCCCCGGGCTTGCTCGATCTCCTGCGAAACCCGGACGGCCCGGGCGGCCGCGGCGACCTCCACCTCGCTCAGGGCTGAGCTGGCCGCAACGGCCGTGCGCGGGCTGTGTGGCCCCAGCTCCCGCGGGAATGTTGACCTCTACCCGTGTGCGGGGCCACAATCATGCAATCGATTGAAATGTCGCCTATGCCGCGGATCGAGGCAGGGCAATCGATTGCGGTGGGCGTCCCACAGAGGGGTGAGGCCAGCCGTGGAGGTCACACGACGCCAATTCCTGAAGGCGGGCGCGGTGGGCGCGGGAGCGCTCGGAGTCTCGGCTCTCGGCTTCGATACCGCCCAGGCCAAGCAGGTACAGCAGCTTCTGCGCATCGAGGGCGCCACGGTTTCCCATACCGTCTGCCCGTACTGCGCGGTGGGCTGTTCGATGCTCGCCTACACGAAGAAAGACGCAAACGGCAAGGTCGAGTTGCTGCAGATCGAGGGTAACCCGGACAGCCCGGTCAACGAGGGGACCCTCTGCCCGAAGGGTGCGACCGCACTGCAGCTCGCCATCTCGCGCCGACGGGTTCAGAGCCCGCTCTACCGGGCGCCAGGGACGACGGAGTGGAAGCCCGTCTCCTGGGACTTCACCCTGGACAAGCTGGCGCGGAACATCAAGGCCTCGCGGGATCGCACGTTCGTCACCACAGACGCCGACGGCAACGTCGTGAACCGCTGTGAGGGCGTCGCCTTCGCCGGCGGTGCCGCGTTCAGCTCGGAGGAGGGCTACTTCGCCGCCAAGCTGATGCGCGGCCTCGGCCTCGTCTACATGGAGCAGCAAGCCCGCGTTTGACACGGCCCCACGGTGACCAGTTTGGCCGCCACATTTGGCAGAGGGGCCATGACGAACCACTGGCGTGACATCAGGCACGCCGACCTGATCATGATCAACGGCGCGAATCCCGCCGAGGCGCACCCGGTCGGCTTCCGGTGGATGATGCGGGCGAAGCTCGAGCGCCAGGCGAAGATGATCCACGTCGACCCACGCTTCACCCGGACCTCCGCGGTCGCCGACACTCACCTACGGATCAGGACCGGCACGGACGTCGCCTTCTTCGGCGGGCTGATCAACTACGTCCTGCAGAACGCGCTGTACCACAAGGAGTACGTGGAGTTCGCGACCAACGGGGTGTTCGTGGTCAAGCCGAGCTACACCTTCAAGGATGGGCTCTTCAACGGCTTCGACTCGGAGAAGGGCGCCTACGACCCCACCGAATGGGCATATGAGACCGGGCCGGACGGCTTCGCCAAGTTGGACATCAGGCATCCTCGCTCGGTGCTCAACCTGATGCGCCAGCACTACAGCCGGTACACGCCGGAGATGGTCGAGCGCATCACGGGCATTCCGAGGGACCAGTTCCTCGCGGTGGCCAGGCAGGTCGGCGAGATGGGCCGACCGGACAAGGTGATGACGATCGTCTACGCCGTCGGCCTCACCCACCACTCCACCGGCGTGCAGCTCATCCGCTCCGGGGCGGTGCTCCAGCTCCTTCTGGGCAACATCGGGCGCCCGGGGGGTGGCATGAACGCCGAGCGCGGCCACGCCAACATCCAGGGCAACACCGACCACGCGATCTCCTGGGAGCTCCTGCCGGGCTACCTCAGGGCCCCGGCGCCGGGCCAGCGCAACATCGACGACTACGTGACCCAGAGCGCAAGCAAGAAGCTGCGCCCCGAGTCCGTCAACTTCTTCGGCACCAACTACCGCAAGTTCATCGTGAGCCTGCTCAAGGCGTGGTACGGCGACGCGGCGACCAAGCGCAACCAGTTCGCCTTCGACCACCTCCCCAAGCCCGCCGGGAACGCCTCCTGGCTGTCGATCTTCGATCAGGCGCTCAAGGGGAAGATGGAGGGGCTCATGCTGTCGGGGATGACGGCGACGAGCATCGGGCCCGACTCCAACCAGGTGCTGCAGGCGCTCTCGAACCTCAAGTGGCTCTGCGTCATGGACGCCTTCCAGACCACGAGCTCGGAGTTCTGGCGCGCGCCCGGCATCGACCCGAGCAAGGTCCAGACCGAGGTCTTCATGCTCCCGGCCACGCACTGGATCGAGAAGGACGGGTCGTTCACCAACAGCGGCCGCTGGGTGCAGTGGAAGGAGCAGGTCCTGCCGCCGGAGGGGGAATCCCGCCACGACCACTGGATCCTCGCCGAGCTCTTCCAGCGGGTGCGCAACCTCTACCGCCAGCAGGGCGGGAAGTTCCCGGCTCCGGTCCTGCAGCTCACCCTGCCGTACCGGGACCCGCTCAAGCCCGAGCTGGACGAGATCGCGCAGGAGATCAACGGCCGCGACCTCAGCACCGGCACGCGGCTGGCGACCTTCGCCAAGCTCAAGGACGACGGCACCACGACCGCCGGTGACTGGATCTACACCGGCCACTATCCGGAGACCGGCAACCTGGCCAAGCGCACGGACGGTGTGCAGGACCCTCAGACGAACGACCCGACCGGCATGGGCTTCTACCCCAACTGGGCGTGGAGCTGGCCGGTGAACCGGCGCGTGCTGTACAACCGGGCCTCGGCCGATCCTCGGGGACGCCCGTGGGACCCGAGACGGCCTGGGATCCAATGGGACGCGGCGACCGGCAAGTGGGTTGGAGACGTGCCGGACTACCCGCCCGACGCCGACCCGGGCAAGCGGGGTGCCCCGCTGCCGTTCATCATGACCGGGGAGGGAACCGGGCGGCTCTTCAGCAGCGGGGTGTCTGACGGGCCGTTCCCCGAGCACTACGAGCCGATCGAGTCGCCGGTGCAGAACCCGCTGCACCCGGCGGTGTCGGCGACGCCGGTGGCCTTCCTCTACGACAAGGCGGCCGGCCGGGGCGACCGGTTCGGTACTGTCCAGGACTTCCCGTACGTGGCAACAAGCTACCGGCTGACCGAGCACGAGCACTACGTCACCCAGAACGTCGAGCATCTCGTCCAGCTCCAGCCGGAGGCCTTCGTCGAGGTGCCCGCCGAGCTCGCCCACGAGAAAGGAATCGAGAACGGCGACCGGGTGCGGGTCTCGTCCAAGCGGGGCAAGCTCGAGGTCCGCGCGGTGGTGACGAAGCGCCTGGGACCACTCCAGATCGACGGGCAGAAGATCTACCAGATCGGCATCCCCATCCACTGGGGCTTTGTCGGGATCAACACCGGCCAGCATTGGCTCGCCAACGCGCTCACGCCGTTCGTCGGCGACGCCAGCGCCCGCACGCCCGAGTTCAAGGCATTCCTCGTCAACATCGAGAAGCTGTGATGGCCGCGCCAAGCATTGACACGACCATGAGCCCGTGGGCGGCGAACCGCCGGCGGGCGGAGGCACTGCGCGCCCACCATCCGTTCGCGGGGGAGGTGCTCACCCTCTACCTCGCGCTGCTCGACGTCTGGAAGGAAGCGGGGGACGCCGCGCGCGAGCAGGCGCCAGAGGCCCAGGCGCTGGCCAGATGGGCCGGCGAGCACGTGCTCCCGCGGGTGGTGGAGGCAACCGTTGAGGCAGGCCCGGACCTGCTCGCCGACGGCGCCCAGAAGCTCATGGAGGAGGATGGAGCCGGGGGGGCGCTGGTCGCATGGCTCTCCGGCCCCGGCGACGACCTCGACCCGGTCGGGCGCTACCTGGCGCGCGCCTCGCTGCGGGGTCCGCTCGAGGCGCTCGAGGACGGCGCCGATGCCTGCGCCAAGGATCCGTCGCCCAGGGGTGGCCGGCGCTGCCCGAGTTGCGGGGGGCTGCCGCAGCTCAGCTTCCGCGCGGATACCGGCGACCAGCTCGCGAGCGGACGCCGCAGCCTCCTCTGCGCACGCTGCGGGGCGAGCTGGGGCTACTCCAGCAACACCTGCGCGTCGTGCGGGGAGACCGGCGGCGCGCGGCGCACCATCTATGCCGAGCGGCGCGAGTGGCCGGTGGTGGGGCATGCCCATGCCGCCGCCCCCGGGAGGAAGGCCGGCGCGCCGATGCCGATGTTCCCGCACCTCCGGATCGAGGGCTGTGGCAGCTGCAACCGGTACCTGATCGACGTCGACCTTGGCAACGATGCCCGGGCTGTGCCCGAGGTGGACGAGCTGGCGGCGCTGCCGCTCGACCTCTACGCGGCCGAGCGCGGCCTTTCCAAGATCACGCCCAACCTGATGGGGTTCTGAGATGGCGGAGATCACACCTGGCAAGGCCTACGGGTTCTTCACCGATACGAGCGTGTGCATCGGCTGCAAGGCCTGTGAGGTCGCCTGCAAGCAGTGGAACGAGCTTCCGGGCAACGAGCCGGTCTTCGGCGACGGCTTCGACAACACCGGGAGCCTGGACTCGCAGAACTGGCGACACGTGCAGTTCATCGACAACGTGCCGGACGAGACAATGGGTACCGGCCAGGGAAAGGCCTGGCTGATGATGTCCGACGTCTGCAAGCACTGCAAGCAGGCGAGCTGCATGGAGGTCTGCCCGACGGGGGCGATCATCCGGACTGAGTTCGACACGGTCTTCATCCAGCAGGATGTCTGCAACGGTTGCCGCGACTGCATCGCGGCGTGCCCCTACGACGTGATCGGCTTCGACGAGAAGGTCGGGGTCGCGCGCAAGTGCACGCTCTGCTACGACCGGCTGCAGGGCGGCCTCGAGCCGGCTTGCGCCAAGGCCTGCCCGACCGACTCGATCCAGTTCGGCCCCATCGATGAGCTGCGACAGCAGGCGAGCACGCGCCTGGCCGACCTCCACGCGCAGGGCGTTTCCGAGGCGAACCTGTACGGGCACGACGAGTCGGTCTACGGCGGGCTCAACGCGTTCTTCCTGCTCATGGACAAGCCAGAGGCCTACAAGCTGCCCAGCGTCGAGAACGCGGTGCTGCCGAGCCGCAACAACCCAGGCAGCTGGCTCACAGGGGCGGCCACCGCGGTGCTGGGGCTGTTCGCCGGGCTGATCGCGCTGCGCCGGCGCCGGCCACCGCCCCAGGAGATGGCTGCCAAGGGAGCACCGCCCCAGGGAACGACACCGCCCGCTGAGCAATCGATCCGGCCCGAGGCGGATGCGCCATGACAGTCCTGGCCCAGGCCCAGCATTTCGTCCGCCCGCCCGAGTGGACCTGGTATATCGTGCCGTACTTCTTCCTGGCCGGCCTGACGGGCGGCTCCTATGCCATCGCGACGCTGCTGCGCCTCCGGGGCGAGCGCTGGGACGAGCCGGCCGCCCGGCTGGGCTACTACGCCGCCTTCCTGACGTTCCTCCCGTGCCCGATCCTGCTCACGGTCGACCTTGGCGAGCCGCTCCGCTTCTGGCACATGCTGGTGAACACCACGCCGGGCGCTGGGGGCGTGAACTTCAAGCCCTGGTCGCCGATGTCGCTGGGCTCGTGGGCGCTGGTGGTCTACGGTCTGTTCGTCACCGTGACCTTCGTCGAGGTGCTGGTGCACGACCGGGCGCTCCGCCTGCGGCTCGCCGACCGGGCCGTGGGGCTGCTGGACGGCATGCCGGGCAAGCTCTGGAACGTCGCCGGGGCGGTGCTGGCCACGTTCGTCGCCGGCTACACCGGCGTGCTCCTGGCCGTCTCGAACCAGCCGATCTGGAGCGACACGTGGGCGCTCGGCGGGCTCTTTCTCGCCTCCGGACTCTGCGGCTCGGCCGCCCTGCTCACGCTGCTGGTCCGCTACCGGCCGGACGCTCAGCCCAGCATCGGCGCGCTCGTGCTCTCCGAGCGTCTCTTCACGCTCCTCGAGTTCGTGCTGATCGTGCTCTTCGCGCTCACCCTCATCCCCAACGGTACGCTGGACGACGCCTTCGGCTTCCCCTGGATCCTGCTGTGGCTGGTGGCGTTCGCTGGTCTTCTGCCCGGGCTGGGCCGCCTGGTCACCGATCGCCTCGCCGTCACCGGTGAGGGGGCGGTGGTCGCGCAGCCGGCGGTGGCCTCGATGGCCGTGCCCGGCTTGGTCCTGATCGGCGTCCTGGCGCTGCGACTCGTGGTGATCCTGAGTGCCCAATAGCGCACCCGATGCCCTTCACGGAATCCGACGCCATCACCTCGGCAAGCTTCATTCGGCGAGTCGGTGCACGACGACGATGCCGCCATGCGCGGGTTGGTCGAGGCGCTGGTCCTCGGTCTCGACGTACTCGTCGAGGATCGCGAGGACGCGGCGATCCAGCGCCGCGACGTCCTCGGGCGACAGGTGCAGCGTGAACCGTGCGAACGTCTGGACAGAGCCGGGTCCTGCCTCGTGCAGCTCGTCCTGGAACGCCTGGATCGGAGCGAGCGCGGCCTCGGGCTCGGCGTCGGCCAGCGGGTCATCCAGCCACCAGGATCGCCCCGTGGACCGGTAGGGCTTCTCGAGGGCGCCGCTGTCGCCGGTTCGCACTGGTGCTGGTTGCAGGAGGCCTGCAGCGACGAGCAGACGGACGTGGTAGAAGACCGTCCCCGGCTCACTGCCGAGCCGGTCGGCCAGTTGCTTGTTCGTCAGCTCCCGCTGCGCGCACAGCCGCAGGATGCGCTGGCGCAGCGGATGCGCCAGGGCCTTGGCCTCGAGAACCGTTGCCGCATGTCGTTGCCGCGGGTACGGCGAGGACCCGCCCGGCGGCTGCTGCTCGGTGCCCTGATCGCCCATGGCCACAGGGTAGCCCACTGATCGACGTCCGTCATATCGATTTGAATTTTATCAATCGATCTGCCATCCTCGATTCATGGTGGACGATGACTGGACGCAGGCCAATGACCGGCGGATGCCCCGTGCCGGGCGACCGTCACTGGGGATCGCCTACTGGCGGCTGTGGACGTCATCCGGTCTGTCGAACCTGGCCGACGGGGTCGTCAAGGTCGTGCTGCCGCTGGTAGCCATCCGCTTCACCGATTCCCCCACGTTGATCGCGGGACTGACCTTCGCGCTGACGCTCCCGTGGCTGCTCTTCGCGCTGCCAGCCGGCGCACTCGCCGACCGGCTCGACCGCCGCCGGGCGATGCTGGGCGCCAACGCCGTCCGGGCGATGCTGCTGGTTGTGCTCGTGCTGACCGTCATGGTCGACGACGGCTCGATCTGGGTGCTGTACGTCGTCGCGCTCTGCATCGGCGTCGCCGAGACGATCTACGACACCTCGGCACAGTCGATCCTGCCGCTGGTCGTGTCGCGCGACCAGCTGTCGCGTGCCAACGGACGCCTGTACGCCGCCGAGCTGACCGCGAATCAGTTCGTCGGCCCGCCCCTGGGCGGCTTCCTGGTGGCGGCAGGCGCGGCGATGGCGTTCGCCACGCCGGCGGCGCTCTGGGCGGTCGCCGTGGCGGTCCTGCTGCTCGTGCACGGCCCGTTCCGGATCGAGCGGGACGAGCGCACCACCATGCGCGCCGACGTCGCTGAAGGGCTGCGCTTCCTGTGGCGTCAGCGCCTCCTGCGGACCCTTGCCGTCATCGTGGGCGTCTTCAACTTCGCCTCGAACGCCACGTGGGCGATCCTCGTGCTTTACGCGGTCGGTCCCGCGTCCGCCATGGGGCTGTCCGAGCCAGCCTACGGGTTGCTGCTCACCACCGTCGCGGCGGGCAGTCTGCTCGGCTCCCTTGTCGCCGAGTGGGTCGAACAGCGGCTCGGCCGCGCCCGCTCGCTCGTGCTGACCATCCTCGGTTGCACGCTCCTCGTCGGCGTCCCGGCCGTCACGGCCAATCCGTTCTTGATCGGCGCCGCGTTCTTCGTCGGGGGCACCGCCAACGCCATCTGGAACGTCATCACGGTGTCACTGCGGCAACGGGTCACCCCCGACCGACTGCTCGGACGCGTCAACAGCGGCTACCGCCTCGTCGCCTGGGGCGCCATGCCGCTCGGTGCCGCCGCCGGCGGCCTGCTGGCCCAGGTCCTCGGGCTCCGTGCGGTGTTCGTCGTCATGGCGCTGTTGACGCTCGCCCTGGTCGCCGGCATGACGAAGGTGACCGACGAAGTCATGGATGCAGCCGAACGCGACGCCGACCACTCCTGAACCCGACCACGGCTCCCTCGCCGAGACCAGCCTCAAGCATCTCCCGTCTCCTTCGCGATCTGGCCGAGGACCTCCGCCGTCTCGTCTGGAGGCTTGCCGTGCACGCAGATGTTCTCCATGACGTGGAGGTACCGCTCGACGTCCTCGCGCTTGTCGAGATACAAGGCGTTGGTCAGATGCTCGAGGTAGACGATGTCTGGGAGCTCTTGATCAGGAAACCGCAGGATGCTGAACGCGCCGACCATGGCCGGATGCGCCCCCGCGCCGAACGGCAGGATCTGCAAGGTGACGTTCGGCAACTTGGTGGCATCGATGAGCCACTCGAGCTGGGCGCGCATCACCTTGGGACCGCCGACCGGGCGCCGCAGGGCCGCCTCGTCCACCACCGCCCACAGCCCGGGCGCACCGGGGCGGGTCAGCAGCGTCTGCCGTGCCACCCGGAGCGCGACACGGCGTTCGGCCTCCTCGGGCGACTCCTCCAGCGCGCCACCGATCACCGCGCGCACGTAGTCCTCGGTCTGCAGCAGGCCGGGGATGAGCTGGCCCTGGTAGGTCCGGATGAGCGTCGTGGCCGACTCCAGGTCAACATAGGCCCGGAACCACTGGGGCAGCACGTCGCTGTAGTGCTGCCACCAGCCGGGCTCGTTGGCCTCGCGGGCCATGGTGACCAGCGCCGCGACCTCGCCGGGGTCGGTGACCCCGTAGAGGCGGAGCAGGTCGACGATGTCGCGTTCCTTGAAGCTGACCTGGCCGTTCTCCAGCCGGTGGATCTTCCACTCCGACGCCCGGATCGCCTCGCCGGCCTGTTCCCGCGAGATGCCCCTGTCGGTGCGAAGCCGGCGGAGCTGCGCGCCTACCAGCATCCGTCGGACGGTCGGGCCGCCTCCCGGCTGCACCGTGGTCACGCTTGCCTCCCGGCTCTCGCCGATGGTCAGCGCATAGTCTGACACGTTCCCTGGGGACGACCAACCACTCGCATGCCGCATCTGCACTAGCAGATGACACTTGGCATTTGCAGTTGCATCCGCACTTGGCATAGGTGATCATGGTCTGGGTACCAAGCCGCGCATATCACGCGAGGATCGCGATGCTACAGGCGGGCACCGACACCGCGACCGGGCTGCGAGTGCTGGTTGTCGACGACAGCGCCGTGCTACGGGACCGCGTCCGCGCCGCCCTCGAGGAGGCCGGGCTGATGGTGGTCGGCGAGGCCGCCGATGGCGCCCACGCCCTGACCCAGGCGGCCACGCGAGACCCTGATGTGGTGCTGATGGATCTGCGCATGCCCGGGATGGACGGCATCCAGGCCGCCCGGGCCCTGCGGGAGCAGCAACCGGAGACGCGCGTGGTGCTGTGGACCGGGGAGGACGACGCCCAACTTGCCAGCGCCATCCGCAAGTCCGGGGCACATGCCGGCGTTGCCAAGGGCATCCGGACGGCCGAGTTGGTCGCCATCCTGCGGAGGGTTTGCGAGGCGCGCCCACGCTGGAGGCAGGGCGTCCGCTAGCGGCCCAGATACCCGAGTCAGGAACAAACGGGGCATGGCGAGCGCGCGGGCGCTGGGGCCGTGGCGTCGGCGCCAGAATGACCCGCGTCATCGCGACCATCGCGAAGTCCTCAGTTACGCCATGCACAATGGCTCGAGTCTCGTTATGATCTGGCATGCCAAGTGCGGATGCAATTGCCAACGCAACTGTCAGATGCCAAGTGCAGAGGAAGGGAAGGAGCTTGCGGATGCTTGAGACCCACAACGGCATGCCCGCCAATGAGCTGCGGGGGGTCAACTGGTGCAAGAGCGGGCGCAGCAGCGCGCAGGGTAACTGCGTCGAGACGGCCAAGCTGCCAGATGGCGGGGCCGCGATGCGCAACTCCAGGTACCCGGGAGGGCCGGCGCTGATCTTCACCGACGCGGAATGGCGTGCGTTCCTTGAGGGAGCGAAGGACGGCGACTTCGACCACCTACTCGGATAGCACGTCGCGACCTGGAATCACCTCCCGGGGGCCGCGGCGCGGTGATGCAAGCCGGCCACGGCGGCGACCGCGGAGGCGGCCAAGAACCCACCCGCAATCAGGTAGATCAGTGTGGAGACGCTGCGCAGATCGAACGGTGCAAGCCCGTAGACGGTGCGCAGCAGCACGACACCCAGCAGGCCTGCGTATCCGGCGACCGCCAGGACCACCAGCCCCAACTGTCGACGCTGGGTCAGGCCGGAAACGACAGCAGCCAGGCCAGCGCTCCGAACAACTGGATCGCGTGCATGGGGACACCGTGGGCGATCTTCATCGCTCCCGCACCGCCGTACGTGCTCATCGACTGCGTGAGCGGGTCGGCATCGGCGTTCATCAGCGACACGCCGTGCACGATCATCCAGACACCGATGGCCTGGGCAGCGAGCAGCACCACCAGCCCTGACCGGATCGCCCAGGCCATCGGCGAGGGTGCTGTCGTGCGGGTGAAGGCGGCGAGGGTCACGGCGCCGATGACGAGGACGGTGACGGCGATGGCCACACCTCCAACGATGAACAGGATGGTGTCCAGCGTGGTCGCGGTACGGTCCGGACGCCGACCCGCCAGTGGAACATGCGCGCCGATCTGGCGGCACGCGCCATGCGGCTGATCGCCGACGGCGTGGTCGACCGCGATGGCGTGGCTGGTCTGGCCGCTCGACTCGGGTACAGCACCCGGCAGGTGGAACGCCAGCTGCTGGCCGAACTCGGAGCCGGCCCACTTGCGCTGGCCCGGGCGCAGCGTTCCCAGACCGCGCGGCTGTTGATCGAGACGACCTCGCTGCCGATGAGCCAGGTCGCCTCGGCCGCGGGCTTTGCCAGCGTTCGCGCCTTCAACGACACCGTGCGCGAGGTCTTCGCATCGAGCCCGACCGAGCTGCGCAACCGCGCCCGGCGCGGCCAGGTCGCGACCGCGTCGGGCGTGCCGAGGCTGTGCCTGCGGCTGCCGCACCGGTTACCGATGGGCGTCGGCCGCCTATTCGCCCACCTCGCCGCGCACGCGGTGGTGAAGGTGGAGGAATGGCGTGGCGGCGCCTACCGGCGCACGCTCCGCCTCCCGCATGGACCCGGCATCGTCGCGCTGCGACCATCGCCCGACCACGTCGGCATCGGCTGCCAGCTTGCGCTGACCGACCTGCGCGACCTGGCGATCGCGATCAGCCGCGGCAGCGGCTGCTCGACCTCGACGCCGACCCGGTCGCCACCGATGCCCACCTGAGCGGTGACCCGCTGCTGGCCCCACAGGTGGCCAGGCAGCCGGGGCAGCGGGTGCCGCGCACCGTGGACGGCGCCGAACTCGCCGTGCGCACGGTGCTCAGCCGCGGACTGTCGGCCACGGCCGCGCAAGCCCGGATCGCACGGCTGGTGACCGTCTGCGGTGACCCGATCGCCGACCACGACGAGACCGGCTGGCTGACGCACCTGTTCCCAACCCCCGAGGCGCTCGAGGAGCTGGATCCGGCGAGCCTCGGCCTCTCGCCACCCCATCGCGACACCCTGACAGGACTCGTCACCGCTCTGGCGGTCGGGAAGATCGAAGTCGGTGTCGGCAGCGACTGGCAACGGGCCCGGGCGCACCTGGCAGCCGTGGCGGGGATCGGCCCGTGGACCGTGGAAACCATCGCCATGCGCGGGCTCGGCGACCCAGACGCCTTCCCCGACGACCCCGGGATCCGCCAGGCTGCCCGCCGGGTCGGGCTTCCTACCGCACGGCATCATCTGACCGTGCACGCGACCGCCTGGCGGCCCTGGCGGGCCTACGCCGCCCACTACCTGTGGGCGGCCGCCCGATCCACCAGCCCGGCCTCTGGCCGGAACCACACCGGCGCCACGGCGGATCGATCAAACCCGCAAACCCGGACACCGTGAGCAGGAATGTGACCACCATGCGCGACGGCCACGACACCCGTTGGCCGCCGCGGACCGGATCGGGCGCGCGGCCATCCTCGGCGCGGTGGTCGCCGTTGCGCTGCCCGGCCTGGTCCGGGAGGATCTCGGCATGCTGCAAGCCGTTGCCAGACGGGTCGCTGGGGGCGAGACCGTGCAGATCCGCCCGCGCGGGTCGTCGATGGCCCCGATCGTCAACAGCCGCCAGCTCGTCACGATCCGTCCGGTCGATGCGGCAAAGGTCGAGGTTGGCGATATCGTCTTGGCGCGAGTGGCGGGAACGGTGTACCTGCACTTGGTCTCGGCGGTGGATCGGCCTCGCCGTCGAGTGCAGATCTCCAACAACCGTGGGCGGATCAATGGGTGGACGTCGCAGGAGCGGGTCTTTGGGATCTGTACGGAGGTTGATGGGGTCCCCAGGCCACGGGCACGCGGGAAGGTCCGCAGCGCTGCTGGCTAGCGTGCTGTCGCGGCGTCGTCTCGGGTGTGGTGATCATGCCGCAGCGGCACGCTGGTGCTGCTCCAACCGGTCGAGGAGCAGGTCACGGAAGTCGTTGGGTGAGAGCACTTTGCGTTGAATCACCGACACGATCCTGGCCCTGGTCACCTGCCGCTGCTGCGCGGTGGGCCTGCGCACCAGCCGCTTGAGGAACCGCCGCTGCGACGCGGTCAACACCACCGCAAACCGGCTGCGCCCGCCACCTCATGCCACCATCCCTCCCTTTCCACCGGCCAGCCCCGCCGGCTGGCCGAGCAGGGAGCCTACGCGAGGCAACACACCACGCCCGGCGAGGTCCTGCCGCTGTGCCGGCTGCGCTACAGCGGCTCCGCCAGCCTGTGGGGGTTTGCCATCTACCTGGCCAGCCGCGACGGGTATGAGGACTCGGTGCTGCCAAGCGGGCTGCCGATCGGTGAGCCCGAGGAGGCGCTGGACTGCGCCTGCGGGCTGTACCGCAACGACCCCAACGCCTGGCAGGAGCACCTCCCACCAGCCAATCCCTGACCACGCACGAACTTCCATACGTCAGTACTAAACCCCCCGGTACGCTCGCTCGATAGCCGCAATGTCGATCTTCTTCATCTGCAGCATGGCCCGCATGGCACGCTGGGATTTATCGGGGTCGGGGTCGCTGATCAATTCGTTCATGGCCGTTGGAATGATCTGCCAGGACACGCCGTATCTGTCCTTCAGCCAGCCGCAGGCGCCTTCTTCACCGCCTTCGCTCAGCTTTTGCCAGAAGTAGTCCACCTCTTCCTGCGACGCGCAGTTGACGATCAGCGACAGGGCTTCGTTGAACCTGAAATCCGCTGGACCGCCGTTGAGGGCCGTGAACTGCTGGCCGTCCAGCTCAAATTCCACCATCATGACCATACCCGCCGGCAGCGGGCCGGCCGAGCCGTAGTGCGCGATGGTGTTGATCTTGGAATTCTTGAAAACAGCGGTATAGAACTTCGCCGCTTCCTCAGCTTGTCCGTCGAACCATAGGTTTGGTGTAATTTTTTGCATGGCGCTCCCCTTCTCGATGCTGGTGTTCGGTGGTGCTTGTGAGCCTCATCGGGTTGATGCTCCCGGAGACCGGAAGTAGTCGGCGAGGGCTGGCAGATCAGCCGGTTGGGGTGCCGACAGGTACGGGAACGCCGGGGTGGCCAGGCGTGGGGCGCAGGCGCTGCCGAGCGTCGACCCGGCGAGCACGGCGACAGCGATGTCGAAGGCGTTGTCGCCAAGCGCCCGCCCGTTGCCGTCGCCGGGGCGGAAGGCGGCGGGCTGACCGGGCCGGTAGGTGAGCACGTCAGGAAGAAACGCCGCCACCACCCGCTCGGCGTGGCCGTCAGGATCCGACAGCCCGGCCAGGCGGGCGACGGTACCGGCGATGCGGCGGACCCGCTCGCCGTGGGTGTCCCGGTCGGCGGCCGGCGCGCCGGCGTTCAGGGTATCCAGTTCCGCCTCGGTGTCGGGAGGGTTGAAGAACAGCGGGCGCAGCATTGCCTGGCCGATGCGGCTGACCTGTGGTCGCGGGGCGTGGCCGGCGAGGCTGATCCGCGCCCACAGGGCGATCCGGGTGCTGGCGAAGGCGGCGTCGGGCAGTTGCAGCGCGACGGCGGTCACATCACGGCCGGCGAACGTGTTGCTGGGTGCGGCGGTGAAGACCTCGGGGGCGTAGCGCCCTTCGGTCAGGCCCTGGAGGAACTCGCCCAGGGCGATGCCGTCGCCGTTGAAGGGGTCGGCGGCCAGCCCGGCCCAGGCCAGCCCGTTGCCGTCCAGGGGGAACACCGCACCGGTACGGCCCTCGCCAAGGGGTGTCTCCGCCGTGGCGTGGCGGGCGGCGGGGCCGTCGGCGCGGAGGACCCGAACCTGTTGCTGGCCGTTGTCGTCGGGCTGGGTGAAGGTGATGCGCAGGGCGAGGTCGTCGCTTGTGCCACCGTTGCTGGCCACGACGAATTCGTAGCGGGCGTCGGGCCGGAAGGTTGTCGGGGAGGAGCGCCCGGCGTCGGGGTTGACGGTCAGGATGAGCGCGGTGGTGCCGGGCGTGGCGGGGAATGCGTACAGGTCACAGGGGTTGATGCGTCCGTCGGCGCGGTCGGCGGCGCTGTCGAAGTGGTGCGACACGATGGGTCCCCTTCATCTGTTCCAGACGAGCTACGGAAGTGGAAGCAAATACCTCGGACAACAGGGCCGGCCGCTCCTACGGCGCCCTGATGCGGACGGTCCAGCCCCGGGCGCGGCATTGACACCCTTCATTCTTGCCGCTCACTGCGTGTTCGGATCTTCTCTGGATGCTCGGTTCGCTGTGTCCTCTCCGGATCGAGTCGAGCCTGCGGCTCGGAGCTCGGGCGCAGGTGTCGGAGCAGGATCACGGCGAGGATGGCAACACCTGTCGCGGCGGCGGCGCTGATGGTGAAGGCCAGGTGCAGGCCTTGGGTGAACGCCTGGCGGGCGGCCTGGAGCAGCGCTTGCCCGAGCTGGTCGGGGAGCTGCCCAGCCGCCGCCACCGCGCCGCCGAGGGTGCGGTCGCCGAGGGTGCCCATGGTGACCAGCGACCCGGCGACCAGGAACCCGTAGATGTCCACGATCCACAGCAGCTGGGTGCTGCTGGGCCGCAGGTCGGTGCCGAGATGTGGGACCGCCAGGTTCAGTACGGTCAGGTCCATCGCATACAGCAGGCACGGAAGCGCCAGCACCGCCAGGCCGATCCACTCCCGCCGTCCGGCCTGGTGGCCGATGGCGACGTTCATGGACGATCCGTGACCCTCGCGGCGACGACGCGCCCAAGCCCGTCGAGGATGCTGGGCCAGCCGCCCGCGAACTCGTCCCGGGCCTCGGCGGTCGGGAAGCCGCGCTGGACGATCGTCAGTCGGGTCCTGCCGTCCTCCTCAACGAAGGTGACCTCCATGCTCGTGTCGACGCTGGAGCCGTCCGGCATCGTCATCGTCGAGCTGTAGACCAGGCGCCGCGGCCGGTCGACCACCTGGAACACATTGGTCTCCCGAGCTGGCGTGCTTCCCGGAGGCCCGAACGCGATGGTCCACCGGCCCCCCACGCGGAGATCGCAGGCGGCTTCCACGATCCAGTCCGGCGCATCGGCGTACAGCTGCTTCTGGGCCTGTGGGTCGGTGAACGCGTCGAAGAGAACCTCCGGCGCGGCGTCGTACAGGCGTTCCAGCTTCAGGTCGTGCCTCACTGCTGCCCTCCTTGCTGGTTCTGGACGTAGGCGCCGAGCCGGTCGAGCCGGCCCTCCCAACGGTGCCGGTAGGTCTCGATCCACTGCGCCGCGTCGTGCAGCTCCTCGGCTCCGAGCCGGCAATGGCGGGTCCGGCCCTTCTTCTCCGTGATCACCAGGTGCGCGTCCTCGAGGATCCGGACGTGCTTCATCAGCCCGGGCAGCGAGATGTCCAAGGGGTGCGCGAGCTCGCTGATGGTGGCGGGTCCGCTCGCCAGGCGCTCGAGGATCTCGCGGCGCGTCGGGTCCGAGAGCGCCGAGAACGTGCGATCCAGCGTGGAATACTTAACCATGCGGTTCACTGTAGGTTGAGGGGCCCGGGACGGTCAACTCGATACTAGGATTTGACAGGAGGTGACCGATGGCGAGTATCACCGATGAGTACATGCGTAAAATGCTGGCCAAGAGCCGCGGTTACGTTGCGGTGATCCTCAAGGCCGGACCCGGCTACGAGCAGCCCGGCGCGGAGAAGGTCATCTGGGAGCACGGGCGGCGGAACTTCTCGCTGCGGGCCGACAAGCTGCTGTCCATCGTCTGCCCGGTCACCGACGACAGCGAGGTGTGCGGCATCGCCATCTTCGACGCCGATGTCGACGAGGTCCAGCGGATCATGGACGGCGACCCGGGCGTGCGGGCCGGCGTGTTCACCTTCGAGGTCCATCCCTGCCGCAGCTTCCCCGGAGACGCGCTGGCGGGCTGATCGCCGCGCGTCAGGCCTCAGCCTGTCGCTCCGAGAGCAGAGGGCTCAGGGCGAGGCAGGGTCGCCAAGGCGCCCGTCGCCGAGTGTGATCCCCTCGGAGGTGATCGTGAACTCCCTGATCTGTGGCTCGTGCAGGCTGGCGCGCGTCTTGAGCACGGTCAGGGTGCGCCCTATGCGGCCCTGCTGGCGCAGGTACTGCAACAGCACGACGTTGTCGGAGACATGCGAGATGCCCAGCTCCGACAAGCGGGTGACCTGGAACAGGTCGGGCAGCTCGAGGGTCATCAGCAGGCTCACCCCCCGCCGAGAGCAGCGCTGCACCAACGAGTACAGGTACTCGCGGTAGCGCACCTCGTCGCCGGCCGCGAACAGCAGGTCGCCGAGGCTGTCGATGAGGACGCGTCGCGCTCCCGTACGCTCGATGGCGGCGAGCAGCTCATACACCCACTGGTCGACGAGCAGGCCGACCGGGGAACGGTACAGCAACTCGACCCCGTCGTCGGCGAGCGACCAGCCAAAGCCCTGGGCGACCCGCTCCAGCTGGACGGGATTCTCCTGCAAGGTCGCGATGACGCCCGGCTCGCCACGGCGGGCGCCGCTGACGACGAAATGCAAGCCGATGAGGGTCTTGCCCGACCCGGACGGACCGGCGACCAGGGTGGCCGCCCCGGGCCAGTAGCCATCGGTGAGCATTGCGTCCAACGCCGCGATGCCGGACGAGATCCGCTGTGCGGGCATCGTGTAGGCGCTGGGATCCACGGGATCGGCCAGGCGCGGGAAGACCTCGATGCCCCCATCGGACAGCCGGTAGGCGTGGCTGCCGGACAGAAAGCCAGACCCGCGCAGCTTGAGCACCTGGAGCAACCGCAGCTCCCGCTGCCCGATGTGGTCGCTCGACAGCCGAACGATCGCGTCGGCGACGGCGAACTCCGGCGCTGTGGACAGCTCGGCGTGGTCGTACTCCCCGATCCACAGCGACGTGACCGGGAAGGCGCTCAGCCGCCCGGCCAGGCGGTGCAGGAAACGCCGGAACTCGCCCTGGTCGCCAGCGTAGGGGTGCAGCGCCTTGAAGCTGTCGATCACGATGATCGCGGGCCGGTACTCCTTGATCAGCCGATCGATCCGCACCAGGATCCCGTCGAGCCCCTTGGCGCCCAGCAACTCCCCCAGATCCTCGTAGAACACCCCCCGGCCGACGGCTTTGGCATCGAAGAAGGCCATCGTCTGGCCATAGCGCAGGACCTTCTCCAGCGGCTCCGAGACGGTCGTGAGGTAGACGGCGGGCCGCTCGACGGTGGCGTTGTGGAACACGTACTGCTGCGCCAGGATCGTCTTGCCGCTGCCCGGCGGTCCGACCACCAGGTTGATCGCATGGGCCGGGAACCCGCCGTCCAAGATCCCGTCCAGCTGCTCATTGCCGCTGGTCAGACGCCCACCAACGGGGATGTGCCCTGGAGCGCCGTCGGTCATCTGGGGCCGCCTTGGCTGGGGCGCAGGAAGGCGCTGGCGCCGAGCAGGTCCTTGATGGCCGACACCAGCTGCAGCGGGTCCAGCGGCTTTTGGAGGAAGCCATCGGCCCCTGCCTCCAGCGCCTCGTCGCTGGCCTCCAGGGCCGAGATGGCCAGCACCGGGGCGTCGTCGTGCCGCTTGAGCTGACGGCACAGCCCCAAACCGCTGCCACCGGAGATGAGCAGGTCGATCACGGTTACGCTGGGGCTGAGCTCCTCGAACTTGCGGGCGGCGTCGGCGACGTCCAGCGCCGAGGCGACCTCGTAGCCCTCGGTCCGCAGGAAATACTCCGAGAGCTCGGCAGCGAACGGGTCGCGCTCGGCGAGCAGGACCAGCAGTCGCGTCCTGGCCGGCTCAGGCTCGCCGATGGACAGGGTGCCGGCGGCGAGCCGTTCGGCGAGCACACGGTGGGCGTCGGCGGGCGCCATGCCGGCGGCGAGCTGTGCCTTGACAAAGCGGAGCTGGCCGACCTGATCGCGGGAGTACAGACGGTGACCGCCGGGGCTGCGCTGTGGCTTGGGGAGCCCGTAGCGCTCCTCCCAGGTCCGCAGCGTCGCCGGCGGGATGTCGAGCATCCGCGCGACCGCACCGATGCTGTACAGCGGACGGCTGCTCACGGACGGCCCCCCACCGGGAGGTCGCCACGGCACCCGCGCACCATCCCCACCATCGCCCAGAACCTCTTCAAGATGTAAGCATCCCTCTGGAATTCGCCGAACCAGCATCCAGTAACTTCTTCAAAGGTGCGCTATACTTCTACAGAAGTTGCTCAGTTCCTCGCCGTAGATGCTACACGATCGTGGTACCGGATTGTGGGATCAGCTGACCGCAACCCGGATGCCTGCTTACGAGGGGGAGACTGCCATGGAACTCGATCTACGCGTCCAGCACCACGACGACTGGGCCGTGGTCCTTGTCAGCGGGGAAGTAGACCTGGCCACCTGCCCGCAGCTCCGGGACGTGCTGGCCGGGCTGGTCGAGCAAGGCGTCTATCACCTCGTCGTCGATCTGGAGCAGGTCAGCTTCTTGGATTCGAGCGGGATCGGGGTGCTGATCAGCGTGCGGCGGCGCATCCGCGAGCACGGCGGTTCCCTCCGTCTGACCGCACCGAGCCCGCACGTGCGGCGAGTGCTGGAATTGACCGGGATCACGACCTTGCTGCCGACCTACGCCACACTCGACGAGGCGACGCCCGTCGAGCCGCTTGACCAGTTGACCTCCAGAAATGTCAACGTTGAGTGAGGGCCACCCGCAAACGAGCTGAGGTCCACCCCGCGGCGCGGAGCGATTTCGGACTCCGGTGAGCCAGGCCGCCAGCGCCCCTTGGACTGCCGGCGATGGCTACGCCGCTCCGGTGGCGGCGGGGAAGGCTGCCGACGATGATGCTGGGGTGAGTCGCGAGACCAAGCCGGCCGTGTCCGACGCGGCCGATCCGAAGCGGTGGCGGGCGCTGGCGGTCACCCAGATCGCCGGGTTCATGAGCCTGCTGGACGTCAGCATCGTCAACGTCGCGCTGCCGTCGATCCAGCGTGGGCTGGGCGCGTCGGCGGGGACCGCGCAGTGGGTCGTTTCCGGGTACGCGCTGGCCTTCGGGCTGGCGCTGGTGCCGGCCGGCCGGCTGGGCGACACGCTCGGCAGGCGGCGGATGTTCCTGATCGCCCTGTCGGCGTTCGTGGTGACCAGCGCGCTCAGCGGCGCGGCGCCGACCGCTGGGCTGCTGGTCGGCGCCCGCCTGCTGCAGGGTGTCGCGGGCGGCATGCTGATCCCGCAGAGCTCCGGGCTGATCCAGGAGCTGTTCCGCGGCGCCGAGCGCGGTAGGGCGTTCGGCATCCTCGGCGCCACGATCGGGCTGTCCACCGCGGTCGGTCCGGTGGTCGGCGGGCTGATCCTGGCCGCGTTCACCGGCCCGGACGGCTGGCGCTGGGTGTTCTACGTCAACGTGCCGATCGGCCTGGCCGCGCTGGTGCTGGCCGCCCGGTTCGTGCCGTCCACCACGGGTGGTGGGTGGCGTGGCGTGCATCTGGACCTGGTCGGGTCGCTGCTGCTGGGCGGCGGCGTGCTCGGCCTGCTCCTGCCACTGGTGCAGGCCGAGACCGGCAGCCTGCGACGGGTGTGGTGGCTGCCTGCGGTGGCGCTGCTGCTGCTGGCCGCGTTCGTCTGGTGGGAGGTCCGCACAGTGCACCGGGGCCGGCAGCCACTGCTTGATCCGCGGCTGGCGCGCACGCCCGGCTATGGCGCCGGACTTGGCATCGGGCTGGTCTACTTCATCGGGTTCACCGGCATCTGGCTGGTGTTCGCGCTGTTCTTCCAGGCCGGGCTGGGCTACTCGCCGCTGCGCTCGGGGTTGGCGGTGACGCCGTTCGCGCTGGGCGTGGCGCTCTCCGCGGTGATCGCCGGCCGGCTGGTGGCTCGGGTGGGGCGCTGGCTGACCGTCTTCGGGCTGGCCGCAACCGTTGTCGGGCTGGTCGCCACCGCGCTGGTGCTGCGGCACGTGGGTGGGGACGCGGCCGCGCGGGCGATCGTCGGGCCGTTGCTGCTGGCCGGGCTCGGCGGTGGCATGGTCACCTCGCCCAACATCACGCTGACGCTGGAGTCGGTGCCGGTGCGGATGGCGGGCGCGGCCGGCGCCGCGCTGCAGACCGCCCAGCGGATCGGCTCGGCGATCGGCACCGCGGCGCTGGCCGGCGTGTTCTATATGGTGCTCGCCGCTACCAGCGGCGACTACTCGGCGGCGGTGTCGGATGCGCTGCTGTGCGCGTCCGGGGTCATGCTGCTGGCGCTGTTGCTGGCCGTCGCCGAGCTGGCCAGGCGGCGGCCCTTCGGTCAGCCGCCCGCGCCGAGCCGGCGCCCCGAGCACCACCTGCACCAGCTCTGACGAGTCGTCGGGTCCGGGCTCGCCGACCCGAGCCGGAATCCGCGGTGTAACGACCCGTCGGCGCACGACGTTCTATAGATCGGTCTATAGATCGGTGGCGCGGTCGAGGGCTTGGCGGTGCCGCTCTGCCGTGGGTCTGCGGTCGTGCCGTCTGCCGGAGGGAGCGCCAAGGAGTGCTCGATGCCTGTGGTCGCCTCGGGTATCTGCGCAGGCATGAAGGATAGGTCCGGGTGTCGCTGGACGATGCTGAGGAGTGCCGGTGCGTGGAGTTCGTAGCTTGCGTGGCATGACGTTGTTGGCGACCGTTGCGGTCGTCGCCTTCCTGGTGACGGTGGTGATGGTGGTGGTGCCGTCGGCGTCGGCCAGAGACGCCTATCAGGCGAACGTGACGGTGCTGCCGTTCACGTCCTATCAGGACATGGCGGTCGACGCGGGCCACGGGCGCTTGTTCGTCTCCGGCGGCGACCTCGTTGTGGTGACCGACCTGGACGGCCATATCGTCAAGACCATCGACGGGGAGAAGGGCGCCAGCGGCCTGGCGCTCAGCGCCGACGGCGCCACCCTGTACGCGGCGCTCAACGGCGCCGGGGCCATCGCGGCGATCAGCACCGCCAAGCTGAAGGAGACCGCCCGCTACAAGGTGGGCTCCTTCTGCCCGCGCGATCTGGCCCTGGCACAGGGAAGGATCTGGTTCAGCCATGAGTGCGACGCGGCTCGGGCCGGCTTCAGCTCGCTGCAACTGGGCGGCGGGCGTCCCGTGGTCAAGCAGTGGGGCTGGAGTTCCTTCATCGCGCCGCAACTGGCCGCGACCCAGCAGTGGCCGGACCTGCTGTTGGTCGGCGCGGTGACTCAGCCGCTGACCGCCTACGACATCTCCGGGGGCGACCCCGTCATCCAGCTCCCCTCCGACCAGTCATCCCAGCCCAGGTCCAGAGACTTCGCCCTGACTGGCGACGGCCGCCAGGTTGTCGTCGCCGGGGACGGCCATTTGCTGCTCAACACCTGGGGCCTTGTCCAGGTCGGCCTGTATCCCAGCGGGCCGCAGGCCAACGCGGTGGCGGTCGGCGCCAGGGACCGGGTCGCGGCCGGCGTCGCGGACAACGGCGTTGGCGCCGTCGACCTGTACGTCTACGAGGCAGGAGCCTCCTCGCCGACCTGGACCTACGACTTCGGCGGTCGGGCCAACTCGCAGATGGACGACACGCTCGCCCAGCATGGGCTGGCCTGGGGGCCGGACAACAGCCGCGTGTATGCGGTTACCACCCTGTTCGACCGCAGTGCCCCGCTGCTGCGGGTGCTCGTCCCGTCGACGTCCTCGGCCACTGCGCTGACGCTGAACTACCTTGATCCGCCCTTCGTGGGTGACCCGACCGGGCTCCAGGTGCACCTGGGCGGCCAGCTCACCGCCCTGACCGGCGTGGCCCCCGGTGCCCAGACCCTCCACCTTGTCCGCCAGGACCTTTTGGGCGAGGAGCAACTGCCCGACGTGCGCACCGACGCCGCTGGCAACTATGACTTCCACGACACGCTCCGCGGCCCCGGCCTGACCACCTACACCGTCAGATTCGACGGCGCCGGCGACCTCGGCGCCAGCCAGCAGTCGCTCTCCTTCGACCTGTCCTCGCCTTGACGTTCCAACCGCACTCGCTCTCGCGTCGCTGGTAGTGCGCCGTCGAGCCTCGGCCGGTTGCGGGTGCTTTAGCTGCCGCGCTGGCCAGGGTCGGGGCGTGTCCAGATGCCGCGCTGGAACATCAGCTCGATCTGCTGGTCGATGACCTGCTTGCGGTACTCCGCGTGGTCATATGGCTTGCGGTCCAGGTAGAGGTTCTTGGGGTACACCGGCTGCTCATAGATGACCTGATACTGCTCGGTCGTCAGATCCTTGAGCCAGTTGTCCCATTGGGCGCTTGCCCGAAACCGCCGCAGTGCCTCGATATCGATGGTGCCAGCCACCCAGGTTGAGCCGCCGCTGTGGTTCAGCCGCCCGACGATCTGGCCCTTGTAGTCCACGATCATCGAGTTGCCCCCGCCGGGGTCGATCGGGATCTCAGACTCCTTGTCCAGATAGTAGGTGCCAATGTTGTTGGCGATCAGGTAAACGTTGTTGTCCAGCGCCCGCGCGCGGTTCTGGACCTCGTAGAACCCGTTGGGGGTGTGCGGCGCCGGGTAGGGGCCACGGTAGATCACCTCGGCGCCGTTCATCGCAAGCCCCCGGGCGTTCTCCGGGTAGCTTGCCTCGTTGGCCATCAGGAATCCCAGCCGCCCGATCGCGGTGTCGGCCACCGGGTAGAACGCGTCCAGGCTGCGGCCATACAGCTCCACCCACCGGTCCCACACGTTGTGGGGAGTGACCGAGTGCTCCACCGGCAGCAGCGGCACCACCTTGTAGTGGCGCAGGACGATCGAGCCCTCAGGGTCGATCGCAAAGCCGACGTTGAAAAACCGCCCAGGAAACTCTGGGTGGCGGGCCTTGGCCTGCGCCATGATGAACGCATTCCACTGGCCGGCAAGCCGGCCGAGCTGGTCGGTCTCGGGTCCGGGAAGGTCGATCGCGCACGTGCGCGCGTAGTCCTCGTGGTCCAGGTCAAGGATCTCGTCGGTGAAGCCCTGCAGCCCGCCCTCTGGGATCGCGATCAGGCGCACGGGCAGATCCAGGCTGGACAGCCAGCTTGCCGCCTTGATCAATTGGGCGATGTGGTCCAGGTTCCACTGGATCTCGTCACGCTGATGGATGCCTCGCATGGTCGGCATCAGCCCGACCACCTGGTATGGCTCGATCACGCCTGGCCTCCTTGATTGCTCAGCACATCAGACGCTCAGGGCACGCTGCTCACACCGCTGGCCCAGGTGCCGTCGGGCGGTTCCGAAGGTAGCCGAAGTCCAGCGCCATCACCGGGTAAACAATAGAGCTGATCGTGAACGGCGTCACGCTCCCTGCATCCGATGACGGGTCGGGCGCTTCGTCCTACGCTCATGCCATGGCATTGATGAACGTGAGGTCTCAGCACGGATCAGCTTCGCGAAGGAGCCTGATCGCCGACGGCATCCTGGCGGCAGGGCTGGCCGCCTTCCTCACGGTCGGCACCCACTTTGCCTCACAGCATCAGCCCACCCGCCGGCCCTTCGACGCGGGGACGATCGCGTTGGTCAGTGTCGCGGCGGGGGTGCTGGCCCTGCGGCGCCGCCATCCCGTGGCGGTAATGACCGTGGTGTTCGGAGCCACGCTCCTCTACTTCATCCTCGGGTACGCCAACGGCCCCATCTGGCTCACCCTCATCGTCGCGTACTTCACCGCCATCGTTCGCGGCAACCGGCTGGCCGCCGCGGTCACGGCCGTGGCCGGATTCGGCATCTTCCCTTGGTTGGACCATCTGATCAGGAACAGGCCCGGTCCCTCACTTACTGACATGGCCGGCCTGGCCGCCTGGCTCCTCGTGCTGCTGGGCGCCGCCGAGAGTGTGCGCATCAGGCGAGAGCGGGCAGCCGAGGCGGTCCGCATCCGGGAAGAGGAAGCGCTCCGGCGGGCGAGCGAGGAGCGCCTCCGCATCGCCAGGGAGCTCCACGACGCCCTGGGGCATCATCTGTCCCTGATCAGCGTGCAATCCGGGGTGGCCCTGCACCTGAACGAGGAACTGCCCGAGCAGGCCCGGAACTCCCTCTCCGCGATCAAACAGGCAAGCAAAGAGGCGCTCGCCGAGCTCCGCTCGGTGCTCGACATCCTCAGGCAGGAGGGCGAGCCAGCACCCCGATCCCCCACCTCGACGCTCGCCCGGCTCGACGAACTGGTCTCGCAGGCAGCGGCGGCGGGGCTCGAGGTCCGAACGGAGATCGAGGGCGACGTGCGCCCGTTGCCGTTCGGCGTCGACGTGGCGGCATTCCGGATCGTGCAGGAGGCACTCACAAACGTCACCCGCCACGCCGGGCCGGCCTCCGCGACCGTGCGCGTCTCCTACGACGAAGGGGACCTCACCGTGGAGGTCGACGACGACGGCCACGGCCGTCCCGTGCACAACGGGACGGGAAGCGGCAAGGGGATCGTCGGCATGCGCGAACGAGTGGCGACGTTCGGCGGGGACCTGGAGGCCGGGCCCCGGCCGGGTGGGGGCTTCCGGGTGCGGGCCCGACTCCCCCTGGATGGCGTCGGATGATCCGGGTCCGGCTCGCCGGCGACCAGGCGCTGGTGCGGGCGGGGTTTCGCGCCCTGCTCGCGCGCATAGCCAGACACTGAGCTGGTCGGGAGCAGCGGCGGTGCGGACCTTGGTGTGGATATGCCATAGTCGTAGTGTGTTTTTCGTCGTGCTCCGCCGCTCCGGTCTCCAGTGGGACCCGTCACGGCCGATGGAGGAGCAGTCCGACTGGCCCGCGCACGCGTCGTTCATGGACGGGCTCGTGGACGCGGGCTTCATCGTCTTGGGTGGGCCGCTCGCGGACGAGCACCGCGTGGTGCTCGTCGTCGAGGCCGAGTCGGTGGACACCGTCCGCTCCACACTCGCGCATGACCCGTGGAGCGAGACGCATCTTCGAATCGACACGATCGATCCGTGGACGATCCGGCTCGACGGGCGGCGCGCTCATAGGGTTATCGACGGGCTTGCGCTCCGCCGGCGCGGGTCAGGACCATCGGCCTAGGAAATCCTTTGAGCGGCGAGGAGTCGTCCGCCGCTGAGCGGTTGAGCGCGCTGTCTGTGGAGCGGATCCGCGGTGTGTGGCGCGGGCTGCTCGGCGCGCCTTCGGCATTCCAGGCGCCCGGATGTGTGGTGACCGCCCGCAGAGAAGGTTCGGGGGTCGCGTGCACGACCTTGTTCCACCGGACAGGTCTGCTCAGCGAAGCGAGACCGCGACCTGCTCGAGGTGGTCCATCGCTTCTTGCATGCCGCCTTCCATGCCGGAGTTGATGTGTCCGTCACGGGACTCCTGGCTCGCGTGCTGGACGAGGAGACTGAGGGTCGTGCGCCCGTCCTTTTCGGTGAACGTGAGCGTGTTCACCGCTTCGTTTTCGGGCATGACCTCGTAGATCTCGGTCGAGACGATACGCTCGTTCGGGACGATCTCCCGGTACTCGCCGTGGAACGCGACCTCGAATCCACCGTTCGCCACCATCACGTAGCGCCACGTGCCACCGACCCGCAGATCGACTTCGGCGATCGTGACCTCGCCACGGTCTCCGCTCCACCAGCGCTTGATGAGCTCGGGCGTGGTCCAGGCCCTGTAGACCAGGTGCTTGGGTGCGTCGAACTCCCGCGTGATCAGGATCTGCGTGTCCGTCGGGAGCGTCACCTCGGCTGTGCCACTACTCGTCACTGCCCCCATCCCCTTCCTCCTTTTCCTTGAGTTCCTCCAACACGACACCCAGCCGATCGAAGCGCTGCGCCCACGACCACTCGTAGTTCTTCACCCAGTCATGGATGGGCTTGAGCGAGTGACCGTTGAGCCGGTACATCCGCTGCCTCCCTTCATCACGCACCTCCACCAGGCCTACCTCCCTCAGCACCCGCAGGTGTTTGGACACCAGTGGCTGCGCCAGGCCGAGCAGCATGACGAGGTCGTTCACGGGGCGTTCCCCGCCGGCGAGGACGTCCAAGATCTGCCGCCGCCGGGGCTCCGCCACCGCGTTGAACGCATCTGCTGTCGTCGCTGCTCGTGCCATGGGGAAATCATATACCCATATAGGAATACGTCAAGCCTGGAGGCCAGGCTCAGCCGAGGTCGGCGGGGTTGATGGCGTGGGCCGTGGGGCGGCAGCCGGCGTCGGTGACCGGCCAACCCCCAGCCTTGCGCGAGCGGAGGCTGGCCTACCGCGACGCCATCCGGTCGCACCACTCCACCGAGTCGGAGCTGCGGGCCCACTTCGACCGCGAGGAGAACCAACTGGTAGCGGCGCTGAACGCACTATAGATCGACGGCTGCCATGCCATTCGCTGGCCGCTCCGTATGTCGCGTCGGCGCCCCTGAGCCCCGACGAGGCTCAGCGGCGCCGACGGGTCAGGTCGTCGATCTCGCCACGGGTGAGCGGCACCAGCGGCGCGGCCAGGTTCTCAAGCAGGTGCTCGACCGATGACGTGCCCGGGATCAGCAGCATCGCTGGGGAGCGTCGCAGCAGCCAGGCGAGCGCGATCTGTCCGGCACTGGCCCGGTGGCGCGCCGCGAGCCGGCCCAGGAGTCCCCCCGGCGCAGCGAGGTTGCCGGCGCTGAGCGGCGCCCAGGGCAGGAACGCGAGCCCGTGGCGCTCACAGTGGTCGACCATGTCCTCGTCGCGCCGGTCGATCAGGTTGTAGCGGTTCTGCACGCTCGCGATCGGAACGATCTGCTGCGCGCGCTCCAGCTGCGCGATGGTGACGTTCGACAGGCCGACGTGACGGAGCTTGCCCTCGGCGCGTAGCTCCGCGAGCGCGCCAACCGTCTCCTCGATCGGTACATTCGGATCGACCCGGTGGAGCTGGTACAGGTCGATGCACTCCAGACGCAGACGCCGCAGGCTTCCTTCGCACGCCTGCCGCAGGTGCTCGGGCCGGCCGTTGGGCACCCAACGGCTCGGCCCGGGGCGGGTCAGCCCGCCCTTGGTCGCGATCACGAGCCCCTGCGGGTAGGGGTGGAGGGTCTCGCCGATCAACCGTTCGCTGACCTCCGGCCCGTACGAGTCAGCCGTGTCGATGAAGTTCACCCCCAGCCCCACGGCACGGACCAGGACCTCGCGGGCGCCCTCGGGGTCGGCGGGCTCGCCCCAGATGCCCGCCCCGGTGAGCCGCATCGCCCCCAACCCAAGGCGGCGCACACGCAGATCGCCCCCGAGCTCCAGCGATCCAGCGGTCTGGTCATTGAGCGGGTGGTCGAGGACGAGCATGGGCGGGCCTCCTTGGGGTCATCGGGTCCAAGTCCAGGGAGTTCAACGCATCAGGATCCTACAAGGACGCTCACAGGATGCTCCATGGTTCGCGTGTGATGCTCCGGGCCGCCACGGCCCACGCGACCCGGGGTTGATCATGACCGCCGCACGTCTACCTGATCCCGCTCGAGGCGGATGCTGTTGGCGAATTCCGATGCCTTGCCGCGTGGGTGGTGGTCCTTTGCCGCGCCGGTTGTGGTGCTCTGCCGCGCCAGTGCAGCTCTGCCGCGCAGATCGCTCCACGAACCCCCCAAACCAGGCGCCCGAGCGACAAGTGGCGCGGCAAAGCTGCATTCACGCGGCAAAGCGCGACCATGCGCGCGGCAGAGCACGACCACCCGCGCGGCAGAGCAAGCCCTGGAACCCACACCACCCACCACACGCCCCGAGACCCCTCCCCCAATTCGCCAACAGCATCCGAGGCGGTGCCCATGATGGTGGCCTGATGTGGGCTGGGTTCGAGAAAGGAGCACTGAATGGAGATCGTTCACCTCAGGGCGGGAGATTGCAGTCTGGTCCTGGACGTCGGCGGCCCGCGACTCCCAACGGTGCTCCACTGGGGTGCCGACCTCGGCGACGCGACACCGGCATCCCAGCTCGGCCTGACCCTGGCGGAAACTCTCGCAGTCGCCGTGGCCGCGTTGGACGAACCGGCATCCCGCTCGCTGGTCCGCGAGCACTCCGCGGGCTACCTGGGGCGGCCAACGCTGTCCGGTCATCGCATGGGGTCGGACTGGTCGCCTTCCTTCGCGCTGACCGGGCTGGAGCACTCCGGCGATGACCGGGTGACGGTGCATGGAGTCGATCCCGTCGCGCGCCTTGGCCTGCGCTCCGAGATCGAGCTGTCGCCATCTGGTCTGCTGCGGCTGCGCCACACGTTGAGGAACGAGGGCGACTCGCCCTACGTCGTGAACGAGCTGTTGTGTGCGCTCCCACTCCCGGGCCAGGCTACCGAGCTGCTCGACCTGAGCGGTCGCTGGTGTCGGGAGCGCCACCCACAGCGGCATCCCCTGGAGCTGGGGAGCTGGGTGCGCGAGAACCGCCGTGGGCGCACCGGCCACGATGCCACCATCGGCCTGGTGGCCGGTACTCCCGGATTCGGGTTTCGCCACGGCGAGGTGTGGGCCGTGCATGTCGGCTGGAGCGGCAACCATGTCAGCTATGCGGGGCGGTGGCCGTCGGGCGACGCGGTGCTGGGCGGCGGAGAGCTGTTGCTCCCCGGCGAGGTCAGCCTCGCGCCGGCCGAGGAGTATGCCACCCCCTGGCTGTACGCCGCATACTCCCCGCACGGCCTCGACGGTATCGCCGCCGCGTTCCATGGCTACCTGCGGCGGCGGTCGCACCATCCAGGTCCGAACCGGCCGCGCCCCGTCGTGCTCAACACCTGGGAGGCGGTCTACTTCGACCACGACCTCGATCGGCTGCGAGGACTCGCCGGCGCCGCCGCCGAGATCGGCGTCGAACGGTTCGTTCTCGACGACGGCTGGTTCCGGTCCCGGCGCGACGACACCGCGGGTCTCGGCGACTGGTACGTCGACGAGACGGTGTGGCCACATGGGCTGGAGCCGCTGATCAGCCATGTCCGCTCGCTCGGCATGCAGTTCGGCCTCTGGGTCGAGCCGGAGATGATCAGCCCCGACTCGGACCTGTACCGCGCGCATCCCGACTGGATCCTCGCAACGGGGGGAAGGCTGCCGCCGACCTACCGTCACCAACAGGTTCTCGACCTTGCCAACCCGGACGCCTACGACCACATCCGCTCGCGGCTCGACGCGCTGCTGTCCGAGAACGATATCGGCTACCTCAAGTGGGACCACGACCGCGACCTCATCGACGCCGGCCACCAGGCACGCCCGGGTGTCCATGCCCAGACCCTGGCCGCCTATCGGCTGCTCGACGAGCTGCGCGCCGCATATCCCGGCGTCGAGATCGAGAGCTGCTCCTCAGGTGGGCACGGGTTGACCTCGGCATCCTGGAGCGCACCGACCGCGTGTGGGCGAGCGACTGCACTGGAGCGCCAGACGATCCAGCGGTGGACGGGCCTGTTCCTGCCCCCGGAGCTGATCGGAACTCACGTCGGCCCGCCGAGAGCGCACACCACCGGGCGGGTCCACGATCTCTCCTTCCGGGCGACGATCGCCCTGCTCGGACACGCCGGCATCGAATGGGACATCAGCTCGGCCTCGCCTGAGGAGCGCGCCGCGCTGGCGTCCTGGATCGGTTTCTACAAGCGGCATCGGGGCTGCTGCACACGGGCGACGTCGTCCACGCCGACCATCCGGACCCTGCCGCGACGCTGGACGGCGTCATCTCCCGCGACCGCTCCGAGGCGCTGTACGCATATGTCCAGACGGCGACCTCGCGGTTCACCGTGCCCGTCCCGGTCCGGCTTCCCGGGCTCGACCCGGACCGCAGGTACGTGGTCCAGTCTGTGCATCCCGCCGGCTCGCCGCGCACCACCCTCTGGCCGTCGCCGTCCTGGTATGCCGCCGGCACGATCACGCTGCCAGGTGGCGTGCTCGGTGCGGTCGGGCTGACCATGCCCTCGCTCCACCCGGAACAGGCGCTGCTGCTCCAGGTCACGTCGGTGGCGCGGTGACGGGCCCCGCACGCCCCACGCTGAGAAGGCACGCCAGACCCGCGCTCACCCCTTGGTCGCCCCGCCCGTCAGGCCCTTGACGAAGTGCTTCTGCAGCGCCAGGTAGAAGACGAGCACCGGCAGGGTGGCGAGGAACATCAGCGCGAACACGGTGCCGAAGTCCGCCTGGTACTGCCCGATCGCGCGGTAGATGCCGGTGGTGATGGTGGTGCCCTGGCTCGGCCCCAGGATGATCAGCGGGTCGAGGAAGTCGTTCCAGATCCACACGCCCAGGAAGATCAGCACGCTGGCGGTGGCCGGGCGCAGCAGCGGGAAGACGATCCGCCAGAACACCTGGGTCCGGGTGGCGCCGTCGATCGCGGCCGCGTCCTCCAGCTCCACCGGGATGGTCCATGAAGCCGGAGAACACGAACACTCCGAACGGGATGTAGTAGCCGACATTGAACAGGACCAGCCCCTGCACAGTGGTCATCAGGTGAGCTGCCCGCAGGACCTGGGTGATCGGCATCAGGATCACCTGTGGCGGGATCATCAGCCCGCAGAGCAGCAGCAGCATCAGCACCCGGCCCCAGCGGCCACGGCTGCGCGCCAGGTAGTGCCCGAGCATCGCCGACAGCACGGTCAGGATGAGGATGGACGCCACCGTGACCACGGTGCTGTTGGCCAGGCTGGCCCAGAACAGGTGGTCGGGGCGGGTCAGCACGCTCCTGAGGTTCTCCAGCGTCGGCGGGATCGGCAGCGCGGCCGGCTGCTCGCTGATCCGGCTCCCCCGCTTGATCACGTTGACGCAGACCACGTACAGCGGGACGACGAAGACCGCGCTGACCGCGATGGCCACCAGCGGTCGCAGCCAGGGGGCTCGCGCCCGGTTCAGGTTCACAGGTCCACCTCGCGCCGCTGCAGCACCTTCAGCACGAGCGCGCTGGCCGTGGCGATGATGACGAGCATGACGACGGCCATCGCCGAGGCGTAGCCCTGACGGTTGGCGACGAAGCCGGTCTGCAGCACGTTGTAGGCGATCGTCGCGGTGGTGCCGGTGCCAGGTCCGCCGTGCGTGATGACCTGGACGTGGTCGAAGATCTTGAAGGCGGAGATCAGCAGGACCACGGTGTTGACGGTGAGCGCGGGCGCGAGCAGCGGCCAGGTCACGGGGCGGAACCGGCGCACCGGGCCCGCCCCGTCGATGGCGGCGGCCTCGCCCAGCTCGGTCGGCACGCCCTGAAGCCCGGCGAGGTAGACCACGACGCAGAACCCCAGCATCTGCCAGGAGAGGATCCCGCCCAGCGAGTACAGGGCGTACCTGGGATCCGACAGCCAGCCCGGCGGATGGGTCACGCCGAGGCCGTGCAGCGCCTGGTTGATCAGCCCGCCGCCGTCGAGCATCCGCGTCCAGATGATGCTGACCACCACCGAGCTGAGCACCATGGGCGTGAAGAACACGCTGCGCAGCGTGTTGTAGAGCCAGCCTCTGCGGTCCAGCAGGACGGCGACGGCGAGCCCGGCCACGTTCGGCACGATGACGACGATCAGCGTCAGGATGGCCGTCACCCGCAGCGAGGTGAGGAACTCCCCGTCGGTGAGCAGCAGCCGGTAATTGTGCCCGCCCACGTGACATCGCGCCCTTGCCATCCAGGAACGCCCGCTGGGTCGCGGCGTAGTCGCGGGCCACGTCGCGCTTGTCGATGTAGCCCTTCTGCGCCAGCTCGGCCAGCTTGGTCGCGCCCCGCTTGAAGTCGGCGTCGGCGAACTTCACCTTGCCGGCTCGGCGGTCGTGCATCCAGTTGGGGTTCTTCGCGTACACCTCGGTCGCGAGGATGGCCGACCAGGTCGGGCCGAGCGCGTCGTGCACGCCGCCGACCACGAACGGGGTGGTCCCCTTGGCCTTGAGCTTGGCCGCGTCGGCGAGCAGCTCGGCGTAGGTGCCCGGCGGGCCGCTGATACCGGCCTTGGCGAACAGGTCCTTGTTGTAGTACACGACCGGGATCGTCTGGATGTTCGCCGGTAGCTGATAGACCTTTCCGTCGTCCAGCGTGGCAAATATTACATCCGATGTCTCTGAGGGGAGTCAAGCGATAGACTGGCCAAGATTGGCTATTTACCACTGCATTATCGCCTGCCTGAGGGGTCTTCCCAAACAGCAGAGATCCGATCTATCGTCCTGGGGCTGGGTCAGGCGGTGAAGGGAGGCTCGGGGATGACTGCCTCGATCGTCGCGCTCGACTCCTACGACGTGCGCTTCCCCACCTCCCGTCAGCTGGACGGGTCGGACGCCATGCATCCCGACCCGGACTACTCCGCGGCCTACGTCGTGGTCCGCACCGACGCCGCGGACGGCCACCGGGGTGACGGCTTCGCCTTCACCATCGGGCGGGGCAACGAGGTGCAGACCGCGGCGATCCGCGCGCTGGCACCCTTCGTCGTCGGCCGGCCGCTGGATGCGACCATGGCCGACCTCGGTGGCCTCTGGAAGGAGCTGGTGCACGACTCGCAGTTGCGCTGGCTCGGTCCGGAGAAGGGCGTCATGCACATGGCGATCTCCGCGGTCGTCAACGCCCTGTGGGACCTGCGCGCCGAGGGATACCCGGCGTACGCGACCTCGCCCGGCTGGCTGGGCTATGACGACGACAAGCTGCGCCGCCTCTGCAAACAGGCGCTCGCTGACGGCTTCACCCAGATCAAGCTGAAGGTCGGCCACGACCTGCGCCGGCTGCGGGTCGCCCGTGAGGTGTGCGGGCCGGGCATCCGCATCGCCGTGGACGCCAACCAGCGCTGGGACGTCGGCACCGCCATCGCCTGGATCCGCGAGCTGGCGCCCTACCAGCTCTGGTGGGTGGAGGAGCCCACCAGCCCTGACGACGTGCTGGGGCACGCCACCATCGCCAGGGCCATCGCGCCGATCCCCGTCGCCACCGGCGAGCACGTGCAGAACCGGGTGGTCTTCAAGCAGCTACTGCAGCTCGGCGCGATCTCCTACCTCCAGCTCGACGCCGCCCGGGTTGCCGGGGTGAACGAGAACGTTGCTATCGTCCTGCTGGCCGCGAAGTTCGGCGTGCCGGCGTGCCCCCATGCCGGCGGGGTCGGGCTGTGCGAGCTAGTCCAGCACCTGTCGATGTTCGATTACGTGGCGGTGAGCGGCTCCATGGAAGATCGCGTCATCGAGTACGTCGACCACTTGCACGAGCACTTCATCGACCCGGTCGTGATCCGCGGGGGGCGCTACCGCGCGCCGCTCGCGCCCGGCTTCAGCGCAACCATGCGTCCAGAGACGCTGGTCGCCTACGCCTGTCCCGACGGGCCCGTGTGGCTGGCGGAGGGGCGGCGTCCGTGACCCGGGAGCTCTCCGGGCTCGCTGCGATCGTCACCGGCGGTGGCTCGGGCATCGGGCTGGCGACCGCGCGGACGCTGGCGCAGCGAGGCGCGAGGGTCGCCTGCCTGGACCTGGACCCGTCTGGCGCGGAGCCGCTGCTCGCGGTGACCGCGGACGTGACCGACGAAGGCTCGGTGCGGGACGCGGTCGGCGCCGTGGCCGAGCGGCTCGGCGGCGTCGACGTGCTGGTCAACAACGCCGGCATCGGCGCGCGGGGCACCGTCGAGGACAACCCCTACGAGGAGTGGTGGCGCGTGCTCGACGTGAACCTGCTCGGGATCGTGCGCTGCACCCGCGCGGCCCTGCCGTACCTGCGCGGCTCGGCGCACGCGGCGATCGTCAACACCTGCTCGATCGCGGCCACCGCCGGCCTGCCCGAGCGGGCTCTCTACAGCGCGTCCAAGGGAGCGGTGCTGGCGCTGACCCTGGCGATGGCCGCCGACCACGTCAGCGAAGGCATCCGGGTCAACTGCGTCACTCCGGGAACGGTCGACACGCCCTGGGTGCAGCGCCTGCTCGACGCGGCGGCCGACCCGGACGCCGAGCGGCACGCCCTCGCCAAGCGGCAGCCGATGGGCCGGCTGGTGACCGCTGACGAGGTCGCCGCCGCCATCGCCTACCTGTCCGGTCCGCTCGCGGGGGCCACCACCGGCACCGTGCTGGCCGTCGACGGCGGCATGCAGGGCCTGCGCCTGCGCGCCTCCGCGCAGCCGTCGCCCCCGGGGCACCCCAGCGCCCGCGGGGCGCCGCGATGAGCGCGGTCACGGTCCCGCTGGGACGGAGCGCGGTCACGGTCAGCGCCCTCAGCTTCGGCGGCGCCCCGATCGGCAACCTCTACCAGGCGGTCGACGACGCCACCGCCGGCGGGGCGGTGACCGCCGCGCTCGAGGCCGGGGTGCGCCTGTTCGACACGGCGCCCCACTACGGGCTGGGCTTGTCGGAACGGCGGCTGGGCCAGGCCCTGGCGGGGCGGGCGCGGGCCGACTACGCCGTGTCGACCAAGGTGGGCCGCGTCCTGGTGCCGGACCCCGCCGCGGCGTCGCGGCGCGACGACGAGGGGTTCGACGTGCCGGCGGCGTTCCGCCGGGTCTGGGACTTCAGCGCGGCGGGCGTGCGGCGGTCGCTCGCGGCGAGCCGGGAGCGGCTCGGGCTTGATCGCGTCGACCTGGTCATGCTGCACGACCCCGACCACCACTGGCGCGAGGCGGTGGAGCAAGCCTACCCGGTGCTGCACGAGCTGCGTGCCGGCGGCGCGATCGGCGCGATCGGCGCGGGGATGAACCAGTGGGAGATGCTCGCCGACCTGGTCAGGCACACCGAGATGGACGTGGTGCTGATCGCCGGCCGCTACAGCCTGCTGGACCAGTCGGCGCTCGACGTGCTGCTGCCGCTGTGCGCGTCGCGGGACGTCTCGGTGCTGGTCGGCGGCGTGTTCAACAGCGGTGTGCTGGCAACCGCCGAGCCGCGGCCTGGCGCCACCTACGACTACGCGCCCGGGTCGTCGCAGCTCATCGGGCGGGCGCGGCGGATCGCCGCGGTCTGCGCCCGGCATGGCGTCACCCTGCCGCAGGCGGCGCTCGCCTTCCCCGCCGGCCATCCCGCCGTCGCGAGCGTCGTGGTCGGCATGCGCTCCGCGGCCGAGGTGAGCGAGAACGTCACCCTGGCGGCGCGCCCGGTCCCGGCGCAGCTGTGGCAGGAGCTGGTCGCCGAGGGGCTGCTGCGCCCGGACGCCCCAACGCCACGCCGACCCCTGTTCACGGCGGCCCGATGACGGTCGTCGACGCCCACCACCACCTCTGGGACCCTGCGACCCGCGATCACCCCTGGATGGCCGCACCCGAGCTGGCCCCGATCCGGTGCCCCTATACCCTCGCTGACCTGCGGCGGGAGACCGCCGCCGCGGGGGTCGACCACACCGTGCTGGTGCAGACCGTGGCCGATGCGGCGGAGACGCAGGAGTTCCTGGAGATCGCGTCGGCAAGCGACGGGCTGATCGCCGGCGTGGTCGGCTGGGTCGACCTCCGCGCGCCGGACGTCGCCGGCGCGCTCGACCGGCTGCGGGCGCTGCCCGGCGGCGAGCGGCTGGTCGGCGTGCGCCACCAGGTGGAGGACGAGGCCGACCCGGGCTGGCTGGCCCGCCCGGACGTGCGCCGTGGCCTGCGTGCGGTGGCCGCCGCCGGGCTCGTCTACGACCTGCTGGTCCGCGTGCCCCAGCTGGGCGCGGCGCGGGCGGCCGCGCGCGAGCTGCCGGAGGCGCGGTTCGTGCTCGACCACGCCGCCAAGCCGGCGATCGCGGCCGGCTCGCTCGAGCCGTGGGCCGGCGAGCTGGCCGAGCTCGCCCGGCTGCCCAACGTCGTCTGCAAGCTCTCCGGGCTGGTCACCGAGGCCCGCTGGGACGACTGGGACGCCGCCCGCATACGGCCGTACGCCGACCGCGTGCTGGAGGCGTTCGGCCCGGACCGGGTGATGTTCGGCTCCGACTGGCCGGTGTGCGAGCTCGCCGCCTCCTACGCTCAGGTCCGTGAGCTGGCGGACGCGCTGCTGGAAGGCTGCTCAGCGACTGCGCGGGAGGCGATCTTGTGCCGCACGGCCGCTCGAGCCTACCGGCTCGCTCTCTGACAGGGCCAGCAGCGTCCGTCGCAGCCAGTCCTCGACCCCGGCGATGTGGACCGTGGCCCAGGAGCGGGCCACGTCGGGCAGGTGGGCGGCGATCGCCTCGTAGATCGCGAAGTGCTGCTCCCGCGTCCTGGCGACGGCGCCCTCCTGGGTGAGGCCGCGCCAGATGCGGGCGCGCGTCGTCGGCGCGGAGAGGCTCTCGAGCAGCGAGCAGAGCACCGGGTTGCCCGACCCCGCGGCGATGCGCCGGTGGAACTCGAGGTCGTTGGCGACCAGCGCGTCGACGCTCGCGTCGTCCTCGAGCGCATCGAGCAGCCGCGCGAGACCGGCGATCTCCTCGTCGGGCATGTGCTGCGCGGCGATCGCCGTGGCCGCGGGCTCGAGGATCCGGCGGACCTCGAGGAACTGCAGCACGGTGTCGTCGCGATGGAAGTCGATGACGAACGACATCGCCTCCAGCAGGAGCGGCGGCTCGAGGCTGGTGACATAGGTACCGTCACCCTGCCGCACGTCGAGCACGTGGATCAGGGCGAGCGCGCGGACCGCCTCGCGCAGCGAGTTGCGCGACAGGCCGAGGCGCTCGGCGAGGTCGGCCTCTCTCGGCAGCCGGTCGCCGGGATGCAGCTCTCCGGAGACGATCATCTCCTTGATCCGGTCGATCGCCTCGTCGGTGACCGCCACCCTGACCTCCTCCCCGAGCCATACCTCCGATGTCTAAGCATAGGCGGCCAGGCCGCCGCGTGGCGGCCGTGCCGAGCCTGATGGCGAAGGGCCGGCGGCTCAGCCGCCGGCCCTTCCCCGCGGTTGCGGCTCTGCGCTTCAGCCGACAGAGAACTTGTAGACGGTCGTCGTCCTGTACACGTCGTTGGGCTGCAGGACCACTGATGGGAAGTTCGGATCGCCCTGATGGTTCGGCGAGTCCGGGTAGTGCTGCGTCTCCAGTGCGAGACCATCGCTCTGCCGGTAGGCGTGGCCACCAGTGCCGACCAGCGTGCCGTCGAGGAAGTTGCCCGAGTAGAACTGGATGCCCGGCTGGTCGGTGAACATCTCGAGGACGCGGCCGTTGCGCGGGTCGCTGAGCCTGGCCGCGAGCACCAGCGAGGTGCTGTCCTTGCGGTCGAGCACGAAGTTGTGGTCGTAGCCATGGCCGATGAGGAGCTGCTCGAAGGGCTCGCGGATGCGCTCGCCGATCGGCGTCGGCTTGGTGAAGTCGAGCGGCGTGCCCTTGACCGTGGCGATCTCGCCCGGGCCGTGCAGCGGGATCAGGGTCGAGTCGACCGGCGTGTAGCTGCTGGCGTTGAGCTTCAGCACGTGGTCGTAGATGGTGCCGGCGCCCTCACCGTCGAGGTTGAAGTAGCTGTGGTTGGTGAGGTTGACGACCGTCGCCTTGTCGGTGGTGGCCCGGTAGTCGATGCGGATCTCGTTCTTGTCGGTCAGCGTGTACAGCACCCGGGCCCTGAGCGTGCCGGGGTAGCCCTGGTCGCCGTCGGCGCTGGTGAGGGTGAGCTCGAGGCCGACGCTGTCCTGGTCGCTGACCGGCGTGGCCGCCCAGACGCGCTTGTCGAAGCCGACCGTGCCACCGTGCAGGCTGTTCGGCGGGTTGTTGATCGGCAGGTGGTAGGTCACGCCCTCGAGCGTGAAGGTGCCGTTGGCGATGCGGTTGGCGTAGCGGCCGATGATCGCGCCGAAGTAGGGACTGTTGGTGGTCCTGATGTAGTCGTCCAGCGTCGCGAAGCCGAGCGCGACGTTCGCCATCTTGTGGCGGCGGTCGGGCACCCGGATCGACTGCACGATGCCGCCGTAGGTCATGATCTTGACCTGCATGTCGTGGGAGTTGGTCAAGGTGTACAGATCGACGGCGGTGCCGTCCGGGGTGGAGCCGAATGCTTGCTTGGTGATGGTGGGGTGGTGGTGTCCGGACGATGAGGCCGATGCGGTCGTGGCGAGCAGCGCGATGGCCAACGCCAGGATGGCTACCGGACCGAGCCGTGCAGCCCTTCCAGCAAGCACACGTCGGAAGCGGTCTCTCTGCATGGACCCTCCTCGGGCGGCAGCCGTTCTGGCTCATGCCGCCACCGCCGTCCACGGGGAATTTGCCGATCCACGAACTAAAGCGCGAATCCGGGCATAAGTCAACGTCCTTCCCGAAGGGGCTGCAAGTGGTCAGCGAGGCCACGGCGCCTGGCAGCGCCCGAATCCGGCGAGCGCTCCCGCCACGCCGTCGGACTCCAGCACGGCGAGTCACTCGACCACCAGCGCGCGGAGCACCGCGCTGTCACGCAGCTCCTCACCGAAGACCTGGCCGAGCCCCAGCAGCGCCTCGGCCACCGCCCCGGGCCGGCGAGCCTGCTCCACCGCCGCCCTGATCCGCTCGGCCAGCGGGTCGTCCAGGGGCAGCGCCGCGCCGCCGTCGGCGCGCCCCGTCACGAAGCGCATCCAGCCGGCCAGCGCGAGCGCTGCCCAGCGGGGCTCGGCCCCGGCGCGCAGCCGGTCGGCGATGGTGGGCACCAGGCGCTGCGGCAGCTTCTGGGACCCGTCCATGGCGACCTGCAGCGTGCGGTGTACCACCATCGGGTTCGTGAAGCGCTCCAGCACGTCCTCCCCGTACCGCACGGGATCGACACCGGGTGGTGGCTGCAAGGTCGGCACGACGTCCTCCAGCAGCAGGCACCGCAGGAACTCCCGCATGCCGGCCATGGCGAGCGCCTGCTCGATGGTGTCGCGACCAGCCAGCGCGCCGAGGTAGGCGAGCGTGGAGTGCATGCCGTTCAGCACCCGGAGCTTGAGCTCCTCCCAGGCGGTCACGTCGTCGACCAGGTCCGCGCCGGCGCGCTCCCAGGCGGGACGGCCCGCCGGGAAGGCATCCTGGATCATCCACTGCCGGAACGGCTCAGCCTCCAGCGCGGCCAGGTCGGCGGCGCCGAGCGCGCGTGCCGCGCGGGCGCGCGTCGCCTCGCCCGGCGCCGGCACCACGCGGTCCACCATCGAGCTGGGGAAGGCGACGTTGCGGTCGACCCATGCGCGCGCCCGCGCCGCCACCGGAGCGGGGACGAGATCGAGCGCCCCGTCCACCACGCTCGCCAGCCGGCGGCCGTTGCGGGAAAGGTTGTCACAGCTCAGCACGGCCAGCGGCGGGCCGTCGGCGAGAGCGCGCCGGACCAGCCCGGCGACCAGCATGCCCGGGACGGTGACCGGGGGGCGGCCTTCGGCGAGGTCGGCAAGCAGCTCAGGGTCGCCGGCCCGAACGCCACCGCGTACCGGGTCGAGCCGGTAGCCCTTCTCGGTGACGGTGAGCGTCACGATACGAGTGGCCGGGTCGGCATCCGGTCGACCACCGCCAGCGGATCGGAGGGGGCGTGCAGCAGCGAGGTCAGCACGCCCACCACCCTGGTGGCGGCGGACCTGGCCGACAGGCTGGTGACGCTGAACAGCATGTCCTGGGCGGCGAGCCGGTCCAGGAGCTGGCGCGAGCGCGGGGCCACCCCGGTGATGCCCCAGTCCCCGCCCGCCGCGGCGATCGCGTCCTCGGTGAAGACCGCCTGGTGCGCCCGGTGGAAAGGCCGACGCCGATATGAACGATGCCTCCGGCGAGGGCGGCGGCGGTGTGCCGGCGGCACTGCGCGGGCACGCGGGCGAGCGCGGCACGCGGTAGCGCCCGCCGGTGACCTCGACCGGGTCGACGAAGTGCTCGTACAGGTGGTCGACGTACTCGATCACATGCGGCCCTCGAGGCTGGCCGACACCCGCAGGTAGTCGAAGACCGCCAGGTGCTGCACGTACTCGCACAGCCCGACGCCGCCGGCGTGGGGGCACACCGGCACGCCGTACCTGGCCGCGAGCAGGAGGATCGCCAGCACCTCGTTGACCCCTCCGACCGGCAGGCATCGACCTGGCAGACCCCGATCGCCTGGGCCTGCATGAGCTGCTTGAAGATGACCCGGTTGGCGGCGACCTCGCCGGTGGCCACGCGCACCGGTGCGACGGCGCGGGCGATGCGCGCGTGGCCGAGGATGTCGGCGCCGGCGGGGCCGCCGACCTTCATTTTCACGTCGCGCCACCCCGCGGCGGCGGCCGCGCGGACGAGCGCCCTGACCTTCTCGTCGGGGTATCCGAGCCAGCCGACCGAGGTTGTGTACGCGGGGTAGCCGGTGGCCTCCAGCTCGCGCTCGCGCTCCTCCGCCCCGGGCGCGGCCCGCTCCAGCAGCGCCCTGGCCTCCTGCGGGTCGAGTGCGTCGTCGATGTGGCGGAAGTCGATCATCGCCACCAGCTCGGCGGCGGACATGCCGGCGAGCAGCTTCCACAGCGGCACGCGGCACAGCTTGGCGCGCAGGTCCCAGACCGCGTTGACCAGCGCGCCGGTGGCCAGGTGGATGACGCCTTTCTCGGGGCCGAGCCAGCGGAGCTGGACGTCGGCGACCAGCGACCGCCAGAAGGGGACCATGTCGGCGAAGATGTCCTCGAGTCGCTGGCCGACGACGTGGTGCTCCAGGGCGCGCACGGCCGCGCAGACCAGCTCGTTGCCGCGCCCGTTGGTGAAGGCGAGGCCGGCGCCGACGGTGCCGTCGCGCGCGTCGCTGCGCAGCTCCACGTAGGTGGCGGAGTAGTCACCGCGGTTGAGCGCGTCGGACCCGTCGCCGGCGGCGGCGGTCGGGAAGCGCACGTCGTGCACGTCCACCGCGGTGATCCTCGTGCTCATGGGCGCCGCTCCAGCCGGTAGACCCGCTTGGGCAGCCGATAGGCCAGGTCGACGATGGTCTCGGCGGCCCGCGCCGTGGCCTCTCCCCGCAGCCCGCGCTGGAACAGGCGGGCGGCCTCGGCGGCGTCGAGCAGCAGAGTGCGCGCGGTGGGGTGGCCATGGTCGGTCGAGGTGGCTCCGCCGGCGACGAAGGCCGCGCGCCGGTGCTCGAGCGCGGCGATGTAACCCTTGTAGCCCCCGGTGTCCTCGCCGGTCAGCTCCCCGAGGTGGGCCACCCGTCCGGCCCAGCCGCCCCACTCCATGTCGACCACGTCGTCGGGCCGGAACGCTGGGATCACCCTGCCACCGGGCCCACCCCACCCGTCGGCGGCGAGCCGCGCATGCGCCTCCAGGTCGTCCAGCGGCGAGTCGGTGGTCGACAGCACCTCGATGTTGAAGCGCTGGAACAGCGCGCGAGGGCGGAAGCCCGGCTCAGCGAGCCGGGCGCTCAGCTCGTCGTAGAGGGCGTCGGCGGTGTCGGGCCGCAGCGGCGTGCGCAGCTCGAAGATCTGGCTCAGGACCTGCTCGAGCCAGAGCCGCGACGGCGTCCCGCGGAACAGGTGCCAGTGGGCGGCGAAGGTCCGCCAGATCGTACGGCCGTCCTGCTCGAAGGGGGTGCCGTCCAGCGTGGGCACGCCCAGGTCGCTGGGCGGGACCCCTTGGCTGAGCAGCATCCGGGTGAGGTAGTGGTCGGGGACGATCAGCAGCCTGGCGGGGTCGGGAAAGGCCGCGTCGTCAGCCAGCGGCGCGGGGCCCACGTGCCCATGCGGGCAGATCAGCGGCAGGTCCTTGACGTGGGCGTACAGCTCGCGGGCGAGCGCGAGGAGGTCCGAAATCCGCCAGCGGTTGTCGGGGGTGGGCGGCACAATCGTCACATGAGCCAGGACTTTGACTTCGACCGCTACTACCGGGCGGTGCAGAGCAGGGACGCACGCTTCGACGGCCAGTTCTTCATCGCTGTGACCTCGACCGGGATCTACTGCCGGCCGATCTGTCCGGCGCAGACACCCAAGCGCGACAACGTCCGCTTCTACCGCTGCGCCGCCGCGGCGGAGGCGGCGGGCTTCCGGGCCTGCCGGCGCTGCCGGCCTGACGCCAGCCCCGGCTCGGCGGAGTGGAACGTCCGCGCCGACCTGGTCGCGCGGGCGCTCCGCCTGATCGGTGAGGGCGTCGTCGACGCCGAGGGTGTGGAGGGCCTCGCCCGCAGGCTGGCGGTGAGCGAGCGTCACCTGCACCGCCAGCTCGTCGCCGAGGTTGGCGTCGGCCCGCTCGCGCTGGCGCGCACCCGCCGGGCGCAGACGGCGCGGCTGCTGGTCGAGCAGACCGACCTGCCCGTGACCGAGGTCGCCTTCGCCGCCGGTTTCTCCAGCATCCGGCAGTTCAACGACTCCATGCGGGCCGCCTTCGCCCGCACCCCCAGCCAGCTGCGCCGCCGGGCCGCACCGTCGCTGGACGGCAACGGCCTGCTCACCCTGCGGCTGGCCTACCGGCCGCCCTTTGCCGCCAGCGAGCTTGTCGACTACCTGGGCAAGCGGCTCGTGCCCGGGGTCGAGGAGCAGACCGGCGGCCGGCTGCGGCGGGTGCTCGCCCTGCCTCACTGCACCGCCGTCGCCGAGCTGGGTCCGCTCGATGGCGCCAACCAGGTGCAGCTCCGGCTGCGCCTTGGCGACCTGCGCGACCTGGGCTCCGCCGTGCAGCGCTGCCGGCAGCTCCTCGACCTGGACGCCGACCCTGCCGCCGTGGCCGAGGTCCTGGGCGCCGACCCGGAGCTCGCGCCGCTGGTCGCCGCCCGCCCGGGACTGCGCGTCCCCGGGGCGGCGGACGGCTTCGAGCTGGCCGTGCGGGCGATCCTCGGCCAGCGCGTCTCGGTGGCCGCGGCCACCAGCTTCGCCGGCCGGCTGGTCGCCGCGCTCGGCGAGCCGCTGGCGGCGCCCGACGGCCGCCTCACCCACCGCTTCCCCAGCGCCGAGAGCGTGGCCGGCGCCGACCTCAACGGCCTTCCCCTCACCCGTGGCGGGTCGGTGGCGCTGCGCGCGCTCGCCCGCGCGGCGGCCGCCGGTGACATCGAGCTGCATCGCGGCGCCGATCGGGAGCGCACGGTGCGGGCTCTGCTCGCGCTCCCCGGAGTGGGACCGTGGACGGTCGCCTACATCGCCATGCGCGCGCTCGGCGACCCGGATGCGTTCCCCGCGGCCGACCTCGGCCTGCGGCGCGCGTTCGAGGCCCGTGGCCTGCCCGCCGATCCCGTCCGCGTCCTCGCGCGCGCGGAGCGCTGGCGGCCATGGCGCGCCTACGCCGCGCTGCACCTGTGGACCGCCCCCCAGCCAACCATCTCACCTGTGGAGATCCCAGCATGATCCTCGACACCAGCACCATCGTCACCCCGCTCGGCCCACTGACTCTGGTGGTCGATGACATCACCCTACGGGCAGCGTCCTTCACCGACCGGCCAGAGCAGCTCCGCCCGATCCTCGACCGGGCGCACCGCCGCGCGCGGCTGCGCCAGGTCGGCGACCTCGGCCAGGTGACCAAGGCGGTCCGCGCCTACTTCGACGGCGAGCTGCACGCCCTCGACGACCTCGCGGTGGAGCAGCCGGGCAACCCGTATTTCCAGGCCGCCTGGAAGGCGATGCGCGACATTCCGGCAGGGACCACCGTGAGCTACCGGGAGCTGGCTGGCCGCGTCGATGACCCCGGCACGGCGCGGGCGGCGGGATTCGCCTGCGCCAGCAACCACGTGGTGCTGATCGTCCCCTGCCATCGCGTGATCCGCACCGACGGCACGCTCGGAGACTATTACTACGGCCTCGAGGTGAAGCGCTGGCTGCTGCGCCACGAAGGCGCCGACGTGGGCCTGCCCCTGGAGGTCGAGCCCCCGCTCGCCACCGCCGGCGCCGCCGCACGCCAAGCCGCCAGAGCGCGCCGCTAGCCCGCTCGCGTACGACGCTTGAAGCCCTTGGACCGCGCTGGTCCGGTCAGGTCGTGTTCCTCGGGGCAAGGATGAGGTTGGCCACCTGCCGCGGCTCGTCGACCTGGACATAGTGACGGGCGCCGGAGACCAGGAACAGGTCGGAGCCTGGGAACAGCTTGTGGAACCGACGGGCGACTCCCTTGTTCAGGTAGGGGTCGCGCTCGCCGAAGATGATACGCACCGGCCTGGTGAACCGCCGCATTTCCGGGATCCTCCGGGTCCGGGAGATAATGGTCCCAAGCAGATCGTTATTCAGCGCCCAGAAGGCGGGGCGCGCCGGCAGGAACGCCTGGTACAAGCAAGGCACCAGCTCCCGCCGCGCCGAGGCGTCGCTCATGAACCGCCCGACTTGCCAGGCGTAGAGCTTGCGGTCCAGGAGATCCCAGGCACGGGCGGCACCCCGGCCGACGTTCCGTACCAGCGGCGTGGAGTACAGCGCGATCGCCTCCGGCGGCCGGAGCGTCGGCATCAGGCAGTAGTAGGTGTTCAACAGGATCAACGCCGAGACGCGGTCAGGGTGTTCGAGCGCCCAGTCGATGCCGGGCGGACCGGAGGCATCGTGGGTGACGATGGTCACCTCGTCGAGGCCGAGCTGGCTGATCACGGCGTCCAAGTCGCCGGTCTGGTTGGTCGCCGTATAGCGATGGTGGGCAGGCTTGTCGGAGTCGCCCCATCCCAGGAAATCGAACGTGATGACACGCCTCGGAGGGTTCAGGTGCGGGACGAGACGGTCATACAGATGGAGATTGTCCGGGAGACCGTGCATGAGGATGATTGCTGGTTCCTGCCCTGGGTAATCCCGCGCGTAGATCCGGTGCCCGTCGCGGTCGACCCACGCCTCTCTGTAGCTCACGGCGTCACCTCGGGTCGCCCCTCGCTTTCGATTCCTTCCCCGGGCACCAGGAATCCGCCTCCTGGACGGCTGGGTGTGCTGACTCGAGTGTCGCTCATCGCGTGTCTCCTTGCGCGACGGGCACGGTCTCGGGTGGGGTGGCCGCCGAGGGGCGGGCGGGAAGCACGAACCACGCCAGCACCGCGCCCGCGCCCGCGACCGCCATGGCTACCAGGCATCCCGCGGCCAAGCTGTGTTCGAACGCGTGGATCGCGGCAATGCGCAACTGGTCAGCCGCCGGATGGAGTCCGGCCGAAGGGAGGTGCTGGGCGGCGACGATGGCCCCACCGACCGATCCCTTCGCCGCCTCCACGGCGGCTGCGGGAAGACCCGTTGGCAGGGTGGACCCCAGTTGCGCCGCGTACACCGAGGCCGCGACGCTGCCGATCACGGCGACGCCGAGGGTTCCGCCCAGCAGGCGGGTCGCGTCGTTGACCGCGGAGCCGACCCCGGCCTTCTCTTTGGGGACCACCCCCATGATCGCCTCCGTCGCCGGCGCGCTGGTCAGCCCCATCCCCGTTCCAAGCACCAGCATCTGGGCCACGATCTGCGGGTACGAGGTCGCCGCCGAAGTGGTGGCGATCCACCCGAAGGCGGCGCCCAGCAGGACCAGGCCCGTGGTCACCACCTGCTTGTTGCCCACGCGGACGGCCAGCCTGGTCCCAACCAGCGACGCGACCGCGACCGAGCTGGCCACCGGCAGCAGCCGCACGCCGGTGGCCAGCGGGGTGTAGGCCTTGAGGAACTGGAAGTACTGGGTGATCAGAAAGATGAAACCGTTCAGCGCGAAGAACGACACCGTGACCGCCGCGCTGGCGGCGGTGAACCGCAGGTTCCGGAACAACCCGACGTCGAGCATCGGGTAGCGACGGCGCCGCTCGACGGCCAGGAACCCCGCCAGCACCACCACGCTGGCCAGGAAGCCGGCCACGGTGCGAGCCGATCCCCAGCCCGTGTCGGGTGCCTCGATGATGGTGTAGACCAGCACGCCCATCGCCACTGCTGACAGCACCAGCCCGGCCCAGTCGACTGGCGGGGTCGTCGGGTCACGCGAGGGAGGGATCACCAAGGCAACAAACGCCGCGATCCCCGCCGCGACCGGCGCCATGAGAAGGAACACGCTGCCCCACCAGAACCGTCCGAGGAGCCAACCCCCCACGATCGGTCCCAACGCGATCCCCACCCCGGTGGTCGCGCCCCACAGCCCGATCGCCCTGGCCCGCTCGGCCCGCCCGGTGAAGATGTTCGAGATGAGCGAGAGGGTGGCCGGGAAGATCAGCGCCGCGCCAAGGCCCATCACGGCCCGCGCGGTTATCAGCTGGCCAACGGTGGTTCCCGCGGAGCCTGCCAGGCTGGCAGCACCGAACACCCCCAAGCCGACGATCAGCGTTCCCTTGCGGCCGAGCCGGTCGCTGAGGCTCCCGGCCGCGAGGATCAGGGCGGCGAACACCAGGCTGTAGGCGTCGACCACCCACTGCAGGTCGGTGGTGGACGCGTGTAGCTGGCGCACCAGGCTCGGCAGCGCCACGTTCACGATGGTGATGTCGAGGCTGATCACAAACGCCGCCATGCACAGCGCGAGGAGCGCGAGGCCTCGGCGTTGCCGTACGGGCAAGGTGCATCCCTCCGGTCGGGTTGGGTGCGGGTGAACCGGTCAGCGATCACCGGTGTGGCGGAGCCTGGCCCGCTGGCGTAGCCGGCCAGCACCTTGCCGGCGTCGCTCGTGCTGACTGCTTGTCTTGCAGCCAGAGCGGCTCATAATGCTACCGGGTAGCCCGGGGTGGCGGAATCTGTCACGCATAGGTAGCCGCACAGGTCACCCCCGGATCTCGCCCGCGGGAACGGGGTGGACAAAGGAGAGCCAAAGGTGGAACCCACTCGGCTGCTGCCGATCATCGCGCTGCTGTCGCTGGTCGGGGTGGAATACGGCGGCTGGGCGCTGCTCGGCTTCCTCACCGGGCGTGGCGCGCTGGGCGCCTTCCGCGAGCAGTTCTTCCGGGCCGGCCA
>WNFV01000616.1_pt1 | contig 82846 bp, 72 predicted proteins | sample 5400101 | NCBI WGS metagenome assembly WNFV01 (sample SAMN13153361, study PRJNA577476) | soil metagenome | isolation source: 115 cm soil or saprolite under grassland replicate 1 | place: USA:California | collected 2016-06-15
AAGTCCGCGTGATGCACCCCTACCCGAACGTGCGCCTCGTCGTCAGGACCTGAGGCAGGAGCCCGATGCGGTAGTTCCGCACGTCGGGATCCGTGCGGGGGGCCGTCCGCAAGGACGGTCCCTACCGCGACCATCTAGGGGACCGCCGCCGGCCGGACCGGCCCGGCCGGATGTGCCACATCCGGAAAACGGATATCGGCCAGTGTGTGGTCGCGTGCGCTGTGGGTAGCCGGTACCACGAGAACGTCCGTACCAACGCTGGAGGTCATCGTGGACGAGGTCCAGAGCGGGGCACGTGCCCCCGATCAGCCGGGCCCGGTCCGGCAGACGGCCGGGCAGGCCACCGAGGCGGCCGGACAGGCGGCCCAGAACGTAGCGCAGACCGCCCGGGAGCAGGGCCGGCAGGTCACCGGTGAGGTGGCCGCCCAGACCCGCAGCCTCGCCGCCGACGTGCGGGACAGCGTGACCAACCAGGCGCACGCGCAGAACGACCGGCTCGCCGAGACCATCCGCCGGCTCGCCGACGAGCTGGACGAGATGGCGTACGACCGCAAGGACTCGCCGGCCCGTACCGTCGTGTCCCGGGTCGCCCAGAGCAGCCGGCAGCTCGCCGACCATCTCGCCCACCGCGGGCCCGAGGGGGTCCTGGCCGACGTCCAGGACTTCGCCCGGCGCCGCCCGGGTGCCTTCCTGCTCTCCGCTGCCGTCGCCGGGTTCGTGGTCGGGCGGGTCGGCAAGGGCGTCATGAGCGCCACGACCGGTGGCCCGACCAGCCCTCAGCGGGTCGCCGAGCGGGCCGAGCCGTCCTGGTCGTCAACGGAGCCGGCCGTGCTGGCCGAGTCCGCCCCCGCCGAGGTGCCCGAGTACCCCGCGGGATACCCGGCGGGCAGCAGCACGGTCGTCGGCTCCACGGAGTACACCGCCACCGGCACCGGTACCCCCGTGCCGGTGACCGAGGAGGAGCCGCGCGGACCGTGGGAGCCGCCGCCCACCACGCCGGGGGTGACGCGATGACCAACACGTCCCCGGCGCGGCCCGACGCCGTCGCGGGTAGTGCCCCGGACGTATCGGTCGGCCAGCTCATCAGCGACATCAGCGACGACCTCACCAAGCTGTTCCGGCAGGAGGTCGAGCTGGCCAAGGCGGAGGTACGTCAGGAGGCGAGCAAGGCAGGCAAGGCGGCCGGGATGTTGGGCGCCGCCGGTTTCGCCGGCTACATGGTGGCAGTGCTTGTCACTCTGTCAATCGTGGCCGCGCTGAGCAACGTCATGGATCCCGGCTGGGCCGCCCTGATCGTCGCCGTGGTCTGGGCGGTTGTCGGCGCGATCCTGTACGTCATCGGCCGGCAGCGGCTGCGCAGGGTGTCACCGATGCCCCGGCAGACCGTGGAGACGTTGAAGGAGGACGCCCAATGGCTCAAGAACCCGACCGGATAAGGGACGAGATCGAGGCGACCAGGTCCGACCTGGCGCGCAACGTGGATATGCTCGCCGACCGGACCGTACCCACCCGGGTGGCACGGCGGCGGTGGACCTCGATGAAGGAGAGGGCTCGCGGCATGAGCGACCGGGTGATGGGCACGTCGAGCGACAGGGCCGGGGCGATGAAGGACAGCGCCCGGTCGGCCGTGGACAGCGCGCAGGGCATGGCTCAGGAGGCCGGCGACAAGATGAGCACGGCGGCATCCAGCGTCGCGCAGACCGCCCGGCAGGCCCCGCAGGTGGTGGTCCGCCAGACGCAGGGAAACCCGATCGCGGCCGGCATGATCGCGTTCGGGGCGGGCCTGCTGACCGCGTCGCTGATCCCGGCGAGTGACCTGGAACGGCGCGCCGGGCAGCAGGTCAAGGAGAACGCCGGCGACCTCATGGACAAGGTGCGCGAGCCGATGAGCGAGTCGGCGCAACAGGTGCGCGCGGAGGTCAGCGAGTCGGCACGCGAGGCCGCCCGGCAGGTCAAGGAGACCGCCGCCGACGCGGCGCAGACGACGAAGGAAGAGGCCCGGATGTCCGCCCAGGACGCCGCCGACCAGACCCGGCAGGCGACCCGGGACCGGATGGGCTGACGCCCCGGTGAGGCATGACGCGATGGGCGGGCCGGACGCGGCCCGCCCATCGCCTGAGCGTCCACAGTGGACTAGCCCCAGCGGTCCTGGTCGGACAGGTGCGCGACGGTCTGCCCGGTGGCGCAGATGGTCCGGTTCACGCTCCGGGCCGGGGTTGCGGAACCGGTGCGGTACGCCGGCGGCGACCCAGGTCGCGTCGCCGGCCGGTACCGCTCAGCTCGCGAAGTCCTGGGTGAGCCAGACGGTACCCTTGGCGTCGCGGATCACGTCGATCCCGATCATCGTGAAGCCGTTGCTCAGGATGTTGCGCCGGTGCCCGTCGTCGGGCGGCTTCTCGTTGTACATCGACATCGTCAGGCCCTTGGCCGCGGCGAGGATCGCCGCCGGGGTGTTGGGGTGCGGGCCGGACATGCCGATGTTCTCGCCGGCCGAGTGCCAGTTGACGCCCTGCGCTCTGATGCGTGGGCCCAGGTCGGCCTCGCCGGGGCACCGGTGGGACAGCCCGCAGCCCGGCGCGAGCATCGCGAGGTTGTGCGCGTGCGCGCTGGCGACCAGGCCGGGCGACAGCTTGTAGGGCGGCAGCCCGTGGTTGGCGCGTAGCTCGTTGACCTGGGCCAGAAGCTGTTGCACCAGGCCGGATCCGGCCGGCGGAGGAGCCGGCGGCTTCGGTGACGGGCTCGGCCGGGCCGGTGGCGTCGGGCTCGCCGGGGCCGACGGGCTGGCCGGTGCGGTACCGGTCGGGTCGGCCGAGGCCGACGCCGAGCCCGACGCCGAAGCGTTCGCGCCGGACGGTTCGACCCAGTTGGGGATCACCGCGGCGGAGCTGGTGGTGTGCGCGGCGGCGGCGCAGCCGCCGGTCAGTGCGAGTGTGGTGCCGAGGATGAGGAGCGGTACGAGCCGTCGCATCCGGCATTACCCTTTCCCGACGCTGGGCAGGACCCGGCCACCCTATCGAGCTATTGGCATCAATGCGACCCTGCGCGGATACCTATAGCGGGTGGTGACGGAGCGACCGCGCCCTGACATGATGTACGGATGGAACGGCCATTCTGGGCGCCTGAAGGCATCGATCTGGACCGGCCCAACGCGGCCCGCATGTACGACTACGCGCTGGGCGGCTCGCACAACTTCGCGGTCGACCGGGAGATGGTGGAGAAGGTCGAGGCGATGATGCCCGGCAGCTCCCTGATCGCCCACGCCAACCGGGCCTTCCTGCGCCGCGCGGTGCGGTTCTGCCTCGACGCCGGGATCCGGCAGTTCCTCGACATCGGTTCGGGCATCCCCACCGCGGGCAGCGTGCATGAGGTGGCGGACGCGGTCGATCCGGAGTCCCGGGTGGTCTACGTCGACGTCGACCCGGTCGCGGTCGCGCACGGCCAGGCGATCCTGGACGGGGACAAGCTGGCCGGCGCGATCGGCGGCGACGTACGCCGCCCGGCCGAGATCCTGGCCGACCCGCGGGTCACCGACCTGTTCGACTTCACCGAGCCGATGGCCGTGCTGCTGATCGCCGTGCTGCACTTCATCCCCGACGCCGACGACCCGGCCAGCATCGTGGCGACGCTGCGCGCCCGGCTGGCCCGGGGCAGTTACCTGGTCATCTCGCACGGCACCCCGGAGGACCGCCCGGACGACGCGGACACCATCGGGCAGCTCTACAAGGGCACGGCGACGCCGCTGTCGCTGCGGTCGCGCGCCGAGATCGAGCGGCTGTTCACCGGCTTCGAGCTGGTCGAGCCGGGCCTGACCTGGGTCACCTCGTGGCGCCCCGAGCCGGGCGATGACGACGCGCCGGCCAGGCGGGAGATGCTAGCCGGGGTGGGCCGGCGGACGTGACGCCGGCGCGCCCGCGGCCGGCGAGACCAGCAGCGTCACCCCGATCAGCTCGCCGCCGTCTCCGCGCAGCGGGATCGCCGAGGTCCGCACCCGCTGCCGGGCGCCGTCCGGCAGGATGATCAACACGTCCCGGTGGATCGGCTCGCTGTGCTCACCCACCGGCGCGAACCCCGGCTCCAGCCGGTACGGCAGCCCGTCGGCGTCGGTCGGGGTCAGCACGTCAAACAGGTCGACCAGCGGGGTACCCGGGTGGATCGGCAGCCCGGTCACCTGCACCGCGCGCGGCGAGGCCCGGCGCACGGTCAGGTCCGGCCCGAGCAGGATCAGCCCGACCGGCAGCCGGTCGAACGCGGCGTCGAGCACCTGGTTGGCCTCGATGAGCCTGGCGTGCGTGTCCGCGTTGTCCAGCGCGATCGCCGCCTGCGCGCACAGCACGTCGAGCAGGTCCAGGTGCTCGGCGCCGAACCAGGTGGACAGGTGGCGGTGCTCCAGGTAGAGCACGGCCATGAGCCGGCCGTCGCGCAGGATCGGGGTGCACAGCAGCGCGGCCGGCGGCCGCTCGCGCAGGTACCGGTCGCCAGACAGCCGCCGGGGCAGCTCCCCGGGGCGCCCGCCCAACGGCAACCGGCGGCGCAGCACGTGCTCCACGACCGTCTCCGGAATCTCCTCGGTGGACAGTCGTTTCGGATCCGCGACGACGGTGATGCCACCGCGTTCGGCGTGCGCGGTCGCGGCCAGGCGCAGTCCCGTGCCCCGGGGCAGCAGCAACGCACCCCGCTCGGCGTGGGCGTGCTCGATGAGCAGGGTGAGCAGGGTGACCACGAGCCGGTCCACGCTCAGCTCGCCGGCGATGGCCTGGAACGCCCGCACGATCGCCAGCAGGTCGAGCTGGTCGAAGGTCCGGTGCGGCCGGGTCGGCACCGCCGCGAGGGTCCGGTCGACGTGGGCCACCAGGGCGGGCGCTCCCCAGCGGTGCCAGCGGTCGCGGGCCCGGCGCAGGTGCGCCACCGCGCCGCCGGTCTCGCCCCGGGCCAGCGCGTGCCGGCCGCCCAGCTCGGCGGCGAGCGCCTCGACCGGGCCGAGGGAGTGCTTGCGGGCGCTCTCCACGGCGCGGGTGTACCGGGCGGCGGCCTCATCCGCCTCTCCGGCGAGGCGGGCCCGCTCCGCGCCGAGCAGGGCCGCGTAGGCGTCGAACGCGGCCGGCCCGTGCACCGCCCACTCGTCGAGCACAGCCTGCCGCTCGGCGAGCGCGGTGCGGATCGCGGCCTGCCGCTCGGGACCGGCGTCGGGATACCCGGCCGCGAGGGCGAGCGCGTGGTAGCACCCGGCGACGGCGGACAGGTAGCCGCCGTCCTCGACGGGTGGCAGGTCGCGGGCCCGGGCGTGGTCGCCGAGCAGGTAGGCCGTCATGAGGGTGACGGTGCGCGCCACCGGTGACGCGCCGGCGGGCTGACCGTCCACAATGGAGCCGATACCGGTCAGCCGGCCCAGCGCGTCGGCGAGTATCGCAGCCGGCGCCGTGACCCGCTCCGTCGCGCCGTGCCGCTCGGCGAGCCGCCCGAGCGTGTCCACCTCGTCGGCGAGCGCGCCGAGCGGCGCGCCGAGCACGAACCGGTGGGCGATGGACAGCACCAGGTCGTCCAGGGCGCGCAGCGGCTCGCCGTCCTCGATCCCGGCGCGGTATCCCCGGTCCAGCACGGCCAGCGGCTCCTGCTCCGGCTCGTACCACAGCTGCCGCACCAGCGCCGCGACCGGCGCCACGCGGGCCGCGTACCCCGGCGCCGGGCAGCTTTCCAGCAGCGCCAGCGCGATCCGGGCCGCGCAGGTCGCCGCGTCGCCCTCCGGCCCGTCCCGGTCGCCGGCACGCCGCGCGAGCGCGACCGCATGCCTCGCGAAGGCCGGCGCGGCCGCGGGCGTCGGCCCGAAGTCGAACGCCAGCCGCACGCCCGACGCGGCCAGCAGCGCGCTCCAGTCGTCGGCCGGGTCGTCCAGCGTGACCGCGTCCGCCATGACCTCCAGCGCGAGCACCACCCGCGGATCGCTCGCGGTCAACCCCGAGGCGAATTCCCGGGCGTGCGCGTCGGCCAGCCGGCGGGTCACCGCGGCGGCGGCCGAGCGGGCCGCCGGCCCGAACCGCGCCGGGTCGGCCGGCAGCGCCACGCCGAGCAGGTCCAGCGCCTGCCGGGTGGCCCGGCGGGCCTGCGTGGCGAGGCCGTCCGCGCGCCGCCAGCGGGCGCGCAGCGCGAGGACCTCGGCGCGCGCCAGGTCGTCCGCGGCGTAGCCGCCGGCGAGGTCGAGCAGCGCGTCCGCGCGCTCCGGCTCGCCGGCCTCCGCCGCGGTCCGCGCCGCATGCAGGTGTACCGCGTACGCGAGCGGTACCCGGCGGGCCCAGCCGCTGGGCGGCAGCAGGTCCACCGCCATGCGCATCCGGTCCCGGGCCACGTCGACCGCGCCGATCCGGTGGGCGTGCCGTCCCGCGGCCAACGCCCGGCCGGCCAGGTTCGCCCGGTCGGCGAGCGTGCCCGGCGGCCCGGTGCACAGCTCCACCACCAGGTGGGCGTCCTGCGCCCGGCCGGCCTGGCGCAGGTCGCCCGGGTCCGGGGACCCGGCGAGCAGCATCCGGCCCACGGCCGCGCTGAACTCGGCGCGCTCGGCGTCGCGCAGCGTGGCCCGGGCCGCCCGGCGGACCACGTCGTGCGGCCAGCGGTACCGGCCCGGCCCGGGCGTCATCGCGAGGAACCCGGCGCGGACCGCCGCCCGCAGCAGCTCGCGCAGGCGTTCCGGGGGCAGCCCGGTCACCTTGCCGAGCACCGCGACCTCGACCGGATCGCCGAGGACGGCGGCCACCTGGAGCATCCGCAACTGCGGGGCGGGCAGCGCGGCCACGCGGTGCTGGACGGCCGGCAGCACGTCCTGGACCGGCTCGGCCGCGGCGAGGTCGACGGGTTCCCAGCGCCACGTCCCGGCCGGCCCGTCGAAGGTCAGCAGCTTCCGGTCGTCCGCGGCGCGCAGGAACTCGGTGACCGCCAGCGGCCGGGAACCGGTCTTGTCCGCCACCACCCGGGCCAGGTCGGCGGTGCGTTGCGGGCCGGCCCGCAGGGTGTCGGCGAGCAGCTCGGTCAGCGCGGTGTCGGGCAGCGGCCGCAGGCCGACCGCACTGGCCCGGCCCAGGGGTTGTTCGCGCAGCAGCGCGGCGACCGGCTCGGGTACCGCCTTGGGCCGCAGCGCCGCGACCACGAGCAGCCCGCTGGTCTGCGGGTCGGACAGCACGTACCGCAGGAGCTCCACGCTCGCCGGGTCGGCGCGGTGCAGGTCGTCCAGGACCACGACGAGCGGCCCCGGCCCGGCCCCGGCGGCCAGCGCCGAGACCGTCGAGAGCAGCCGCCGCACGCCCAGCCGCAGCAGCGCCTCGGCCCGCCGGCCGGACACCTGCGCAACGCCGGGGCCGCCGATCCCGAGCAGCCGGCCCAGGTCCGGGGCCAGCTCGGCGAGCAACCCAGCGCTGCCGCCCAGGTCCTCGGCGAGCCGGGCGCGCTCGGCGTCGACCTGCCCGCCGCAGCGCACCACCAAGTGCTCGGCGAGGTCGGCGAGCAGCCGGGCCACCGCCGCATAGGGAGCGGCGTCGGCGACCCCGAACGCGGTGCGGCCGACCCAGCCGCCGTCGAGCACCACCGCGTCGGCGAACGCGCCGAGCAGGGCGGTCTTGCCCAGGCCCGGATCGGCGCTGACGGCGACGAGCTCCACCCCGCCGTCGCGGGCGACCCGGTCGCGCGCGGCGAGGAGCTGGGTGAGCCGGCCGTGCCGGCCGTACAGGCGGCCGCTGAACGTGAGCCGGTCCGGCACGTCCGCGCCACCGGGCGGGAACGCCGCGACGGTACCGCGGGCGGCCAGCTCGTCGGCGCAGCGGCGCAGGTCGGCGTGGACTCCCCGGGCGGTGCGGTACCGGTCCTCGGGCCGCACGGCGAGCAGCGTGCCGAGCACGCCAACCACCCCGGGCGGCAGGTCCGGCCGGGCCGTGGCGGCCGGCGGCGCGGCGCCGGTGAGCTGCGCGTGGACCAGCTCGGCGGAGCGCGCGGCGCCGAACGGCGGGGTACCGGTGACCAGCTCGTAGAGCAGGACGCCCAGCGCGTACAGATCGGTCCGCTCGTCGACGTCGCGGCTGAGCCGGCCGCTCTGTTCCGGGGCAGCGTAGCGGGTGCACTCGCCGGCCGGGTGGTGCCGGTCGAGGAGGGTCACCCGCGCGTCGGCGCCGACGAGCACCACGTCGGGGCAGAGACCGGCGTGGACGCCGGTGCGCTCGTGCCGGCGCTGCAGCACGCCGGCCAGCCCCAGCCCGATGTCCAGCGCCGACCCGACCGACCCCGGCTCCCGCGTCCGCAGCGTGCCGGTGCCCGCTGACATGGGAGAGTCAGCCCTGGCCTGGCCGTGCATCGGTGCCCCCTCGCCCGGGTTCGCGGCGCGGCACGCGGCCGGGTGACTACCGCGCGTCATCGGTCGGGCAGGGCACAAGTATTTCAACGGGTCACGGGCCTGGCAACGGGGCAGTTAGGCCCGCCCTCGGTGCCGCTTCTCCCCGCGCGGCCGGCCGGCCGAGCTCGCCCCTCGGCCGGCCGGCCCCTCCGCGTGCCCAGGGGTCGCCGCGCCGAGCCGGCGGGCCAGGATCCGGATCTGCTCCACCAGCTCGGGCGGGGACTCGACCTCGAAGTCGAACCCGATCAGCGCCACGTAGAGCGCCATCGGCTCGATCGAGTTCGCGCCGGTGTACAGGTAACAGCGCGCGTCGTCGACCGCTTCGACCACGCCCGAGGTCGGCGTCACCCGCTCGGCCACCGCCGCAGCCGGCGCGTGCATGGTGAACCGGACCCGGTACTTGTAGGCCGCGTTGGACACCGCCCACGACGTGTAGCCGGCGACGTCGTCGGGCGGCTGGCGCGGGGTGAACCGGGGTCCGGGCGGCGTCCGCGGCGCGATCCGGTCGACCCGGAACGTGCGCCAGTCGGCCCGCTCGACGTCCCACGCCACCAGGTACCAGCGGCGGCCGGTGTGCACCAGCCGGTGCGGTTCGGTGGTGCGCACGCTCTGCGTCCCGTCATGGTGCCGGTAGTCGAACCGCAGCCGCTGCTGGTCGCGGCAGGCGGCCGCGACCAGCGTCAGCGTCCCCGGATCCACGGTGGGTCCGGAACCCGCCAGGGGTACCGTCACCGCCTGCAACGCGCTCACCCGGTGGCGCAGCCGGGCGGGCAGGACCTGTTCGAGCTTGGCCAGCGCCCGGACCGAGGTCTCCTCGATCCCCGCGACCGTGCCCCCGGCGGCGGTCCGCAGCCCCACCGCGACCGCGATCGCCTCGTCGTCGTCGAGCAGCAGCGGCGGCAGGGCGGCACCGGCACCGAGGCGGTACCCGCCGGCCGTGCCCGGCGTCGCGTGCACCGGGTACCCGAGGTGGCGCAGCCGGTCCACGTCGCGGCGCACCGTCCGGGGCGTCACGCCGAGCCGGTCAGCCAGGTCGGCACCGGACCAGTCGCGCCGCGCCTGCAGCAACGACAGCAGGCGCAGCAGCCGCGCCGAGGTGTCCAGCATGGGGACAAGTCTGCCCGCCCTTGCGGACAGAAGCTGACCGCAATGCTCGATACGGTCGGCTCATGACCGAGATGACGCCGTTCCGCATCGACATCCCTCAGTCCGACCTCGACGACCTCCACGACCGGCTGGCCCGGACCCGCTGGCCGGCCGAGCTGCCCGGGGTGGGCTGGAGCCGCGGGGTGCCGCTGGACTACCTGCGGGAGCTCGTGGACTACTGGCGGGAGACGTACGACTGGCGCAAGCACGAGGCGGTGCTCAACGAGCTGCCCCAGTTCACCACGACGATCGACGGGGCCCACGTGCACTTCCTGCACCTACGCTCGCCGGAGCCGGGCGCGCTGCCGCTGGTGCTCACGCACGGGTGGCCCGGATCGGTGGTGGAGTTCCTCGACGTGCTCGGCCCGCTGACCGACCCGGCCAGCCACGGCGGTGACCCGGCCGACGCGTTCCACGCGGTGGTACCGTCCCTGCCCGGCTTCGGCTTCTCCGGCCCCACGACGGAGACCGGCTGGAACACCACGCGCGTGGCGAAGGCGTGGGCGGAGCTGATGCGCCGGCTCGGGTACGAGCGCTACGGCGCGCAGGGCGGGGACATGGGGGCCCTGGTCTCGCCGGAGCTGGGCCGCGTCGACCGCGAGCACGTGGTCGGGATCCACGTCAACGCGGCGAGTGTGGGCTTCATCCCGCTCGGCCCGCCCGACCCGGCCGACATGGCCCGGTTCACCGACGCCGACCGGGCCAAGCTGGAGCGGATCGCGCAGTTCCGCGACGACGAGTTCGGGTACAACCTGCTGCAGTCGACCCGGCCGCAGACGATCGCGTACCCGCTGACCGACTCGCCGGCCGGCCAGCTCGCCTGGATCGTGGAGAAGTTCCAGGCGTGGAGCAACCCGGCGGCCCGGCTGCCGGAGGACGCGATCGACCGCGACCGCATGCTCACCGACGTGATGCTGTACTGGCTGACCGGTACCGCCGGCTCGTCGGCCCAGATGTACTACGAGAACATGCACGGCGGCTGGGCCCCGCCGACCAAGTCCGGAGTACCGACAGGCGTGGCCAACTTCGCCGGCGACCCGGCGACCCGGCGACCCGGCCGGTGGCCGAGCACGCCAACACCATCGTGCACTGGTCGGAGTTCGACCGGGGCGGGCACTTCGCCGCGCTGGAGGCGCCGGACCTGCTGGTCGCCGACGTCCGCGAGTTCTTCCGGCGGTTCCGTGGCTGAGCGCGGTGTGCTCGGGCCGCGCGCGCTGGGGCGCGCGCTGCTCGAGCGCCAGCTCCTCACCCGGCGCTCGCGACTGCCGGTACCCGACGCCGTCGAACGGCTCGTCGGCCTGCAGGCCCAGCTCCCCGAGCCGCCCTACATCGGGCTGTGGACCCGCCTCGCGCACTTCCGGCCGGAGAAGCTGGCCGCGCTCGTCGAGAGGCGGGAGGTGGTCCGGATCGCGCTGATGCGCGGCACCATCCACCTGGTGACCGCGCGCGACTGCCTGGCGTTGCGCCCGGTCCTGCAGCCGGTGTTCGACCGCTGGCTCGCCGCCGGCCCGTGGCGCAAGACGCTGACCGGACTCGACCCCGCCCCGCTCGTCGCGGCCGGGCGGTCGCTCGTCGAGGAGCGCCCGCGCACCTTCGACGAGCTGGGCAAGCTGCTCGCCCAGCGGTGGCCGGACCGCGAGCCGGCCGCGCTGGCCCAGGCCATCCGCGCGTACCTGCCGCTGGTGCAGGTACCGCCGCGTGGGTTGTGGGGCCGCAGCGGACCGGCCGCGCACACGACCGCGGAGTGCTGGCTCGGGCAGTCGCTCGACGGGTCGCCCGCGCCCGACCGGATGCTGCTGCGCTATCTCGCCGGGTTCGGCCCGGCCGGCGTCGCAGACATGCGCACCTGGTCCGGGCTGACCGGGCTGCGCGAGGTGGTGGAGCGGCTGCGACCGCAGCTGCGGGTGCTGCGCGACGAGCGGGGCACCGAGCTGTTCGACCTGCCGGACGCGCCGCGCCCCGACCCGGACCGGCCGGTACCGGTGCGGTTCCTGCCGCCGTTCGACAATCTGCTGTTGTCCCACGCCGACCGGACCCGGGTGCTGTCCGACGCCGACCGCAAGCGGGTCTTCACCCCCAACGGCATCGTTCTCGGTACCGTGCTCGTCGACGGGTTCGTGCACGGTAGCTGGCGGATCGAGCGGGCCCGGGACCGCACGACGCTGACCGTCGAGGCGTTCCGCCCACTGTCCACAAAGGACGGTGACGCGGTGACGGCGGAAGGCGCCCGGCTGCTCGCCTTCGCCGCCCCCGGCGCGACCCCGGACATCGTGCTCGTCGCACCATCGTGAGCCGCGCCCGCCGGCGCGCGGCCGGCGGGCGCGGGCTGGGCTATGGCGTGATCCGGTAGATGTGGTAGCTGTACTCGGCGGCGAACGTGTCCGTGAAGTGGCCGCCGGTGACGGGTACCGCGCGGTTCTCGAACATCACCTCGGCGCTGCCGCCCGCCACGCCGGTCGGCAGGGTGAGCGGCTGGCTGCCGGTACCCCCGTCGCGACCGGGCATGGCGAACAGGTAGTACGCGCCCTGGTACTCCTTGAGCATCGTGTCCATGGCCGGGTTGGCGCTCCACTGGTACGACTGCGTGTTCAGCGCCGGGGCGAGCGCGGCGATCCGTTGGTTGGTCTCGGTCACCTTCGGCCGGGCCGCGGCGCCGCACGCGTCGCGCAGCAGGTGCTGGCTCTGGCACGGGCCGCCGAAGCTGTGGTTGAAGTAGATGATGCCGCGCGCCTCATGGATGAGCGAGTTCCACACCGCACCGGCGATCTGGTCCGGGGTGATGGTCGGCGCGTTGTTCTCGGACGCCGGGTGCCCGACCTCGACGAAGCCGTAGACGGGGAGCCGGGAGCCGTCCACGGCGTCCAGCGCGCGCAGCCGGTCGATCAGCCGGCCGTAGTTGGCCGAGCGGCGGCACCGGTCCGGTGCGATACCGAGCCACTGCTGCGCCTCACCGGGACACAGGTTCGGGTCGGTGTAGAAGTACATGTCGCTGGAGACGGCCTGCTGGTACCGGTTGACGAAGACCTGGGCCTGCGCCTCGGACTCCCACATCTGCACACCCTTGCCGTAGTTGGCGTACCGGGGCCGGCCGTCGTTCGGGGTCCGGTCGCTGAGGGTCTGCATCACCGTGTACCCGCACCTGCCGCCCTTGTCCTGGGTGGGTATGCAGGTGTTCCAGCCCTCGGTGCCGTTCCACCGGTCGGCACCGGCCCCGTAGATCATGTCCGCCTCGTCGGTGAGCAGGTTGCCGACCGTCTCGCTGCCGGTACCGGGTACCCCGCCGGCGAGGGCGTACATGCCCCCGGCGGCGCGCACCAGCGCGGCGTTGGAGTTGGCGGTGAGCCCGACGTAGGTGTTGAGGCCGGCGGCCTTGTCCCGGGCCACGTCCCCGGGTTCGAGGACACTCTCCAGCCACACGCCGATCGGGAAGAAGCCGGGATCGTTCCACGGACGGGTGGCGGCCCACCGGCCGTAGTACTCCGGGCCGCCCTCCCACGGGATCCGCGGCAGGCCCGGCGCACCGGACGGCGGCCCGGTGGGCGACGCCGACGGGCCCCCGGTGGGCGGCGGCGTCGGCCCGCCCGGCGACCCCGACGGCGCGGTCGGCGCCGGCGAGGCGCCGGTCTCCGTCGCGAACACCACGTCCACCCAGTAGTTGCTGGACCGGTACCGCCGGTCGGGGTACCCGTCGGCCGCGTAGCTGTAGACGCCCGCCGACGCGGGTGCGGTCAGCGGACCGGCCGTCAGCGGTGCCGTCAGGGCGTCGGTGGTCGCCACGTACCGCGACGTATGGTACGAGACGGTGTAGGTCTGCCCCGGCGTGACGCGGACCGGGCGCGGCAGCGCCACCTGTTGCCAGCCGGCCCCGGCCGCCCCGGTCGACGTGGCCGACGCGACCCGCGTGCCGCCGGCCCACACGCTGACCCGGTGCGGCGCGGAATCCCCGGGCGCCCGCAGGAACCGGACGGCCTCGATGCCGCCCGCGACCGCGGACGTGAAGCGCAGCCCCAGCTCGACCGGGCGGTCGTCCGGGTCCGGCGTGGCCCGGGAGGTGTCGGTACCGGTGAAGAAGGACCAGCGGGTCGGCGGGGTGGTCGCCGCCGACGCGGTGACGACCGTCGCGCCGGCGGCCAGGGCGAGCAGGGCGGAAACGGCGACGATGAGCCAGCCGCGTCGTCTTCCCCGAACGACTGCGGTAATAGGCACGGTGGGGCGACCTCCTGTCGGGCGGCGGCGCCGGGCGGCGCCGTGCGATGAACCTTCCGTCCATGCCCAACGCGCGCCCCGCCGCGAACCTCACACCCTCACGGATCGACCGGCGCGCCGGTGTCGTCCCACACGTTGTCCGCCCAGACGTTGCCCGGCGCCGTGGCGTCCCAGCGCGCCACCGGGCCGTAGCGGCCGCCCTTCGGGTGCACCTGGCGGCTGAACCGGTTGTGGCTGAACCGGATCCGCTGCCCCGGCGCGCCCCCGCCGCCGGCGAAGAACGCGTACCCGCCCCCCGCCAGCAGGTTGTCCTCGATCGTGACCCCGGTGACCGGCCGGCCCTGGTCGGCGAACCCGATCGCGGCCTCGCCCGCTGGCAGGCTGACGATGGTGTTGTGCCGGATCGTGACGGTGTCGTTGCCGCCCGCCGCGCCGACGCCGGTGGACACGTCGTGCAGGTAGCTGTCCTGGATGGTCGCCCGGTCGCCGCCGAGCGACACCGCGGTGTCGACGTGGTGGATCGCGCAGCGCCGCACGGTCAACCCGGCGGACTCCTCGTTGACGCCGATATGCACGCCGCCGCCGGCCAGTTCGCTGTCCTCGATGATGAGGTTGGTGGCCTGCGGAAGCTGGCGGATCACCCAGTACACCGGGCTGGCCGGAGCCACCCGGGTGCGGCGGATGGTGACATCGGGCGCCTGCACGATGATGGACCCGGTGACGAGCATCGCGTCGACCACGGCGCCGCGGGCGGTGACGGTGAGGTCACCCCGGTGCGTGCGCAGCGTGGTACCGAGCGGGACTCCGGTGTTGCCGGGCCCGGGGCGCGCGGGCGGTGCGGGGCCGCGGGTCGGTGCCGGCGAGCCGGGGCTCGCGCTGGGCGACGGACCCCGCGACGGTACCGGGGGAGCCGACGAGACCGGCGGGCGCCCGGGATCGCCCCGGTGCCCGCCGTCCGGCGCACCCAGCAGGGCCTGCGCGGCCGGAACGGCGCCCACGACGGCCGCCATCGCGACCGCGCACGCCGCGACGGCGAGCAGCCGCCGGCGCCGGACCCGGTGCGGGGCCGGCACCGGCGGGGACGTCCCGGCGACCCGCCACCGCGCCACCCCGGGCGGCGCGGTCACCTCCTCGAACAACGCCCGCACATCGTCGGGATCCGGCGGCCGGGTCACGGCTGGCTCCCCAGATGCTGGCGTAACCGCTGCACCGCCCGCCGGGTCGCGACGGTGACCGCGTGCTCGGTCATGCCCATGACCCCGGCCATCTCCGCGTAGGACAGGTCCGCGGCCAGTCGCAGGCTGACCAGCATGCGGTCGCGTGCCGACAACCGGCCCAGCACCCGCAGCACGGCTCTGAGCTCGTCCCGGATGACCACCTGCGCCTCCACGTTGGCGTCCGGATCCACCTCCGACCCGCCGGAGAAGAACCGGGCGAGCAGCAGCGACCGCCGGCGTCGGCGCCGGTCCCGGTCGATGATCTCGTTGCGCGCGATCCGCAGCAGCCACGGCCGCACCTCGTTCGCGGGCGGGCTGGTCCGCGCGTAGCTGGCGAGCGCCGACACGAAGACCTCGGCCGCGATGTCCTCGGCCTCGGCCGGATCGCGGACTTGCGACAGGCAGAACCGGTACACCCGCGAGGCGTGTTCGCGGTAGACCTCGTCGAAGGTGAGCACGCCGAGCTGGGCCGGCACCGGGTGCGAGATCACGGACCTCCTTCGCCGGCGCTCGACGTCCCACCCTAGTCAACGCGCGGCCCGGCCCGGACCTCACACGCACTCAGCCCGATCTGAGTACGGCGACGGACGCCGGCCGGGGCCGCCACCGCCGAAGAGACGCTGTACCTGCGTCCGGCCTTCCGCTGGGCGCTTGCCGGGCCGGGCGGGCCACCGGCGCCTACGATGGCGGGATGAGCAGGCGACTGTGGCGGTACCTCTCGGTGATCGGCGGGGCGGCCCTCGCCGGGGTCCTCGTGGAGAGTCCGGCGTGGGCCGGGAGCGTGGAGGCCGCCCGGCGTGGCTTCGGCATCTTCCGCGGCCTCGGGCTGCTCTGCTGCCTGATCGTGGTCGGCCTGGTGGTGCTGGGGGTGTTCATCGGCATGGCGGTCAGCCGCCGGGGCCGCGGACCAGGTCCCGGCCAAGGCCCCGGCCCCGGCCCTGGCCCCGGCGTATGAGCCACCCTCAGCCGGGCGCGTTCGCCTCCAGCACCCGCTCCAGCGCGGCGGCGAGGGCCCGGTGCTCCTCCGCGCTGAGGTGGGCGGTGAACCGCCGCCGGATCGCCGCGAGGTAGGTCGGCGCCGCCTGGCGCAGCCGGTTGCGCCCCGCCTGGGTCAGCACCGCGTAGGCCGAGCGCTTGTCGGCCGGGTGCGACTCCCGCGTCACCAGGCCGGCCCGGGACAACTCGTCGACGACCCGGCTGACCCGGGTGCGGCTGACGGTCACGCGCTGCCCGAGCTCTCCCATAGTCAGCCGGCGCTCGGGCGCCGCGTTGAGCTCCAGCAGCACGTCGTACCAGGTGAGCGGGGTCTGGTGCCGCTGCTGCAGCTCCCGGTCCAGCTCGGGGACGAGCGCGGCGTGCACCTTGAGCAGGTTGGCCCAGGCACTGACGGCGTTGTCCATGGTCGTCAACCTAGCCGCGGATCGTCTCGACCTCGATCTCGATCTGGATCTCCTTGCTCACCAGCAGGCCGCCGGTTTCCAACACCATGTTCCAGGTCAGTCCGAAATCCTCCCGGTTGATCCGGGTGCACGCGGAGAAGACCGCGCGGTCGTTCCCCCACGGGTCGCGGACCACCCCCAGGAACGAGACCTCCAGGGGTACCGGTCGGGTCACGCCGTGGATCGTCAGGTCACCGTGGACCGTGGCGTCGGTGCCGCGCCAGTCGACCCCGGTGCTCCGGAAGGTCGCCGTCGGATGGGCCGCGACGTCGAACATCTCGGCCGAGCGCAGGTGCGCGTCCCGGGTGGCGTCGCCGGAGTCCACGCTCGCCATGCCGATCACGACCTCGACGCGGGACTCGGCCGGGTTTTCCGCGATGCGGACGGTCCCGGTGACGTCCGTGAACCGGCCGCGCACCTTGGTGAGCATGAAGTGGCGGCCGATGAACGCCACCTCGGCGTGGCCGGGGTCGATCTGCCAGGGGCCGGGGGCGGGCAGCGGGACGCCACCGAGGGTGCGGACGGCCGGGGCGGTGGATGGGGTGGTCATTGCTGTTTCCTCCAGGTGCGTCATTCCTATGCGTGCGCACGCACATTAAAGCATCTGCGTGCGCACGCACACAATAGGCAACCGAGGTCGGGCGGGGGATAGTACCCATTCAGCGCCTTGACTTGATCCTGGGCAAACGTCATCCTTCTAGTCTGGCGGTCAGGCCCGGGTTTGCTGCGCACTCCTATGATGTGCGCCACGGGGGGAACCAGGAGTCCACGACGCTGACGGCTGGCCGGTGCCAGCCAGCAACATCGGTACGTTGGGGGCGGTTTGATCGTACGGCTGGGGGGTCGTCGTTCTGTTGTCTTGGCCGCGGTCGGGCCTTGGCGGACAACTGCGCCCTTTGACCACCATCAGATGGTCCCGCCAGTGATCACGTACCCGACCGGCCGACAATCAACCGCGGCTCCGCATCCGTGTGCGGGCGCGTAGGACAAGGAGCGATCCATGGCGGCGACGTACGGAGCCCCGGGCGTCTACGTAGAGGAGAAGCCGAGCGGCTCGATGCCCCTGCAGGGGGTGGGCACGGCCGTTGCGGCGTTCGTCGGCTTCACCCGCACCTACAACGCGGACGCCGGCGACCCGGCGGACCCCGACGGTGTGAAGCCACAGCTGGTGACGAGCTGGCCGCAGTACGAGCGGATCTACGGCGGCTTCGCGAAGGGGGCGATGCTGCCCCACGCGGTGAAGGGCTACTTCGAAAACGGTGGCAGCCTCTGCTACATCGTGCGCATCCCGTCGGGCGGCGGCGACGGCAAGCCCGCGCAGCGGGCGCTGCCCTCGGCCGGCCGCAAGGAGGTCGAGAGCCTCGTGGTGGAAGGGGCCGAGCCGGACACCACGTGCGAGGTGGTCATCGAGAGCCCGCCGCCCACCGACGGCGGGGAGCAGCCGAGCCAGGAGTTCACCCTCAAGGTCGTGCAGGACGGCGCGGTCCGGGAGGAGTACCCCGGGCTGACCATCGGCCGCGGCGCGCGGGGCGTGGACCGGGTGGTCAACGAGCGGTCCAAGCTGATCCGGGTCCAGGTGCAGTCCACGCCCGGCATGTCCCTCGCCGAGCGCACCCCGGCCGCCGGCAGCTATCTCATCAAGCCCAAGCGCACCACGGCGGTCAAGGCCACCCCTCAGCAGCTCGAGGGTTCGGAGACCGACCGCACCGGCTACCAGGGCCTGGCGATCGCCGACGACGTGACGATGGTGGCGGTACCGGACCTGGTCACCGTGGCCACGCGCGAGGACGGCACCCTCGACGAGGACGTCTACCTCGCGGCGCAGGGTCGGCTGGTCGACTGGTGCGAGGCGAGCGGCACGCGGATGGCGATCCTCGACGCCCCGCCCGGCCTGAACGCGCAGGGCGCCCTCGAATGGCGCACCGCGCTGGGCAAGGACAGTGCCTTCGGCGCCGCGTACTACCCGCACCTCGTGGTGGCGAACCCCTTGGCCACCAACGGTTCCACCAGCGGCGAGAAGTTCATCACCGTCCCGCCGTCCGGCCACGTCGCCGGGGTCTGGGCACGTACCGACGCGATCCGCGGCGTGTGGAAGGCCCCCGCCAACGAGGTCGTGCGGGGCGTGGCCCGGCTGGAAGCCAACGTGACCACCGGCGAGCAGGCCGTGCTCAACCCCGAGCAGATCAACTGCATCCGGTCCTTCGGCGCCAACGGCATCCGCATCTGGGGGGCCCGCACGCTGGCCCGGCAGGACCAGAGCTGGCGCTACATCAACGTGCGCCGGCTGTTCATCTTCATCGAGGAGACGATCCGGCGGGGTACCCAGTGGGTCGTCTTCGAGCCCAACGACGCCGAACTGTGGGCCCGGGTCCGCCGCACCGTCGCCGCCTTCCTGCGCGGCATGTGGATGCAGGGGGCACTCGTCGGGGCCACCCCGGAACAGGCGTTCTTCATCCTGTGCGACGAGACCAACAACCCACCCAGCTCGGTCGACGAGGGCAAGCTCGTGGTCGAGATCGGCGTGGCGCCGGTCAAGCCGGCCGAGTTCGTCATCTTCCGCATCAGTCAATGGCAGGGTGGCGCGGAAACCGCCGAGTGAACCGAGGAGTAGTAAATGCCTGACTTGTCACCGAGCTTCATCTTCGTACTCGAGGTCGACAGCGTCCAGTTGGCCAGCTTCCGCAAGGTCTCCGGGATCGAGTCCGAGACCGAGACCATCGAGTACAAGGAAGCCACCAAGGACGGAAAGATGATCATCCGCAAGGTGCCGGGCGCGATGAAGTGGTCCGACATCACCCTGGAGCGGCGCATCGACAACTCCCAGGACCTGTGGAACTGGCGCAAGAAGGTCATCGACGGCGACATCGACGGGGCCCGCCGGCACGGCTCCATCTACGCCAAGGACTCGCAGATGAACGTCGTCGCCCAGTGGGACTTCGAGAACGGCTGGCCGTCCAAGTTCAGCGGGGCCGACTTCGACGCCGGGTCCAACGAGGTGGCCACCGAGAAGGTCGTCATCACGCACGAGGGGCTCGTCCGGGTCAAATGAGCGAGCGTAGCGAGCGAACGTTCCGGCTCGCCCGGCGAAGCCCCGGGAGCCGGTATGTTCGCAGAATCATGGGCCCAGTGTCTAGCGAATGCATCGCTGCGCGGAGCGGAGCGATGGCATGAGTCTGAATACGGAGTACCCGTTCACGTTGCCCAAGGGCTACGTGGACAACGACGGCACGCTGCACCGTACCGGCGTCATGCGGCTGGCGTGCGCGCGCGACGAGATCGAGCCGCTGCGCGACCCGCGGGTCAAGGAGAACGAGGCCTACGCCAGCGTGATCGTGCTCGCCCGCGTGGTCACCCAGCTGGGCACCCTTCGGCACGTGAGCACGCAGGTGATCGAGGGGCTGTTCGCCAGCGACTTCGGGTACCTGCAGGACTTCTATCGCATCATCAACTTCGGTGACCCGAGCATCCTGGAAAAGGTGGAGCCGGGCACCCCTTTCCCGAAGGAGTCGCTGGCGGTGGGCTAGGACGATACGCCGTCGACGAGATCTGGCAGGAGGTCGCCTACCTGGCCTACCACCTGCACTGGGGACTCGACCCGCTGCTGGATCTCGAACACGGCGACCGGATCCGGCTCCTCGAAGAGGTCGCCAGCTTGAACGAGCGCGCGTGGCAAGGAGTCGTGGGTGGCTAGTTCCCGAACCATGGACCCACCGTTCGCGGCGAAGTTCGTCTTCACCGTCGACGGCCTGACCATCGGCGCGTTCACCGAGGTGAGCGGGCTGTCGGTACAGATCGACGTGGAGGAGCTGGCCGAGGGCGGACAAAACCAGTTCACGCACAAGCTGCCGGGCCGGATGAAGTGGCCGAACCTGGTGCTCAAGCGGGGCGTCACCAACACCGACAACCTGTTCGAGTGGTTCCAGAAGAGCTCCGGCGACGGATTCTCCGGCGCGGGCAACAAGATCGAGCACCGCAACGGCGCGATCACGTTGATGGACGCCGCCGGCAAGCCGGTGCGCACCTGGAAGTTCACCGACGCGTACCCGGTGAAGTGGACCGGTCCCAGGTTCGTCGCCGCCACCCGGGATCTCGCGGTCGAGGAACTGGAGGTGTGTCACTGTGGCTTCCAGTCCGACTGAATCCGGCGCCGGGCGGGTGCTGCGCCGCAGCGCGTCCCGGCCCCGGATCCCGCACCGGTGGCGCAGCCTGGTGACCCGGCCCGCGCCGCTGGTCGGGGTACCCCGGCCGGCGATCGCGCACGGGCCGCTGGACGTGCCGGGGTTGGCGGTACGCCGGCCGTTCTGGTGGGTGACCGCGCACCGGCACCTGTTGCGGCGCCGGCAGCCGGCCACCCCGCCGGCGTGGCCGGCGTCCCGGCCCGACGTCACCGCCCTGTCGATGGCCGTGCCGCCGCCGGCGCCGGCCCTCGCGGCGGGCGCACCGCTTGGTGCGGCGCCGTCCGGGGTCGCGGCCGCGCTGGCCCGCCCGAGCGTCGTCGACCCGTTCGCTCCGCGCCCCGCCCCGCTCGTGGCCCCGCGTCCGTTGGTCGGTGCCACGGCAGCCCGGCCCGGTCCGGTGGTGGCCGCGGCGCCGCCGATGCCGATGGCGGTACCCGGTCCGGGGCACCTCGCCGCCGTCCTGCACGCCCGGGCCGCCGCCGCGCCCCCGGAGCCCGCCCCGGGCGGGACCCCGGCCGGTGCGATCGCCGCCGTACCGGAACTGGCGGGGCCCCTCGCCGCGTACCACCTGGCCCGTCCGGCCGTGCACACCGCGCAGCCGCCGGTGGCCCCACCGCCTGGGGCGTTGCTGAGGTCGGCGCCGGGGCCGCGGGCCGGCCAGCCGGGCGGGTCGACCGGGGCACCGGGCCGCCGGCTGCCTGAGCCGCGGACGTTCCGCGCGGACCAGGTGGGCGAGCTGCGGGTGCTCGGTGCGGCCCCGGCCACCGCACCGTACGGCGGCTTCGACCCGGTCGGCGCCCTGGCCCCGACCCCGCCCGCGGGGCTGGCGCCGCCGGTCCCGTCGAGCGTCGTCGCGGCGCCCGCCGCCCGGCGCGGCGCGACCACCCCGCGGATGCGGCCCGAGCCGGCTCCGGCACAGTCGCCGCGCGGGTCCGCTGCCGCCGGCCGCGCGATGTCCGGCGCGAGCGCCCCGGCGCCCGCCGAGAGCCCGGCCGCCCGCTGGCGGGCCGCGGTCACCGCGCGCCCGCTGGAGAGCCCGCGACCCTTCCCGGCCAGCCTGCACCCGTTGGTGGAGAACCTCGCCGGCAGCGCGCAGCGGGCGACCTACACCACCGGTCCGGCCACCCGGCACGCCCTGGCGGCGGCCGGCGCGCACGGCGCCACCACCGGTTCGGTGGTGCACCTGCCGACCGCGCCGAGCGTGGCGCCGGGTCCGCTGCTCGGCGTCGTGGCGCACGAGCTGGCGCACGCGCGCAACCCGGTGACCCGGCCGCGCTTCCTGCTCGGCGTCCCGCACGGCGGCATCGACGCCGACGAGCGCAACGCGCTGGGTATCGGGCGCCGGTTCGCGGCGGCGGCGGGTGGTGGGGCCGACGCGGTGCGCGCTGGGATCGTCGACGACCTGCCGGTCGGTGGTCTGACCCGGGTCGCCGGCTTCGCCGGTCAGGCCCGCGATGCGGTGAGCGGATACGCCGGCGACGCGGTGGGCGGTGCCGGCCCTCCCGACCTCGGCTCCGGTGCGCCCGGCCTGCCGAGCCTGCCCGGCGCGGGGATGCCGGGCGCCGACCTGGGTGCCGCGGCCAGCGGCGCGGCGTCGGCCGCGATGGGTGCGGCCGGTTCGGCGGTCGACTCGGTGACCGGCGCGCTGTCGGCCGCGGCCGGCGCCGACGGTACCCCCGGCGGCGCGCCGCCCCCGTCCACTGTGGACATCGACCGGCTTGCCGACCTGTTGGAGCAGCGGCTGCTCAAGCAGATCGAGCGGCGCGGCGGACGTTACGCGGGAGTGTTCTGATGACCGGCCCAGCCAAGGCGTACCTGAAGACCGAGCGCGGCGACCGCATCGACTGCCTGTTCAACCCGTCCGAGCTGACGGTCAGCAAGTCCAACTCGTGGAACTCCGGGCAGAGCAAGGGGCGTAACGCCCCCGAGCTGCGGTTCCAGGGCGGGCAGTCGGCCACGCTGTCGCTGGCCCTGACGTTCGACACGACCCGTAAGGGCAGCGACGTCACCGAGTACACCAGCAAGCTGCTCGACCTGATGAAGTCCGACCCGAGCCTGCCCGGCGCCGACCGGGGCCGCAACTCCGCCCGGCCGCCGTGGGTGGAGTTCCACTGGGGCAAGCTCCACTCGTTCCGGGCCATCATCGAGAAGCTGCAACTGAAGTTCACCTACTTCGCCAGCGACGGCACCCCGTTGCGGGCCAAGGCCGACCTGACGCTCAAGCAGTGGAAGGACGAGGCCGAGCTGCCGTTGCAGAACCCGACCTCGTTGACGCCGAGCGTGCACACGGTGCACACGCTGCTGCCGGGGGAGACGCTGGACCGGGTGGCCGCGCTGCACTACCAGGACGCCACCCGGTGGCGCCTGATCGCCGAGGCGAACGGGATCGTCGACCCGCTGGAGATCCCGCCGGGCACCGCGCTGGTGCTGCCCGAGCCCGGGGTACGGCACCGTGCCTGAGCAGCGCCGCCTCGACGCGGCCGTGATCACGCTGGACGGCAGCGCCATGCCGGCCGCGCTGTACGGGCGGCTCATGCTCGTGCAGGTCGACGAGTCGGTGCACCTGCCGGACTCGTTCGCGCTGCACTTCGACGACCCGCACTTCGAGCTGTTCGACGAGGACCGGTTCCGGCTCGGTACCCGGGTGGAGATCGCGTTCCGGGCCGAGGACGACGTCGTGGTGGTCACCTCCGGCGAGGTCACCGCGATCTCGGTGGAACCGGGTACCAGCGGCCGGCACGAGCTCGTGGTCACCGGCCTGGACCTGACCCACCGCCTGGCCCGGGGCCCGAAGACCCGCACGTTCCTGAAGATGACCGACTCCGACATCGCCGCGCGCGTCGCGGGGGAGTACGGGCTGGACACCGACATCGACCCGGTGACCGAGGTCCGCGAGTACGTGTTCCAGGCCGGCGAGACCGACTTCGCGTTCCTGAAACGGTTGTGCGGGCGGATCGGGTACGACTTCTGGATCGCCGAGAAGAAGTTCTTCTTCAAGCACAAGCCGGCCGGGCGGGCCAAGCCCTACCAGGTGCGGTGGGGCGAGAACCTCAGCCGGTTCAGCGTGCGCTTCGCCTCCTCCGACCACTGCGACGAGGTGGTCGTCAAGGCGTGGAACCCGCTGGACAAGCGCGCCATCACCGGCCGGTCCACGACCGGCGACGCGGGTACCGACGCGCCGGCGGCCGACCAGATGGCCGGCGCGGCGCGGCACGCGTTCGGCCGGGTCACCCGTACCGCCGGCCAGTTCCCGGCCAACAGCCAGGCCGAGGCCGACGCGATCGCCGCGTCGCTACACCTGCGCGCGTCCGGCGGTGCGGTGGTGCTACGCGGCGAGGCGGTCGGCAACCCCTGGCTCGGCGCGGGCGACCAGGTGGCGCTGGACCGCGTCGGCCGGCGCCTCGCCGGTAGTTACCGGGTGACCAGCGTGGAGCACCTCTACGGCGCCGACAAGCCTTACGTGACACGGTTCGTGTGCGGCGGCAAGGAGGCGGCGGACATGACCGACCTGCTGTCCTCCACCGCCGCCGATCTCAGCCGGCGCGGCTGGGGCAGCCTGGTCATCGGGCTGGTCACCAACAATGACGACCCCGACAAGCTCGGCCGGGTGAAGGTGAAGTACCCGACGCTGTCCGACTCCGACGAGAGCACCTGGGCCCGGGTGGCCACCCCCGGCGGTGGGGCGCAGCGCGGGCTGCAGTGGATCCCCGAGGTCGGTGACGAGGTCCTGGTGGGGTTCGAGCTGGACGACAAGACCCGGCCGATGATCCTGGGCGGCCTGTGGAGCCGAAAGGACAAGCCGCCCCAGCCCGACGGGACCAAGGGCGGCAAGACCACCCTGCACCTCATGGCCAGCCGCAAGAACCACCGTGTCACGCTCACCGACGACCCGAAGAGCGCGGTCGACATCACGCTCGGCGACACCAAGACCGCGCTGCACCTGGAGAAGGCCGAGTCGACCCTCAACGGCGAGCAGAAGCTCTCGGTGACCGGCGTGACCATCGAGGTCAAGGCGACCCAGAAGCTGGTCATCGAGGCGCCGCAGATCGAGATCAGCGCGCGCTCCGAGCTCAAGCTCTCCGGCAAACCGATCCGGCTCAACTAGGTCAGAGGTACCCGATGCCGCAACCAGCCGCCCGCCAGAACGACCCGGTCGTCGGGACGGACACCCATATCCTGCTCGTACCGTCGCCCGGCGGCCCGGTGCCCACGCCCACCCCGCTGCCGTTCTCGGGTCAGATCAGGACGGCGGTATCCACCAACGTCTACGTGAACGGGTTGCCGGCCGCGGTGCAGGGCAGCGTGGCACAGAACATGCCGCCGCACATCCCGCCCCCGGGCACCTCGTTCAGCAAGCCGCCGACCAACATGGGGCGGGTGGTGGCCGGTTCGCCGATGGTCCTGGTGAACGGCAAGGCGATGGCCCGGGTCGGCGACCCGGTGGCCACCTGCAACGACCCGGTGGACGCGCCCACGTCGTCCATCACCGCCGGCTCCCCGAATGTGATGGTGGCATGAGGCTCTCGGTCCGCGTCCGGCGCGCCGCCCCGTGGCGCGGATCGGCACTGGGCGCGAGGAGGTGGCATGAGTTTCCACGGTGACCTGATCGGGTCGGGGTGGAGCTTTCCGGTGCAGCTCACCCCGGGTGGCAGCGTGCAGCTCATCGGCGGTGCCGAGGAGATTGACGCGGCCATCCGGATGATCCTGACCACCGCGCCCGGCGAGCGGGTGATGCGCCCGGACTTCGGCTGCTCGATGTGGGAGCAGGTGTTCGCGCCGATCAACCCGAACACGCTCGGCCTGGTCGAGCAGAGCGTGCGGGAGGCGCTGGCCCGGTGGGAGCCGCGCATCACGCTCGACTCGGTGACCGCCCGGCCCGACGAGGTGGACGAAGCGGTGATCCAGATCGACATCGAGTACCACGTGCGGGCCACCAACGACCACCGCAACCTGGTGTACCCGTTCTACGTGATCCCCCATGAGGAGCCGGCTCCGTGAGTTTGCCCGCACCGAATCTCGACGACCGGCGCTTCCAGGACATCGTCGACGAGGCCAAGCGCCGGATCACCCGGTACTGTCCAGAGTGGACGGACCACAACGTCTCGGACCCGGGCGTGGCGCTCATCGAGCTGTTCGCGTGGATGACCGAGATGATCCTGTACCGGGTCAACCAGGTGCCCGACCGGCTCTACGTCAAGTTCCTCGAACTGGTCGGCATCGAATTGTTCTCCGCCTCGCCCGGCCGCACCGACCTGCTGTTCACGCTGGCCGCCCCGGCACAGGAGCCGATCCGCGTCCCCGCCGGTACCCAGGTCGGCACCGAACGCGGCCAGGGCGAGGAGCAGATCGTCTTCATGACCGACGAGGACCTGCACCTGGTCCAGCCGTCCCTGGTGGCGTGCCTGTCCCGCGGCGGCGGGCGGTACGAGGACCACACCGACGACCTGCGCCTGGAGGGCTCGTCGGTGTCCTGTTTCCCGTCGCTGCGCCCGGGTGACGCGCTGTACCTCGGCTTCGCGGGCAGCCTCGCCGGCAACCTGGTCCGGTTGGACGTCATGGTCGCCGGGGTGGACGCGCCGGGCATCGACCCGCGCCGCCCCCCGCGGATCTGGCAGAGCTGGGACGGCTCGGACTGGCGCGAGGCGCGCATCCTCGAGGACACCAGCGAGGGGTTCAACTCCTCGGGCCAGGTGACCCTGCTGCTCGCGGCGCGGCACGAGCCGCTGGCGATCGGCGCGGTCCGGGCGCACTGGTTGCGCTGCAAGCTGATCGACGTGGTACCGGGCCAGCCGCCGTACCACGTCTCGCCGATGCTCGGCTCGGTCGACCCGGTGGGGCTGGGCGGCGCCGTCGCCGCGCACCACGCCGAGCCGGCTCCGGCGGAGCTGCTCGGCACCAGCAACGGCCGGCCCGGTCAGGTGTTCCAGGTGCGTCGTGCGCCGGTGCTGGCCCGCCGGCCCGGCGAGACGGTCCGGGTGGTACCCCCGCGCCGCGAACCCCAGCGCGAGCCTGAGGCGATGCTGTGGACCGAGGTCGCCGACTTCGCCGACGCCGGCCCCGAGGACCGGGTGTTCACGTGGAACGGCGCGACCGGCGAGATCCGCTTCGGCCCCGGGGTGACCGGGCGGGACGGGCGGGTCCGCCAGTACGGCGCGGTACCCGAGGAGGACGCGCAAGTCTTCGTCACCGGGTACCGGCACGGCGGCGGGCGGCGCGGCAACGTCGGCGCCGGCAAGCTCTCCGTCCTGCTCACCTCGATCCCGTCGATCGAGTCGGTGCGCAACCTCGACCCGGCGACCGGGGGAGTGGACGCCGAGACGGTGGAGAACGCGAAGATCCGCGGTCCGCTGTACCTGCGCGGCGGGCACCGCGCGGTGACCGCCACCGACTTCGAGCGGCTCACCTTGGAGGCGGCCCCCGGGGTCGCGCGGGCCCGGTGCCTGCCGCCGACCGCGCCGGGGGAGCCGGTCCGGCTGCTCATCGTGCCACGGGTCGAGGTCGAGCCGGAGCAGCTCGTGCTGGAGGACCTCGCGCTGCCGGAGAGCCTGGAGAACCGCATCAAGGGCTTCCTCGACGAGCGGCGGCTGCTCACCACGCGGGTGCTGCTGGACGTCCCGTCGTACCAGGGCATCACCATCACCGCCGAGGTGCACGCCGCGCCGACGGTCCGCGCGGAGAAGGTGCGCACCGAGGCCGAGTCCGCGCTGTACCGCTTCATCAACCCGATCGTCGGCGGGCCCGACGGGCAGGGCTGGCCCTTCGACCTCGACCTGTCGATCGGGGACGTGTTCTCGGTGCTGCGCGCGGTACCGGGCGTGCAGCGCGCGGAGACAGTGCACATCTTCCTCGCCGACCTGCGCGGCGACCTCGCCCCGGAGGAGGCCCGGCAACGGGTACGGCTGTCCAGCGAGGCCCTGTTCATGTCCGTGCGCCACCGGGTGGTGGTCAGGCAGTGAGCGAAGCGAGGCCGCGGCGGCGCCTGACCGGGGCGACACACCGACGAAGTCGGGGTGTGGCGCCGGGGGCAGGTGTCGTCTCAGGGCGGCCGAGCGCAGCGAGCCAGGAGACGCAGTGAACACGACGAACGGTTGGCTGGTGGGGCAGCTGCCCCAGGCGATGGCGCGGGACGCGGTGATCGCCGGGTTCGTGCACGCCTGCCAGGAGGTGGCCGACGGGCTGCGGCACCGGGTGGAGAGCGTCGAGCACGAGCTGGACGTCGACCTCGCCGCCCCGGAGATGCTCACGTTCGTCGCGTCGTGGCTCGGGGTACAGGCCGAGACCCTGGTGTCCGCCGAGGAACCGGCGCGCGACGCGCAGCGCCGGCTGATCCGCGCGGTCGGGCAGGTGCTCGGCTGGCGGGGTACCCGCCGCGGGGTCGAGGTGCTGCTGGAGGCGTTGACCGGAGCCCGGGCCGACGTGAGCGACTCCGGTGGCGTGTTCGGCCGCGACGACCCGCTGCCGCCCGCCGACGACCTGGTACGGGTGTCGCTCACCCACACCGGTGGGCTTTCCGAGCAACAGATCCTCGCGTTCCTCGCCGACGAGCTGCCGGTCGGCGCGCGGGTGGAGCTTCAGGTCCGGGCGGCGAGGGGGCGGGCACGTGTGGGGTGAGACGGCACCGGCGCGGCCGCCGGTCACCTGCCCGGACTGCGGGCGCAGCGTGCAGTCCGGCGGCAAGCTGTGCGCGCACTGCGGGTACCCGCTGATGTTCGAGGCCGGGGCGCGGGTCGAGGAGGCGCCCGTCCCGGGGTACCTGCGCAAGCCGAACACGGCCGACACGACACGCGAGCCGGAGGCCGGCGGGTACGGGCCGTCCCAGGGCTCCCCGTGGCCGCAGGTGCTGCACCAGCCGCAGGCGCTCGGCCCGCACTGCCCGGCGTGCGGGCACCGCAACGGCGCCCGGAGGGTGCGCTGCGAAGTCTGCGCGGCCGAGCTGTGGCCGGGTGCGGCGTTCCCGTCGCGCCGGCCGCCGTTCCCGGCCCGGCCGCCGGTGACCGCACCGCGCCGGCGCGGCATCCGGTGGGGCGCGGTGGCCTTCGTCGGCGCCGCGCTCGCCGCGGTGGTCGCCGTCTACTTCCTCGCCTACGCCCTGGCGTAGGAACGACAAACCCTGTCGTGCGTCCGTCGTGGTCCGGACCGTCGCTCCCGCCGCAGCCGGTCACGGGCGCCGCTCGCTGCGCTCGCACCCACGGCGCCCGCTCCCTCCCCCTGATTGGGCACTGGTCTCACCGCGACCGCCGCCGAACCGGCCCGGTGCGGCTTCCCTTTCGTCCTTGGCGAGCCGCACGACCGCGGCGGCCGCCGGCGCCGCGGCGTGCTGCCGAGAACGCATCCGGGTCAGTTGGTAGTAGATCTCGGTGAACACGTACAACTCCGGCACGCCACGGGCCAGCAGCAGCTGGCAGCTGAGCACCGCGTTGCTTACCCGGTCGCGGTACTCATGGAGATCCTGTTCTGCCGCGGCGATGACGCCGGGCGGCGGTTCGCCGGTCACGGCAGCCCACCCGTCACGACCGGCCAGCCCATCGTTGTACCGGGTCCGGAACCGGTCTGCTGCGGGACGTTCAGGTACCAGAGCCCGTCGCGCTGGAACGCCCGGAACTGGCCGCCGGTGTGCCTGACGTACCAACGCGCCGTTGCCTCATCCAGCGGCCCGCTCGCCGGCTGAATCGACGCCTTGCCGGCCGCTGCGACGGCACGCCCGTCCTTCATGGAGCCTCCGAACTGGACCTTGTCAGGGCGGGGCGTCAATGCCGGCCTAGGGGCCGTCGGGGGTTGCACATCAGACTCCCTCCTGGCCGACGACAAACCGCGCGCCCAGCCGCCCGATCCCAGCCCCGTTCCCGAGTCGGCGAAACCCGGCAGGAACCAGACGGCCGGGCGCCGAGGACGACCGCCAAGGAGACCCATGGTCTTCGCCGCGCGCCCATCCCAGCACTGCTCAAGCAGCTAACCTGAGGTCACCATGCAAACCCACAGCGTAATGGACGCGGTGATGCGGCATTTCTGTCGCATCCTTGCCGCAGCGCCGCGGCACACCCCTTCTTGACCTGCACGGCATCGGCTAGCCTGCAAATAAGCCAGGGAGGGATCATCATCATGGCGCGTAGGCGTCAGCGCCTCGTCGATCGGCGAAAAATCGTTCGGCTCAGTCAAGAGCAGTTGGCTGACGCCGTTGGTGTCGAGCGCACCACGGTAGGACGATGGGAAACCGTTGAGCCCAGCCCGCAGCCGATAGAGCGTGGTCGACGGAGGCCAATACATGTGCTAGGAGTCGTTCTCCGCGCCCTACCCGTTGTCTAGCCGGAGGGTTCCGGACAGGCCGGCGAATCGCGTGCCAAGTGCCGGCGCTGGATCGCGAAGTCGTCCGCCCCCGCCAACCCGTAGGCGGTGGCCCCGTCGACGTCCCCGGTGCGCAGCCGGGTGAAGCCCAGCGGCGCCAAGGCGGCGTCGTAGAACCGGCCGCTCGCTTCGAGGTCGGCGACCACGTGGTCGACCACGACCCGCCGCTCGACCATCAGGCCGGCGTGAACGCGACCCGCTTGATGGCGGTCGGGTTCTTGTCGTTGGGATCGGTGCCGGCATGACCGAACGCCACCGAGACGACCGGCGACTTGGGCGGCGCGTCGTAGGGCATCGTGGCCAGCGCCCCGGCCGGCGCCGTGGCGGTCACGTCGAGCAGGCTCCCGTCGGCCAGCTCCACCCGCATCTTGTACGGCGTGCCGTTGGGCACGTACACCAGCCGCACCGACGTGGCCGGCGCCGCGAAGACCATCTTCACCGGCAGGATGTTGCACCCCGCCACGTTCGTCGTGCTGGAGCTGGTGAGGAACGCGCCTACGCCCGGGACGGTGCGCAGCGCGACGGCGGTGGCGTCCTTACACGCCGCCGGAGCCAGCTCGACCACCGAGGACAGCTTCACCCCGCTGGCCGCGTAGAAGTCGCCGGGGATGAACCGGTTGCCGGCCGGCTGCCCGTCGGGGAGCACGGTGAAGTCGGCGACCGCGGTCTTGCCCGGGGTGACCGGCCCGCTCGCCGCTGGCTTGCCACCCCCGGCCGCGGTCGTGGCGGCCGGCGGTGGGGTGGCCGGGTTGGTCTTGCCCGCCGGAGCGGTGGACACGCCGGGCGCGACCGGCGGCAGCGCCACCTGGGCCGGCTGGTTGGCGGCCGGGGCCGGGTTGGCCGCCTGCCGGGCCTTGCTCATCAGGGCACCGGCGATCGTCGCGCCGGCCAGCACCGCGACGGCGGCGGCGACGCCCACCACCCGCATGGGGCCGCCGGGGATGCGCGGCTTCTGGACGAACGTGACGGTACGCTCGGCGGCCAGGTCGGGCGTCGCGCTCGCCCGGATCGTCAGGGTGCGCCGGGCCTCCTGACCCGACCACGGCGCCCGGGCCCGGACGGTGACCGACGCCGGGGCCGAGGAGTTGGGCGCGATCTGCACGGCGCGCGGGCGGAACGAGAAGCCGACCTTGCGTTCGGCGTCGCTGCCGCTGAGCGTGACCGCCACGACCGTGTTGCCCTCGTTGGCCACCCGCAGCGTGTAGCTCGCGTCCGGCCCGCCGGCGACGACCTCCGGCTGCGCCTCGACGGTCAGGGCCGGAGCGGGCTGCACGTCCATCCGCAGCTCCTCGCAGCGCGACACTTGGCGCTGGTAAGGGGAGCGGACCAGGACGCCGAGCGTGTACAGACCGGCGTCGGGCGCGGGGCGCTCCGGGATGTTGATGCTCACCTGGACCGTCCCGGACTCCCCGGGGCGCAGCTTCACCACCGACGGCTCGCACCCGAAGAGGTCGTCGCGCGGCAGGCCGACGATGGTGGGGCCGTAGTGCTCCACCGCCTGGCTGGTGTTCTGGATGGTGACCTCGACGCCGACGCTCTCGCCCGGGCGCACGGTCACCCGGTCCGGCGCCACCATCACCTTGGGTATCCCGTTCATCGTGGTAACTCCCCGCCCTCCGTCCCCGGCAGCGTACTCACCCCGGTAAAGGGTCAGACCGTATAGGTGAAGCCACTCCAGGCGCTGGTCGCGCCCCGGGTGCCGTCGGCCTTGATCCCGGTGACCCGCCAGCGGTACGTGTTCTTGCCGGCCATCCCGTCGGTGACGCTGGTACCGCTGGTGGTCAGCGTACGTAGCGGCGCCCAGGTCATCCCCGGCCCGCTGTCGTCCTCGATCTCCACCTCGTAGGTCGCCGCACCGGGTGCCGCCTGCCAGGAGAACGTGGTGTCGCGCGGGAAGTTGCTGAACACCGCGCCGTCGGTCGGGGTCAGCAGCACCGGCGCCGGCGGCGGGCCGGTCTGGAAAGTGATCGTGCGCGGGGCGCTGGGGTTGCCGCCCGGGCCGGTGGCCGGGTTCGCCGAGACGAACCACTGGTACGTGCCGTCGGCCGGTACGGTCAGCGACGCGCTGGCGGCGGCGGTACGCACGAAGTCGACCGTGGTGCCGCCCTGCTGGAGTACCGCGACGTACTCGACCGCGCCGGCCACCGGCTGCCAGCTGAACGTGGCCGTGCGGCTGGTGGTGATCGTCGCGCCGTTGGCCGGGCTGGTCAGCACCGGTGCCGGCAACGGTTGCGGCGACGGCGTGACCGGCCGGAAGGTGGCCTGCGTGCTCTGGTCGCCGTTCATCGGCACGGTACAGGTGCGGCTGCTGCCGGAGCACGCGCCGGTCCAGCCGAAGAAGTCGAAGGTGGCGTTCGGCGTGGCGGTCAGCGTCACCGACACGCCGGGATCGGTGGTCGTGGCGCAGGTGCCCGGGCAGGCGATGCCGCCGCCGGACACGGTACCGCCGGTGGACACGGTGACGGTCAGCGTCGGGCGCACCTCGGTGACAGTGATGGAGACGGCCGTGGTGGCGATCCGCCCGCCGGGGAACCCGGCGTTCACGCTGACCTGGAAGACCTGCGCGGTGGCCCACCGGTGGGTGACCACCAGGCCGGTCGCCGCCGACCCGTCGCCGAAGGTCCACTGGGCGGCCTGCGGGTCCGGGCCGGTGACCGCGCCGACCCGCAGCCGCACGTCCTGCCCGACCTGCGCGGTGGACTGCGTCGCGCTGACCTGGATCTGCGGCGGGGTGCCCGGGGGTGGCGGTGGCGGGGCCGGCGGCGACCCCGGGCCGGGCGGCGGCGACCCCGGGCCGGGCGGCGGCGGGATCTGCGGCGGGTGCTTCGGGTCCGGCTTCTTGGCCTTGCCGGGCGGGTCCGCCGGCGGCGGTGGGGTGGTCGCCTTCTCGGTCGGCGGCCCCGGCTGGGTCAGCCCCTTCGCCGGGTTCTTCGGGTCGTACTTGGTGATCGCGTTGACCCCACCGTCGAGCCGGATGACGCCGGCGTGCTCGCTGTCGGGGTCGTTGTAGAACACCACCCCGTCGCGCACGAGGAGCTGGAACCGGACCTGCGGGTCCACGATCTTCGGCTGCGCCACGATCCGGGGCTGCGTGAGGTCGACGATCCACACCTTGCCGTCGGCGTAGTCGGGGACGAACAGCCGGCCGCCGGTCTCCACCGGGGTACCGAGGTCGCCCGCGCCGGACCCGAGCGGTACCGCGGTGCCGCAGGTCGTCGCGGTCAGGTCGCAGATGGCCAGCAGCCGCCGGTCGGTGACCAGGTAGACCTGCCGGGCATGCGGCGATCCGCTGACCTGGACCCGGTCGCCCGGGCGCAGGTCGAGGGCGACCGTCGCGACGGTGGTGCCGTCGCCCGGGTCGAGCAGGGTGGCCGCGCGCTTCCCGGTGTCCACGACGACCGGGGCGCCGTCGGCGAGGACGACGAAACCGGCGCCGGGACTGGCGATCCCGCGCCGGATCCGCCGGTTGCCGTGGTCGACCCACACCAGGTCGCCGCTTGCCGTGTCGAGTACCCACAGCCGCCCGGCGTCGTCGAGCGCGGCGCCCCGCGGGCTCATCTGGGTGGCGAGCGGCACGGGTGCGCCCCGGCTGCCCAGCGTGCGCGGGTCAGCGGAGGTGAGCACGCCCCGGCCGGTGTCGAGGGCGTACAACGCGTCGGTACCGGCGAACGCGGTCAGCCCCTCGCGCGCGCCGGCGATCGGGGTGGCCGGCGGGGTCACCGCGAACGTCGCGCCGTCGACCCGGCGGATGGTGCCGGTGCTGCGGTTGACGGTGTACGCGGTGGCCGCCTGCTGCACCACGTCCAGCCGCTCACCGCGCGCGGCGACCTGGACCTGGGCGGCGATCTCCGCCGACGAGCCGTCGAGCAGGGTCACCTGGCCCACCTGTGCGGAGACCAGCCACGCGGCGCCGGACAGCAGCTGCGGCCGGGTCGCCGGGTACCCACCCTGGATGCCGGCGAGCAGCACCGCCGTCACGGCACCGAGCACGGTGACGCCGGCCAGTACCCGCCGGATCGGCGGCAGGGCACGCCTGCGGGCGTGGCGGCGGTTCGCCCTGCGGGCACCCGCGCGCGATCGTGCCATGAGTTGTCCCCCCAACGGCCGCGATCCCGGTGGACCCCCCCACGGGTACGCGGACCGATAGAGCCTTCCCTATCCGCTAGGCCCTGTCAAACCTTCGCCATCGTGTCGCTGGTGTCGTAGTCCGCCCGGCCCGAGTTGTCGGTGAAGTGGTTGTGGGTGGCCACCACGATGAAGGTGCCGGACTTGGTGATCCTGACCGTCATCACCTTGAAGCTGTAGGTGTAGGTGGCCACCAGGGCGCCGCCGGACAGCGTGGCGGTGGTCGTCCCCTGGTCGCACAGCGCGCCACCGCACGAGCCCCACAGCTGCAACGTGGCGGTGGTCGCCGACCTCTGCGTGATCTGCGCCTGGAGCATGCCGCGCGAGGTGGTGACGTTCTTCCACGTGCCGACGAACCCGGCCAGCCGGGTGTCGTACCGGAAGTCGCGGTACGCGCTGGGCGTGCCGACCGTGCCGTCCGGCGCGATCGCGGTGATCCGCCACCGCCCGGTGTTGTCGCCGGCCCAGGTGAACCTGATGCTCGTGGCCGTCGTCGTGGTGGTCAGCCACGGCGTCCACGCGGTCGAGCCGCAGGTGTCGCAGAGGACCTCGACGGAGTACCGGGCCGCGCCGGACACCGCCCGCCAGGTGAGCGTGGTGTCGCGCGGGTAGGTGAACAGCACCGCGCCGTTGGCGGGGCTGAGCAGCACGGGGGCCGGCAGTACCGACGGCGGCGTGGTGCCCTTCTGGAACGTGGCGCTGACCGTCTTGTCGGCGCTCATGACCACGGTGCAGGACGCGGTGGTGCCGGTGCACGCGCCGCTCCAGCCGGCGAAGACGAAACCGCTGCCCGGCCTGGCGGTCAGCGTCACCGACTGGCCGGGTGCGGCGGTCGTGGCGCACGTCGGCGGGCAGGTGATGCCGCCGCCGCTGACGGTGCCGGTGCCGCCGGACGCGGTGACGGTCAGCACCGGCCGCCGCGCCGTCACGGTGAACGGCAGCGAGGCGGTGGCCACCCGCCCGTCGGCGAAGGTGGCCCGCACGCTGACCTGGTAGGTCTGCGCGGCGTCCCAGTGGTGGCTGACCACGGTACCGGTGGCGCTCTGGCCGTCGCCGAACGTCCAGCGCGCTCCGGTGGGTTGCTTCGGCCCGCTCGCCACCACCTTGATGGCGATGTCCTCGCCGACCTGGGCGGTGGGCTTGGAGACCGAGATGCGCACCTGGTACGGCTGGTCCGGCCGGGTACCCGGGTCGGGCTGGTTCGGGTCCGACGGCGGCGGCTGGTTGGGCGGCGGCGTGCCGGGCGGGGTGCCCGGCGGGTCGGTCGGTGGCGGCGGGCTGTCCGGCCCGGAGCCGGTCTTGCCGGACAGGCCGTTGTCGGGGTGCTTCGGGTCGTACTTGGCCACCGCGTTCACGCCGCCGTCGAGCCGGATGACGCCGGCGTGCTCGCTGTCGGGGTCGTTGTAGAACACCACGCCGTCGCGGGTGAGCAACTGGAACCGGGTCCGCGGGTCGAGGATCTTCGGCTGGGCCACCACCCGCGCGCGTTGCAGGTCGACGATCCACACCTTGCCGCCGGCGTAGTCCGGCACGAACAGCCGGCCGCCGGTCTCCACCGGGCTGCCGAGGTCGCCGCCGTCGGCGTCGCCCAGGGTCACCGCCGACCCGCAGGACGTCTCGGTCAGGTCGCAGATGGCCAGCACGCCCCGGCTGGCGACAAGGTAGATGCGCGAGGTGTGCGGCGAGCCGCCGACCTGCAATCGGTCCCCGGCGCGCAGGTCCAGCGCGACGGTGGCCCGGGTGCTGCCGTCGTGCGGGTCCAGCTGGGTGGCGGTGCGCCGCCCGGTGTCCACCACGACCGGGGCGCCGTCGGCGAGGACCAGCAGCCCGGCACCGGGCGCGGCGACCGCGCGGCGGCTGTGCCGCTGACCGTGGTCGATCCACACCAGGTCGCCGGTACCGGTGTCGAGCACCCACAGCCGGCCGGCGTCGTCGAGCGCGGCAGCCTGCGGGTTGATCTCGGTGGCCAGCGGGATCGGCGCGCCCCGGTCGGCGAGCGTGGCCGGGTCGGCGGAGGTGAGGACCCCGCGCCGGCTGTCCAGGGCGTAGAGCGCGTCGGGACCGGCGAACGCGCGCAGCCCGTCGCGCGCATCCGGCAGCGGCGCGGCCGGAGGGGTGACGTCGAAGGTGGCGCCGTCGACCCGGCGGATGGTGCCGGTGCTGCGGTTGACCGCGTACGCGGTGGCCGCCTGCTGCACCACGTCGAGCCGGTCACCCCGGTTGGCGACCTGCACCTGCGCGGCCACCTCCGCCGACGAGCCGTCCAGCAACGTGACCTGGCCGACCTGGGCCGAGGCCAGCCATGCCGCTCCGGATAGCAGTTGCGGCCGGGTGGTCGGATAGCCGCCGCGCATCCCGGCGACGAACAGTGCCCCAGCGACCGCGAGCGTCGCCGCTCCGGCGATCGCCGTCCGGAGCCACCGGCCTCCTCGTCCCCGCACCATGCCTAGCCCTCCTGCATCTCCTTCAGCGCGGTGTGCAGCCGGCGCCGGTCGCGCCAGCCGTACACCAACGGGCGCGGGTCGAACCACGCCCGCGTCGCGCGCAGGATCCCGCGCGAGCGGCGCAGGTCCCGGCGGAACTGCGTGGACAGCTCCCACGCCTCGCGCACGTTGTCGTCCATCGGCTCACCGGGGTAGAACACCGCCGCGGTGACCATCGGCGCCAGGACGGCGACCGACCGGGCCGGTTCACCGAGCCGCTCCTCGGCGTGCGCGGCGGTCTCCGCCGCGGTTAGCGATCGAGGCACCTCGATACCTCGCTCGACGAGGCGGTCGGTGACATCCCGCCAGGCGCCGACGATGCGCTGGTTGCCCGAGCCCGTGCGCCGGCGGTACCGGCGGCGGGCCTTCTCCGCCACGATGCCGAACAGGGTCAGCAGGAACGCCAGCACCAGCGCGGCCGCCACGACGACCGCCGTGGTGAGCACCCGCTCGCGGGTGCCCGGCCCGCTGGTCAGGTGCGGGTCGACGATCGGCTGCGAACCCGGGTTGGGCGTGTCGGCGGGCTTGTCCACCGCGCCCGGCTCGGTCTGCGGCTGCTGGGGTGTGGTGTTGACCCGGTGCGTGAAGTCGGTCGGGTCGAACGACACCCACCCGTACCCGGTGAGGTCGACCTCCGGCCACGCGTGTGCGTCGGCGGTCGTCACCGTGTACGTGTCGCCCTGCCGGGCCTCGGCGCGGAGCAGGTAGCCGACCGCCACCCGGGTCGGGAAGCCCTGCGAGCGGGCCAGCACGGCGAACGCGCACGCGAACTGCTCGGCGTACCCGATGCGGTCCTGCGGGTTGGAGCTGAACAGCCGGCGCAGCGCGTCGTAGGAGTGCCCCGGCCGCCCCTCCAGGCTGTACGGCAGCTTGCGCAGGTAGCTCTCGATCGCGGCCAGCTTGGCGTAGGGCGTGGTGGCCTGCCCGGTCAGCTCCCGCGCCTTGGCCTCCAGCTCGGGCGGCAGCCCCGCGGGGAGCTGGGTGTCGTGCCCGGCCCGGCCGGCCAGGTTGGGCACCGCGGCCTTGAGCGCGTCGTCGCGCGCGGGTACCTCGCCGACGAGGTCGTAGTTGGTGCCGCGCAGGCTGCCGCCGGGCCCGACCAGGACCCCGGAGTCGGCGCTGAACCCCAGGCCGGTCGCGTCCACCTTCACCGGCCAGCCGATCACCGGCAGGTACGGCCCGGTCAGGTCCTGCACCTCGATCCGCGCGGACACCCGGCGGGGGTGGGTGAGGTTGGGGTCGGCCGGCAGCGTGTGCCCGGCGACCAGGAAGCTGTCGTCGGAGGTCCACAGCGAGCCGTCGAAGTTGTCCAGCGCGGCCGTGCGTACCCGGTCGAGGTTGACCCCGCCGTTGTCCGCGACCCGCACGGTGAACAGGTTGCGGGCCGGCTTCTCGCGCAGCTGCGCCTTCAGGTTGACCAGCGGGGTCAGGGTGTCCTCGACGGCGTAGCGCTGCGGGGCGACGCTGCGCGGGTCGAAGCGGTCGGTACCGGCGGCGACCGGTACCAGCCAGGCCCCGCCCACGCCGATCGCGGTGACCACCAGCGCCACCGGGATGCCGAACGCGATGCGGCCGAGCAGCCGGCGCCGGCCCGGTCCGGGTGCCGTGACGACGGTGTCGTCGGGCTGCGCCGTGGCCAGCGCGGTCTCCAGCCGGCTCACCCGCACGATCACCAGCAGGAGGGTGACGAGCAGGAACGCGGCGGTGACCGGGACGCCGGCGGCCGGCCGCCCGGCGGTGAACAGCAGCCCGGTCACCAGCGCCAGCAGGGTGGGCAGCGCCGGTGCGAGGACCACCCTGGTGCGCAACGCGAGCGTGGTCGAGACGAACGCGGCGACCCAGGTGACCAGTACCGGGGTGATGAGCAGGTCCGCGGTCACGTCGGCGGGCAGCCCCACCGACAGCATCCGGGCCCAGCCGTGCAGCAGCCCGGTGCCCAGGCCGGTGGCGGTGCGCACGGTCGGCACGCCGTGGTCGAGCGTGTGCCGGTAGACCAGCCCGACCGCGAGGGCCGCGAAGCCGAGCACGGCGACCAGCAGCGTACTGGTCACGCCCCAGCGGCGGACCGCGGTCAGCACCGCGAGCAGGGCCGCGCCGGCCGCCGCGGCGAGCAGCGGCAGCAGGTGCTCGCGGCTGGTGAAGAAGCCGCTGTAGAGCACGGCGGTGGTGGCCGCCGCCATCGTCGCGAACAGGACTTCCAGGTAGGCCAGCAGCCCGCCCGGACGGGGGCGCGCGTCGTCGCGCTTCTTTCGCTTCATCGCCTTACCAGTTGGTTCCACGCCGCGGCGAACTCCTCGCCGCTGCGGACGTTGACCGCGATAACCCCGCGCAGGCTGGCCGGCGGGCCAGCGAACCGTTCGGCGAACTGGATCAGGCTCACCATCAGGAACTTGGACCGCACGGCCGGCAGGACGGCGAGCATGTTGTGGTCCGGCTGGCCGGTGACGATCCCGAGGGAGACCCCCTCGTCCAGCGGCACCATCGCGGGCAGCGCCGCGAGGCCGGGATCGTCTGCCGAGCGCTCCACGCCGGCGAGCAGGTCCAGCAACCCGGCGGTGCTGTCGATCCCGCGGTCGGAGGCCGAGCGGCCGCCGCCGGTGGTGTACAGCTCCAGCGGGAAACCGCCGCGCACGGCCGCGACGCACAGCGAGGCCGCGGCGCTCACCGCATGCTCGAAGGACCTTTCCGTGTACGGTGCCGCGCTGGTGTCCAGTACGACCATCAATCGGGGTTCGTTGGGCACCACGTTGTGGCGCACCATGAACTTGTCCAGCCGGGCGGTGGACTTCCAGTGGATGAGCCGCCAGTCGTCGCCGTACTCGTAGTCGCGCAGGCTGTGGAAGGCGACCCCGCCCCGGGGCGCGCTGCTCGACGTCGGGCCGTCCATGTCCCGGGTCTGCCCGGTCGGTACCGGCTCCACGTGGAAGATGCGCGGGTGCACGTACAGCGTGGACCAGGTGGCGTACTCCTTGCCGACCCGCATCAGCCGCAGCGGGTCGCTGTGCCCGATGGTCAGCGGCCCCACCTGGAAGATGCCCCGGCGCTCGGTCGGCAACGGGTAGCTGGCCTGGTGGCTCTCCCCGGACGCGAGGCTGGGCACCGGGATGGTCAGCCGCTTCCCGGTGACCGCCTCGGCCGCCATGATGGGCGGGCTGCGCCGCCGGGCCTCGTTGGTGACGGTGATGACGCCCATCGCCGAGTCGCCGACCGCGACCCGGTGCGGCCGGACCTCCCGCATCGCGGCGACGTCCGGCCGGGCCAGCATCCACAAGGCGGCGACGATCAGCGCGGCGAGACACGCGAACGCGAGCGCGGCCAGCTCCGGGTAGTCGGCCAGCCGGGCCGCCCCGAGCAGGACCAGCGCGCCGACGGCGACGACGACTCCTGACTTGGTGAGCACCGGCGCATCACACCCGGACGGGATCCTGGGGCACCGGCACCGCCGCCATGATGTTGTCGATGATCGCGGCCGCGGTGTGTCCCTGGATCGCCGCCTCCGGCGTGAGCAGCAGCCGGTGCGCCAGCACGGGCCGGGCCATCGCCTTGACGTCGTCGGCGGTGACGAACGGCCGGCCATCGAACGCCGCGCACGCCTGCGACGCCATGGCGAGGGCGTTGCTGGCCCGTGGGCTCGCGCCCAACCGTAGCTGCGCGACGGTACGGGTGGCGCCGGTGATGGTAACGATGAAGCTCTGCAGGGCCGGCGCCATGTACACCGCGCGGGTGATGTCGATCATGCGGAGCATCTCGTCGATGGCCATCACCGGATGCAGCTGCTCGGGCAGCCGGCGGGCGATCGCGTCGGCGACGATGCGCATCTCGTGCTCGGCGCTGGGGTACCCGATCCGCAGCAGCATCATGAACCGGTCGAGCTGCGCCTCGGGCAGCGTGTACGTGCCCTGCTGGTCGATCGGGTTCTGGGTGGCGATGACGAAGTTGGGCCGCGGCAACGGGTAGGTGACGCCGTCCATCGTGACCTGGTGCTCGGCCATCACCTCCAGCAGCGCCGATTGGGTCTTCGGCGAGGCCCGGTTGATCTCGTCGCCGAGCACGATGTGCGCGAAGACCGGCCCCTCGCGGAACTTGAACGCCCGCTGCGCCGCGTCGTAGATCTGCACCCCCACCACGTCGGAGGGCAGCAGGTCGGGCGTGAACTGGATGCGCCGCATGGACCCGTTGATGGAGTGGGAGATGGCCTTGGCCAATGAGGTCTTGGCGACCCCGGGCACGTCCTCGATGAGGATGTGCCCCTCCGCGAGCAGACAGATGATCGCGTCCCGGACCACCTGCGTCTTGCCGTGGATGAAGTGCTCCACGTTGGTGACCAGGTCGGCGCAGCGGCGCTGCACCCACGCGGTCTGATCGGCCAAGCTGGCGTCAAATGCCATTCGCTCCCCCTGCGCCTGAATCCCCCCGCGCCCCTGAAGTCGGCGGCACTAGGCTAGCGGGCGTCCGCAACTGGGGCTACGGGGCATTGACCACAGTTACTTAGACGATCGGGTGTGGGGGGTGGTTGGTGCCGTTTTCGCTCGGTGTCGACATCGGCAGCACGTACACCGCCGCGGCGTTGTGGCGCGACGGCTCGGTGCAGAGCGTGCCGCTGGGCAACCGGTCCAACACCGTGCCGTCCGTGCTCTTCCTGCGAGAGGACGGCACGCTGCTCGTCGGCGAGGCGGCCACCCGGCGCGCGGTGGTCGAGCCCGACCGGCAGGCGCGGGACTTCAAGCGTCGGATGGGCGACGAGGTACCGATCCTGCTCGGCGACGACCACCGGATGCCCGCCCACGAGCTGACCGGCCACCTGCTGCGCTGGGTGGTCGACACGGTCGCCGAGCGGGAGGGGGAGCGGCCCGGCCACTTGGTGCTGACCCACCCCGCGGAGTGGGGCGACTACCGGCGCGACCTGCTGGTCGAGGCCGCGGCCACGGCCGGGCTACCCGACGTCGGGCTGCTGCCCGAGCCGGTCGCGGCCGCCGCGTGGTACGCCGCGCAGGACCGGGTCGCGCCCGGCGCGCTGGTCGGGGTGTACGACCTGGGCGGCGGTACCTTCGACGCCTCCGTGGTGCGCAAGACCGGCACCGGGTTCGAGGTCTTCGGCGAGCCCGGCGGCGACGAGACCATCGGCGGGCTGAACTTCGACCACGCGTTGCTGCGCTACGTCGCGGCGGCGGCCGGGATCGATCTCGGCGCGCTGGACGACACCGACCCGGCGACCGCCGCGGGGCTTGCCCAGTTCCGCGAGTCGGTGGTCGACGCGAAGGAGGCGCTGTCGGCCGACACCGAGGCGACGATCCCGGTGCTGCTGCCCGGCCTGACCCGGCACGTCACGCTCAGCCGGGCCCAGCTGGAGACGCTGATCCGCCCGCAGATCCTCAGCACCGTGCAGCTCTTCGGGCAGATCGTCAGCCGGGCCGGGGTGGAGCCGCAGGCGCTGCACGGGGTGCTGCTCGTCGGCGGGTCCAGCCGGATGCCGCTGGTGGCCCAGCTCCTGCGCACCGAGCTGGGCGCGCGGGTGGCCGTCGACGCGCACCCGAAGTACGCGGTCAGCCTCGGTGCCGCGATCACCGCCGCGCCGCATGTCGCGCCGGTCATGCCGGTGGCGCCGCCGGTGTCCACGGCACCTACCGCACCCACGGGACCCACGGGACCCACGGCACCCACGGGACCTACGGCACCGACGGCGCCGGACTGGGCCGGGCCGACCGTGGAGCTGACGACCGTGCCGGCCGGCCAGCCGCCGGTGCCGGCGTGGACCGCGGACACCGCGAGCACGCAGGAGTTGCGCCCGGTACCGCCCAGGCCGGAGATGGTCGACGCGCCGACGGTCGTGCACCCGGTCAACCCGGTGCTGACCGGACTCACCGCGCCGACCGACGTCACCGTCGCGATCCCGCGCCGGCCGTACCTCGAACGACCCCGGGTCACCAGCCACGACGAGCCGGTGGTGGTGCGCACCGGCACGGCCGGCGGCGGGTACTGGGGCCGCGGGTTCGTCACGGCCGCGGTGGCCGTGGTCGTGGTGCTCGCGGTGATCGCGCTGGTCGCGGTGCTCGCCCTGCGCGGCGGCGGTTCATCCGGGGGTACCGGCGCCCCGCCCCCGACCGCCGGACAGTCGCCCGACGTCCGGCCCAGCGCCCCGATGGCCGTGGTGACCGGCGGGCTCGTCGCAGACCCCCCGGGGGTCGACGCCATGCACGCCGTCGCCGCGCTGCCCACGGGCGACCTGGTGGCCGTCGGGCGGTCCGCCAAGCTGCGTGCCCGGGCCTGGCTACGCCACGGCGGCGGGTGGCGGTACGTGGAGCCGCCGGCGACCGGTACCTCCAGCATGTCGGACGTGGCCACGGCCGGCGGCCGGGTCGTGGCGGTGGGCTATTCCGGCGACGGCGCAAACCACCCGGCGGTGTGGACGTCGACGAACGGGGATTCCTGGAAGGCGGCACCCCGCTCGCCCGATCTGCAGACCGAGGGGCTGACCGAGCTGACCGCCGTGGTCGCGGCGACCGGCGGGGGGTTCCTCGCGGCCGGCGTGGACCACAAAGCGGACAAGGCCGGGGATGTGGCGCTGTTCCGGTCGGCCGACGGCACGCAGTGGCAGCGGGTCAAGGCGACCGGCCTGGACGGCACCGGTACCCAGCAGGTCCAGCGGATCGCCGTGGGCGCCGACGGGAAGTACGTGGCGATCGGGGCCGCGCTCTCCGGCGCTCGCCTCGGTCCGGCCGAGTGGACCTCGGCCGACGGGCTGTCCTGGCAACCGGTGGTGACCCGGCCGCCCGGATCGCCGACGCTGTGGTCGATCGCCCGGCAACCGGACGGCTCGCTGCTGACGTGCGGCTCGGTGGGCTCGGCGGACAACCCGACGGCCGGCTGCTGGATCCAGCGCGGCGAGAACTGGTCGGCGGTGGACATCACCCCCGAGGCCGGCTCGGCCTCGCCCCTGTACATCTACGGCCTGGTGGCGACGCCGGACGGCAACGTCGCGGTCGGCGTCGGACGGGACGGCAACGGTACCGCCGACGCGGCCGCCTGGCTGGTCCGGCTACCCCCCGGCTGAACCCGGCCCGACCGGGGCGGCGGTTGTGCCTGGCGGGGAGCTGACGCGAAGGAGGTGTCCGTCCGGATCGCGCAGACGCATCTCGTACATTCCCCAGGCACGCAACGTCGGAGGCTCCGCGATGAGCACGCCGCGGTCTGTCCATTCCTGAAACAGCTGGTCTACCTGGGTCGACGTATGGATGTCGAGGTGCAGCCAGGTGGTATGGACGCCGGTGGCCTGGGTCAGGATGATCTGGGCCTGGTCCCGCCCCACGAGCGCGGTTCCAGGCTCGCCCGGCTGGCTATGGTCATCGTCTTGCAGGAACCCCACCTGACGGTCGGACCAGCGCCAGCCGACCTGAAACCCCAGGCTGTCGGAGTAGAACCGAAGGCTGGCACCCAGGTCGCTCACCAGCAGGTTCGGCCGGCAGCCGAAGATGGCTTGCGGCTGGGTCACGCTCATGGCCACCCGTCCCCCCATCTCGTTCAGCCCGGGACACCCTAACTCGCGCCAACAACACCTCGCTGCGCACCATCGTCCTCGGCGGGCAGCCGCGGGCGCGCACGGTGACGGTACCGCCGGTCGACCGTGTGGACACCGAGGCCGCCTGGGCCGGCTTCGGAAGGATGTTCTGACCGCGCTCCGGCCGGGCGCTTCAGGTCTGCGGGGGCGGCTGGGTCGCGGCCAGGCCCTCGCAGGTACGCAGCAGTACTTCGGCCGCGCGCACCAGGGTCGGTTCGGTCAACGGGCTGCGGGCCACCCGGCGCCACATCGCGTGCAGCGAGGCGATCGCCTCGCGGATCTCGGTACCGGAGGCGTCCGGCGCCAGCCCGAGCCGGGTCGTGACCGCCGAGCCCGCCCCGCCGAGCAGCCGGTCCATGAGCACGAGCTGGTCGGGCGCGGCCGGTACCTGTCCGGTGCGCAGCTCGGTCAGCAGCCGGATCTCGGCCAGCTCGTGCGCGCTGACCCGCAGCCGCTCCACCTGCTGGCGCAGCCGGGCCGCGGCGTCGATCGGGTCACTGCGTACCACCGCGTCGATCGTGCGCAGCGCGCTGTCGGCCTTGAGCACGTCGCGCCGCTCGGCGAACTGGGTGAGCAGCAGCCGGCGCAGCTCGGGCAGCCCGCTACGGCGGCTCAGCAGCGTGACGAGGTCCATGCGCTTGGCGGCGGCGCCCCGCTGCCGCAGCGCGTCCAGCGACAGCCGCAGCCCGTACATGCCGAGTACGCGCACCAGCCGCTGCCGGCGGTCGGCGGGGACCGGTACCGAGGGGGCGTTCACGAAGCGCCCGGCGGACAGCAGCATCGGCCGGGTCGTCTCGGCCGGCAGCCCGGCCAGGCGCATGAGGTCGGCGAACTCCTCCGGCCGCAGCGTCTCCCCGGCCTCGCCGAGCAGCCCGGACACCGGCAGGACGGTCTGTACGAGGCTGCGCAGCCGGGGATCCTGGCGGTACCGGAAGGCGATCAGCTGGGCCTGGTCGATCGCGTCGGACCCGCCGCCGCCGACCTCGTCGGAGCGCGACAGCACGCCCACCGCGTTGACTGGCGTGGAGTGGCTGAACTCCGCGTCGGAGAGCACCTCCAGGAAGTCCACGTCGGTGGCGTGCAACTGGCGCAGCAGGTAGACCACCGCGTCCACGCCATCCGGGTCGACCGCGCGGTCGCCGTCGCCGGCGAGGAACTCCCGCGCCTGCCGGGCCACCGACTCCGACAGCGAACCCATGCCCGGCGTGTCCACCAGCGTCATCCGGGTAAGCCAGGCGCTGGGCAGCGTGACCCGCAGCTCCTCCAGGTCGTCGGCGCGCAGCTCGGCCAGGTCGAGCACCAGCGCGCTGCCCCGGGTCTCCAGGCGCAGCTCGCGCGGCTCGGCGTCGGCGCCGCGCGGGTACGCCGTCGCCTCGGGCTGCTCTCCGTAGGAGTACCAGGTGACCACGCGGGTGCACTCGCCCGCGTCGGTGGCCGCGACCCGCTGCCCGACCAGCGCGTTGAGCAGCGTCGACTTGCCGGCCTTGACCCGTCCGGCGATGGCCACCCGCAGCGGCTCGTCCAGGTGCCGGGTGACCGCGAGCAGGCGCTTCTCGGCCGGGCGCCCGCGGTATGCCGCGGTGGCCTCGGCGAGCAGGGCCCGCGCGCGTTCGGCGAAGCTCACCGTGTCTCCTGGCTCGCTGCGCTCGGCCGCCCGGAGGCGACGCCTTTCCTCGACGCCACACCCCTCACGGCCGCTTGCCCGGCCGTACGCCGATGGCGCGGTCGGCCGCGTCCAGCAGGCTGGTCACCCGGACCAGGTCGGAGGCGGTCTCGGTGGCCCGCCGCTGGGCACTGTACTGGTCGGCCTGGGCAGCCCGAATGGTGGCGGCATGCTCGGCCTGCGCGGTCAGCGCCAGCTCGTTGGCGCGGTCCAGGTAGTAGTCGCGGATCTGGGCGCGGCTGTGCCGCAGGATGTTCTGGCTGGCCCGGTTGGCGTCGACCCGGGCCTGGTTCAGGTAGCTCGCGACGCTGCGCAGCGCCTCGTTGCGGGCCGCCTCCTGGCGGGCCGTCTTGAACCCGTGCACCGCCTTGACGGCGAAGACGGTACCCAGCGCGGCGGTGATCGGCAGGACCACGAGTAGTCCCGGGTGCAGCGTCACGACCAGCAGCGTGGTGACCACCGAGCTGCTCAACGACCAGCCGCGGGCGGCGTGCATGCCGAGTTCGAGCTTGCCCGGGTTGCGCACGCTGAGCTGGTCGAGCCGGAGCCCGTCGCCGGCCGTCGGGCGCTGGATGCCGCTGGGCGCCAGGTGGCCGATCGCGGCCGCCTCGCCGTCGAAGAGCACGCCGACCTCCTCGGCCACCTCGTCGATCAACGCCATCATCCGGGCGTGGCCTTCGGTCAGCTCCTCGTTGGTGCGCTGGTACAGCCAGGGCACGATCTCGGCCCACTCCCGGGCCGGGTCGCCGGCCTTGATCCGTTCGCCGGCCTCCTGCTCCAGGCGGCGGATGCCCGCCTGCAGATCCTCGTCGACCCGGGACTGCACGTCGGCGAACCGGTCGTTGATCACGTGCTGCCAACGGGCGTCGGGGGTACGCAGCGCCTTGGCCCGCTCCTGCACCTGGTCCAGGCGCTGGAGGTTGGCGCTGCGCTCCTCGGGCCGGGTCAGCGCCGCGTGCTCGACGTTGAGGGTACCGGCGACCTGGGCGAGCGAGCTGTGCACCGCCTCCGCCGCGCGCGCCGCCGACACCTCCTCGCGCTGCGCTGCGAGCTGGGCGCGCAGCCGGTTGACCAGCGCCGGGAACCCGGACTCGGTGTTGAGCGCCTGGTCGCCGGACTGCAGGGCCACGTCGCGCAGCGTCGAGGACACCGGCAGTATGTCCACGTTGAGCCCGGCGCGGCGCAGGTGACCCTTGTTGATCTCCAGGATCCGCTGCCACTCCGGGTAGAAGTCGGTCTTGGTCAGCGCGCACAACAGCCGCGGGCAGATCTCCGCCGCCCGCCGGATCAGCTCCACCTCGGCCGCCGTGTACTCCTGCGACGCGTCGGACACCACGAGTACCGCGTCGGCCAGCGACATCGCCCGCATGGTCGAGGCCGCCGCGGCGGCCGCGAACCCCCCGCCGATACCCGGGGTGTCGATCAGCACCAGCCCGCCGCGCAGCAGCTCCCGGGGCAGCTCGACCTCGACTGCCTCCAGGCGCGCCTCCTCGCCGATCGCGCCGTCCGTGGCGTACCTCGCGGCCGCCGAGGCGTCGATCCGGCGCCGCTGGCCGCTGTCGAGCACCAGCTCGGCCGCTGGCGCCGTGCCGTACCGGATGATCGTCGGTACCGCCGTGAACGCCACCGCGTCGGTGCCGCACACCGGTACCCCGAGTAGCGCGTTGACCAGCGCGCTCTTGCCCTTCTTGAACTCCCCGGCCACCAGCACGTGCCAGGCGCCGGAGGTGACCTGCTCACGCTGCGCCGACAGCCGCCCGGCCAGGTCGGCCCGGCCCAGCCGGTTGGTCTCCGTGATCGCCTCGTCGAGCAGCCGCAGGATCTGGTCGCTGCCCAGCACCGTGCCAGGAAAGGTCAATGGTGCCCGCCGTGGTCGTAGTACCAGCTGTCGTCGGTCTGGTCGGCGTGGTGCGCGCCGGGGGTGTCGCTGGCCTGCTGGAGGGAGTCGTCCAGCCCGTCGTCGTTGGCGTCGACGAGCGTGAAGTACAGCGGCTCGGACGGTGGGGGCGGGGCGTGCGGGTCGGCCGGCGCACCCTGCGGATCCGTCGTGGGCACGGTCGCCGGGGCGGGCGGCGGTGCGCCGCCGGGCGTGGCGTTGTCGAGGTCGTCGGGGTCGTTCGCGAGCCGGTCGGCGAAGTCGTCGTTGCCGGGCGGAGGCGGCGGCGGGGGAGGCGGCGGGCCACCCACCGGTACGGGTACCGGCGCCGCGTCGGTGACGTGCGGGGTCGCCGGATCGCCGGGGGCCGGCGGGTGCGGATCGACCGGGTGCGGGGCGGCGGCCGGTGCTGGTGGACCGGGGCGTGGCCGCCGTCGGGGTCGGAGTTGAACGAGAAGAGCAGCGCTCCCGGCGTGTGGATGGCCTGGTCAACCGGGATCACCATGCCGTGCTCGTGCAGGAAGCGGTACTGGTCCCACGCGTTGCGCGGGACGTCCACCCCGACCTGGTGGGCCGACCACTGCACGAGCATCGAGCAGTCGAAGGCCTTCGGGTTGGGGTCGTCGAGCCGGTCCATCACCCCGAAGATGTACTGGTCGCCGCTCTGCGCCAGCGCCGAGGACAGGAACGTGTGCAGGTGGTCCGCGTGCGCCCCACCGGCAGCGGCCCCCGCCCCGGTGGTCACCACACCCACCGCGCCGTCGGCGCCCTCGGTCAACGGCTCTAGCGGGATGCCGTACTCGGTCGACGGGTCGTCCAGGGGGATGCCGAAGTCACCGCCCGGCACGTGCCCGTGACCGGTGCCGACGGCCGCGAGCCCGCCCGGGGTGTGGCCCACGTTGACCGCGTCGCTGCCCTCGGTGCCGTGCGCGCCGGTGGTGGTGGCGCCCCGGCCCGGATCCCCGGCGGCCAGCGGATGCCCGTAGCCGGCCGTGCCGGTCCACACGCCGTGGTTGGGCCCGTCGCCGTAGGCCACCGCGGCCGCCTGCGCCTCGTCCTTGAACCGCAGGTAACGCGCGCCGAGCCCGCCGTGCGTGACGGTCCACGGGGACACGTCGGTGCCGTGATGGGACGCGACGAACGCGGCCTTGGCGTTCTGCGCCGGGTCGTACAGGTCGTACTGCGCGGCCAGGTCGGGATGGGCCAGCGTGTTGATCTGCCAGAGCCCGCGGCTGTCCTCACCGACGGTGGCGTGGGACCGGCTGTCCCCGCCGGACTCGGCCATCGCGATGGCGGTCATCGTCGCGGCCTGGTCGGGGGAGAAGCCGGCCTCCCGGGCATAGGCGTAGATCTGCTCAGCCGTGAAACGCGGCATGCAGACACTGTAGAGCGGTGCCGCACGATTGCGGAGGGTAGGCCCGGCCGGTTTGAATCGGTGGGTGCATCCGCCCTGGCAGGTACTGGCCGACACGCTCCTCCAGCGGGAGGCGCTGGTGTGCCGCCTCGGCGACGGCGTGCTGCCGCGCGACTTCGCCGGCCTCTACGTCGGCGCCGAGGAGGTCGACCGGATCCTGCGCGGGCTGCCGGGGCTGGGCGGCGCCGATTCCGACCAGGTCGAGCCGGTGCGGCAACGCCTCGCCCCCGGCGTCGCGGCGGCCCGCGCGGCCTTCGTCGAGTCGTTGACTGGCCCGTCCCCGTTCGCCCGTATCGCCCGCCGGGCCGGGCTGGACCTCGCCGACGCGGAGGTGCTCGCCGTGCTCGCCGCCGTGGAGATGTCCCCGCAGCGCATGCGCCTGGTCGCCTACGTGCAGGACAACGTCGCCCTGCCCCGGCCCACGCTCGCCACGCTGACCCGGTTGTTCGCGGCCGACGACGGGCATCCGGCCGAGCGCCGGGTGGCGCCCGGTTCCGCGCTGCGCCGCGCCGAGCTGGTCGAGGTCGGCGGCGACGGCCCGTGGGCCACCCGGATGTGCGCACCGGCGCCGCGCGTGGTGTGGGCGCTGCGCGGCGACGACTCGGCCGACCCGGGGCTGCCGGCCGGGACCCGCCGGCTTCCCGGGTCCGCCGCCGCGGAGGCGCCCCAGCTCCTGCTGGTCACCGGCGCGGACGCGGCCAGCCGGCGGCGGGTGGTCGAACGGCACTGGCCGGGCCGGGGCACCCTGGTCGGGCCGCCGCCGGCCATGCCGGCGGAATGGACGGCGGTGGTACGGGAGGCCACGCTCGGCGGGCTCGTCGTGGTTCTGGAGCTGGAGGAGCCGCCCACGCCCGAGGCGCGCGCCCGGATCGCCGCGACCACGCACCTGACCTGGGTGCTCAGCGCGGCGCGGGAGGTGCCGCTGGACGCCCTGCCCGAGCGGCCGTGGTCCGAGGTGCGCCTGGACTCCGGTACCGCCGGCCCGGAGGACTGGGCGGCGGCGCTGGGCATCGCGCCCGATCCCGGGTACCGGCTGAGCCGGAGCCAGCTCGCCCTCGTGGCGGCGGCCGCCGGCGGCGATCCCGCCCGCCTGCCCGACGCGGTCCGCCGGCTGGCCGGCGGCCACCTGGACAGCCTCGCGATGCGCATCCGGCCCCGGCGCGGCTGGGCCGACCTCGTCGTGCCCGCCGATCAGGCCGCCCAGCTGCGCGAGCTGGCCGCCCGGTACCGGGGCCGCGACGTCGTGTACGAGGAGTGGGGCTTCCCGCCGCTGCCCTCCACCGGGGTCGTGGCGCTGTTCTCCGGCCCGTCCGGCACCGGCAAGACCCTCGCCGCCGAGGTGATCGCCGGGGAGCTGGGCCTGGACTTGTACAAGGTCGACCTGTCCTCGGTGGTGAGCAAGTACATCGGCGAGACCGAGAAGAACCTGGAACGCATCTTCAGCGCCGCCGCCTCCGGCGACCTGGTGCTGTTCTTCGACGAGGCCGACGCGCTGTTCGGCAAGCGCTCCGAGGTCAGCGACGCGCACGACCGGTACGCCAACATCGAGGTGGCCTACCTGCTGCAGCGCCTGGAGGCCTACCCCGGCGTGGTGATCCTCGCGACCAACCTGCAGGGCAACATCGACCAGGCGTTCCTGCGCCGGATCACCTTCGCCGTCGACTTCGAGCTGCCCGAGGAGCCGCAGCGGCGGCAGATCTGGGCCGGCGCGTTCCCGCCCGGGGCTCCGCTCGCCGAGCTGGACCTGGACTTCCTGGCCCACCAATTCCGGGTCAGCGGTGGCATCATTCACAACGCGGCGTTGGCGGCGGCGTTCCGCGCGGTCGACGAGGGCGGGCCGATCACCATGGAACGGGTCGCCTTCGCGCTCAAGCGGGAGTTCCAGAAGCTGGGCCGGCTGCGGACGGAGACCGAGTTCGAGCGCTACTTCGACCTGGTGAACGGAGTCGACGATGTTGCACCTGCTCGATGAGTCGCTCGAGGCGTTCCTGCGGGCGACCGTGCCCCTGGGCAAGCGCGAGGTCGACGTGTCCTTCGCCGCGCCCGACCGGGACTGGGCCGCCCGGGTCTCCCGGCCGACCGTGAACCTGTACCTGTGGGACGTGCGCCGCAACCTCGACGAGCGCGACGGCGGGCAGGAGACCGTCCGCGACGGCAACGGCCGGCCGATGCGCCGCCCGCCGCTGCCGCGCGTGGACTGCCGGTACCTGGTGACCGCGTGGACCTCCGAGGTGCAGGACGAGCATTCCCTGCTCGGCCACACGCTGGCCGCGTTGCTGCTGCACGACACGATCGACGAGCGCTACCTGCAAGGCTCGTTCGCGCGGGTCCGGCCGATCCCGACGATCGAGGTGGCCGGCAGCGACGGGCGCGACAACTCCGACTTCTGGTCGGCGCTGGGCGGGCAGCTCAAGCCCGGGCTCGACGTGGTGGTCACCGCGACCGTCGACGCCGCGACGCTCGTGGCGGTCGGGCCGCCGGTCGACCGGTACACCATCCGGGCCTGGCGCAAGGTCGACGAGGACCCGGCGGCGCAGGAGCCGGCGGTCAGCGAGCGCTCCTACGTCGGTGGCCGGGCCGTGGAGGAGGAGGGCACGGCCGTGGTGACCCCGCGCGGCTCCGGCCGGGTCGGGCCGGACGGCGCGTTCCTGGTACCGGCCGAGCCCGGCGACGCGGTCTCGGTCGACGGCGCGGTCCGCGGCCAGGTGCCCGAGACCGGGCCGATCGAGCTGCCCGACCGGTGATCCGGACGGCGGTCAGCCCCGCGTCGCCGCCAGCGCCATGGTGTCCTGGTACTCCCGCCAGTGCGTGATCCGGCCGTCGCGGATGCGGGCGACCGCGATGAACGCCGCGCTGCCGGTACGCCCGTCCGGCAGGCTGCCGGCCAGCTCGTACTCGGCGACGAGCACCTCCGGGTCGGTGGTCTGGTGCACGACCAGGTGCCGCGGCCCGGTCAGCCGGATCGGCACCGCCGCCCGGCGCGGCGTCGCGTAGCTGAGGAACGCCGCCCGCCCGGCGAACCGCCTCGGCTGGCCGGGGGCCGCGAACGGCGTCTCGATGACCGCGTCCTCGGCGAACAGCTCGTCCGCGTCGGCGCTGCCGAGGGCACCCAGGAACCGGACCAGCACGTCTTGACGCTCGTTCATGGTGTACCGCCTTAAAATGAGTATGGACTCGACTTGTCCGCAACGATAATGAGTGGCCACTCATCTTGTCCACCCCGGAGGAGCCATGCCGCAGGAGCGCGCCGACGCCCGGCGCAACCGGGCCCGTATCCTGGCGGCGGCGGAGGCGGTGTTCGCGGAGCGCGGCCCGGCCGCGTCCACCGAGGAGATCGCCGCGCGCGCCGGGGTGGCCGTCGGCACCGTCTTCCGGCACTTCCCCACCAAGCGCGATCTTCTCGTCGCGATCCTCAAGGACCTGCGGGACGGCCTGATGCGCACGGCCGACGCTTTCGCCGAGGACCCCGGCGACGGGCTGTTCCGGTTTCTCGCGCACGTGGTGGAGGAGGCGGCCGCGAAGCGGACGGTGGTGGCGCTGCTCGCCGACGCGGGTACCGGGACCGGCGCCGCCGAGCCGGTACGAGCCCTGCGGGGCACCGTCGACGACCTGCTGGCCCGGGCCCAGCGGGCCGGCCGCGTGCGCCCCGACGTCGGTACCGACGAGGTGCTCGCGCTGCTCACCGCGGCCTGCCAGGGCGCGCTGCAGGCGGGCTGGGACGCCGACCTGCGCCGGCGCACGCTCGGCGTCATCCTCGACGGCCTCCGGGCGCGGGGTTGATCGCGGCGGACGACCGCCAGACGTAACCGACGCGAATACGCAGAGCTACAAATATGACCTGACCTGCTGAGGCGTCCGGCCCTACCCATGGCGAGCCCGATCGAAGCAGACTGGATGACGTGGCGGGCGTCTATTCCCCTGAGCGGCCCATCGGCGGTGCCGTGCGCCGGGTCGCCCGCCGTGGTCGGCCGGTCTGGGCCGGGGTGGTGCGGTGCGGGCGGTGGTTCGCCCGGCACCACCAGCTCAGCTTCCCGGGCCTGGTGCTCGGGATCGGGCTCCTGTGCATGTCGCTGACCCCGTCGTTGCTGCCGCGCACCTGGCTGATCCAGGGGATGGTCAGCGGCCTGTCGATGTCCACCGGCTACGGCATCGGCACGGCGATCGGGTGGCCGGTCCGCCGGCTGGCGCGGGTCACCCCGGGCCCCCGGGTCCGCCGGGTCGCCTGGTGGGTACTTGCGGCGCTCACCCTGCCCTCCGTCGGCATCCTGCTGTACCAGGGCTCGCGGTGGCAGCGCGACCTGTACCGCCTGATGGGCGACCGGCCGCCGACCCGCCCGGGGTACCTGCGGGTGATCCTGGTGATCGCGGCGGTCTTCACGGCCGTGGTGGTCGTCGCCCGGTGCCTGCGCGCCGCCGCGCGCGAGCTGGCCCGCCAGTTCGGCCGCTGGGTCCCCGCCCGAGCGTCCCGCGCGATCGGCGGCGTGACGGTCGCCCTGCTGTCCCTCGGGGTGCTCAACACAGCGGTGTACGACCCGCTGATGTCCTCGGCCCTGTCCAGCTCGGAGTCGGTCAACGACCAGATGAGCCCGCACGTCGCCCGCCCGACCAGCGCCGGCCGCTCGGGCAGCCCCGAGTCGGAGGTCAGCTGGACCTCGCTCGGCCTGCAGGGGCGCGCGTTCGTCGCCGGTGGCCCGACGATCGACCAGTTGCGCGAGTTCAACGCCGCCGCGCCGCTACCCCCGATCCGGGTGTACGCCGGCCGGCGCTCCGCGCCCGACTCCGCCGCGGCAGCCGCGCTGGCCGTGCGGGAGCTGCGGCGCACCGGCGCGTTCTCCCGCAAGGTGCTGTGCGTGATCACGACAACCGGCACCGGCTGGGTCGACCCGCGCGCCGCCGAGGCCCTGGAGTACCTCTACAACGGCGACACGGCCCTGGTGGCCATCCAGTACTCGGTCCTGCCGAGCTGGCTGTCGTTCGCCCTCGAGCGGAAGAAGGCCGAGGCCGCCGCGCGCGAGCTGTTCGACCAGGTCTACGCCGAATGGTCCCGGCTGCCCGCCGCGGCGCGACCGAAGCTGCTGATGTTCGGCGAGAGCCTGGGTTCGCTCGGCGGCGAGACCGCGTTCGCCGGCATCGCGGACCTGACCCGGCGGGTCGACGGCGTGCTGTGGGCCGGCCCGACGCAGGCCAACGCCCTGTGGTCGACGCTGGTGGCGCACCGCGACCCGGGTACGCCGCAGGTTCGGCCGGTGTACGAGCAGGGCCAGACGGTCTGGTTCGCCGACAGTGTCGCCGATCTCACCGGCCGGCCACCGTGGCCGGCGCCCCGGGTGGTGTACCTGCAACACGCCTCCGACGCGGCCACCTGGTGGACGCCGGAGCTGCTGGTCCGCCGCCCCGACTGGCTGGACGAGCCGCGTGGGCGCGACGTGCTGCCCGCGATGCGGTGGTACCCCTTCGTGACCTTCTGGCAGGTGACCGCCGACCTGGCGTTCGCCGACGAAACGCCGCTCGGGCACGGCCACCGCTACGGCGGGGAGTTCGCCGCGGCGTGGGCCGCGATCGCGCCGCCGACCTGGTGGAACGCCCGCGACACCGACCGCCTGGTGGCATTGATCGACAGCCACGGCTGAGCGCAGCCGGAGCCGGGTTTTGGCGGAGGCGAGCACAGCCCACGACATCGCGGGTTGAGCGCAGCCGGAGCCGGGTTTTGGCGGAGGCGAGCACAGCCCACGACATCGCGGGTTGAGCGCAGCCGGAGCCGGGTTTTGGCGGAGGCGAGCACAGCCCACGACATCCCGGGTTGAGCGCAGCCGGAGCCGGGTTTTGGCGGAGGCGAGCACAGCCCACGACATCGCGAAGTGAGCCGCCGGGGCGGACCCTCCGGGTGCCGCCGTTGCGCCGGCACCGTAGTCTGGGCGGACCATGCCACCGTCCGCGCCTGCCTTACCGCCCGCGCCCGCCGTCTCCTCCGAGGCCGCACCGCCTCCGCCGGCACATCGGGGCACCCGTGGCATCCGGGGCAACCTCCGCTTCGCCCTCACCATCGCCGCGGTGCTGGCCGTCCTCGTCGCCGTCAACGTGCTGCTCAAGTTCGGCCCGCCACGCGCCGGGCTGATCCTCAGCCCGGCCGTGGCGATCGTGCTGATCGTCCTCGCCCGCCGGCACGGCCTGACCTGGGACCACCTCGGCCTGTCCCGCCGCGGGCTGCGCAAGGGGATCGGCTACGCGACGGCCGCGATCCTCGCCGTCGGGGCCATCTACCTGATCGGCGCCCTGCTGCCGCTGACCCGTGCCGCGTTCCTCGACGACCGTTACCACCTGCGTCCTGGCACCGCGTTGCTCGCCGCGCTGGTGGTCGTCCCGCTCGGCACGGTCCTGCTCGAAGAGGTCGCCTTCCGGGGCGTGCTGCTCGGGCTGGTGCACCGGCACCGGGGTGCGGCCTGGGCGAGCCTGTCCTCGTCGACTCTGTTCGGGCTCTGGCACATCCTCCCATCGCTGCGGCTCAACCGGGCCAACCAGGCGGTCGGCACCCTGGTCGGCGCCGGTACCGGAGGCCAGGTGCTGAGCGTGCTCGCGGCGGTCGGGTTCACCGCGCTGGCCGGTCTACTGCTGTGTGAGCTGCGCCGGCGCAGCGGCAGCCTGCTCGCCGCCGCCGGGTTGCACTGGGCGACCAACGGGCTCGGCGTGGTACTCGCCACCGTGGTCTGGGCGGTCCGCGTCGCCTGACGCTCCGGCCGGGGCTGCGGCAGGGCGTGGGCGCGAGCTACTGTCGGCGCGGGCGAGTGGAGGTGTCGATGAGCCGTCCCACCACCGGGCGCACGGTCGCCGTGCTCGTGCTGGCCGGGCTGGCGGTGCTGACCTCCCTCGCCGGGTGCGGGTCGGGCGGCCACCCGGCGGCCGCCGGGTCCGCCACGCCGACGCCCCAACCGGCGGCCCCGGTGACGTCGGCTCCGGCGACCACCGCCGCGCCCTCGTCACCCGCCCCGGCGCCCACCTCCCCGGCGCCGCCGTCGCCCACGCCCCGGTCCTCATCCGCACCGCGCTCCCCGGCCCCGCCCGGCCCGGAGCTGCTCCGCGAGGGGGCCAGCGGGCCGGAGGTACTCGCGCTGCAGCGGCGCCTGGTGGAGCTGGGCTACTGGCTCGGTACCCCGGACGGCCGGTTCGGGCCGTCCACCGCGCACGCGCTCACCGCCCTGCAGAAGATGAGCGGGATCGGCCGCGACGGCGTGGTCGGGCCGGACACCCGGCGGGCGCTGGAGCACGCCACCCGGCCCCGCCCGCGCAGCGGTGGCGGCACGCTGTTCGAGGTGGACCTGGCCCGGCAGGTGCTGCTGATCGTGCGCGACGGCAGGGTCGAGTGGGCGCTCGACACCAGCACCGGCGCGGTCGCCGGTACCACGCCGACCGGCCGGTACAGCGTCTTCCGGCAGGTCGACGGCTACGACACCAGCCCGCTCGGGGTGCTCTACCGGCCCAAGTACTTCGTCGGCGGGGTGGCCGTGCACGGGTACCCGTCGGTGCCGCCGTACCCCGCCTCGCACGGCTGCGTCCGCGTCACCAACGACGCGATGGACTGGCTCTGGTCCACCGGCCGGCTGCCCATCGGCATGCGCGTCTGGGTCTACTGACCGCCCGCGGAAAGCGTTCTCGCCGGGGCGAAGGACTAATTGACAAAGGTCACTACTCCGGCCAATCTTGACGCGCATCTATGAGTCGATGCCTCGTCCCGCCCTCCCGCCAGGCGGCGACGGAAGCGGACCGAGGAAAGGGGCACGACGTATGGCTCGGCAGCACACTCGCCGGGATCTTCTGGTGGCGGGCGGCGTGGTGGCGGGCGGCGCGGTCGCCGCCAGCATGCTGGTGGATCCGGCCCGCGCGCTGACCCAGACCCCGTCCGGTCTGGCCGTGCCGCAGGCGGCCTCGCCCTGGGACCAGGTACCGGCCATCCTCGCCCGGATCGTGCCGCCCATCTTCCCGGACCGGACCTTCGACGTCACCGCGTTCGGCGCGACGGGTGACGGCAAGACCGACAACACCGCGGCCTTCGCCCGGGCGATCAAGGCGTGTAGCGACGCGAAGGGCGGGCACGTGGTGGTACCCGCCGGCACGTTCCTCACCGGCGCGATCGCCCTGCTGTCCAATGTGGACCTGCACGTGGTGGGTACCGTCAAGTTCAGCACCGACCCGAAGAAGTACCCGTTGGTGTTCACCCGCTGGCAGGGCATCGAGTGCATGAACTTCTCCTCGTTCATCTACGCCCGCAAGCAGTCCAACGTGGCGATCACCGGTACCGGTACCCTCGACGGCCAGGGCCCGTCCGGCCCGTGGTTCGACTACGACCCCAAGCGCCAGCCGGACTGGGAGCGGCTGCAGAAGCAGGTGGTCGACGGGGTCGACCCGACCAAGCGGGTCTTCGGCCTGGGCCACTTCCTCAAGCCCAACTTCATCCAGCTCTACGAGTGCACCAACGTGCTCATCGAGGGCGTGCACCTGCGCAACTCGGCGATGTGGAACGTGCACCCGGTGCTGTCGAAGAACGTGACGATCCGCAACATCTCGGTGTTCTCCCGGGGCGGCATGGTCGACGGCATCGACCCCGAGGCCTGCACCGACGTGCACGTGATCGGCAACTCGCTCGACACCGGCGACGACGGCGTGGTCATCAAGTCGGGCCGGGACACCGACGGGCGCCGGGTCGGGGTACCCAGCCAGAACATCGTCATCGAGAACAACAAGTTCCTCGGCCGCTGGGGCGCGATCACCGTCGGCAGCGAGATGTCCGGCGGGGTGCGCAACGTGTTCGCGCAGCACAACACGATCGCCAAGGGCTCGTCGTACACCTCGTTCTACGCGGTCTACATCAAGACCAACAAGCGCCGCGGCGGCGTGGTCGACGGCATCCACGTGCGCAACCTGACCGGCGGCCCGGAGTCCAGGGGCGGCTTCTTCATCGACATGAACTACAGCCTCACCGGCCCCGGGTTCGGCGACATCGTGCACCCGAAGGTGCAGAACATCGACATCGACGGGCTGGTCATCAAGGGCGCGCCGTTCGCGATCAAGCTCAACGGCGACTCGGCGAGCCACATCAAGAACGTGTCGGTCAGCAACAGCACGTTCACCAACATCGACAGCTCGACGATCAGCGTGAAGAACGCCGACAACGTCACCTTCACCAACGTCAAGGTCAACGGCAAGACGATCTGACCGCCCGTACCGTCGCCGTCTCCCCAGGTCACCGGCCTGGGGAGACGTGTGTTTTCGCCGATAACCCGCTATTGCAAATCTGCTGCAACAGCATAGTCTTCGTCGGGAGGACCGCAGGATCCCGGCGAGGAGGCCACACCCCGGATGACCACCACGACGACCCGCCACACGACCCGGGAGACGACCCGGGAGCCCGCCGCCCCGGGACGGGCCCCATTGACCAGGCGGGAGTGGACCCGGGTCGGCGGCATGTTCGGCTTCATCGCCCTGCTGCACGTGGTCGGGTTCGGGATCCTGATCCTGTTCGTCGTGCCCGGCCACTACCGGGTCGGGACCGGGCTGTTCGGGCTCGGCACCGGGATCACCGCATACACCCTGGGGCTGCGGCACGCGTTCGACGCCGACCACATCGCCGCGATCGACAACACCACCCGCAAGCTGATGGCCGAGGGCCGCCGCCCGCTGTCGGTCGGGCTCTGGTTCTCGCTGGGCCACTCGACGATCGTGGTCACCCTAACCCTGCTGCTTGCGCTGGGCCTCAAGGCGGTCGGCGCCGAGCTGTCCGACGAGTCCTCGCCGCTGCACCGCTACGGCGGGCTGGTCGGCACCCTGGTCTCCGGCATCTTCCTGTACCTGCTGGGCATCATCAACCTGGTCATCCTCGTCGGAATCCTGAAGGTCTTCCGCGACATGCGCCGCGGCCGGTTCGACGAGGCCGCCCTGGAGGAGCAGCTCAACAACCGGGGCCTGATGGCCCGCATCCTCGGCCCGGCGCTGCGCGCGATCACCCGGCCCTGGCAGATCTACCCGGTCGGGCTGCTTTTCGGCCTCGGCTTCGACACGGTCACCGAGGTCACCCTGCTGGTCCTCGCCGGCACCAGCGTCGCCGCCGGGCTGCCCTGGTACGCGATCATGTGCCTGCCGATCCTGTTCGCCGCCGGCATGTCGCTGCTGGACACGATCGACGGGTCGTTCATGAACTTCGCCTACGGCTGGGCGTTCTCCAAGCCGGTGCGCAAGGTGTACTACAACATCACGATCACCGGGCTGTCGGTGGCCGTCGCGCTGCTCATCGGCACCGTCGAACTGCTGGCGATCCTCGTCGACCGGCTGGGCCTGTCGGGCGGGTTCTGGGACTGGGTCACCTCGCTCGACCTCAACACGCTCGGCTTCGCCATCGTCGGCATGTTCGTCGGGGTATGGCTGCTCGCGCTGGTGGTCTGGAAGGTCGGCCGGATCGAGCAGCGCTGGAGCGGCGACCTGCGCCCCGGCGCCGAGGCCGCGGCCGACTGACGCCCGCGGCGGCCGTCCCGGGGCGGGAGGGACCATGGACGGCATGGACCGGGTGGGGCGGATGAGGCTGGCGGGCCTCGCCCCGCGCCGCCGCCTGCTGATCGCCGGGGCCGTGCTGCTGGTCGTGGCGCTCGCGGTCGCGGTGACCGTGCGGGCCTGCGCCGGCCGCACCGGCCGGCCCAGCGGCTACCCCGACCAGTCGCGGCCCGGGCCGGTGCTGCTCATCCCGGGGTATGGGGGCGGGCAGGGCGCACTGTCGGTCCTCGCCATGCGCCTGCGCGCGGCCGGCCGCCCGGCGACGGTCCTGGCGCTGCCCGGCGACGGTACCGGTGACCTGGCCGCGCAGGCCGCGGTGCTGGACGGCGCGGTGCGGGCCGAGCTGGGCCGGGGTGCCCCCTCGGTGGACGTGGTCGGCTACTCCGCGGGCGGGGTGGTGGCCCGCCTGTGGGTCGCCCGGTACGGCGGCGCGCACGCGGCCCGCCGGGTCGTCACGCTCGGCTCACCGCTGCACGGGGCGCGGCTCGCGGCCGCCGGCTCCGCGCTGGCCACCGACGCCTGCCCGCCGGCCTGCCAGCAGCTCGCGCCGGGCAGCGGCCTGCTGCGCGAGCTGGACGCCACCCCGCTGCCGGCGCAGCTACCCTGGCTGTCGATCTGGACCTGGGACGACCAGACGGTGGTACCGCCGGACTCCGCGCGCCTGTCCGGCGCGCTGAACGTCCCCGTGCAGAGCGTGTGTGCCGACGCCCATGTGCAGCATGGCCAGCTCCCCACCGACCCGGTGGTCACCGGCCTGGTCCTGCGCGGCCTCGGCACCGCCGCGCCGGTGGTACCCGGCCCCGGGGACTGCGCCGCGCTGCGCGCCGCCGGTACCGGTTAGCTCTTGACGTCGCGGGTCATGAAGTTGGCCCACGCCGCGAGCAGCAGCACCCCGATGTAGACCGCCTGCAGCCCGAGACCCCGCTCGATGTCCCGCCAGAAGATCGGCTGGCGGAAGAAGTCGACCCAGGCGAACCAGTAACGCGTGGGCAGGTACGGCTTGACCCCCGCCGCCGCGTCGAGCTCCACCAGCACCTGGCTGGTGACCAGCACGGCCAGCGCGCCGAACCCGGCGCCGAGCGACGAGTCGGTCAGTGTCGACAGGAACAGCGCGATCGCCGCCACCCCGAGCATGCACACCGTGATGAACCCGACCGTCGCCAGTACCCGCAGCACCAGCTGGGTCAGGCTCATCGGCGCGCCGGACAGCGAGGTCACCCCGCCCTCCTCGGCGAGCGCCTCCGGTGGCGCGGTGCCGAGCAGCACCACCCCGGCCGCGTACGAGGTACCCACGATCGCGGCGATCGCCAGCAGGACGAACACCGCGAGCGTGAGCAGCTTGGCGACCAGCAGCCGGGTCCGCCCCACCGGACGGGCCAGCAGGTACCGCAGGGTACCGGTACCGGCCTCGCCGGCCACCGCGTCGCCGGCGAGCACGGCGACCGCCACCGGCAGGAAGATCGGCAGCACCATCGCCATCGCCGCGGCCGGGTACAGCGACCCGTTGCTCAGCACGGCCGACAGGAACGCCGGGCCCCGGCCCGGCGGCGGGGCGAGGTGGGTGGTCGCGAGGAACACCGCGACGGTCACCGGCAGCGCGCAGAGCAGCCCGACGGTGACCCAGGTGCGCGGCCGGCGCAGCAGCTTGACCAGCTCCACCCGGATCACGGCCCGGCCTCGATCCGGTCGGCGCTGGTCGTGGTGACGTCGAGCACGATCTGCTCCAGCGAACGGCGCTCCGGCCCGATCTCGGCCACCCGCAGGCCCGCGCCCACGAGCAGCGCGTTGAGCTGTGCCGGGTCGGGGTGGCGGACGGTCAGCAGCTCCCCATCGCGCCCCTCGACGCGGCCGTCGAGCAGGCTCGCCGCGTGCTCGGCGTCCGGGCTGCGCAGCACCACCCGCCCGGTCGGGGCCTGCAGCGCGGCCAGCTCGTCCTGCAGGACCAGCCGGCCCCGGTCCATGACGCCCACCCGGGTGCACAGCTGCTCGACCTCGAACAGCAGGTGGCTGGAGAGGAAGACGGTGGTGCCGGCGGCGTTGAGCTCGGCGAGCAGGTCGCGGATCTCCCGCATGCCGCGCGGGTCCAGGCCGTTGGTCGGCTCGTCGAGGATCAGCAGCCGGGGGGTCCGCAGCAGCGCGCCGGCCAGCCCCAGCCGCTGGCGCATCCCCAGCGAGTACGCCTTCAGCGGGCGCGCGTCGATGCCGCCCAGCCCGACGCGCTCGAGGGCCTCCTCGACGCGGCGGCGCCGGGTGCGCCGGGCCCCGCCGGGTCCGGCCGCGTCGAACAGCCGCAGGTTGGCCCGCCCGGACAGGTGCGGATACCCGGCCGGCCCCTCGACCAGCGCGCCGACGTGGGGGAGTACCTCCTTGACCCGGCGCGGTACCGGCCGGCCCAGCACCTCGATCCGCCCGCGCGTGGCGAAGACCAGCCCGATCAGCATCCGCAGCAGGGTGGTCTTGCCGGAGCCGTTCGGCCCGAGCAGCCCGTACCGGTCGCCCTCGCAGACGTCCAGGTCGACCCCGTCGACCGCGAGCACCCGCCCGTACCGCTTGGTCAGCCCCTCGGTGTGGATCATATTCCGCCCCGGAAGCTCGCCAGGTCCGCGCCGGCCTGCTTGAGCAGCGCCCCGTCGACCAGCCCGACGAGCAGGTAGGTCCGCCGGGCGGGGTGCGCGTCGAGCGCGAGCAGGCTGATCAGCGGCGTGCTGATCACCACCCCGTCGCCGTCGGGATAGGTCAGCGGCGTACCGCCGCCCCGCGTCACCCGCCGGATCAGGTCGAACCCGGTCCGGCGCGGGAGCGGCAGCACGAGGAACTGCGCCAGCCCGGAGCCGTACCCGCCGACCCCGCCGAGCGGGGCCGGGCCGAGGTCGGCGCGCTCCTGCCCGGCCAGCTCGTCGGGCAGCGGTCCGGTGCCCAGGGTGCGCAGCGCGGTGTCGACGTCGGCCGCGTCGGTGACCGTGTACCCGATGCCCGGGCGAGCCGCCGGGGGCGTCAGGACCGCCGGGACCGGAGCGCTCAGGCTGACCTCCAGGAACCGGGTGACCAGGAACGGCTGCCGGGCCTTGCGCCCGGTGACGGCGACCTCGAGCGGCAGGCCGGTCGCCGGGTCGGCCCAGACGTCGATGTGGCCCACGGTCGTCACCGGGTTGCGCGGGGTGATCCGCATGCCGGCGGCGTCGATCCCGGCGATCCGCCGGGCCGGCAGCGGCGCGAGCCCGTCCGCGTCCGTTCCGGGGCCCGCGGGCGTGGTGCGGTCCGCTGCCGCCAGCAGCCGCCGGCCGAGGTCCGGCGGGGTGAGGTCCGCGCCCCGGGGCAGCCGTACCGGTGCCTCGCCCACGATCCGGGTGAGCTGGTTGGCCCCGTAGTCCCATACCAACTGGGCGTCCGGCAGTTGGTACGTGTCCCGTTCCGCGCCGAGGTCCAGCACGTCCACCCGCCACCGCCGCGGCCCGGCGTACCAGACGCGCAGCCGGGTCTCCCCGTTGAGCAGGTCCGTCACGTCGGACAGCCGGGGCAGTGCGGGCAGGCCCGCCGTGCCGGTGCTCACCGCGTACCCCTGGAACGGCTGGACCGCCGAGGCCCGGATCCGCGCGGCGAGCCCGGCCAGGTCGATGCCGGGCGCGCGGACCGGCAGCGCGTTGACCGCGGCGGGCAGCGCGGCCAGGACGACCACGGCGGCGGCGACCGTCAGCCACCGCCGCCCCGCTTCGCGCCGTACCACCGTCACCCGTCACCCACCCGTCCCCGCGGCCCCTCCCACGATGCCACGATGTCCGGGTGCGCGCCGAGCCCCGGCCAGCCCGGTCCGTCGCTAGGGCTCGACGACCGGCGGCTACCGCGCCAGCGTGCAGAACCTGGCCCGTACCTCCATGACGACCGAGCGTCTTCCGGGACAGCGTGGCGAGCCAGCTCGCCAGGCTAACCGGCGACGCGGCATCGGGGTTCGTCGCCAACCTGTCGGTGCCGGGTGGTGGCCTAGCGACGTCGCGCCCCGGTGGAGGCTCCGCTCAGGCGGGCGGCCGGGAGGGCAATCGCGGTGCGGCGTCTTTCTGGCGGACCACCGTGGCGTCCGGGTCGCGCCAGAACCCGGTGACCAGCTCGACCACGGCCGGGGCGGCTTGCAGGAGCGGTCCGATGTGGCCCGCGCCGGGAAGGATGACCAATGCACCGTGGGCAAGATGGGCCGGCGGGGTACGGGCGGGTTGCCGCCGTGGGCGGGGCCGTCGATGAGCAGCAGCCGACGCCCGGCGGCCAGCGGCCGCTGAACCCGGATCCAGGTGGTGGAGTCGACGAACAGGCTGTGCCAGAGGACAGCGGGCGGGCCAGAGCCGATCGTCTGTACGCGCAACGGTCCGACCCTGGTGGACACCGAGGTGGCTGAGCTGAGCGTCGGCTCGTCCATCACTGTCTCCTTGCCGGACGAACTGCTTCGGTAGCCGAAGCTTCGGTAGCTCAGCCTCGCCGCCACCTCCGAGCTGGTCAGCGAGCTACAAGAGCTTGGATACCTGGAACGCCGGCCGGACGGCACCGACAAGCGCGCCAAACTCATCTTCCCCACGCCACGTGGCCGGCAGGCGCTGGATGACGCCGGCAACCGCGTCGCCGATATCGAGCTGCATTGGTCGCAGATCGTCGGACCCGTCCGCTTCGCGGACACCTGCCACACCCTCCAGCAACTCCTGGACACGCTGAGCGGCGGGACAGCGAACCCGTGAGAGCTCGCCGGCCGGTACCGAGTTGCGGGTGGCCAGCTTCGCGGAACTGATCGCCACCGCGGTGTCCAACGGGACCACCCACGCCGAGTTGATGGACGCCGCACCGCGACCTGCCGCTGTACCTCACCACCGAGCTGCTGGGGCCCGAGGCGGGTCGACGGCGTGTGGCTCTGGCAGGTCGGGCACGGCTCGTAGCCGGTTTAGGTTTCCAGTTCGTGGAGGATTCGGCGGAGGATCGCCGGGGTGTCTACCACCGGTTCGGCGGCGATGAACAGTTGCCCGACCGCAGCCAGGTACCGGTCGACCTCCTCACGCTTGTCCACGTACAGCGCGCCGGTGAGGTGTTCGATATACACCACATCGGGCAGGTCCTGATCCGGGAAACGCAGGACAGTGAATGCGCCACCCGCGGCCGCGTGCCCCCCGGCACGAAACGGCATCACCTGCAGCCGCACGTTGGGCAGATCGGTGGCCTGGATCAGCGCCCCGACCTGCTCCTGCATCACCTCGACACCACCGATCGGACGCCGCAACACCGCCTCATCGATCACCGCCCACAACTGCCGCGCATCCGGCCGGGTCAGCAGTCGCTTACGAGCCATCCGCAAACTCACCCGACGATCGATCTCCTCCGGATCCTCCGCCTCATAGCTGAGCAGGATAACCGCCCGGGCATACGCCTCGGTCTGCAACAACCCAGGAACAAACTGCACCTCATAGGTGCGGATCAGCGTCGCCGCCGCCTCCAGATCCAGATAGATCTGCAACCACGTCGGCAACAGGTCCCCGTACGGCTGCCACCACCCCGGCTTGTTCGCCTCACTGGCCAGCGTCAACAACGCCGTCCGCTCGGCCTCCTCAACCACCCCGTACAGCGTCAACAGATCCGCGACATCCCGCTCCTTGAACCCAACCCGACCCAACTCGATCCGGCTGATCTTGGACTCCGTGAGGGGCCACAGATCTTCCGGACAGAGAACCCACTAAGGTTCTTTCCTGGAAGAGAGGTTGTTCATGTCACGTAAGCGCCGGTCATTCACTCCGGAGTACAAGGAACAGGTCGCTCGGATGGTGGTCGAAGAATCCCGGGCGATCCCGTCGACCGCCCGGGAAATCGGAGTGAACGAGCAGACGCTGCGGAACTGGGTCAACGACTATCGTAGGAACCACGCCGGCGACGAGCCGCCGTTGACAATCTCGGAACGCGCACGACTGCGCGAACTGGAGAAGGAAGTCCGTGAACTGCGGCTGGAGAAGGAGTTCCTGGGAAAAGCCGCAGCATTCTTCGCCAGCGAGTATCGGTAAACGCTAAGTACGAGCTTATCGACGCGGAGAAACACACCATCGACACGAACGGAGAACGTAAGTTCACGGTCACGAAAATGTGTTCATGGCTGGGCGTTTCGACGTCTGGGTTCTACGAATGGCGCAGCCAGCCCACCTCGGCCACCGCGCGGCGACGCGAGCAGCTGAAGGAATTCATTGTGCAAATCTTTGACGATTCCGACGAGACGTACGGCTACCGGCGTGTCCACGCCGAGCTGGCCCGCCGCGGGGTGCGCTGCTCCGTCGAGCTGGTCCGTGGCCTCATGCGTAAGCTGGGGCTGGTGCCCTGCCAGCCCCGGCCGTGGCGGCACAGCCTGACCGAGAGTGATCCGGCGGCTGATCCGATCCCGGACCTGGTCGCCCGCGACTTCACCGCCGATGCTCCTGGCGTGAAAATGGTCGGTGATATTACTTACATTCCCACCTGGGAGGGCTGGGTGTATCTGGCCACGGTGATCGATTGTCACACGAAGGAGGTGGTCGCGAGTACCTGAACCGACAGCTCGCCGCATAAATAAGGTAACTAAGCAGCTGTCCGGAAAACGCGGGGCTCCCCACCGACCCACGGATCAGATAACCAGCCTCCTCCCGACTAACCCCCTTCGCCTCCCGCAACCGACGCAACTGAGCACCCAACAACATCCGACGCACCGTCGGCCCGCCCCCGGACTCACCATCGTTCTCCACCCTGGCCACCCACGGACCTCCGGCCATCAACCAGTCCAACCGTTCCGCCCTGCACACATCTGAGCGCGTCCGGACCCGGCGGCGTAGTGCGTCCACCAGCATCCTGGCCCCCGCGTCAGCCACGGGTCCGGGCAGCGCCCGGAAGCGCTAGGGCTTGCGCGCGAGGCCGACGCGTCCCGCCGGCTCGGTGGTGACATCCTCGGCGCCGGGGTCGGGCCGCCACCGCGGCATAGGAACCACGCCGGGCTCCAGCAGCTCCAGATCGTCAAAGAAGTGGGCGATCTGCTCCTGGGTGCGGTAGTGGTAGTCGAGGCCGCCCTCCTGCGCCGCCCGTTCCACGTCGGCGTGCACCTGGCTGGTCTTGGTGCCGTCACCGATCGCCAGGTAGCTGCCGGACGGCACGGCGTCCAGCAGCCGCTTGAGGATCGAATGCGCCTCGCCGTCGTCGGGGATGTAGCCCAGGATCCCCTGCATGATGATGGCGACCGGCTTGGTGAAGTCCAACGTCCGGGCCGCCTCCTCCAGTATCCGATCGGTGTCGCGCACATCGGCGTCGATGTAGTCGGTGGCGCCCTGGGGAGAGCTGGTCAGCAGGGCGCGTGCGTGGACCAGCACGAGAGGGTCGTTGTCCACGTAGACGATCCGGCACTCCGGCGCGATCGACTGGGCGACCTCGTGGGTGTTGTTCGCGGTGGGCAGGCCGGTGCCGATGTCGAGGAACTGCCGGATGCCCGCCTCAGCGACCAGGTACCGGACCGCCCGGACGAGAAATCCCCGGGCGGTACGGGCAACTTCGACGATATCCGGGTACACCTGACGGATCTCGTCGCCCAGCTTGCGGTCCACGGCGAAGTTGTCCTTGCCGCCCAACCAGTAGTTCCACACCCGGGCACTGTGCGGAACGTTGCTGTCGAGCCTGGGCCCTTGCTGCTGGCCGCCGGTGGCGGTCGAACTGTCGGTCACGGGGATCCTTCGTGTCCGGCCGGGGACTGCGCCTCGACCATGGGGGAAGCAGCGACGATGTGCTTAGCAGCATAGTGAGTCTACGAACCCGTAGCCCCAGGCGGAACCGTCCGCCGAGGTCCCCAGACCTCCACCGAATCGCCGGGTCGTCAGCCCTCGACCCCGCGGGCCGGCCGCCCGCCATCCACGGGCGGACGGCGACGCCGGCAGGCTGCCGTTCGCCCGGCTGGACATCGCAACTGGCCACGACTGGGGATGCAGCAATGCCGCCGGTACGGCGGACCGGTCGCTGACCCGCCCGCTCATTGATCGCGGCACCAGGCGAGCTGTCGGCGGTGACGGTGAAGATGGCCAGGGCACTGCCTCCCTGCCGGCGTAGCCCGGCCCCGGGAGTGGGGCGCACCCGATAGCGTGGAGTGGTGCAGGCCGTCGAGCTCGCCGACTACCGCGAAGCGGTGGCTCGCATGTACCTGTCCGGGTTGGGGCTGGAGGAGTTCCGCGCCCGGCGTGACGAGCTCTTCGCCAGCCACCCACAGTCGCCCATCCCGCCCGAGGAACGGCCGACGTTTTCGGGGCTGCGGTACTTCCCGCCGGCCGACGACGCGATCGTGGAGGTGTCGCTGCGCGAGCAGCCCGGCCGCATGGAGATCGACACCGATGGCCCCGACGGGGTAATGCGCTACGAGCGGGTCGGCATGCTGATCACCCCGTGGGGTCCGTTATCGCTGTGGTGGATCGCCGCGTACGGTGGCGGCCTGTTTCTCCCGCTACGCGACGGCACCAGCGGACGCGAGACCTACGGCGGGGGCCGGTACCTTACCGACACGGTGAAGGGCACATACGGCCGGGGACTCCAGCTGCTGGGCAGCGACCGGGCCCGGCTCGACTTCAACTACGCATACAACCCGTCGTGCGCGTACGACAGTGCATGGGCATGTCCGCTCGCACCGCGCGAGAACTGGTTGGCCGATCCGCTGCGGGCCGGGGAGCTCAGCTACCACTAGACTTGATGACCTGCGGCGGGTCGTGATCCTCGTGGCCGGACGGGATCTGGACCGTTGACTGCCAAGCAGCCCGATCGCCCCGGGCGGCACCCGGCTGGTCATCGCCAGCGGGGAAGCGGTGTGGATCGGCCGCCCGGCCTTCCACGGCGTGGCTATGGGCCCTGCGGAGGAGCTGGCGGGTTCAGGACAGGAACGCGAGCAGGGCGGCGTTGACCACGTCTGGGCGTTCGAGGGGAAGTAAATGGGCCGCGTCGGGCACGTCGGGCAACCGGCGAGCACCCGGTATATGCGCGGCGATGACGGCGGCTAGGTGCCTGATCTCTGGCACGTCGGCGGCTCCCACGGCGACCAGGGTAGGTACTCGGATCTCGCCGAGCCGGGCGATCGCCGGAGGATTCAACTCGCGGACCGGCACGAGGTCAAGGGCCGCCTCCGCGGCCAGCGCCCGCCGATCCATCTCGGACGCGAACGCGAGCAACTGCGGGTCGAGTTCGTTTGGCTCCCGGTCCGGTCCGACCACCCACAGGTCGATCTCCGCCGCCGTGACAGCGTCCAGGTCGTCGTCGGCGATGTCGCCGAACAGCGACTGGTGCAGCTCCTTGAACTCCTCCGACCACGGATGACCGGACACCGCCGCGCCGAACAGGGCGAGCGCGCTGACCCGATCCGGGTGGGCAAGAGCGGTGTCGATGGCCACTTTTCCGCCGAACGAGCATCCGATCAGCGAGGCCTGCTCGATGTGCAACTCGTCGAGCAGCCCGGCAACCGCGTCGTGGTTGGCATAGGCGCCGGTGGGCACCGCGGACTCGCCGTACCCGGGAAGATCCACAGATAGCACTCGGCGGCGTCCGCGAGCGCCACGGCCTGGTGCCGCCACATCCGGCGATCGGCGATGCCGGCATGCAGCAGTACAACGGCGGCACCCTCACCGACGTCGTCGTACGCCAGCGCGGAGCCCTCCACCACGACGTGCGCCATGCACGCACGCTACTGCCCGACGCAGCGGCACCGGAACCCGATTGCGGCGCCTCGGTTGACTGGACCCGGTCTCGACCAAGCCACCCGCGGAGAGCGCCGACCGGCTCAACGGCGTCGTGGTCGCCCCCACCGGCGACGGCGGCGGTGGGCAGGCCACCGGGTCGATCGCGCGCGGGGACTCGATGGAGTTCAACCTCGTGGACTACGGCACCGGTACCGGCGGGTTCACGCACGGGTCGCGTCGCATGCGGCGAACGGGCAGACCGGGACCGTGGAGTTCCGCCTGGACAGCGCGACCGCGCCACCGTTCGCCACGACACCCGTGTCGGACACCGGTGGCTGGGACCGGTACGTGACGGTCGACGCGGCGGCGGCGACCACGCCAGTGGGCGTGCACAAGCTCTACGTGACATTCGCCAGCGCACAGCCATGGGAGTTCGTCAATGTGAAGTGGCTGGCGTTCGACCCGCCGCCCCGACGGCTGGTGGGCCGGTGGGCGTTCGACGAGGCCGACGGACCGGCCGCGCTGGACTCGTCCGGCCATGACCGGACCGCCGTCCTCCAGCCCCGAGCGACCAGAGCCGCCGGCCGGCTCGGGTACGGCAGCGCGTTGTAGCTCGACGGCCGGGCCGGCACTGGCGGCCATCGTGTGGAACGCGGCCGGCCCGCTGACCATCGGCCGCTCGAAGTTCGACGGCCGGCCCGGGGATTTCTGGCCGGGCGCCGTCGACGACGTGCGGGTCTTTGACCGGGCGCTGAGCGCCAAGGAGGTCGCCGCGCTGGCCAACCGCCGCCAGGGTCGGTGGACCCTGGACGAGGGCGCCGGTACCGCGGCCGCGGTTCTTCACGGCGCTGGCCGACGCCCCGCCCGTCGTGGGCGAGTGGGCGCAGCTCACCGGCGTCTACGACGCCGACGCCAGCCGGATCCAGCTCTGGGTCAACGGGGTACCGACGGGCAGCGCCGCGGTACCCGGGCATTGGACCGCCATCGGCCCGCTCACCATCGGGCGAGCCCGGTACCACGGCAACCCGACGGACTTCTGGCCCGGCGATATCGACGAGGTACGTGCATACAGCGGCGTTCTGAACGGTCCGGAGATCCAGGCGCTGAGCGCGAATCCGCCGGGCTGACGCCGGACGGTCGGACTCCCGCGACGGTCACCCGGCGGCGGTGTCGGCGAACTCCTGCTGTCGTTTGCCCGGGCGCGTCCGAGGCGTGGTACGCGGGTGGCGGGGTACAGGCAGGGATGACCAGTACCGCGCCGTGGGCGGGTACCAGCGATGAGCCGTCGCGCAGCCGCGTCGATCTGACCGAGTCCCATCAGCGGCGGGGGTGGCGGTACTACCTGCGGGCGATCGGGCCCGGTCTGGTCACCGGCGCCAGCGACGACGATCCCTCCGGTATCGCCACCTACGCGCAGGCCGGGGCGGGGCAGGGCTTCGGGCTGCTGTGGACCAGTCTGGTCACCTTCCCATTGATGGCCGCGGTGCAGGAAATCTGCGACCGGACCGCGCTGGCCACCGGCAGCAGCCTGGGCGAGCTGGCGGCCGCCCGGTGGCGCGGTCGGCCGGCCCGGGTCGGCATCGGCGTCCTGATCCTCATTTTGATCGGGACGAATGTGTTGAACATCGCCGCCGACCTGGTCGCGATCGGTTCCGGCATGACCCTGCTGCACGCTGGTCCCACCTGGCTGTGGGCGCTGCTGGCAGGTACCGCGGTGACCGTCCTGGTGATGGTGGGCTCGTTCGACCGGGTCGCCAAGATCTTCAAGGTGCTCTGCTTGGCGCTGCTGGTCTATTTCGTGGTGGCGGTGCTGTCGCACCCGCCTATCGGGCAACTCCTGCGTGGCCTGCTGATCCCCGCCGTGCACCTCGACAAGAGCTTCCTCACCCTGCTCATCGCGGTAATGGGCACCACGATCAGCCCGTACCTGTTCTTCTGGCAGTCCGCCCACCGCATCGAGGACCTGCGCGACGAAGACCTCGGCGGCGACTCGGCGGTGAGCCTTGATGGGCGACACCCGGAGCACGCTCGGCACAAGCAACACGTCTCCCGACTCGACGTCATCAGCGGCATGCTGTTTTCCAACCTGGTCATGTTCGCGATCATCACCGTGACCGCGACCACCCTGCACGCCAACGGCAAGACCGACCTCAACAGCGCCGCCGATGCCGCCACAGCACTGCAGCCGGTAGTCGGCGACTGGGCAGCCGTCCTGTTCGCCCTCGGGTTCGTCGGTTCGGGCATGCTGGCCATCCCCGTGCTGGCCGGCTCCGGTGCCGCCGGAATGGCCGGACTGCTCGGCAAACGCTTCGGCTACTCCCGCTCGCCGCGCCAGGCACCGGTCTTCTACGGTCTGGTCGCCGCCGGCACCCTCGGCGGCACCCTGGTCACCCTGACCTCGATCGACCCGGTGCAACTGCTGGTCATCAGCGCCGTCATCAACGGTCTCGCCGCCACCCCGTTCCTGGTGCTGGTCCTCATCATCGCCCGCGACCAGTCCATCATGGGCGACCACAGCAACGGACGGCTCGCCACCATCCTCGGCTGGCTCACCGCGGCCCTGATGGCCGCCGCCGCCGCGACCACCATCTACTTCATCCTCGGGCAAGTCTCATAGTGGAAGGCGCGTCCCCGATGCGGGACCGAGCCAGGTACGGGTCTGCCACGGGTGAGAAAGCGGTTCGTCACGCTCCGACGAAATGTCCGGACGCGCCGGCCGCCCCTACACGAAGCGCAGCAGGACGTTGAGCTTGTCGACGAGGGCCCGCGGAGATGCGCCGCTGCTCTGCAGGATCGCGATCTCGCATCAGCGACTGCGCGGTCTGATAGGTCGCCGTTATCGTCACGGCGCCGGAGAAGACCACGTCGCTGGTCAGCGAAACCGGTTCGCCGTTCAACGTCACCGCTACCTGGTTCGGAGGCACTACCACCCGGAGCTCGAAGGTCAGTATCCCGGCCGGGCAGTCCGCCTGGATGTTGCTCAGGGTGGCCACGACTGGGACGTCGGAAAAGGTCGCCGTGATGCGCCGACGGTGCTGGTACCGGTGAGCGTGCCGCTCACCACGCCGGCGGCGACGATGTGGTCGCCCTGAACCTTGAACTGGCGGACCTGGAACGGACACCGTGCCGCCGCAGTGGCCGGAACCGTTCGGGATGGCGATGATCGAAGCGATGGCCTGCGGCCCCGGTGGGCGGGCTGGACTGCGGATCGGTCCCGGAAGTCGTCGTCGACGGCACCACCGGCGTCATCTGCGCCACGGTCGACGAGCTGCCCGCCGCGATCACGAAAGCCGAACGGCTGCGGCCGCGGCCTGCCGGGCCCACGTCGCCCACCACTTCGACCTCACGGTCATGGCCGAGGGGTACGAGAAGGTGTACCGGGCGGCTGGCTGCCGACCGGGCTCCGTCAGGCAATAACCGGAACTGGTCCAGGGCGGCCGGGAGGCAGGTCTGAGATAGATCGGGAACGGAGATGGGTGGCGCCTCCCGGCGGAGGAGACGCCACCGATCAGTGAGCGGTTACGCCGGGTACGTTCGCTGGTAGTAGCCACCGAGCCGGTCCCGGTACTCGGAACCGGAGTAGGTGTCCTTGTCGAACTCGGGCGCGTCCTTGATCTGGTCCTTTGTGCGGTCCACGTACACCTTCCGGTCGCCGGTGTCGACCCGGGTGATCGTGCCGGCCGGCAGCATCACCTTCTTGCCGAAGATCCACGGGCCGGTGTCCACGACGACGTAGCTGCCGCCGACGTTGTACGTTGCCTCGTCGATCTTTCCGATGCCGCCATCCGTGGCCTCGACGTCGAAGCCGACGAGGTCCGTACCACCCGGTGACGTCATGCCGGACGACTCACGGTAGGTCCACGGGTCCCACTTGCTAGACCCGTACGAGGTGGTCATCACGCCTCCTCTCGGTCGGTTTCCGCTCGCCGTGCGTCGTACCCGGGTTTCCCGGGAGCAACCACAGAAACGTGTGTCAACGCCGGGCGGCCACGGGCATCCGGCCGCCGGCCAGCCCAGCTCCACCGGACTTTCGCGGGTGAGCCCGCATATCGGCAATTGCCCGGTCAGGTCGGGTTGATGTAGCCCAGCATGATTCCCATCACGTCGTCGGCGGGGTGGGTGCTGTTGTACATGCTGTGCAGCCGCACGGTCTGGCCCTGCCCGACCACGGCGAGCGGGTCGCCGGTGCAGGCCGACATCGCGAGCACCCGGTGCACGTCCATCGGGTCCAATGTCGCATTCGACCGGCAGATCGATGTGCCGCCCGTGCTTTCGTTGGTGGCTTCGACGGCGACGCCGTGCCCGTGCAGGTGCCCGATCATGGCGACCACCTTGCCGGGTACGTTGACGGTCCAGTTCCAGTGCGTGTCGGAGTATCCGGCCGGGATCGAGTACTCAGAGTCTCCGCACTGGTCGATGTCCAGCCATACCGGCTTCAGTCCCTTCAGCGACTCCCAGGAGGGGCGGTAGGTGTATGTGATCTGCACGTACACCGTCTTCTGCTCCGTCGCATGGTTCATCAGGTCCACCAGCATGTTCCACGAGTCGTACCAGCGGACGCGGTATCCGTATCCGGCCGGGAACCCGATCGCGGTACGTTCGTCGCCGGAGGCGAAGAACCGTTCACCGGCCAGGCCCAGCAGGCTGGAGCCACAGGTGGCGTCCTGCCGGAACTGGCTGGTGAGCACCGTGTGGTGAAGCATCGGGCCGGTCTCCACCGTGGCTCTGGTGCCGTCCGGGTAGACGAGGTCCGGCGTGAACCCGGTGATGTAGCAGTCCACGCAGGCTCGCTGGACCGCGAACATCAGCTTGTTGTGGATCATCGCTGGATGATCCATGTCGGTGGCGGCGGGGATCGTGAATGGCCCGTAGCGCACCACCTTGGTGGAAGTGGCGCCGTATGCCGGTTGGGCGGCGGTGAACCCGACCAGCAAGATTGCTACGACTAACCCGGCTAGGGCGGCACATCGCTTCACGGGCTTCTCCTTCCGTTGTGGCAGGTCCGTCAGGTGTGCGGCGACCCGTCGCCGACCGCGGCCGGCGACCGCGAGCGAGTCACGTCTTCGGCGGAGGTCTTCGCACGCGGATTCGAGGTCGACCGGGTCGGCAGGTCCGGTGCGCAGGACCAATCGGCGGATCGGCGGTGCGCATGGCGACCCTGGCCACGAGGTATTGAATCCGCTCACGCCGCATCACCCGGGCAGTCCTGCATGCCTGGTAGCCGTCAGACGTACCCAGCTATGTGTCGCCTCTAACACCGCCCGCTGCGCGGCCTCGGCCTGACCGGTGGCTACCCGGATCTGGAGACGGCGCCGGGCGGTACCGGCGGACGCGTCGGCGGCAATGACCCGTAGGACGCCGCCAGGGCGGGTAGGTGACTGTCTAGAAAGCTGGTGAACGGGCTGAATAGTCAGGACCCAGACAAAACCACGTCCGTCATGGCCGGGGCCGTCGCGGCTGCTGCGGCCGGCACCGACCAGCGGACGAGTTTCGCCGATGCAAGCGCTGGGAATCCCGAAAGGGCCTTTACCGTAAAGGGGGTTCCCATGTCCGTGCGACGTCTTCGCCTCTGGCTCCTCGGCCTCGCCCCGCTGATCATTCTTGCGCTCCTGCCGACGGCGGCGGCGAACGCGTCCAGCCCTTACCCCCGGGTGATGGCGGCCACCGGCGACTCGATCACCCGCGCGTTCGACGTGACCTGGTCCTACCTGCTGCGCGACGGGGTGGAGTACTCCTGGTCCACCGGCACGAACAGCGCGGTGTCCAGCCACTACCAGCGGCTGCTCGCCGTCGATCCGAAGCTGGCCGGGCACGCCTACAACGACGCCCGCAGCGGTGCCCGGATGAGCGACCTTGGTGGACAGCTCGGCGCCGCCGCGAGCCAGCGCGCCGACTACGCGACCATCCTGATGGGCGCCAACGACGTCTGCACCTCAAGCGTGACGACCATGACGCCGACCGCGACGTTCGAGACCCAGTTCAAGACCGCCCTGGCCGATTTCCTCGCCAGTCGCCCGGGCGCCCGCGTGTTCGTCTCGTCCATCCCGAACATCTACCAACTGTGGAACGTCCTGCACACCAACCTGCTGGCGACCTCGACGTGGAAGTACTTCAAGATCTGCCAGAGCATGCTCGCCGCCACCAACACCGAGGACCAGCGGCAGCAGGTCGCCGCACAGGAGCGGGCCGACAACGACGCGCTCGCCCGGGTGTGCCAGGCCTTCGTGCAATGCCGCTGGGATAACTACGCCGTGTACAACACGCCCTTCTCGAGCGCGGACGTCAGCACCGTCGACTACTTCCACCCCAGCGTCACCGGGCAGAAGACCCTCGCCGCCGTCACGTGGGCGGCCGGCTACTTCGCGACGACCGGGTGATTCGCCGAACACCATCCTCGCCCTGACCGGCAGGGCGAGGACCGACCGCCGGCGGGAGGCGGCACCCAGGACGCCTCGTCCGGCAGGCGCCCTTCCAGGGCAAGCTACGCAGCCGCCCATGCCGCGGGCACGTCCTTCACGGTTCGGCGTCTGGCGCCCTTCGTCGCCAAGCAACTGAAGGCGACCGGCCTCGACGACCGCCTTACGGGCGCCGCGACCTGACGTCGAGGTATCCGACCTGGGTACCGCACCAAAGCCTGGCCGCGGTCCGGCGAGCTGCTCGATTACATCGGCATGCCCGCGAGGCGCTTGGTCAGCACGCGGGAAAGCTCGGCCGACACGCACGACGCAGCGAATCCACGCAGAACGCGAAGCCGCATCGCCAGGTTCAGCGGTGAGGCACACCAGCTCGTCGCGTTTAGCGGGCAACTGGCGGGTATCGATGTTGACAACTGCCCAACCAGCTCCCAAAGGAGGATACGGATGAGAGGCACTGCTCGCCGGATCGGTCTGCTGTCGCTGGCCAACGCGCTCGCGCTGGCCACCACGTTCGCACCGGCGTCCGCCGCCATAGCGGCAACGGTGCCGGTAACGTTCGACTGCCAGGCCCAACCGCCTATTGGTTCACCGCAGCAGTTCACGCTATCCACCTCGATCGTTGCCGATGCACCGGCGACCGTCAGCGTTGGCGGGACCTTCGGCGCCACGCTAGCCACCGACCCGATCACGGTACCGAGCAACGCCGGCGGCTACCCGGTCAACAACCTGCACGACCTGGTACTCAAGGTTCCGGTGCCGCAAGGCTCGACCTTCCAGTCCGCCACGCTGACCGGCGGCTCCAACCTGGGCGGCACGCCCACCGTCTCGGAAAGCAACAACATCGTCGCGGTGACGATCCCCGGCCCCATCGCCGGTGGATCCACATTCCAACCGCCAGCGCTGGGGCTCACCCTGACCGCGTCGGGCGATCCTGGCACCACGATCGACACTCATCTTGCCGGTACTGGCTACGCCGACCCCGGCCTGACCTTCACCGCCAACGTGCAGGTCACCTTCTTCTCGGTCGACGTGCCCACGTCCTGCTACCCCAACCCGTCACCGACGCTGACCAGCACGACCATCGAGAGCGCGCCGTCCCCCTGACCCACGCGGACGCCCGAACCGGGAACGAGAAGGCCCCGTCCACCATGGGCTGGGGCCTTCTTACCAGCAGTTCGTCACAGGCAACCTCGCCGAACGACGAGCTTTGTTGGCTCTCGGATTGGCCGAAGCCGAGACTCCATCAGTTCACCGGCCAGCTGGTTCGCTCTCCAGGGCGCAGATGTCGCGGTCCCAGATCTCGAAGCCGGGTTCGCCGTGCAGCTGGACGCGCGTTGTACTGCTGGTCATCACCGTCTCCAGGCGGGCGAGTTGCTCCGCGGTGGGTGGTCCCTGCGGCGTAACGCCTCGGCGGCCCCGGGTGGTACGACCACCTGCATGCCGTGGTTGCCGTCCTCATCGAAGGAGATGTCAACGCGTTCGAGCGCGTCGATGATACGGTCCTGGCACATCGGACCGGTGATCGTGTTACCGGTGGCATCGCAGACATCGCTTAGGTGGGCGAAGAAGCCGGCCAGGATCTGCTGCACCTGCGTGGCCGCTACCGCGTCCATGCCCCGCGAGCACGCTCGCGCGGCCACCTGCGATCGCCTCGGGGATGTCGAACGAAACCTGGCGGAAACCCGGATCGGTTCCGCCCGTACCGTGCGCCCCTCGCCAAGGTCGACCGTCGTGGGTGCGGGAACACTGGCCCGGACGTGCGACAGCGAGGCGTACGCCGGGCTCATCGCCCGCATCAGAGCCTGCACGCCATCGAAGAAGAATGCGAAGCCAGCCGCCCCGGTACTCGGGCAGCGCCAATGGCATTGCCAGAATCACCCGCGGCGTGCACTCATTTCCGTGGCGGGCTACCTGCCCGACGTCACGGCCTTGAGCTCCTCGAGCGAGTCGCGGATCAGGCGCGGCAGCGTGGGCCGGCCGGATCCGTTGACCCAGCGGTCGAACGCAACCTTGAAGACCGCGATCCCCGCCTCCGCGGTCAGGCTCGCGGCCGGCTCCCGGACGCCGCGCCGACGCAACGCCTCGGCGAGCGCCGAGGCGAGGGAAGCGAGCTTGAGCAGTTCGCGCTCCTGCAGCTCAGGATTGGCGGCGATCACACTCTGGCGCTGCCGGGAGTACTCGCGGCGCTGCTGGAGTAGCGCACCGGCGGCTTCGAGGGCGCCGGCGATCGCGTCGATCGGGGCGACGGAGTCGGGACTGCTGGCAACGCTGGTCACAAGGAGCTCCTCCAGCGCGCCCGCGCCGGAGAACAGGACCTCGCGCTTGTCCGCGAAGTACCGGAAGAACGTCCGTTCGGTCAGGCCGGCTTCCTTGGCGATCCCGGCCACCGTGGTCTGTTCGAACCCGCGCTCGACGTAGAGCTTCAGCGCCGCCTGCTCTAGCCGGCTGCGCGCGTTGGGCTCCCATCGACTCATGCCCCAATGGTACGTGATGGCAGCGGCTGACATCAGGTGGTACGCTGATGACAGCGACTGACATCAAGCGCAGTCGGTCATATGGAGGGTTTCCATGCGTGTGTTCGTCACCGGCGCATCCGGCTGGATCGGCTCCGCGGTCGTACCCGAGCTCATCGGCGCGGGCCATCAGGTCGTCGGGCTCGCCCGCTCGGACGCCTCGGCCGCCGCCCTCGCCGCGGCCGGGGCCGAGGTGCTGCACGGCACCATCGACGATGTCGACACCCTGCGGAACGCGGCGGCCGCCTCGGACGGCGTGATCCATCTCGCGTTCAAGCACGACGTCGCGTTCTCCGGCGGCTTCCAAGACGCGGCCGACGCCGACCGCCGCGCGGTCGAGACGTTCGGCGAGGCGCTCGCCGACTCCGACCGCCCGTTCGTCATAGCCTCCGGAACGGCCGGGCTCGTACCGGGACGGGTGGCCACTGAACAGGACGGGCACGGTATCGCGGGCACGGAGCATCTGGCCGCCGGACCCCGGATCCGGCGGGCCACCGCGGAGCTGACGCTGTCCCTGGCCTCCCGCGGGGTACGCTCGTCCATTCTGCGGCTGCCGCCGACCGTGCACGGCGACGGCGACCACGGCTTCATGGCGACCCTGGTCGGCATCGCCCGCCGCACGGGTGCCTCGGGCTACCTCGGCGACGGGTCCAACCGCTGGCCCGCCGTCCACCGCCTCGACGCCGCGCACCTGTTCCGCCTGGCCCTGGAGAACACCCCCGCGGGATCGACGCTGCACGCCGTCGCGGACGAGGGCGTACCCATCCGCGCGGTCGCCGAGGTGATCGGCCGGCACCTCGAGCTCCCCGTGGTCGCGATCGCACCCGAGGACGCGGCCGAGCACTTCACCTGGCTGGCCGGCTTCATCGCGCTCGACACCCCAGCCTCCAGCGCCCTGACCCGCGATCTGCTGGGATGGCAGCCCACCCAGCCCGGGCTCATCGACGACCTGGACAAGGGCCACTACTTCCACCACTCATCCGCATGACCAGTCCCGCTTGCCGGGCGACGAACAACCACGTCTGTGTCGGGGCGCGACCGGCCGAACCAGGCTCCGTCGGCCCCCGACTCCACCCGCAAGCGTCCCGGTCGTGCGCGGGCGCAATGTGGTTGGCGGCGCCGGCGGTCAGCACCAGGTCGTGTTCGCCGAGCAGCAGGCGTACGCGGCCCGATAGGACGTACAGCCAACTCGTAGCCTTCGTGGGTCTGCTGCTGCAACTGGCCGGCGGGCGTGTTCGGCGGCAGGATCTGTTTGAACGCTTGCGGGCCGTCGCCCGTCCGGCGGGTCAGCGGGAGGAACGTGGCGCCGTTGCGGACGATCGGGCGTGGGTGGATGCGCGGGTCACCGGTGGCGGGGGCGTCGACCAGCTCATCGAGGGACACCTGGTAGGCCCTGGCAAGGGGCACGAGCAGTTCCAGGATCGTTAGCGGCCGCCGGACTCCAGGCGGGACAGGGTGCTGACCGAGATGCCGGTGATCTCGGCGAGTTGGGTCAGTGTCGCGCCGCGTCGCTGGCGCTGGGCGCGCAGGCGCGGGCCCCACGGACGCCAAGGCGGCCGCCTCGTCGTTTGCCATACCGGCAACGTTACTTGCCGGTATGGCGGATGCGTCGCACAGTGGGCGCTGACGACCAGCGGAGGGAAGCGCATGGTGGACGAGGCGTACGACGTGGTGGTGGTCGGCGGCGGTGCGGCCGGGCTGTCCGGGGCCTTGGCGCTGGCGCGTGCGCGGCGGTCGGTGCTGGTGGTGGACGCCGGGCAGCCGCGCAACGCGCCGGCCGGGCACGTGCACAACTACCTGGCCCGGGAAGGCGCGCCACCGGCCGAACTGGTGGCGGCGGGGCGTGACGAGGTGACCCGGTACGGCGGCCACGTCGTCGCCGGCCGGGTCGAGACCGCGACGAGGGAGGGCGACGGCTTCCTCGTGAGGTTGGAACGCGGGGAAGGCGTGCGGGCCCGGCGGCTGCTGGTGACGACCGGGCTCGTCGACGAGCTGCCCGACGTGCCCGGGGTGGCCGAGCGGTGGGGGCGTGACGTGCTGCACTGCCCGTACTGCCACGGCTGGGAGGTCCGCGACCGGCGCATCGGGGTCCTGGCTACCGGGCCGACGGCCCTGCACCAGGCGCAGCTGTGGCGGCAGTGGAGCCCGCACGTGCTGCTCCTGCTGCACACCGCTGCGGCGCCGGACACCGAGGACGCCGAGCAACTCGCGGCCCGCGGGATCAGCGTCGTGGACGGCCCGGTCGCGGGGCTCGTGGTTGCCGGCGACACGCTGAGCGGGGTACGGCTGGCCTCGGGCGAGGTCGTCGCGCTCGACGCGGTCGTCGTCGCGCCGCGGTTCACCGCACGCGCGGGCGTGTTGGAGTCACTCGGACTCAAGCCGGTCGACGTGGAGATGGGCGGTCACGTCGTCGGCAGCCAGGTCCCGGCCGACGCAACCGGAGCCACCGCCGTACCCGGCGTGTGGGTGGCGGGCAACGTGGCCGACATACGAGCCCAAGTGATCGTGGCCGCCGCGGCGGGGTTGACCGCCGGCGCGGCGATCAACGCCGACCTGGTCGCCGAGGACAGCCGTACCGCCGTAGGCGCCTACCGGCACCGGGTGCGCACGATGTTCGAACAGGACGCCTGGGAGGAGCGCTACCGCACCAAGCCGGCGGTCTGGAGCGGACGCCCGAACCCGCAGTTGGTCGCCGAGGCAACCGGCCTGACGCCCGGCCGGGCCCTCGACGTCGGCTGCGGCGAGGGCGCCGATGCTGTCTGGCTTGCCGAGCGGGGTTGGCGGGTCACGGCGGTCGACATCGCCCCCACCGCGCTGCGGCGGGCCGCCGCGCACGCCGCGACCGCCGGTGCCCAGATCGCCGCCCGAATCGAGTGGACGCACGCGGATCTGCGCCACGAGGCGCCCGCCGAGGGCGCCTACGACCTGGTGTCATCGCAGTTCATGCACTTGCCAGGCGACGCGCGCCGGGACCTGTTCGCGCAATTGGCCGCCGCGGTCGCCCCGGGCGGCACCCTGCTCATCGTCGGCCACCACCCATCCGACCTGCAGACCACGGCCCACCGCATGCACTTCCCGGACATGATGTTCACCGGCGAACAGGTCGCATCCTCGCTCGACCCCACCGCGTGGCAGGTGCTGGCCGCCGAGGCCCGACCGCGCGTCGCCGTCGATCCCGAGGGACGCGACGTCACCATCCACGACGCCGTCCTAGTTGCGCGCCGCCGCGCGTGAGCGAACGCCCACCGTCGTTGAACGTACACACCGGTCTAGACCTCCGTCTGCGGGCCGCCATCCGCGAAGTCGCGCGTCTGTAGACCCGGTCAGCGGCCGCCGTGCGCCTCGCGGCTATGAGAGTGCCGGGTGGTCGCCGACGGCAGAATGCTGTGCGTACCTCTGCCTGGAGTTCGTGTAGAACAGTCGGCGACGGTCGCCGGCGGTGCCCAGGGGGCGGCAGATGGACCACTACGCTGGAGGATCACGCGAGGTGCTGCTGGTGCGCGGCGCCGAGCGGCAGCTTTGCACGCTCACCTGGGCTCACCGACGGGACGGTAACGACGTCCGAGCCGGAGGCTGTACCAAGCCTGGCTCGGGTCAAGGTCTCCCGGCTCCCGGTGCGGGCGCCGGGAACGCGACGACCCGCCCGCTGGGTTGCGACGGCTCGGGTCCGCCCCAGGTCTGGCCGACGACGTACAAGTGCGGGTCCGCCCCACGGCTGAGCGCGCAGGCGAAGGCGCCGCGATCGAGGCCGACCGTAGCCAGCACGTCACCACCCTCGCGTACGCGAACACAGTGCTGGTTGCCGACGTCGGCGTACCAGACGGCACCCTCGACGTCCATGCAGATTCCGTCGGGGTGGTCGCCGGGCGTCTCTGCCCACACCCGCCGGTTGCTGAGACCACCGTCGCTGCTGATGTCGTAGGCGGTGAGCCGGTTCGCGTACGACTCGGCGACGACCAGGGTCGCACCGTCCGGGCTGATCGCCATGCCGTTGGGGAACGCGAGGTCGTCGGCTACCTGGTCCACGTTGCCCTCCGGGGTGACTCGTACGACCAGTCCCGGCGCGAACTCACCGCCGGGAAAGTCGAAACCGATGCTGTTGACATAGGCGTTGCCCCGGTCGTCGACGACGATGTCGTTCCACGGCTTCTCCGACACCCCGGCAAGGTCGGCATGCTGGACTAGCGACGCATCCGGCTCACGGCGCAGCAGCCGTCGCCGCGCCGAGTCCACGACGAGCAGTCGCCCATCAGGCAGGAAATCGATGCACATCGGGAACGACCCGACGGTTGCCACCACCTCGTGACTGCCGTCGGCGTCAAGTGCGATTACCTGGTTCGCGCCCCAGTCAGAGAACCAGAGTTGCCCGTCGTGCCAGCGCGGTGACTCGCCGAACACGACGCCTTCCATCAGAACCACAGCTTCGCTCACCGCGTCCTCCCTCTGTCATGTACACGAATAGACCGCACTCGGCGCCGGAACTCATCGCGGATTGTCGGCCAACCGTCTAGGAGACCTCTCTCGCACTGGAAGCTGTAGCGACACCAACACTAGCCTCGCGCCTTCGTTAAGGGTGGCTGCGGGCGGCGGGTCGGGAACGTGAAAGTGCCCTCTGGGCTGGGAAGATAGGACTTGCTGAGGGTCCTTTTCCATCTCGCCACGGAGGGCACTTTCCAGATGCAGGTTACC
>WNFV01000149.1_pt1 | contig 82677 bp, 73 predicted proteins | sample 5400101 | NCBI WGS metagenome assembly WNFV01 (sample SAMN13153361, study PRJNA577476) | soil metagenome | isolation source: 115 cm soil or saprolite under grassland replicate 1 | place: USA:California | collected 2016-06-15
TGCTGGTGGTGCCCGACAACGTCTGGTACGGCGGGGTCACCGAGGCGGACGTGGCCACCATCTTCGACCAGCACCTGGTCGGGGGCGAGCCGGTGGAGATGCTGCGGCTCGACCCCGACGACTTCAACGCCTGACGCCCTGGGGCAGGCGGGCGGCGACGGCCCGCTGCAGGTCGGGGCCGAGCGGCGCCGGCCTCGGCCTAGCGGTCGCCGTTCGCCTTAACCAGATCCGAACACGGGCACGACCACGCTCCGAACCGGGCGGGGAGATCATCGGGGTGACAGGTTGGCGTCCAGGCTTCGAGGTGCGGATGAGACGATCGAGGGTGAGGCTCGGCTGGCTGGGCTGGGTGGTCGCGGGGGTGCTCGCGGTCACCGCGGGTGGCGCCGCCCTGGCAGCGTCCGGGCAGGACAGGGTGCGAGGCGACACCGCGACCGTCAGCGACCGGCTGGCGCTGGCGCCGGCCAAGAAGGCCCGCCTGTTCGAGCGGCTGGCCCACCGCAAGCGGCGGGCGCTGCACGGCGAGGTGACCGTCAAGAGCGACGAGGGCACCAAGACGGTCGTGTTCGCGCGCGGCAAGGTCACCGCGGTGTCGGACTCGAGCCTGACCATCACCAGCGAGGACAACGTCGCCACGACCTTCGCGCTGAACGGCGACACCCGCTTCGGCACGCGCTTCGCGCTGCAGTCCAAGGACCAGGTGAAGGTCGGGGTGCAGGCGACCGCGGCCGGCGAGAAGCAGGGCGAGACGGTCACCGCCCGGCGGGTGGTGGTCAACCCGAACGCGCCGCCGCCGTCGGAGCGGAAGACGCAGCCGAGCACGACGTCCTGATCCGGCGGGGGCCGGCATGCCGCGGCGCCCGGACCCTCACGGGTCGGGCGCCGCGGCGGCGTGTGCGGGACCTGTGGCGGCTCAGCCGAACCTGCGCCGCCACATGGCGAAGGTGGCCAGCTCGCAGAGCTTTGCGTGCTCGTCGCGGCGGCCTTCCATGTGGTCGGCGGCCAGCGCCCTGACGGCGTCCATGTCGAACATGTCGGCCAGGCAGTCCTCGTCGGCCAGGGCCTTCTCGATCGCCAGGCGGGAGCCGGTCCGCAGCCACTCGTCGTAGTGCACGTAGGCCTTGTAGTCGTGGCTGGCGCCGATGGCCAGCGGCAGGCGCGGGGCGATCGTGGCGCGCGCCTTGCGCAGCGCCCGGCGGGCCACGTAGCGCACCCGGGAGGCCTCGACCGGGCGTCCGGTCTTGGCGTGGCCGACGCGGGCCAGGTGCGGCAGGCTCCTGGTGACCATGCGCCGGTACAGCACCTGGTCGGGGTTGACCAGGCCGCGGCGTGGCAGCGACAGCGCGAAGTCCATGAAGTCGCTGTCGACGAACGGCTCCATCACCCGGGAGGAGACCGCCAGCACGTCCCGGTGGACGGCGCTGAGGCGCCGCATGCGCTGGCGCAGGTCCACGTACATCCAGCGGTCGAGCACGTCGTCGGTGTCGGGCGCGGCGAAGCAGCGCCGGATGGACTCGTACGGCTCGGCGGCGGCATTGGCGTACACCTCGGGCCGGAGCAGGGTGGCCAGGTCCTGGGCGCCGAAGTTGCCGGTGAACTTGTAGTTCCAGAGGGCGTCGACGGCGGCCTTCCCGGTCGCCGGCGGCAGCTTGCGCGGCAGGTTGGACCCGGACATGCAGCAGCCGAGGAAGCCGCTCCAGGTCACGGCGGGCCGCACCTCGTCAAGGAACGACAGCTCGGCCATGATCCAGAAGGTGGAGCAGGAGCCGTTGCCCTCCAGCACCGAGATGCCGGCGTCGCCGTGGTCGGCGATGAAGCTCGGCTCGACCGGCACCAAGGTGTGCGGCCAGCCCAGTTCCTCGGCGATGGCGCGGGCGAAGCGCACGTCCCAGGAGTGCTCGTGGCCGAGCGTGTGGGTGACCACCCGGGCGTCGGGCGCCACCCGGTGCAGGAACCCGGCCAGCGAGCGCGTGTCGAGGCCACCGGTGAGCGGCAGGCACACCTCGTCCCTGGCGCGGCGGCGCACGGCCGTCCCCAGCCGGCTGGCGTACTCGTCGGCGTGGTCGTCGGCGCTCCCCCGCGGCGCGCCGGCCCGGTCGGCGGCGCCGAAGCGGTAGTCCCAGTAGCGCTCCACCACCAGCCGGCCGCGCTCCCAGACCAGCACGCTGGCGGGCGGGACCAGGGCGAGGTCGGCGAAGAAGGTGCGCTCGTCGAAGAAGTGGCCGGCGACCAGGAAGTCGAGCAGCCCGCGCTGGTCGATGGTTCGGTCGAAGCCGGGGTCCTGGCTGATCGCCTTGGCCTCGGTGGCGAACAGCAGCGCGTCGGCAGAGCGCCACCAGTACAGGTGCAGGAAGCCGTGGCGGTCGTTGACGATCGTGAGCCGTTTGCGGCGCTCCTCCCAGACGGCGACGGCGTAGACGCCGTTGAGGCCGCGGAGGGCGACGTCGCCGCCGGCCAGGAAGCGCCGCAGCAGGCGCTCGGCGACCGGGGCGGCGGCGAGGCCGCCCTCCGCGTCGTCGAGCACCGGGTCGCCGGCGAGGGCGAGCGTGACCCCCTCGGCGCTGGCGAGGGCGGGCTCGTCGTCGACGCAGACGCCGGCGATCGCGGCGGCCGGAGCGACCGCGCGCTCGACCCGGTACCAGGGACGGTGGAGCATGGGGCGGACCATGCTCTCGAGCCGCTGGGCCAGACGAGGGTCATGGTCGGTAGGGACGACTCCGGCGATGCCCGGCATCTCTGCTCCTCGATTCGGGCAGCCGGCCTGCATCCCTGGCGCGTCACCAATGGCCAGGCAGCGGGTGACGCGGCAGCTCGAACCCCCCCGACGCCGGCTGCATGCCGGGGGAGCATAGGCCGCAAGCCGGACATGGGGGAGCGGCAACGGCCGTAGGGAGCGTACCGCGATCGACGGGTGTGAACCGGGCGCTTCCGGGCCCTGCGGCCCGGCCGCTCACCTGGCGCCGAGCAGGGTACTCACGATGCCGACGAGCACGACCACCAGGAAGAAGGCGAGCGCGAACCAGACGGCGCGCAGCGTGTGGCGGCCGACCGGCACCGGGTGCAGCGGCAGCAGCCGGCGGCCGCAGTCGCACAGCCCCTCGGCGTAGGCGACTCGGTGCCCCTCGGTGCAGGCGAAGCGGGGGCGAGCGCGCATGTCGTAGCCGCAGCCGGCGCAGTCGGACAGCGGGGCCGCGTTCTCGGTCTGGCAGCGCGGGCAGGTCCGCCCTGACGCCACCTCCCAGGCCAGCACGCCGGCGGTCATGGCGGCCAGCCCGCCGAACATGGCGAAGGTGAGCAGCCCGGAGGCCATGGTGTCGTGCAGGGCCATGGTGAAGGCGATGCTGCCGAGCGCCGAGAAGACCAGGGCGGCGGCGACCGCCGTCAGGGTCAGGCGCGTGGCCATCGGCCGCTCGCCGGCGCTCGGTCGCAACCAGTTCAAGCTGGCTCCTGTAGGTCTGGCGGCCCGGTACGCGCGTGCCAGGCGGCCGCAGCACAAAGCCGCCGTGTTGGTTAGCCTGATGCCAGCGGCCCGCAGGGGTCCTGTGAAAAAGGGTAGCGGAGGCGGCGATGGAACGGGCGGCGGACAAGACCCAGTGGCTCGAGCTCTACCACGAGGTGGTGGAGACCGGCCTGTGCACGGGATGCGCCGCCTGCGTGATGGCCTGCCCGAGGGACGTGCTGGAGTACGACCACTCCGAGACCTACCACCCCTACAACGTGGAGCTGTCGACCGCCTTCGACGACTGCACCCACGGCCAGCGCGGCTGCGACATCTGCACCAGGGCCTGCCCGCGCTTCCGCGCCTGGGAGGTCGACTCCGACCTGGCCCTGTTCGGCCGCGCCCGCGAGGCCGAGGAGGTCACCGGGATCTCCCGCGGCATCTGGCTGGTACGAGCGACCGACCCGGAGGTCCTCGAGCATGGCCAGGACGGCGGGCTGGTCTCGGCGCTGCTGATCTGGGGCCTCGAGAGCGGCCGCATCGAGGGGGCCCTCACCTCGCGCCTTTCCACCACCCGGCTCTGGGACTGCGAGCCGTTCCTCGCCACCACCAGGCAGGAGGTGCTCGAGGCGGCGGGCTCGCGCTACACCTACGCGGCCAACCCGCTGGCCATGCGCCAGGCCGAGGAGCGCGGCCTCAAGCACCTGGCGCTGGTCGGGATGAGCTGCCAGGCGTCGATCAACGGCACCCTCGCCGCCCGCCGGGTCAACAAGTACGCGCGGCGCATCGAGCTGACCATCGGCCTGCTGTGCTCCAAGTCCTTCGAGTACGAGGGCATGCGCCGGATCCTCACCGAGGACTACGGCATCCCGCTCGAGGACGTCGCCAAGGTCAACATCAAGGGCCGCTTCCAGGTCTGGCGGCGCTCGACCGGCGAGCTGGTCGAGATCCCGCTCAAGCGGATGCAGGAGGCCACCAGGGCCGGCTGCAAGCTGTGCCCCGACTTCGCCGCGCAGCACGCCGACATCTCGGCCGGCGGCCTCGGCCAGCGTGACGGCTGGACGCTCACGGTGGTGCGCACCGCCCGCGGCGAGGAGTGGCTGGACGCCGCGTGCAAGGCCGGCGTCGTCACCGCGCGCCCCGGCGCCGAGGACCCCGCGGCGATCGCCCTGATGAGCAAGCTGTCGGTCCGCTCGCGTCAGCGCTGGCCGGCCGACGGTGTCGACGGCGGCCGCGAGGCGCCGGCCATGCTGCCGATCGTCCAGACCACCTGAGCCACCCGGCCCGGACGGCTACCCGGTCGCCCTCGACCAGAGGGTGGCGACCTGCTGCACCTCGGCGCGGAAGCGGGCGCCGTCGATCGGCTTGCACACGTACCAGGTGGCCCCCAGGCGCAGGGCCTGGTCGCGGTCGTCGTCGCGCTCCGACGAGGTCATCACCACCACCGGCAGGGTGCGCAGGGTGGCGTCGGCGCGGATGCGGCGCAGCACCTCGAAGCCGTCCTGGCGGGGGATCCTCAGGTCGAGCAGGACGAGCTGCGGCAGCGTGCGCTCGTCGAAGTGCCCCCGCTCCAGGGAGGCGATCGCCTGCTCGCCGTCGCGGGCCAGCTCGACCTCGACGGTCGCGCCGTCGAGGTCGCGCAGCGCCCGCCTGATCAGGAAGGCGTGGTCCTCGTCGTCCTCGACCAGCAGCACGCGCAGTTCGCTCACTGGGGCACCCTGGTGTCGCGCAGGCGGGCCTCGTCCGGCTCGGGCTCCGGCCAGCGGGCGAGCATGGTGGCGGGCAGGACCATGCGCACCACCGTGCCGCGGCTGCCGCCGATGGCGATGCTGCCCCCGGCGAGCTCCACGATCTTGCGGCAGATGGCCAGGCCCATGCCGGTCCCGCCGGTGGTCGAGGAGCCGTCGAGGCGCTCGAAGACGCCGAAGACGCGCTCCCGGTGCTCCGGCGGGATGCCCTTGCCGTCGTCGCGCACCGACAGCTCGAACGAGCCGTCGGGCAACGGCGCGCTCTCGATGCTGACGCTCAGGTCGAGCCGGCCGCCGTGGTTGACCGCGTTCTCCACCAGGTTGGTGAACAGCTGCCGGAAGCTCAGCGGGTCGGCCAGCACCACCGGCAGCGGCCCGGCGTGGAAGCGGACCGTAGGATGCACCGCGCGCGCCTCGGCGACGATGGTCCGCGCCACCTCGCCGAGGTCGACCTCGGCGAGCTCGACGGACAGCCGGCCGGCGCGGGAGAGGTCGATCAGGTCGTGGATCAGCCGCTGCATGTACAGGGTGCACTCGGAGATGCGCTGGATATAGCGGCCGCCCTCCGCGCCGAGCACCTCCCCGTAGTCGAGCTTGAGGTACTCCAAATAGCCGAGCAGCGAGACCATCGGGCTCTTGAGGTCGTGGGAGGCGCTGTAGACCAGCGTCTCCAGCTCGGCGTTGGTCCGCTCCAGCTCGCGGTTGGCGTTGGCGAGGGCCTCCTCGGCGCGCTTGCGCTCGGTGATGTCGCGGATGACGCCGGAGAACGACAGCCCGTCGCCGGCCTCCCAGGTCCCGATCGACAGCTCCACCGGGAACTCGCTGCCGTCGCGCCGCAGCGCCACCAGCTCCACCACCGACCCGGCCAGCTTGGAACGGCCGGTACGGCGCACGCGGGCGATCCCCTCGGCGTGCGCCGCCCGTAGCCGTTCGGGGACGATCACCGTCAGCGGCCGGCCGATCACCTCGTCGGCACGCCAGCCGAACATCCGCTCCGCGCCACGGTTCCAGGAGCGCAGCCGCCCCTCCGAGTCGGCCGAGACGATCGCGTCCATGGCCGCGTCGGTCACGCCGCGGAAGCGCTCCTCCGACGCCCGCAGGGCCTCCTCGGCGCGCTTGCGCTCGATCACCGGGCCGAGCTCGCCGACCACCTTGGCGATCCGCTCCAGCCGTCCCGGCTCGCCGGCGCGCTCGTGCGGGACGAAGAACTCCAGCACCGCCACCAGCCCGGACGGGCCCTGCATCGGCACCGCGAGGGCCTCCGAGATGCCGGCGCGGCTGGCGGCCGGGGCGCGGTCGAAGCGGGCCGGGTCGTCCACCTCCGGCAGCAGGCACGGCTGCCCGGTCGCCCAGACCAGGCCGGGCAGGCCGATGCCGCGCCCGTAGCGCGACAGCTGGCTGGCGGAGCGGAGGTGGTCCAGGCCGTACCCGCGCGAGTACCAGGCCGGGCTGCAGGCCAGGAGGTCGCCGTCGGGCAGCCACACCTGCCCCATCGAGCAGCGGGTGAAGTGGCACACCGTCTCGAGCCCGGCGGCCAGCATGTCCTCACTGGTCTCGGTCTCCCCGAGGGTCTTGAGGATGAACTCGAGGAAGCGCCGTTCCTGCTCGGAGCGCATCACCTCGGTGCGGTCGCGCACCATCGCCACCGCCACCACGGGCCGCCCCTTGGCGTCTCGGACCAGCGACAGGTCCCAGGCGCCCCAGACGAGCTGCTGGTTGTCGATGCGCACGCAGCGGGTGTCGATCTGGTGGCGGTCCAGGCCCTGGTCGAACACCGCCGTCACCGCCGCGCGGGCCGCGTCGGCGTCCGGCGGGTAGGTCAGCGAGGCCACCGAGCGGCCGCTGAGGCCCTCGATGCCGCAGCCGAGCAGGTCCTTGAGCGGGCGGTTGGCGGCCACGATGCGGCCGCCCGGATCCAGCACGCACGCTGGGGAGAGCGCCTTCTCCACGATCCCGATCGAGCGGATGTCGCCCGGCATGCCGCGACGGCCCCATCCTCGTCCGCGCAGCCACCCGTTCGTCCGCATCACCCATACCCCCGTCCATCGGACCGGCCATCCGACCAGGGAATTCCGTCCGGAATGTTCAGTATCGGGCGGCTTTATATCATCGAGTCGTTCCGATGGCGAACCGCCCCTATCGGGAGGTTTGCGCGATTCCTGCCGTCCCGGCAGGCGGCCAGCCCCTCGGGGATGCCGGCGACGCGCCGGAAGGCGCCCGGACGCGAATTACCCGGTTGGCGGCGACGCGGTACGATCTGCGGGTGATCCGATGGACCGACCCGCCGTTATCAACGCGTGAACTCCGGTGATACCAATGGAGCGAGACACAGCACCAAGGGGGTCCACCCGATGACCTATGTCATCGCCGAGCCGTGCATCGACGTGAAGGACAAGTCCTGCATCGAGGAGTGCCCGGTCGACTGCATCTACGAGGGCGACCGGATGCTCTACATCCACCCGGACGAGTGCGTCGACTGCGGTGCGTGCGAGCCCGTCTGCCCGGTGGAGGCGATCTTCTACGAGGACGACGTCCCGGCGCAGTGGAAGGAGTTCACCGCCACCAACGCCGCCTGGTTCGAGGAGCTGGGCTCCCCCGGCGGCGCCGCCAAGGTCGGCCCGCAGGCACGCGACACCGACTTCGTCGCCAACTTCCAGCCGACCGAGTAGCCCCACAGGCGGCCGCCACCGAGGAAGCCCGAGGAGCGGTGGCGATGGCCGGTGCCGACGACGGCTTCGACGACTTCTACGCCGCCTGCTACGGGCGGCTGGTCGGCCAGCTCTTCCCCGTGACCGGCGACCTGCACGAGGCCGAGGACGTGGTGCAGGAGGCCTTCGTGCGGGCCGCGGCGCGCTGGTCGCGGCTGCGCGAGTACGACCTCCCAGAGGCGTGGGTCCGCCGCGTCGCGATCAACCTCGCGGCCAGCGGGCTGCGCCGCGCCCGGCGCCGCATGGCGCTGCTGTCGCGCATCGGCCCGCCGCCGAACGTGCCGCCGCTCTCGGTCGAGAGCCTGGCCCTCGCCGAGGCGCTGCGTGCCCTGCCGATGTCCTACCGGGAGGTGCTGGTCCTGCACCACCTGGTCGGGCTCCCGCTCGACGAGGTGAGCGCCCAGCTCGACGTGCCCGTCAGCGCGCTCAAGGCGCGGCTGCACCGCGCCAGGGCCGCGCTGGCCAAGCTGCTCGCCCCCGAGTCCGCCCAGGAGGCGCGCCGTGCCCACCGATGAGCTCGACCGGCGCCTCGCCGAGCTGGCCGAGGCGGCCAGGGAGCATGCCGCCGCGCCGGCGGCGGCGGTCATCCGCGGCCGCGCGCGGCGGCGGCGCGCCCGCCGTGCCGCCGCCGCGGCGGCGGCCGTCGCCGTGGTCGCGGTGCTGTTCGCGGTGACCCGGTCCGCGCCGGTGGGCGACACCGGGGTGACCGGCCCCAGCCCGGGCCCGCCGGCGACCACGGCCCCCGGCACGGTGCCGTGGGTGCGCGAGCCGGCCAGGGCGCGCGCGCCGACCCCGACAACCCCCGGGGTGCGCCTGGCCGACCTGGCCGTCTCGATCGACGCGCCGGGGCGGGCGGTGATCGGGCGGCCCTTCCACTATGCGGTGACCATCGCCAACGCCGGCGACAGCGCCCTCCCGCTGCGGCCCTGCCCCAACTACGACCAGCGGCTCACCGTCGAGGGTGCCCGCTCGGTGCTGCAGCCGTGGCGGCTCAACTGCAAGCCGGTGACGGCCATCCGGCCAGGGGAGCGGGTCACCTTCGCCATGCGGTTCGACGTGCCGGCGAACCTGCCGCCGGGCCGCGCGGTCCTGATCTGGAACCTCGACCTCGGCCCGGGCGCCCAGCTCAAGCCCATCGAGGTGGTGAGGGGCTGAGCCCGAGGTTGCCGGCGCGGGCAGGTGCCGGCATGCTCGCACCATGCTGCGCGTCACCAACACGATGACCAGGGCCAAGGAGCCGGTCTCGCCGCACGCGCCCGGCCGCGTGCGGATGTACACCTGCGGCCCGACCGTGTACCGCTACATGCACGTCGGCAACCTGCGCAGCTTCCTGCTCGCCGACCTGGTCAGGCGCGCCCTCGAGGTCGCCGGGCTGGAGGTCGAGCAGGTCCAGAACGTCACCGACGTCGGGCACATGACCGACGAGGAGTTCGACCGGGGCGAGGACAAGATGCTCGTCTCGGCCAAGCTCGAAGACCGCTCCCCGGCCGAGATCGCCGCCTACTACACCGAGGCGTTCCGGCGCGACGTCGCCGCCATGAACCTGCGGCCGGCGAGCGCCTACCCGCGCGCGTCCGACTACGTGCCGCGCATGATCGAGCTGGTGCGGCGCCTGCAGGAGCTGGGCCACGCCTACGAGGTGGACGGGGACGTCTACTTCGCGGTCGAGTCGTTCCCTAATTACGGCCGGCTGTCGGGCAACTCGCTCGACCAGCTCCGGGCCGGCCACCGGACGGAGCAGGTCGACCCGCGCAAGCGCCACCACGCCGACTTCGCCCTCTGGCGGCGCGCCGGGCCGGGCCGGCTGGTCAGGTGGGACTCGCCCTGGGGCGAGGGCTTCCCGGGCTGGCACATCGAGTGCTCGGCGATGTCCCTCGGCGAGCTGGGCGAGCACATCGACGTGCACACCGGGGGCGTCGACAACGTCTTCCCGCACCACGAGGACGAGATCGCCCAGTCCGAGGCGGTGGTCGGCCACCAGGTGGTGCGGACCTGGGTGCACGGCGAGCACCTGCTCACCGAGGGCCGCAAGATGGCCAAGTCGGCCGGGAACTTCTACGACCTGCGCGAGCTGGACGCCCGCGGCCACTCGCCGCTGGCCCTGCGCCTGCTGTTCCTGCAGGCCCACTACTCGAGCCAGCTCAACTTCACCTGGGACGCCCTGGCCGCGGCCGAACGCTCCCTGGAGCGCAGGCGCGCCCGGTCGGCCGCCTGGGCCGAGGAGGCCGGCCCGGCGGCGGAGGCGCCCGAGGCGCCCTCGGAGGCCGCCGCCGGCTACGAGCGCCGCTTCTGGGCGGCGGTCGACGACGACCTGGACACGCCGAGGGCGCTGGCGGTGCTGGCGGAGATGGAGGGCGACGAGGGCGTGCCCGCGGCCGCCCGGCACCGCGCGGTGCTCGCCTTCGACCGGTTCCTCGGCCTCGACCTGGACCGCGCCGCCGGCCAGACGCTCCCGCCCGGCGCCGAGGAGCTGATCGCCAGGCGCGAGGCGGCCCGCGCCGCGCGCGACTGGGCCACCGCGGACCGGCTCCGCGGCGACCTCGCCGAGCTGGGCGTGGAGCTGTCCGACACCCCCGGCGGGACGAGCTGGCGGCTGTCGCGAGCCCCCGGTCTCCAAGCGCCGCGCTGAACCGGTCTGCCCGATCAGTCGGGGCAACATGCACGAAGGACCCTAGACGGCACAAGCCTCTCGTCCGTAGACTCAGCGCCCTGCGAGGGTGCACAGGTCGGCCACGGCCGCGCCGGGGGTACGCCTCGCCAGCCGGCCGACCACGGCGGCCAGGCGCCGCCGCGAGGGCACAAGGGGGGCCTTGCATGATCCGGCACGAGCACGACCCTGTCCGCTGCATCCTGCCACCGAACATCCTGGAACGGATCGCCCAGCACGGCGACGCGGACCAGCGCAGGCGCGCGCTGCACACCCTCGCCAGGGACACCTCGCTGCGCGCGATCCGCTCGCAGAACTCGATCCTGCGCGCCCAGGGCGCCAAGCAGATCGGCACCGAGGCGCCTCCCGAGGGCGGCACGCCGCAGCGCACCATCTTCGACTGCGCCAACAGCGAGGACCTGGCCAGCTCGACGGTCGCCCGCAGCGAGGGCGACGGCCCCACCGGCGACGTCACCGTCAACGAGGCCTACGACGGCCTCGGCGCCACCTACAGGCTGTTCTGGGACATCTACCAGCGCGACTCGATCGACGACGAGGGCATGCCGCTGAAGGGCTACGTCCACTACGGCGACGCCTACGACAACGCCTTCTGGGACGGCCAGGAGATGGTCTTCGGCGACGGCGACGGGCGGCTGTTCAACCGCTTCACGATCGCGGTCGACATCATGGGCCACGAGCTGGCCCACGGCGTCACCGAGGACGAGGCGCAGCTGGTCTACTTCCGCCAGGCGGGTGCGCTCAACGAGCACTACTCCGACGTGGCCGGCTCGCTGGTCAAGCAGTACCAGCTCAACCAGCGGGCGGACGAGGCCGACTGGCTGATCGGGGCCGGGCTGATCGCCGGTGCCGAGGACCAGGCGCTGCGCTCGATGAAGGCGCCGGGGACGGCCTTCGACCACCCGCTGCTGGGCAAGGACCCGCAGCCCGACCACATGGACCGCTACGTCCAGACGATGGAGGACAACGGCGGGGTGCACATCAACTCCGGCATCCCCAACCACGCCTTCTACCTGGCCGCGACCATCATCGGCGGCTACGCCTGGGAGGTCGCCGGCCGCATCTGGTACGAGACCATGCGCGACCCCAGGCTGAAGCCGACCTGCCAGTTCCGCACCTACGCCCGCATCACCCTGGGGGCGGCCCAGCGGCTCGGCTACGGCACCTCCTCCGACGAGTACAAGGCCGTCAAGGAGGCCTGGCACGGCGTCGGGATCGACGTCTAGCCCACGCCACCCCGCCTGCCGGCGCTCGACGCCGGCGGGCGGGCTGCTCTATGGTCGTCCGCGCGTCGGGGCACGAGCCGATCCACGACTGCGAGGCGGAGCCCGTGAGCGAGGAGCGCATCCACATCGACCTGGTGCGCAGCGGTGGCTTCGCCGGCGTCAGCCGGCGCGCCTCGGCCGACACCGACACGCTGCCGCCGGCGGAGGCCGCCCGCCTCGCCGAGCTGGTCCACGCCGTCGACTTCGACGCCCTCGCCAACCTGGCGACGGGCCCGCCGCGGCGGCCGGACCGCTTCCAGTACGACCTCGACGTGCGCGAGGGCGGGCGGCGCCACCAGCTCACCCTCGGCGAGCGCGACGCCCCGCCCGAGCTCCGCGCCCTGATCGACCATGTCCTCGAGACCTATGCGTAGGAGCGTCGCCACCGAGCAGGTGAACCGTCGGTGTTGCCGGACCACCGCACAGCGAGCGAGTGGCACACAGAAGCCATGGTCCTCATCCCTGCGGGGCAGTCGTCGTATGCTGCTGGGGAGCACTTGACGGACACGAAACGGCACGGCGCCGTGGGAGCGTGAGCGATGGGCTTGATGAAGCGGTTCTCCTACATCTTCAAGTCGAAAGCCTCCAAGGCGCTCGACAAGTACGAGGACCCCAGGGAGACGCTGGACTACTCCTACGAGAAGCAGCTCGAGCTGCTGCAGAAGATGAAGCGCGGCGTGGCGGACGTGGCCACCTCGCGCAAGCGCATCGAGCTGCAGGCCCAGCAGCTGCAGTCGGCGGCGACCAAGCTGGAGGGCCAGGCCAAGCAGGCGATCGCCCAGAACCGTGAGGACCTGGCGCGCGAGGCGCTGGCGCGCCGGTCCGGCATCGCCAGCCAGCTCCAGGACCTGCAGGCCCAGCACGACCAGCTCAAGGTCGAGGAGGCCAAACTGGTCGACGCCTCGCGCCGCCTGCAGACCAAGGTCGAGGCGTTCCGCACCCGCAAGGAGACCATCAAGGCCACCTACACCGCGGCCGAGGCCCAGACCAAGGTCGGCGAGGCCATCTCCGGCATCTCCGAGGAGATGGGCGACGTCGGCATGGCGATGTCGCGCGCCGAGGACAAGGTCGCGCAGATGCAGGCCCGCTCGGGTGCGCTCGACGAGCTGATGGCCTCCGGTGGCCTCGACGACCTGTCCGCCGGCGGCGACCGCCTGCAGGCCGAGCTGAACCGCGCCGACGACGACAGCCAGGTCGAGCTGGAGCTGGCCCGGCTCAAGGGCGAGCTCGGCGGGACCGAGACCAAGCAGCTCGGCGCGCCCACCCCGACTCCCACCGAGGAACAGCGATGATCGTGCGCATCATGGGCGAGGGCCAGTTCGACGTGCCCGACGAGCAGCTCGACGAGCTCAACCGCCTCGACGACGCGCTGGCAGAGGCGGTCGAGAGCGGCGACACCGCCTCCTTCCGGACCGCGCTGGAGAGCCTGCTCACCAGCGTCCGCACCCAGGGCTCCGAGCTGCCGGACGACTACCTCGGTCCCTCCGACCTGGTCCTGCCCGGCCCCGACGCGACCATCGACGAGGTCCGCACCGTCCTCGGCGAGGAAGGCCTGATCCCGGGATAGCCGCCGCTCGGGTAGCCTGTGCTCCGCCCCGTCACAGCGTCGTGGCGGGGCGTCGCCTGGGAGGAGAGTCGGTGCCTCAGCCGCCTGTCGTCGTGGCGCTGGGCGGGAACGCCATCGCCCCACCCGGAGGCCGCAACTCGGTCGCGGCACAGTTCGAGCGGACCGAGGAGACCGCCTGGCGGCTGGTCCACCTGGCCGATCAGCCGCTGCTGGTCACCCACGGCAACGGCCCCCAGGTCGGCACCGCGCTGCTGCGCAGCGACCTGGCCGCCGAGGTGGTGCCCGCCCAGCCGCTCGACGCCTGCGTCGCCGACACCCAGGGCGGCATGGGCTACATGCTGCAGCAGTGCCTGGACAACGCCTTCTCGGCGGCCGGCAGGCGCCGCCCCACCGTCGCGCTGGTCACCCGCACCGTGGTCGCGCTCGGCGACCCCGCCTTCGAGCACCCCTCGAAGCCGATCGGCGGCTTCTACGAGGAGGCCGAGGCGCGCCGGCGCATGGCCGCCGACCGCTGGGTGATGAGCGAGGACGCCGGCCGTGGCTGGCGCCGGGTTGTCCCGTCGCCGGAGCCGGTCGAGATCGTCGAGGAGGAGGCCATCCGCGACCTGCTCGCCGCCGGGGTGGTGGTGGTCGCGGCCGGCGGCGGCGGCGTGCCGGTGGTGCGCCGGCCGGACGGGTCGCTGACCGGCGTCGAGGCGGTGGTCGACAAGGACCTGGCCACCGCGCTGCTCGCTGGCGACCTCGGCGCCGGGCTGCTGCTGCTGCTCACCGGCGTCGAGCACGTCGCGCTCGACTTCGGCCGCCCCGGTCAGCGCGACCTGCACGACGTGACGGCGGCGGAGCTGGCCCGCCAGGCCGCCGAGGGCCAGTTCGCCCCTGGGAGCATGCTGCCGAAGGTGCGGGCCGCCCTGCGCTTCCTGGAGCGCGGCGGCAGGCGGGCGGTGATCACCACTCCGGAGCTGTCCGAGAAGGCCGTGGCCGGCGAGGCCGGCACGCAGGTGACGCCCTAGGCGAACACCGCGGCAGCGAGTCGCCGGCCGCGTCCGCGGTCGCCCTGCCTGCGGGGCAGGCGCTCAGCTCTCTCCGCCGATGTCGACGTGGTAGGCCTCGTAGACCAGGTCCAGCCCGCGCTTGCGGTGGCGCACCAGGTCGGCGAACAGGCGCACGAGGGCGTCGCGGAGGTCGTCGGCCGCGGTCGGCTCCGGGCCGGGGACCAGCCGTACCTGCGCCATGGCCTGGTCGAGCTGGTGGGTGATGCTGGCGTGCTCGCGGGTGAAGCGCTCGATCTTGTTGGCCAGCCGGGGGACGTTCTCCATGATCTCCTCGTAGAGCCCGCCCGGTGCCTCGGTGACCTCGACGTGGACCGAGAACACCTCTTTGAGGTGATCGAGCACGGGTGACAGGTTGTCCGCCCATTCCCCCGACCGCCCCAGGGTGGGCTCGGTCAGGGCGTCTTCGAGCTGAGCGATCGCCCGGCGGAGGCTGAGCCGCTGGCCTTTGGCGGCGTCCAGGGCGGTGGTGGTCGATGCCTCGTAGACCTCCCCAATCTCCAAGCGCGACATCGCCATCTCCCCTCTGGCCGTCGAACCGAGGATGCCTAGTGTGCCCGAAACTTAGCCATCTTTAACCGTAGATGTTTTGGACTAGTCAGCCGTGATCTGCGAATGGTGCAACCCAGACGCACGCTCGGAATGACCGACTTCGTGGACGATCACACGATTGGTGGCTCCCCTGCCACCGGGAGTGCCCGCCGCGATCACCACCAGATCGCCGGTGCGCACGATCCCTGCCGCTACCATACGCCGATCTCCCTGGGCCACAAGGGTTTCGAGCTCGACGACCTGATCGACCACCGCGGGCGTCTCGACACCCCAGTACAGCGACATGCGCCGCCGGGTGCGCTCGTGCGGGGTGAGCCCGACGATGGTCATACGGGGGCGGAAGCGCGACACGTAGCGGGCGGTCGCGCCCGACTCGGTGAACGCCACCACCGCGCGGGCGTTCAGGTCCGTGGCCGCCTGCACGGCGGCACGGCAGACGGTGGCGGCCACGTCGAGGCCCCCGCCCGGCGGCGCCGGCGGTGGCAGCAGGTGCGGCGCGCCCTCGGCCTCATGGGCGATGCGGCACATGGTCGCCACCGTCTCCACCGGGAAGGCGCCGACCGCCGTCTCCTGCGACAGCATCACCGCGTCGGTGCCGTCGAAGATGGCGTTGGCCACGTCCGAGGCCTCGGCCCTGGTGGGGCGGGCGCTCGAGACCATCGACTCGAGCATCTGCGTGGCGGTGATCACCGGCACCCCGGCCGAGTTGGCCCTGGCGATGATCGCCTTCTGCAGCGGGGGCACCTTCTCGACCGCGAGCTCGACGCCCAGGTCGCCGCGGGCGACCATGACCGCGTCGGTGGCGTCCAGGATCTCGTCGAGGCGCTCGATCGCCTCGCGTCGCTCCAGCTTGGCCACCACCGGCTGGTCGCCGCCGAGGTCGGCGACAGCCCGGCGGCAGGCGAGCACGTCCTCGGCGCGCCGCACGAAGGAGAGGGCCACGTAGTCGGCGCCGTGCTCAACCGCGGTGGCCAGGTCGGCGTGGTCCTTGCCGGTCATCGAGCCGACCGAGACGGCGACCCCGGGCAGGTTGACGCCCTTGCGGGAGCGGACCACCCCACCGCGCCGCACCTGGCAGCGCACCAGCGGCCCGTCGACGTCGCGGACCTCCAGCTCGATGGCGCCGTCGTCGAGCAGCACCCGGTCCCCGGGGCGGACGTCGGCTGCCAGGCGCTCGTAGACCACCGGGACCTCGGGCGCCGGCGCCCGCTCGGCGCCCGCGACCAGGACGCACTCGTGGCCGGAGGCGAGCACGATGCCGGGGTCGTCCACCAGGCCGACGCGGATCTTCGGCCCCTGCAGGTCGGCCAGGATGGCCACGGCCTTGTCGCGCTCGGCGGCGACCTTGCGCACCAGCTCGATGCGGGCGACGTGGTCGGCGCGCTCCCCGTGGGAGAAGTTCAGCCGGACCACGTCGACGCCGGCGTCGATGATGGCGGCGAGCATGACCGGGTCGCTGGAGGCCGGCCCCAGGGTGGCCACGATCTTGGTGCGCTCGATCCCCATGGCGCCGTCCCTTCCGTCCGCCCACGGTCCGCTCACGAACGAGCGTAGCAGGCCACGACTGCCCCGCAGGCAGGACGACCGCGGTCTTGCGGGCGACTTTCCCGTCGTGATCCGTCGGCTAGATCGGCGCTCCGGCCTCGTAGGCCTGGCCGACCGCCTTGGGTGGGCGCACCCGGCGGAAGAACAGGGCCAGGACGACAAGGGTGACGATGTAGGGCAGGCTCTGGATGAAGGCGTTGTTGATCCAGCTCACCCGCAGGAACACGGTCAGCGCCTCGGTCCAGCCGAACAGCAGCGAGGCCAGGGCGGCGCCGACCACCGACCAGTTGCCGAGGATCAGGGCGGCGAGGGCGATGAAGCCGCGGCCCTGGTTCATGCCCTCGTTGTACTGGCCGACCAGCTCGATGGAGATGTAGGCGCCGGCGAGGCCGGCGAACGCGCCGGAGATGAGCACGCCGGCGTAGCGCATCGCCACCACCCGCACGCCGAGGCTCTCGGCGGCGCGCGGGTTCTCGCCGGTGGAGCGCAGCCGCAGCCCGAACACGGTGCGGTTGAGCACGTACCAGGCGACCACCCCGAGGACCAGGGTGAGCGGCACCACCGGGGACATCTCGCCCAGCCTCGGCAGGCTGAAGTGGGGCAGCTGCTTCACCGGCGGCGACTGGGTGCCCTGGTCGAAGGCCACGATCGAGAGGAAGCGGGGCACGCCGAGGGCGAGGACGTTGATCGCCACCCCGGAGACGATGTGGTCGACCCGGAAGGTGACCGTGGCGATCGCGTGGATCAGCGCCACCAAGGTCCCTGCGAGCACCGCGATGAGGAGCCCGGCGACCGGCCCGAAGCGCAGCGCGCCCCAGGCGCCGAACCAGGTGCCGAAGATCATCATCCCGTCGATGCCGATGTTGACCACGCCGGAGCGCTCGTTGAACACCCCGCCGATGGTGGCCAGGAACAGCGGCACGAACGCACGGACGGTCGCGGCGATCACGGCGAAGCCGATGAGCTGTCCGACGATCTCAGGCACGCTCGTGCGCCTCCTTCAGCTGCCGGCGGGCGGCGGCCCGGCGCACCAGCTCGTAGGCCACCACGATGGTGAGGATGATGACGCCCTGCAGGATGACCGTGACCTCCTTGGGCACGTCGGTGTTGAGCCCGATCCCCGAGCTGGCCCGGTCCAGGTAGGAGAAGAGCAGCGCCCCGGCCACGATGCCGAGGCCCGTGTTGCGGCCGAGCAGGGCGATGGCGATGGCGGTGAAGCCGTAGCCGCGGACGTAGTCGAGCTTCATGTAGCCGTCGATGCCGAGCACGTCCTGCAGCCCGACCACCCCGGCCACCGCTCCGGACAGCAGCATCGCCTTGAGCATCATGGCGTTGGTGCGGATGCCGGCCGGCTCGGCGGCGCGCGGGTTGGTGCCGAGCACGCGCAGCTCGAAGCCGAAGCGGGTGCGCCGCACCACGAAGGAGTAGACCACCGCGCTGACGATGGCGAGCAGGAAGAACCAGGTGACCGGCGACGATGCGCGGAAGTTGAAGCCGATCGAGTTGAAGAACGGCACCATGCTGCCGACCTGGGCGGTCTCGTGGACCGCGACGGTGCGCTGCTGGGCGATGGCGCCGACCTGGGAGGTGTCCTTCAGCGGGCCGGACAGCAGGTACAGCAGCACGCCGTTGGCCACGTAGTTCATCATGATCGTGGAGATGACCTCGTGGGCGCCGCGGTAGACCTTGAGCAGCGCGGGGATCAGCGCCCAGGCCATGCCGCCGGCCATGCCGGCGAGGATGACCAGGGGCACGTGGATCACGGTCGGCGCCGACACCTTGGCGCCGGCCACGGCCGCGACCAGCGCGCCGATGGCGTACTGGCCCTCCACCCCGATGTTGAACAGGCCGGCCTTGAAGCCGATCGCCACCGCCAGGCCGGCGAAGATGAACGGGGTGGCACGGCCGAAGATGAACGCGAACGAGCTGCGGTTGACCAGGCCGTAGTTCCACATCGACGAGGCCACGTGGCTGAGGTCGCTGAAGCTGCGCTGCACGACCAGGATCACCAGGGCGCCGACCAGCGCCGAGATCACCAGCGAGACGGCCGGGGCGAGCAGACGCATGCCGAGCTGCCTGGCCTGCTCGGCCAGGCCGACGCGGGCGGCGACGGCCTCGGCGGGCGGCTCCGGCTGGGGCGGGGGTGGGCGCTCCTCGACCTTCATGCCGCCGGCTCCCGGTCGGAGCGGGCCCCGGTCATGTACAGGCCGAGCTCGTTCATGGTCGCCTTGGAGCCGTCCAGCTCGGCCGCGATACGGCCGTCGTAGATGACCCCGACGCGGTCGGAGAGGGCCAGGATCTCCTCCAGGTTGGCGGAGATCAGCAGCACGGCCAGGCCGGCGTCACGGGCCGCCACGAGCTGCTTCCAGACGAACTCGGTGGCCCCGATGTCGAGCCCCCGGGTCGGGTAGGCGGCGATCAGCAGCTTGGGGCCGCTGGCGAACTCGCGTGCCAGCACCAGCTTCTGCTGGTTGCCACCGGAAAGGGCGTAGACCGGCACGGCGATGCTCGGCGCCTTGACGCGGAACGCGCGCACCAGGTCGGTGGCGCGTGCCCGCATCGCCTTGGGGTTGAGCAGGCCCCGCCAGGAGAACGGGGCGCGCTCGTGCTGGCCGAGCACGGAGTTCTCCCACAGGGTCATCGGCAGCACGACGGCGCGCGCGTGGCGGTCCTCCGGGATGTAGGACAGCCCCAGCTCGCGCCGCTCGCGCACGTGCTCCCTGGTGACGTCCCTGCCGCCCAGCCGGATGCTGCCGGCGTCCGGGTGGCGCAGCCCGACCAGGGCGTCGACCAGCTCCGCCTGGCCGTTGCCCTCGACCCCGGCGAGGCCGTAGATCTCGGAGCGGCGCACGTCCAGCTTCACGCCGGCGAGCGCCTCGCGCCCGCCGTCGAGCACGCGCAACCCCTCGACCTGCAGCTCCGGGTCGCCGGACGGCGTCTGGCCGTGGACCCGCTCGAGCAGCACCGGGCGGCCGACCATCATCTCGGCGACCTCCTCCTCGGTGGTGTCGGCCGCCGCGACCGTGCCGATCGCCTTGCCGTCACGCAGCACGGTGATGCGGTCGGCGATGGCCAGCACCTCCTCGAGGGAGTGGGCGATGAAGATGATCGTCTTGCCCTGCTCCTTGAGCTGGCGGACGGCGTCGAACAGCTCCTCGACCTCCTGGGGGACGAGCACGGCGGTCGGCTCGTCCAGGATCAGGATGTCAGCGCCCCGGTAGAGCAGCTTGAGGATCTCGACCCGCTGCTGCTGGCCGACGGCCAGGCTCTCCACCCGCGCGCCGGGGTCGAGCTTGGTGCCGAAGCCGCGGGCCAGCTCGGCCACCTCGCGGTTGGCCTCGTCCAGGTCGAGTCGGCCGCCGCGGTTGGGCTCGGCGCCGAGGACCACGTTCTCGGCGACGGTGAACGCCTCCACCAGCATGAAGTGCTGGTGCACCATGCCGATGCGCAGGGCGATGGCCTTGCGCGGGGAGTCGATCCGCTCCGGCTGGCCCCGCACCAGGATCTCGCCCTCGTCGGGCTGCTCCAGGCCGTAGACCATCTTCATCAGGGTCGACTTGCCCGCCCCGTTCTCACCCACCAGCGCGTGCACCTCGCCGTGGGTGACCTGGAAGTCGACGTGGTCGTTGGCGACCACGCCGGCGTAGCGGCGGGTGACCCCGCGGCACTCGATCGCCAGGGGCTGCGCACCGTCCGGCCCGGAGCCGGCGGGCTGCGGCGAGCCACCCTCGGCTCCGGCGTGCGCCTCATCGGGTCCAGCCACGACAGCGCTCCTTGGAAGAAGGCCGGGGAGCCCGATCGCGCGCTCCCCGGCCCGTGATCATCCGACCGCCTAGGCGCCCGGCTTGTCCGGGACCTTGATCTCGCCGGAGATGATCTTCTGCTTCAGCTGGTCGAGGGTCGTCGGGATGTCGCCCAGCAGCTCCTTGTTGTACTGGTTCTGGGCGTAGTCGACGCCGCCCTCCTTGAGGCCGAAGGTCGAGACCCCGCCCTTGAGGGTGCCGTCCACGTACTGCTGGATGGTCTGCAGGACGGCGTTGTCGACGCGCTTGAGCATCGAGGTGAGGATCCACTTCTGCTGCGCCGGGTCGGCCGTCAGGCTCTGGTCGGAGTCCACCCCGATGACGTACTTCTTCTTCTCGGTGCAGGCGGCGATCACGCCCGCCCCGGTGCCGCCGGAGGCGTGGTAGATGACGTCAGCGCCGGCGCCGATCTGCTTGAGGGCGAGCTCCTTGCCCTTGGCCGGGTCGCGGAACGCCTGCGGGGTGGTGCCCGCGTAGTCGACCTGCACCTTGATGCGCTTGCCCTTCTGGTCGGCGATGTACTTCACGCCCGCCTCGTAGCCGGCCTGGAAGCGCTTGATGAGGTCGCCCTCGAGGCCGCCGACGAAGCCGACCACGTTGCTCTTGGTCTTCAGTGCCGCGGCCGCGCCGACCAGGAACGAGCCCTCCTGCTCCTTGAAGGCGATGCAGTCCAGGTTCTTGTTCTGGGTGCACAGCGGGTCGAAGCCGTCGATGACGGCGTACTTCACATCGGTGTTCTCCTTGGCCGACTTGGCGATGTCCTCGGAGAACAGGAAGCCGACGCCGAAGATGAGGCCGTAGTCCTCGGCGGCGAGCCCGTCGAGCAGCTCCTTGCGGTTGGAGCCGTCGGCGTTGGGTTCCACCGTCTTGATGTCGACCTTGTCACCGAGCTTGCTCTTGGCCTCGGTGGCTCCCCGGTCGGCGCTGTCGTTGAAGGACTTGTCGCCCTTGCCGCCGATGTCGAACACGACACCGACCTTCTTGGCCTCGGCCGCCGGGGTCCCGCCACCGCTCGAGCCACCACCGTCGTTACCACCGCCACAGGCGGCTGCGACCAGCGCCAACCCGGCCAACAGCGCGCCGGCACGCACGCCTCGTTGCCACCGCATCCGATCTTGCTCCTCTCATGCCGGGGCTGGGCCCCCCTGCCCGCCGCCCACCGCGACCGGGCCGTCCCGCACCCGCCTGACCGAGGCGAGCCGGAAGCTGGGCGGTAATCTATACCGGCGGCCAGGCCGTTCACCACGGCAGGGTCCTGGACGGTGGCCTCGGCTGCGTACAATCCGCGCATGCGTCGTATCCTGCTCGCCCTGCTGGTGCTCGTGCTGACCTACTTCGCGGTGACCACCTTCCTGGTCGCCACGTGGATGGGAAAGGACGAGCGCCCCTCCGCCGACGCGATCGTGGTGCTCGGGGCGGCCCAGTACGACGGCCGTCCGTCCGCGATCTACAAGGCACGCCTGGAGCACGCGGTCGACCTCTACAACCAGAAGCTCGCGCCGGTGATCGTGTTCACCGGGGGGAACACGCCCGGCGACCGCTTCACCGAGGGCGCCTCGGGGGCGCGCTGGGCGGTCAAGCAGGGTGTGCCCGCCGTCGCGGCGCTGGTGGAGGACTCCAGCCGCAGCACCTACCAGAACCTGGCCGGGGCCAAGCGCGCCCTCGCGCAGCGGCCGCACGCCGGCCGGCGCCTGCGGGTGGTGGTCGTCTCCGACCCGTTCCACATGTACCGGGCGGTCAGGCAGGCGCGCGACCTTGGGCTCGAGGCATACCCCTCCCCCACCCGCACCAGCCCGCTGTCGGCGAGCAAGATCCGCCTGACCGAGTCCGTCATCCGCGAGGACGTCGCCATCGGCGGGTACATCATCGCCCGGCGTGGGTAGCGAGCAGCCGAGGAGGCTCCTAGTGGCTCTGACCGTGGTCGATCACCCGCTCGCCGCCACCATGCTGACCGCGCTGCGGGACGCCACCACGCCGCCGCCGCTGTTCCGGCTGCTGGCCAAGCGGCTTTCGCTCACGCTGGTGGTGGAGGCGACCCGCACGGTACCGACGATCGAGCGCCGGGTCCGCACCCCGCTGGCCGACGCGGACGGCCGCCACTTCGCCGTGCCGCTGGTGGCCGTGCCGATCCTGCGCGCCGGCCTGGCAATGCTCGAAGCGGTCACCGAGCTGTTCCCCGAGGTCGCGGTCGGCTACATCGGCCTCGAACGGGACCACGCCACCTTCCAGCCGTCGGCCTACTACACCAAGCTGCCCCCGCTCGAGGGCGCCTACGTGCTGCTGCTCGACCCGATGCTGGCCACCGGCGGCTCGGCGGCCGCGGCCTGCGAGAGCCTCTACGCCGCCAAGCCGGGCCGGGTGACCCTGCTCAGCGTCGTCGCCGCCCCGGAGGGCCTCGACCGCCTGCAGCACCAGCACCCCGCCCTCGACGTGGTCACCGCCGCCGTCGACGAGCGCCTCAACCAGGCCGCCTACATCGTCCCCGGCCTGGGCGACTTCGGCGACCGCCTCTACGGCACGTGATGCCCCGCAGGTAGCCGGGGATGCCCCGCAGGTAGCCGGGGATGCCCCGCAGGTAGCTGGACGGCGGCCTGGGGCGCCACTCGATCCTGGTACCTGACGGCCCGCGGGGCAGCGCCAGGGTGACCCGGCGCTGTTCGATCCGACCACGAACCAACCTCGCGCGAGGTTGTGCGTGGTGGGCCGAACGAACCGATCCCAGGACGAACGGGGGTTCTCGCGAGCGCGGGTGACCACGATCGTCCTGGGATCGGTTCGTTCGGGTGGTATGCCGATCTTCCGAAGGATCGGCGGACAAGGCGGGTGTTGACCCTCGATTTCGATAACAAACGTGGCACGACGGGCGGGAATGATGAGACAGCTCCCCAAGCGATACGCTTCAATCTCTCTTAGCTGACGAACCAGGCAAGGAGAGCAACCGTGACCCGAGAGGGCTGGTCCGGGCCCGGAGTGCCCGGCGAGGGGCTGCTCGGCGCCTTCCGGGTCCTTGCGGGCGGCGAGGACGTCGAGGCCGGCGGCGGTGCCTTCCTGGAGCGGGCCTGCGCCGCCCTCGCCGCCGACGAGGGTGCCCTGCTGCTCGCCGGGGCGGACCCGGAAGATCACCTGGCCGGCCACCACCATGGCATGCCGGGCCCGGAGGGCCCGCTGGGCGGCCGCGAGCGCGACCGGCGCCTGTACGCGGCCGCGCTCGCCAGCGGCCGGCCGCACCCCGCCGGGCCGCCGGCCGGGCCGGCGACGCCGGAGCTGTGGTGCGCCATGGCGGTGGAGGGCCGCCCCGCCGGCGTGCTGGCGGTGCGCCGCGACCGGCCGGCCCCGTTCCGCCCGGCCGACCACACGGTGATCGAGGTGCTCGCCAGCGGCGCCGCCGTCGCCGCCGACCGGCTCCGCTTCCTGCGCCTGTGGTCCGACAAGCTCGACCAGGCCGACGCGGCCCACTCCCAGCTCCTGCGCTACGCGGACGACCTGCGCACCACCTACGCCTCCGAGCGCCGCCAGGCCGAGGAGCTGCGCCGCGCCCTGCACGACCTGGAGCTCTCCTATACCGCCACGGTGCGCGCCCTGGCCACGGCGGTGGAGGCCAAGGACGCCTACACCGGCGGGCACCTCGCCAGGGTCACCGAGTACGGCGTGCGCGTCTGCCGGGTGATCGGCGGCGGCCTGGCCTCGACGCCCGGCCTCGAGGAGGCCTTCCTCCTGCACGACCTGGGCAAGATCGGCGTACCGGACGCGGTGCTGAACAAGCCCGGCCCGCTCACCGACGAGGAGTGGGTGCTGATGCGCGAGCACCCGGCCATCGGCGTGCGCATCCTCGAGGGCGTCCCCCACATGGACGTGGTCAGGCAGGTGGTCTACTCGCACCACGAGCGCTGGGACGGCACCGGCTACCCGGAGGGGCTCAAGGCCGAGGGCATCCCGCTCGCCGCCCGCGTGTTCGCCACCGTCGACGCGTTCGACGCGATCACCACCGACCGCCCCTACCGCCGTGCCGCCACCCTCGACGAGGCACTCGCGCGGCTCGACGAGGCCGCGGGCACCCAGTTCGCCCCCGACGCCGTCGACGCCCTCCACCAGGTCGACCCGGATCAGCTCGACGCCATCCGGGCGACGGCCGCCCGGAGAGACTAGGCATGGGCCGCCTGCGCGTCCAGCTCTCCGTCCTGCTGGCCATGCTCGGGCTGCTGGTCGCGGCCTGGGGCGCGACCATCTTCCTCGGCGCCCGCAACGGCCAGGTGTCCACCGAGTCGCAGCAGTTCGAGGTGAGCCGCTTCGACGAGCTGCGCCGGGCCGCCGCCAGCTTCCGCGTCCGCCTGGTCGACGCGTCCGCGAACCAGCGCGACTACCTGCTGACCAGCGACCGCCGCGCCAGGGAGCGGTTCGACGCCACCTGCCGCCAGGCCGAGGACCGCCTGGCACAGGTCGGCGAGCTGGCGCGGCCATGGCCGAGCCTCGGACCGATGCTGCAGCGCATCCGCAGCGGCTACGTGAGCTGGGAGCGGCAGACGCTCGGCGAGATCGGCGTCCACGACCGGTTCGGCACGGGCGCCGCCATGGCCCTGGTCGCCCGGGGCGACTCGAGCCTGCGCTTCGCCCAGCTCCGCGAGCGCAACGAGGCGCTCGACAAGGTCCTCGCCGACCTGCAGGTGAACGCGGCCAGGCGGCAGCGCTCCACCTACCGCGAGACGCAGCGGCTGGCCCTCGACGCCGCGGTGATGATCCTGGCGACGGTCACGCTGATCTTCTTCTACCTGCGCCGCGCGGTGGGTGCGCCGGCCGCTGCGCTGCGCTGGGCCTCCAGCCGCCTGGCGGGCGGCGACCTGACCACGCCGATCGAGCTGTCGGTGCCCAACGAGCTGGGGGCGGTCGCCGCCGACCTGGAGGTGATGCGCCGCCACCTGGCCGGCCGCATCGACGGCCTGCTGCGGCTGCGCGAGCTGTCCGCGCAGGTGGTGGGCGCCACCAGCCTGCAGGGGCTGTGCGACGCGGCGCTCTCGGGCCTCGGGCGCGAGGTCGGCGCGGTCCGGGCCGCTCTGGGCGCGGTCGACCGGGACGGCCGGCTGCGGCTGCGCGCGCTCTCGGGCTTCGAGCACCCCGAGGCGACGGCCGGGCGGATCGCCGCCGCCCACCACGAGCTGTGCGCCTTCCTCGCCCTGAAGACCCTGCTCGCCGGACAGGTGGTCGGCATCGGCGACGTCGACGAGGTGCCCAAGCCGGTCGCCCTCGGCGAGCTGGCCGTGGTCCTGCGCATCCGCGCCCTGGCCCTGGTGCCGCTGGTCTCGCGGGGCTCGTTCGTCGGGCTGCTGGCGCTGTTCTGGGAGCAGCCTCACCGCCTCGACACCGAGCAGGAGGCCCTGCTCGGGCTCGCGGGCAACCACATCGCCGGGGCGCTGGCTGCGGCGCTGCGCTACGAGGAGGCCGAGCGCGCGGCCGGCGAGGCCAGGGCCGTGTTCTACGCCATCGCCGACGGGGTCCTGCTGACCGACCCGAGCGGCAGGGTGACCGCCATGAACCACGCCCTCGAGCTGCTCGGCGGCTGGACCGAGGCGCAGGTCCAGGGCATGCCCTACGCCGAGGTCCTGCCGGTGGAGGACGAGCACGGCAGGCGCATCTCCCCCGAGGCCCGGCCGCTGGCGCTGGCGCTGGCGACCGGCGAGCCAGCCAGCGACCAGGGCTTCGGCGTCGACCTGGTGACCCGCGACGGCCGCAGGGTGCCGGTCGCGGTCAGCTCCGCGCCGATCCTCGACCCCCGCGGCGAGGTCATGGGCGGCGTCGACGTGGTCCGCGACGTCTCCCGGGAGCGCGAGATCGACGAGGTCAAGTCGGCCCTGATCTCCACCGTCTCGCACGAGCTGCGCACCCCGCTGACCCTCATCCACGGCTTCGCCGAGCTGCTGGTGCTGCGCGACATGCCGGTGGAACGGCGCAGGGCCGCCGCCGAGGAGATCCTCGAGGCCTCGCGGCGGCTCGCCCGCCTGATCGACGACCTGCTCAGCGTCTCCCGCATGGAGTCCGGCCGGCTGATCCTCGACCCGCGTCCGCTCGACGTGGCCGGCCTGGTGGAACGGACGCTGTCGCCGTTCCGGGCGATGGCCGCACGGCACAGCATCCGCAGCGAGATCCCTGGTGGCCTGCCGGTGATCTGGGGCGACCCCGACAAGGTGGAGCAGATATTGACCAACCTGGTGGGCAATGCGATCAAATACTCCCCCGCCGGCGGCGAGGTCGTCGTCGCGGTGTGCTGCGACGACGACGAGATCCGGGTGAGCGTGCGCGACCAGGGGATCGGCATGAGCCCACGCGACATGGGGCAGTTGTTCGAGAAGTTCTACCGCGTCGACCGCGACGAGGTGCGCCGCGCCGGCGGCACCGGCCTCGGCCTGTACATCACCAAGCGCCTGGTGGAGATGCACGGCGGCCGCATCTGGGCGGAGTCGTGGCCCGGCGCCGGATCGGAGTTCAGCTTCACCCTGCCGGGCAGCGGCGAGCTGGCCGGGGAGGGACGCCGGTGAAGCTCCTGATCGCCGACGACGAGCCGGCGGTCCGGGCGCTGGTGCACGCCACCCTCGAAGACGACGACTACGAGATCATCGAGGCGGGCGACGGCGTCGAGGCCCTCGAGATGGCGCGTGCCGAGAACCCCGGCCTGGTGCTGCTCGACATCATGATGCCGAGGCTGAACGGCCTGGAGGTGTGCCGCTCGATCAAGTCCGACCCGCACACCAGCGACATCGTGGTGGTGATGCTGACCGCCCAGGCGCGCGAGCGCGACCGCGAGCACGGCTTGGCGGCCGGGGCCGACCACTACTTCACCAAGCCCTTCTCCCCGCTGGCCCTGCTCGACCTGGTCGAGCGGGTGCGGGAAGAGCAGCCGGACCAGACCCCGCGGTAGCCCGCCGGCTCACCGGGAGGCGGTGGCGGGCTCGCCGAGGCCGGGCGGGAGCGGCACCTCGTCCCAGTCGACCAGCAGCCACGATTCGTCGCCGAGCTGCACGGTGGCGGTGACGTAGCCGCCGGCGAAGCGGCTGTTGGTCAGGCTCGCCGATTCCGGGTCGAACTCGACCACCCGCTCGACGTCGTCGACCAGGAAGCCGACCGGGCCGCGGCGGGTGCTGACCACCATGATCCGCCCCTCGGGCCCCAGGTCGGGCAGGCCGAGCACGACCCGGAGGCTGGCGACGGCCACCGGCCGCCCGCTCGCGCCGAGCGCGCCCAGGCTGGAGTCGGTCATGCCCGGGACGGGCCGCCGGCCGGTGCCGACGTCGACCACCACCCGGACGTCCTCCCGCAGGCAGGCGTAGCCGCGCCCCATCAGCCGGAAGAGCAGCAGCTCGGTGCCCGGAGCGAGCACGCCGGCAGCGGCCTGCCTGCGCTCGGGACCGGCGGAGCCGCCCGCGGCCGGGGTGCTGCCGGTCATGCCACCTCCTGGACGGAGCCGCCGGGTCAGGTACCTCGGCTACCTCAATCGGCAGGGCGGCTCGACCCCTACAGTCGGGGGGCATGCTCGGTAGCGCTGGCCAGCAATGCTGCGGGTAGCGCCGTGCGGTGCGGCCAAGGTACCCTCCGGCGCCCAGAGGGAACTCCTCGAGGGGAAGGAGGACCGTGTGGCCGAGGTGCTGGAGCACAGCGACATTCCCGGCATCTGGCTGGCCCGTTTGCAGCACCACGAGGACGAGCGGGGCCGCTTCATGGAGACCTTCCGCGCCTCGTGGCTGCCGTTCGCCGCCACCATGGTGCAGGCCAACCGCTCCGAGTCGGCCGCGAAGGTGCTGCGGGGCCTGCACTACCACCGCCGTCAGGCCGACTACTGGTTCGTGCAGTCCGGCCGGGCGACCGCCGTGCTGCTCGACACCCGCATCGGCTCGCCCACCGAGGGCAAGCACGTGAGCGTGGAGCAGGGCGGGGGCGAGGACGTGGCCATCTACATCCCCGAGGGGGTGGCGCACGGCTTCTACGCCCACGAGCCGACGGTCATGACCTATCTGGTGACCAACGAGTACGACGGCTCCGACGAGCTCGGCATCGCCTGGGACGACCCCGACCTCGGCCTCGAGTGGCCGGACTCGGAGCCGATCCTGTCCGAGCGCGACAAGCAGAACCCGCGCCTGGCCGACGTGCCCGCCGACCGCCGCGTGCCGTACTCGGGCTGATCCGCCCGCCCCACTTGGCGTCTTCCGCGCTACCGTAAGACGAGGACGTAGCTGGTCTCGAGGGAGCGCGTCATGCTGGAGCGTCCATGCCACAGTCATCGCAGTAGCCCGGCCAAGTCGGGGCCACCCCCCGACCGGCCGAAGCCGCCGGCACCGCCACCGCCGCCGCGCTGGCGCGCCTGGCTGCCCGCGATCGGGCTGTTGATCAGCATCTTCATCTTCTCCCTCCTGTCCGGGGGCATGCGCCAGAACCGCCCGCAGGAGCTGAGCTACACCGACCTGAAGGCGAAGGTCGCCGCCGGCCAGGTCCAGTCGATCTCCATCGACGAGAACGGGCACGTGGAGGGCAAGCTCAGCGACGGCAGCCGCTTCACCTCCGGGGTGCCCACCGCGCTCGGCGACACCGAGCTGGCCAAGCTCGTCGACGAGAAGAACGTCCAGGTGACGCGCGTGGAGACGCAGACCTCGATCGGCTCGGTGCTGCTCAGCCTGCTGCCGCTGCTGCTGTTCGTCGCGTTCTTCATCTACCTGGGCCGCTCCACCAGGCGCCAGCTCGCCAGCGGGATCGGCGGGATCGGGCGCTCCCGGGCGAAGGTGTTCGACGCCGAGCGGCCGGATACCACCTTCGCGGACGTGGCCGGCTACGAAGGTCCCAAGCGGGAGGTCACCGAGGTGGTCGGGTTCCTGAAGGACCCCGACCGTTTCAAGCGCGCCGGCGCGGTCGGCCCCAAGGGCGTGCTGATGGTCGGTCCGCCAGGCACCGGCAAGACCCTGCTGGCCCGCGCGGTCGCCGGCGAGGCCCAGGTGCCGTTCCTGTCGGTCACCGGGTCCTCGTTCGTGGAGCTGTTCGTCGGCGTCGGCGCCTCCCGCGTCCGCGACCTGTTCGCCGAGGCGAGGAAGCGCGCGCCCTCGATCATCTTCATCGACGAGGTCGACGCCATCGGCCAGCGCCGCGGCGGCACGGTCGTCTCCAACGACGAGCGCGACCAGACCCTCAACCAGATGCTCGCCGAGATGGACGGCTTCGACCCGGCCACCGGGGTGGTGGTGATCGCCGCCACCAACCGGCCCGAGGTGCTGGACCCGGCGCTGCTGCGCCCCGGCCGCTTCGACCGCCAGGTGATCATCCCCCTGCCCAACCAGCGCGAACGCCGCGCGATCCTGACCGTGCACATGCGCGGCAAGAAGCTCGGCGACGACGTCGACCTCGACGTGATCGCCCGCAGCACGCCGGGCTTCTCCGGCGCGGACCTGGCCAACCTGGTCAACGAGGCGGCCATCTTCGCGGTCAGGGCGGGCCGCGAGGTGCTCACCGCGGTCGACTTCTCCGACGCGCGCGACCGCATCCTGCTCGGCCTGCGCGAGGCCTCCAACGCCCTGCTGCCCGACGAGCAGCGCGCCGTGGCCGTCCACGAGGGCGGCCACGCCCTGGTCGCGGCCCTCTCCGAACACGCCGACCCGGTCGCCAAGGTGACCATCCTGCCGGCGGGCCAGGCGCTGGGGGTGACCGAGCAGCTGCCGGTCGACGAGCGCCACCTCTACCCCGAGAGCTACCTCAAGGACTCGCTGGCGGTGCGCATGGGCGGCCGCGCGGCCGAGCACCTCGTCTTCGGCGAGGGCTCCACCGGCGCGAGCAACGACCTGGCCGGGGCCACCGACCTCGCCACCCGGATGGTGCGCGAGTTCGGCATGAGCCCGGCGCTGGGGCCGGTCGGGTTCTCCTCCGGCAGCCCGATGTACCTCGGCACCGAGGAGGTCCGCAGCCGCCCCTACGCCGAGGCGACCCAGCGGGTGATCGACGAGGAGGTCGCCAAGCTCCTGCGCGCCGCCGACGCGCGCGCCGCCGAGCTGCTCTCCAGCCACCGCGACGCGCTCGACCGCCTCACCGAGCTGCTGATCGAGCGGGAGACGGTCGACGGCACCGACGTGGACGAGATCCTCGGCCGGGTCCCCGGCCGCGGCACGCCCGTCGGCGCGACCGGGCACGCCGCCGGCGGCGCCGAACCGGGCACGCCGGCCGGGCCGGCGACGCGCTGAGGCGCCCGGCCGCGGGAACCGTTTGTCCTCCCGGCGCATCTATGCATCATTGGAGGGGTCGGCCCGTCCGGTCGCCACCGCTTCGTTGCCGCCTGGAGGGTCTGGCTGTGACCCTGGGCGAGAAGCCTCGTAGGACCGTCCTCGAGGAGGTCGCGCGATCCCGCGATGAGCATCACCACCCCCCTGCTCGCCACCGATCCGCGACGGCTCGGCTCGTACGTGCTGCTCTGGCGGCTCGGCGGTGGCGGCATGGGCGTCGTCTACCTGGGCGAGGCCCAGGACGAGCGGCTCGTCGCCATCAAGGTGATCCGGCCGGAGCTCGCCGACGACTCGGTGTTCCTGGCCCGCTTCCGCCAGGAGGTCGAGGCCGCCTCGCGGGTGGCCGGCTTCTGCACGGCGCGGGTGATCGGCGCCGACCTGGAGGCCGAGCGGCCCTGGTTCGCCACCGAGTACGTCGACGGCCCCACCCTGCAGCAGGCGGTCAAGCGCTCCGGTGCGCTGCGCGGCCAGGCGCTGTCCACCTTCGCGCTGGGCGTGGCCGAGGCGCTGGACGCGATCCACGAGGCCGGGGTGGTGCACCGCGACCTCAAGCCGAGCAACGTGCTGCTGGCGCGCAACGCGCCCAAGGTGATCGACTTCGGCATCGCCCGCGCCCTTGACGCGGTCTCGCTGACCCAGACCGGCAAGGTCATCGGCACGGTCACCTGGCTCGCGCCGGAGCAGCTCCGCTCCGACCGGGCCTCGCCCCTCTCCGACGTGTTCGCCTGGGGCGGGCTGGTCGCCTACGCCGCGACCGGGCGGCCGCCGTTCGGCGCCGGCCCCGCCGAGGTCGTCGTCCACCGCATCCTGAACGAGGACGCCGACCTGGACGGCACGGACGGCGAGCTGCGCACCATGGTCGAGCTGGCCCTGGCCAAGCACCCGGAGGAGCGGCCCAGCGCCCGCGCCCTGCTCGCCCGCCTGCTCGGCGCCGGCACCCGCAAGGACGACGCCGCCGCCATGGCCTCTCGCGTGGTCAAGGACACCTGGACCGGCACCAACGCCTGGCAGCAGCAGGCGGCAATGGCCCGGGGCGATCCCCCGGCCGCGCTGCGGCCCATGACCTCCACCCCGCCGGCACCGATGACCGGGCCGGCGCTCGCGGGAGCGGTCACGCCGCCGCCGGCGCCCGTGCAGCGGCTCTCCACGGCCAGGCCGGCGGCGGGCCAGCAGCCCGTGCAGGCGCGCCCGGTCGGTGCGAAGCCGGCGGGCATGGCGCCGCCGGTCCAGCCGGCGCCGGTGGCCGAGCGGCCGGCCGAGGGGGGACCGGCTGCCGGCGGGCGCGACGGCGGCAAGGGCGGCGTGGTGGCCGACTGGCTGCCCGGGGGGCTCGCCCGCGACCTGCTGCTGGTGTTCGGCTTCGCCATGGTGCTCGCGGCCACGCTGCCCGGCGCGCGCCTGGCGGCGGGGCCTCCGGTGCCGGCGGCGCTGCTGATCATGGTCGTCGCCGCGGCGCTGCTCGGCCCGCTCCGCGGCCTGATCGGGTTCGCGCTCGGCGTGCTGGCCACCGAGAGCAGCGCCCACGGCGACGCGCTGGCGTTCCTGGACCGGCCCCGCGCGATCGCGGGATATGCCTTCCTCGCCCTCACCGTGCTCCTGGTCGGGCGCCTGGCCGGCAAGGGCAGGCACCTGCGGCCCCTGCGGGTGGCGATCGCCCTGGCCGTCGGCTACGGGCTGGTCTACGTGGGGCTGGTGATGGCCGCCTGGGTGGAGCGGGCAGGCTCCCTGGCCGGCCGGGTGCGCATCGGCCTGTAGGCGTGGAACCGTTGGCGCTCGGCGTAACGGTCGCCGACCATGGACGTCGATCGATTCCGGAGGGAGGCCGCCATGCGCATCGAGGCGTCGCAGGGCGACATCACCAGGGAGCGCGTCGACGCGATCGTCAACGCGGCCAATTCGTCGCTGCTCGGAGGCGGCGGGGTGGACGGGGCGATCCACCGGGCGGCCGGTCCCGAGCTGCTGGCCGAGTGCCGCACGCTGGGCGGCTGCGAGACGGGCGACGCCAAGGCGACCAACGGCCACCGCCTGGCCGCGACCTGGGTGATCCACACGGTCGGCCCCGTCTGGCGCGGCGGCGGCATGGGCGAGCCCGAGCAGCTCGCCTCGTGCTACCGGCGCAGTCTCGAGGTCGCCGCCGAGCTGGGCGCCCGCTCGGTCGCCTTCCCCGCGATCTCCACCGGCATCTACGGCTATCCCGCCGACCAGGCGGCGCGCATCGCGGTCGAGACCGTCCGCGCCACCGTCACCGGCGTCGAGCTGGTCCGCCTGGTCGCCTTCGACAGCGCCACCCTGCGCCGCTACCAGGAGCTGCTCGGTCCCTGAGGAGGGCGCCTCAGCTCGGCGGGGCCGCGTGGATCCCGTCGAGGCCGAGGCGGTGGGCGGTGGCGGCCGCCTCGACCCGGGTGTGGACGCCGAGCTTGGCGAGGATGTTGCTGACGTGGACGCTGGCCGTCTTGGGGCTGATGAACAGCTCGCCGGCGATCTGCGAGTTGGACCTGCCGGCGGCGACCAGGCGCAGCACCTCGAGCTCGCGCGGGGTCAGGCCGGCGGTGCCCTCGCCGGCCACCACGCCCTGGCCGAGGTCGAGCCGGGCGCGGCGGGCGAGCGTCTCGACCGCGGCGCGCAGCGGCTCGGCCCCGAGCCGCTCGGCGCTCTCGTAGGCCGCGCGGGCCTCGGCCGCGGCCCGGTCGCGCTGCCCCTCCGCCAGCAGCGCCTCGGCGAGCCGCCAGCGCGACCTGGCCTCCTCGTACACGTAGCCGTAGGTGAAGGCCTCGACGGCGTCGGCCCAGCGCTCCGACGCCGAGTTCCCCTGCAGCCGTTCCCACTCCGCCTCGGCGCGGGCCACCCAGGCGAGCGCCTCGGGGCCGACCTGGAGGCCGAGGCCGCGCGCCCGGTCGAGCTCGGCGAGGGCACGGTCGAGCAGCGGCCGACCGGCCGCCACCGCCTCGGCCTCGGCGGTCGCGTCGCCGCCGGCCCGGGCCTGCTCGGCCCGGTCGGCCTCGGCGGCCAGGCCGAGGGCGGCCGGCCAGATGGCGCTCAGCACCCAGGCCTCACCCGCCGGGTCCAGCCTCGTCAGGGTGGCGCGCGCCACCCTGACGGCCCGCTCCAGGTCGCCCTGCCAGCGGGCCAGGTCGGCCTCGCAGCCGCCGGTCAGGAAGGCGACGTAGGTGTCCTGCTCGCGCAGCGGCGCGAGCCGGGCGAGCCGCTCGGTGGCGCTCGGGAGGCCGCGCCCGACCTCCACGTAGAGCGCGACCGCGGAGAGGGCGGCCGCCGCGGCGCTGCGGTCGTCGGGCGCCACCGCCAGGCTCTCGGCCTCGTCCCAGTCCCCGGCCGCGTAGTGGGCGATGGTCCGCAGGAGCCTGGCCTCGACCCCGGACGGGCTCCAGGACAGGCCGGTCCGCTCGGCGAGCGCGACGGCCTCCCCGAGGGTCGCCCCGGCGGCGGGCAGGTTGCCGTCGTCCAGCTCGACCCTGCCCAGGTAGCACAGGGCCTCCAGCTCCCTGAGGCGGTCATTGCTCGCGGCGGCCCGCTTGCGCGCCAGGTCGACCAGGGAGCGGGCGGCGTCGAAGTCGTCGCGCCGCCGGGCCAGGATCACCAGGATGAGCAGGGCCTGCGCCTCATCGGTGGCGCTGCCCACCGCCTTGGCGACCGCCAGCGCCTCGTCGCACCAGTGCCGGGCCTCCTGGTCGCTGCGGAGGTATGCCAGGACCCGGGCGAGCCCGCCGGTGACACGGGCACGCAGCGGCGTCGGCGGCTCCGCCGGGACCAGCTCGACCGCGCGCCTGGCGGCGGCCACCACCTCCGGTCCCACCTCGACCTCCATCAGGAACCAGGCCAGGCGCTCGTAGGCGACGGCCGCCCGCAGCGGCTCCGCCTCGGCGTCGAGCGCCGCCACCACGTCACGGGCCAGGGTGGCCGCGTGCCTGGCCTCGCCCGAGTCGCTGGCCGCCTGTGCCGCGCGCAGGAGCAGGTCGGCGCGGTCGAGGCCGGCGACGGCGGCGGCGTCCGGCACCCGCTCCCACAGCTCGATGGCGTGGGTCAGGTGGTCGTAGGCCTCGGCCGGGGCGAACACGTCGTGCGCGTCGGCCGCGGCGCGGACCAGCGCGCCCAGCGCCCCGGGCAGGTCGTGGCTGGCCATCGCGTGCCAGGCGAGCTCGGCGGCGGGCCCGCTCTCCGCCAGCAGGCGCGCGTAGGTGGCGTGCAGCCGCGTCCGCTCCCCGGGCAGCAGGTCGCCGTAGACGACCTCCCGCAGCAGCGCGTGGCGGAAGCGGTAGCTCTCGCCCGCCGGGTCGACCACCAGCACCTGGTCGGCGACGGCCTCGCGGAGCCCCTGCTCCAGCTCTGCATCTGGCAGGCCCGCGGCCGCGGCCAGCAGCCGGTGGTCGACCCGGCGGCCGGCGACCGCCGCCACCTTGAGCACGCCCTGGGCCAGGTCCGAGAGCGCCTCGATGCGGGCGAGCAGCACGTCGGCCAGCGCCACGGGCAGGGCGACGTCGGCGCGGGCGGCGCCGGCGGCCAGCAGCTCCTCGGCGAAGAAGGCGTTGCCCTCCGAGCGGGCGAGGATGCGGTCGACCGCGTCGGGCGGCAGCCGCCCACCCGTCAGCGTCGCCAGGTGCTCGGCCAGCTCGGCGCGGTTGAACGGGCGCAGGTCGACGCGCTCGAGGTCGGGCACGCGCACCAGCTCGGCGAGCAGCGGCCGCAGCGGGTGGCGCCGGTGCAGCTCGTCGGAGCGGTAGCTGGCCACCACGGCGACGCGGCCGGTGCGCAGGGTGCGGACAAGGAAGGTGAGCAGGTCGCGGGTGGAGCGGTCGGCCCAGTGGAGGTCCTCGACCACCAGCAGCACCGGCGCCATCGCCGACAGGCCGACCAGCAGCGACAGCACCGCGTCGAAGAGCTGCACCCGCTCGAAGGCGTCGCTCGGCGGCAGGGTGGCGATCCCCTCCTCGGCGACCTTCGGCAGCAGCCGGCCGAGGGTCGGCACCGCCTCGACCATCGGGGCGGCGAGGCGGGCCTCGTCCGGCCGCGTACCGACGTCGCGGAAGGCGTCGACGAACGGCACGTAGGGCAGGCCCATGTCGCCGGCCTCCATGCAGCCGCCGACCAGCACCCGGGCGCCGCGCGCCTGGGCGCGGTCGGCGAGCTCGAGCAGCAGCCGCGTCTTGCCGACACCGGCGTCGCCGGCCACCAGCCCGACCGCCGGCCGCCCCTGCTCGGCCCGGGCGAGCACGGCGACGAGCTGGTCGAGCTCCTCGGCACGGCCGACGAACACGGCGCTCGTGTTCATCCCCATGCCCGTCAGTATGGCCTCAGCCTGCGACGCAGGCACGTCGTCCGAGGAGGCGGGGCAACCTACTCCTCGGGGAGCGGGAGCCGCACCGTGATGGCGGTGCCGTGCCCCGGCTCGGAGGTCACCCGCCAGGTCCCGCCGAGCATCTCGACGCGCTGGCGCATGCCGACCAGGCCGAAGCGGCCCTCGCGCACGTGCCCGGCGATGTCGCCCAGGTCGAAGCCCTTGCCGTCGTCGGTGACGCGCAGCTCCAGCCCGCCCAGCGTGTCCTTCAGCCAGGCGATCACGTGCCCGGCGCCGGCGTGCTTGACGACGTTGGCGAGCGCCTCCTGCGCCACGCGGTACAGCACCGTCTCCACCTCCCTCGAGAGGCGGCCGGGATGCCGCACCTGCAGGCTCACCTGCGCGCCGGTCTCACGCCGGACGCTCGCGAGCAGCTCCTCGAGCGCCGCCGCCAGCCCGCGGTCGTCCAGCACCGGCGGGCGCAGGCCGGCGACCAGCCGGCGCAGGTTGGCCAGCTGCCCCGCCAGATCCGACTCGCAGCGGCTGAGCAGCTTCATCACGGACTCCACCTCGCCGGAGGCCAGCCGCAGGCGGGCCTGGCCGAGCCGTAGGCCGAGCGCGGCGAGGTGCTGCAGGGAGTCGTCGTGCAGCTCGGCCGCGAGCCTGCTGCGCTCCCGCTCGGCGGCCTGCACGACCTCGTGCAGCAGCCGGTGGTGCTCGCCGTCCTCGTGCAGGATCCAGGCCAGCCCGAGCAGCTCCCCGCGGTCGTCCCGGACAGGCCCGACCACCGCGACCACCGGCTCCCAGCGGCTGGCACGGCTCCACAGCGGCAGCTCGTACTCGATCACCCTCCGCAGTGCCCGCATGCGCGCGAGCTGCGCGTGGAAGGTCACCCGCTGGCCCGGCGGGAGGAACACCGCCAGCGGCTTGTCGAACAGCAGAGCGCGCGGCTGGTCGAGCAGGAGCGCCGCCGCGGCGTTGGCGTCGCGGATGATCCCGCGGTCGTCGGTGAACAGGTAGGCGTGCGGCACCCGCCGGAAGTTGCCGTGGGGATCGCCGGCGGGCCAGTCCGTGGCCTCTTCGGCGGCCACGGCCGGCTCTCCGGAGCGTACCCGCATCACACCCTCCGACGGCGTGGGACCCGTCCAACCCGAGCCGTAGCAGTAAACACCCGAGAAGCACTATCCAGCCATCCCTTCCTAATTTCTCTTGCTCCTCGAATGGCAGAGCAGCCCGGAACTGCCCGACAGGCCCGGCGGCAGGGACGAACGAGCCCGGGCCCGTCAGGTGACGGGCCCGGGCTCCGCGCCCGGCGCGACTTCGGGCGCTGCCGGTGACCGGCTCCGGGTCAGGCCGGGGCCGGCGTCACCTCCATCCGGTGATGTCCAGGATCACGCCGAAGCCGCTGATGTTGTGCTGCACGCTGACGTAGAAGTGGCGGCCACTGGCGTCGAAGATGCCACCCGTCCACTCGGCGGTGAGGTCGTTCAGGGTCGCCACCCGGACGCAGCCGTCGCTCTGCAGGTCGGGGTCGGCGCCGTCGGGCAGGCAGTCCCACAGGTCGTCGTTGTGAGGCCCCTGCAGCGGGGTGTTGGTCTCGGCATCCTCGTGGATGATCCAGTTGCCGCGGCGGGGCTGGTAGGCGATGTTGTCCGGCATCGCGAGGGCCGGGCTGCCCTGCACGAACCGGCGCACCTCCGGCACGCCGGTGTTGCCGGCGGCCTGGGCGACGGTGCCGTCGCTGATGCAGATCGTCTCGCCCCAGAGCTGGTCGTCGGGCTCGTTGCCGGTGTTGTTGGCGCAGAAGCGGACCTCGGAGCGCGCCTCGGCGGCGGGATCGATCTGGGCGTCCTCCGGCCGGTAGTACCCGGTCAGCTTCAGCGCCGCGGCCTGGCCGCGCAGGTCGGGGTCTGCCGCCGCCGGGACCGGGACCCAGGCGCCGAGCCCGAGCTCGGTGCCCTGGCCGTAGTCGGTGGCCCCTTGACGAAGGCCGAGGCGGAGCCCGTAGAGCTTCCCGGGCACCGCGTACGGGGAGTCGGACAGCTTCGTGACCGGGCCGGCACCCGGGTCGCGCAGGGTGGCGGGGATGAACTTGAAGTAGGCGCCGCCGGCGACGCCGTTGCCGGGCCGGTTCTCGTCGCCGGCGTAGGTCACGCCGTTGCCGTAGATGGCCAGGCCCTCGAACGACAGCCTGCCGAGCGCCGGACGGGCGGTCAGGTTGGCCGCGCCGGTGCCGCCGCTGAAGGTGCCGGTGGCCCGGTCGAGCGTGACCCCGGTGGTGTGCAGCGGGTCGATCAGCTCGTACATGCGGCCGCCGGAGGGCCCGCCGCCCGCCTCCTCCCCGAACAGGATCGTCCCCCACGGGGTGCGGCGCACCGGGTCGCACTCGGCGGTGCCGCTGACGATGACCTCCTGTGCCCCGGTGGCCACGTTGATCCGGACCAGGCCGGGGTCGGCAGGGTCCTGCTCGTTGCAGACGATGAACCACCTCGGGTGCGCGTCGTCGGGCCAGAGCGCGATCTGGTCGAGGTTGGCCGCGGCCACGCCGTGGCTCACCACCCGGACCCTGAGGCTGTTGGCGACCGTGGCGAGCCGCTCGGGGTGCGCGGCCGCCTCGGCGGCGGTCAGCGACGCGGCCGAAGAGCGGGCCAGCGGCCCGGTGACTCCGAACAGCCGCCCGGAGCGGCCACGGAGCTGATCCTGGACGAAGCTGCCGAAGTCGGTGAACGCGCCGGCCACGCCGACGGTCAAGGCCACCACGAGGAAAACGGTCGCGGGCACGGCGAGTCGACGTCGTCTCGTCACTCGGCTCCTCCTCATCGTCACGGTGCGAGGCGACTCCGCCACGCTGGAACCGTCGCAGACGCTCGCGGAGCGACATGACGACAACCTGGCGATCTCGTGACATCCGCCCCCGCGGCCATGGAACGTTTGCCGTCGGCGCTCCCGGCGCCTGCGCCGACCACGCTCCGCGCTGCGAATATGTCGCGTAGCGTACTACTCTGTTGGGATTTGACTACTTATGCGCAATTGGTAAGACTGTCCCTCCCCCGGAGTGCTCGAGGCAGGAGCCACGCCACGCCGCCGGGCAGCAACCGCGCTCAGCTCACCGAGGTTCCCGTAGGACACGTGTGTCTTGCACACCTCACGAGGAGGCGTGTTGCGTGGAGCCAACCAGACGCTGCAGTGAAGCGACGACGACGCCGGCCAGGGTCCGGCACGTCGAAGCCGTTCGGACGGTGCCGTCACCCGGCGGCGCGCGAGACGTCGTCACGGTGCGGGACAGGCTGGCCGCCGTGCGGGAGACCCCTGGCCTGATGCGGCGCGCCGCCATGGTCGCGGTGGTCGCCACCGCGCTCGTGCTGGGCGGCATGGCACTGCTGATGGGGCCCATCGCGAACGCCGCCGGGCAGGGGAGCGTCAAGATCGTCGTCGTCGGCGACTCGTTCACCAGCGGCGAGGGCGCCGATCCGCGCACCTTCCAGACCAGGCCGGTCCAGGTCAACGACGAGTTCGGCAACACCTTCGAGCAGCAGGCGATCGACCCGGCGCACCAGTCGTCGACCGCCCCGGCGCTGCGGGCGATCGAGAACCTGCGGCAGCAGAACCCGGACACGAACTTCGACGTCACCTTCGTCCCGGTCTCCGGCGCCACCAGGGACTCGCTGTACCAGACCACCAACCCTGGCACGCCGTTCGAGCAGGCCCCGCAGCTCAACCAGGTCAAGGACGCCGACATCGTGGTCCTCGGGATCGGCGGCAACGACGCCCGCTTCGCGGACTTCGCCAGGACCGTGCTCGGGTCGCGGGAGGCGACCACCGAGCGGGTGTTCCCCGAGTTCCAGGCGCGGGTGCAGGACCCCGCCTTCGCGCAGGGGCAGGCACAGGTCTACAACGACATCCGCAGCCAGATGAACCCGAACGGGACCCTGATCGTCACCGGCTACCCGCAGGTGCTCCCGGACAACGTCCCGACCACCAGCACGCCGTCGCCGGTGAGCCAGCAGCTCATCAGCAGCCGTGAGGCCCAGCTCGCCAACCAGTTCGCCACCAACATCAACGAGGCCGTCCGCAACGGCGTCGACATCGCCAACAACACCATGCAAGGCCCCGCCATCCGCTTCGTCGACCAGGCCAACGCCCTGGACGGCCACCGGTGCGATCAGCGACTTCAGCGGCGGCTCCAGCGACTTCAGCTCGTCGGCCGACTTCTCCGGCGGTGACTTCGGCGGCGGCGGGGGCGACTTCGGCGGCGGCGGCGACTTCGGCGGCGGCTTCTAGGCACCCCCACGAGGACGTGAGCGATCCCGGTGGTCCGTGGACCACCGGGATCCTTCGTCCCGGGTCAGCGAGCCGCGTTCCCTGCGTCGGGGACCACCAGGATCTTGCCGGGCGGGCTCGACTGCAGCGCCCGGTAGGCCTCGGACGCCTGGTCCAGAGGGAAGCGGCCACCGACCTCGCTGATGACCTCGGGGCGCCGGTGCGCGAGGGCCAGGGCGCCGGTGACCAGCCCGTGAAGGTCGCTGAGGGCGTCGATGTAGGCGCCGCCACCGCCGAACTTGGTCACGAACAGCCCCTTCTCCATCAGCTCCATGAGGTCGACGGTCGGCAGCTCTCCCGAGAGCTCGCCGTAGTTGACCAGGCAGCCCCGCCGCCCGAGCATCGCCAGGCTGGCCTGGTAGGTCGGGGCCCCGACCGGGTCGAACACCGCCGCGACACCGCGCCCTCCCGTGGCGGCCAGTACGGCCTCGGCGACGTCCTGGCTGGTGCGGTCGATCGCGTGCGTGGCGCCCAGCGCCTCGACCGCCTCGACCCGTTCGCCGCTGGCCACCCCGATCACCTCGGTCCCGGCCTCGGCGAGCAGGGCGACCAGCATGCGGCCGACCGGGCCGGCGGCGCCCCACACCACCGCCGTCTTCCCCTGGAGCGGCCACACCCGGGTCAGCAGCTGGGCGGTGGCGCCGGCGCTCGGCAAGCGCGCGCCGTCCTCGGTGGCGAGACCGTCGGGGATCGGCACCACCATCGCCGCCGGCGCCGTCACGTAGTCCGCGCACGACCCCACCACGGGCACCCAGCACACCCGGGTGCCGGCGTCCACCCCCGCGCCGGGCGCGGCCTCCACCACGGTCCCGGCGCCCTCGTAGCCGAGCGGGCAGGGGAACTCCAGCCCTTCGGCGTACGCCCCGCCGCGAAGGGCCAGTCCCTCCGAGCGGTTGACGGCCGCCGCCTCCACCCGCACCAGGACCTCTCCCGGCTCGAGCCCGGCCACGTCCTCGACGGCGACCTCGACGACCTCCCGAGGGTCGCCAGGACGCATCGCCCTGGCGACCCGGCGTTGCCGCACCGTGCTCGTCACGTCTTCCACCCCCGAGGACGAGGCCCATGCTCGCCCAGCTCCCCAGTAGTTTCGTACAGCATACGCCTCTGTCGTACAGCGTACGACACCACTCTAGCAGTACGCTGTACGCCGATGTCAAGCGACCCTGATGACAGGCGGCCCGGACGCCGGCCGATCTGGGCGCGGCCGGAGCCGGGCGCGCGCCGTCCGCGCCACACCCGGGAGCAGATCGCCGCGACCGCGCTGGCCATCGCCGACAGCGAGGGCATCGAGGCGGTCTCCATGCGGCGCGTCGCCGCCGAGCTGGGGGCGGGGACGATGACGCTGTACCACTACGTCGCCTCCAAGAACGAGCTGGTCGCGCTCATGGAGGACGCGGTCATGGGCGAGCTGCTGGTCCCCGAGGGCGAGCTGCCAGGCGACTGGCGCGAGGCCCTGACGGCGATCGCGCGCCGCACCCGCGCCACCTTCATCCGCCACCCCTGGGCGGTCAGCGGCATGCGCGGCACGGGGATGAGCCCGCACGCCCTGCGCCACTTCGAGCAGTCGCTCGCGGCGGTCGCCGGCACCGGGCTGGACGCGGCGGCCCGGCTCGACGTCGTCGCGACGGTGGACGACTACGTCTCGGGGTTCGTGCTCAAGAGCGACCTGGAACCGGGCGTGGAGGCCATCCCGCCCGAGGTCGCCCCGGCCGTCGCCGAGTACTTCGAGGCACAGCTCCGCACCGGGGAGTACCCGCACGTCGAGGCCCTGCTGGGCGAGGGCGACCGCTGGGCCGGTCTGGTCCGCCTGCTGCTGACCGCGGCGGGCGATCAGGACCGCTTCGAGCGCGGCCTGGCGCGGCTGCTCGACGGTGTCGAGCTGGACATCGAGCGCAGGCGCGCGCGGGGTGCGGCTACCTAGCGGACGCCCGGCGCTGCCCGTCGCTCAGAGCGACTCCTTGGCCGGCGTCGGCCTGCGCCAGGCGGTGACGTGATCGGGGACCGGCACCTCCGCGTGCAGCAGCGGGTCGGTCTCGGGCGAACCGGCGGCCAGGCCGAGGGGAAGCAGCCCGGCCCAGATCGGCAGCTCGTAGTCCTCCTCCTCGTCCTTGGGCGGGCCGCTGCGGACCTTGGCGGAGACCTCGGCCAGCGGCAGCGCCAGCACCGTGGTGGCGGCGAGCTCCTTGGCGGAGGCGCCGCGGACCGCCTGGCTGCGCCCCGGGACGATGTGCTCCACCATGGCACGCAGGACGGCGTCCTTCTCGGCCGGGTCGGTGACCGCGCGGGTGCGGCCGTACACCACCACCGAGCGGTACTGGAAGGAATGGTGGAACGCCGACCTGGCCAGCACGATGCCGTCGAGCAGGGTGACGGTCACGCAGACGTCGGCGCCGGGTCGCAGGCCGAGCCGGCTGCCGCTGGAGCCGTGCAGGTAGAGGGTCTCGCCGACGCGGGCGTAGCCGGTCGGGATCATGGAGGGCTGGCCGTCGACGACGAAGGCGACGTGGCAGATGAAGCCTTCGTCGAGGATCGCGTGGACGGTGCCGGCGTCGTAGGCGGCCCGCTCGGGGAGGCGCCGCAGCCTGGTCCGTTGGGTGGGCGCGTACATCGGCGACCAGCTCCTCGCCCCGCCGTCACCCAGCGGGGGGACATCGTCGGAGAAATTCGTTATAGTACAAAGTTATGAACGTACTAGCACGATACCACGTGGCCGGCGGCGGCGCGCGGGAGATCGCGGCCAGCGTCGAGGCGGCGGTGCGCGCCGGCCGGCTCGTGCCCGGGGACTCCCTGCCGACCGTGCGCGACCTGGCCGGCGAGCTCGGGGTCAGCCCGGGCACGGTGGCGGCCGCCTACGCGGAGCTGCGCCGCCGCGGCCTGGTGGTCACCGCGGGGCGGCGCGGCACCAGGGTGCGCGGCCGCCCGCCGCTGCCGGCCCACCCGGTGACGCCGAGCCGGGCCGGCATCAGCGATCTCGGCGCCGGCGCTCCCGACCCCGAGCTGCTGCCCGCGCTCGGCCCGGTACTCGCCCGGCTGGCACCACCGGCGCGCCTGTACGGCGAGGCGCCGAACCTGCCGGAGCTGGTCGAGCTCGCCCGCGGGCAGCTCGACCGCGACGGCGTGCCGCCCGGGCCGGTCGCCGTGGTCAGCGGGGCGCTCGACGGCATCGAGCGGGTCCTGGTCGCCCACACCCGCCCCGGCGACCGGGTGGCGGTCGAGGATCCCGGCTACCCGCCCGTGTTCGACCTGCTCGCCACGCTCGGCCTGACGCCGGAGCCGGTGCGGCTCGACCGGGCCGGGCCGGCTCGGGGGGCACTGCGGCGGGCGCTCGAGGCGCGGGCGGTCGCCCTGGTGGTCACCCCGAGGGCGCAGAACCCGACCGGCGCGACGCTGGGCGCCGAGCGCGCGGCCGAGCTGGCCGAGGTCCTCGACCGGTACCCCGACGTGCTGGTGGTCGAGGACGACCACGCCGGCCAGGTGGCCGGCGCGCCCTACCGTACCCTGGCGGCGGGCCGGCGGCGCTGGGCGGTGGTCCGCTCGGTGTCGAAGACGCTCGGGCCCGACCTGCGCCTGGCGGTGCTGTGCGGCGACCAGGACACCGTGTCGCGGGTCGAGGGCCGCCAGCTCCTCGGGCCCGGCTGGGTCAGCCACCTGCTGCAGGCGACCGTCGCGGCGCTGTGGGCCGACGAGGCGACCGGCCGGCTGCTCGACCGGGCCGCCGCGGCCTACGCGGCACGCCGCGTCGCGCTGCTGGCGGCGCTGGCCGGCCACGGCATCGACGCTGTCGGCGACTCGGGCCTGAACGTCTGGGTGCCGGTGCCGGAGGAGGCGCGCGCGGCCGCCGCCCTGCTCGACGGCGGCTGGGCGGTGGCGGCCGGCGAGCGCTACCGGCTGCGCTCCCCCACGGCCGTCCGGGTCACGGTCGCGACCCTGCGCGAGCCCGCTGAGGCCGAGCGCCTGGCGGCGACCCTGGCCAGGGCGCTCGCCCCGCCGCGCCGCACGCATCCGGCCTGAGCCGGGGCGCTGCGGACTGTCCTGCGGCTGCCGTACCTTGGACTGCCAAACTTCGCCACCGGAGGTCGCAACTGGGCTACATGGCCACGCCACCGCCGGAGGGCCTGGCCATGACCACCCTCCGGCGCATCGTCGGGCTGCTGCGCCCGTACTGGCGGCGTGCGCTGGTCGCCTTCGCGCTGGGCCTGGCGATGCAGGCCATCACCACGGTCGTCCCCCGCATCACCCGCACCGTGATCGACCAGGGACTGACCCGCCGGGTCCCCGGCGTGCTCGGCCGTGAGCTGACGCTGCTGCTGGCCCTCGGGCTGGCCCGCTGGGCCTGCGGCGGGCTGCGGCGCTGGATCTCCGGCGGGGTCGGCACCGACGTCGAGGTCGACCTGCGCAACCGGCTCGCCAGCCACCTGCTGTCGCTGGAACCGGGCTGGCACGACCGCGCCCAGACCGGCCAGCTCCTGTCCCGCTTCGGGGCCGACATCCGCTCGGTGCGCTACTTCCTCTCCTGGGGGTTGGTGTTCAGCCTGCTCAACCTGCTCCTCCTGGTGATGGCGGCGGTGCAGATGTGGCTGCTGTCGTCCCGGCTCACCCTGGTGGCGATCGCGCTCGGCCCGCCCCTGGTGGCGGGGGCGGTGCGCTACAACCGCCGCCTGCACACCGTCTTCTGGCAGATCCAGCAGGAGCTCGGCGACCTGGCCACGGTGGTGGAGGAGAACGCCGCCGGCATCCGGGTGGTCAAGGCGTTCGGCCGCGAAGCCCAGCAGGCGGCGCTGCTGGACACCGAGGCGCGCTCGATCATGACCGAGAGCCTGCGGGCTGCGCGGCTGAGCGCCTTCTACAACCCGCTGCTCGCCGCCCTGCCGCAGCTGTCGCTGGCGGGGATCGTCTGGTACGGCGGCCGCATGGCCTCGCAGGGCGAGATCAGCCTCGGCACCCTGGTCGCCTTCACCTCCTACCTGGTCCTGCTCGCCTGGCCGCTGCAGTCGCTCGGCATGCTGTTCGGCTTCGCCCAGCGGGCCGCCGCCAGCGCCGAGCGCGTCTTCGAGGTGCTCGACCGGCCCCCCGTCGTGGCCGACCGGCCCGGCGCCGTACGCCTGCCGGCGCCCCACCCGGAGCAGCCGTGGGGCGCCCGCATCAGCTTCCAGAACGTCCGCCTCGACTACGGCGTCCTGGGCCGCCCCACCGGCGACGGATCCGGGCCGGCGCGGCCGGCCGCCCTGGACGGGGTGAACCTCGAGATCGAGCCGGGGTCGCGGGTGGCGCTGGCCGGCGGCACCGGGTCGGGCAAGTCGACCTTGACCGCGCTGCTGCCGCGGCTGTACGAGCCGAGCGCCGGGCAGGTCCTGCTCGACGGCCACGACGTGCGCGACCTCACCCTGGAGTCGCTGCGGGGCGCGGTCGCGATGGTGGCCCAGGAGCCGGTGCTGCTCTCGGCCACCCTGCGCGAGAACGTCGCCTTCGGCCGGCCGGAGGCCGGCGACCGCGAGGTGCTCGACGCGCTGGCCGCTGCCGCCGCCCTCGACGTGGTCGACGCCCTGCCCCAGGGCCTCGACACGGTCGTCGGCGAGCAGGGCTGGACCCTCTCGGGCGGCCAGCGCCAGCGGGTCGCGCTGGCCCGCGCCCTGCTCGCCCGGCCGCGCGTGCTGATCCTCGACGACGCGCTCAGCTCGGTCGACATGGCCACCGAGACGCGCATCCTCGCCGGGCTGGACGACGCCGTCGGCGACGCCACCGTGCTGCTGGTCGCCCTCAGGCAGGCCACCCTGCGCCTGGCCGACCGGGTGGTGCTGCTGGACCGCGGCCGGGTGGTGGCCGCCGGCAGCCACGCCGAGCTGGCCGAGCGCGAGCCGCGCTACCGCGCGGTGCTGGCCGGCGCGGCGGCGGAGGTCGACCGCCTGGTCGGCGGGGAGCGGACCGCCGGTGTCTAGGTGGGGCGTGGCCGGCGCGGCCGACCGGCCGGTGGGCTCGGGCCGCAAGGCGCGGGCCTGGCTGTGGCCGCTGGTCCGGCCGCACCGCGGCCAGGTCGCCACCGGCGCCGTGGCGGTGCTGACGCAGAGCGGCATCGACCTGGCCCTCCCCTTCCTGGTCAAGGTGGCGATCGACGACGGCGTGGTGCCGCGCAGGCCGGAGGTGGTCACCCGGGTGGTGCTGGGCTACCTGGCCCTGGCGGCGGTCCAGTTCGTCGCCGGCAGGATCGAGGAGCTGTCGGTCGCCGGCGCCGGCCAGCGCGTGCTGTTCGCCGTCCGCCGGCGGCTCTTCGGCCACCTGCAGGTCCTCTCGCTCGACTTCTACGAACGGGAGCGCACCGGCGGGCTGGTCGCCCGCATGACCAGTGATGTCGAGGCGATGAGCAACCTGCTCTCGAGCGGCCTGGTCAACCTCGTGTCCAGCTTGTTCAGCCTGGTCGGCATCGTGGTCGTGCTGGTGCTGCTCGACTGGCGCCTGGCGCTGGCCACCCTGACCGTGACGCCGCTGGCCTGGGCGGCGTCGACCTGGTTCCGCCGCCGCTCCGGCCCCGCCTGGCGGCAGGTGCGGGAGACCGCCGCGGTGGTCACCGTGCGGCTGCAGGAGGCGCTCACCGCCATCCGGGCGATCCAGACGTTCCGCCGCGAGCCGACGACGCTGCGCTCGCTGGCCGACGCGAACCTCGCCGAGCGCGCCGCCCACCGCCGCACGATCGCGCTGACCTCGGTGTTCTTCCCGGGGATGGAGTTCCTCGGCGTGGTCGGCACCGCCGTGGTGCTCGGCTTCGGCGGCCGCCGCGTGCTCGCCGGCGACCTGGAGCTCGGCACCCTGGCCGCCTTCCTGCTCTACCTGCGCAACCTGTTCGAGCCGGTGCAGCAGCTCTCCGAGCTGTACGACACCGTCCAGGCGGCCACCGCCGGGGCCGAGCGCATCGGCGCCGTGCTGGCCGAGGAGCCGACCGTGGCCGAGCACCCCGACGCGGTCGCCCTGCCGGCCGCCCGCGGGGAGATCCGCCTGGACGGGGTCCGCTTCGCCTACCCCGGCGCGGGCGACGGCGCACCCGAGGTGCTGCACGGCGTCGACCTCCACGTCCCCGCCGGGTCGACGCTCGGACTGGTGGGGCCGACCGGGGCGGGCAAGTCCACCATCGCCAAGCTGGTCGCCCGCTTCTACGACCCCAGCGGCGGCCGGGTGCTGCTCGACGGCGTCCCGCTCGACCGCCTGCGCGTGGCCGACCTGCGCGCCTGCCTCGGCTACGTGCCGCAGGAGGGCTTCCTGTTCTCCGGCTCCGTGGCGGACAACATCCACTTCGGCCGGCCGGACGCCAGCCGCGACGAGGTCGAGGCGGCGGCCCGCGCCGTCGGCGCCGACCAGGTGATCGAACGCCTCCCCGGCGGCTACGACACCGAGGTCGGCGAGCGCGGCGTGCGCCTGGCCGCCGGCGAGCGGCAGCTGGTCGCGTTCGCCCGCGCCTGGCTGGCCGACCCGGTGCTGCTGCTGCTGGACGAGGCCACCAGCCAGCTCGACGTGGCCAGCGAGCAGCACGTGCGCGAGGCGCTGCGGACCCTGCGACAAGGACGCACCACGATCCTGATCGCCCACCGCCTGACCAGCGTGCTGGACGCCGACCAGGTGGCGGTCGTCGAGGACGGCCGCCTGGTCGAGCACGGCCCACCCGAGGAGCTGCGCGCCGCGAGCGGCCGCTTCGCCGAGCTGTACCAGCGCTGGGCCGCCGGCGCCGCCTGAGCGCCAGGCATCTGAGCACCCGCGTACCAGAGTCGTGAAGGCGATGCCGAGTGCTGCGACCCGCCGCGTTGCTCCATCCGGCCGAGCTTGGCTCGAAGCTCATCGGCCGGGGGTCCGGCCCGGCTGCCGGCGTTGCGCTGCTGGATCGCGCCGCTCAGGCTGGCCCGGCCAGAACCGGGCCGGTCCGCCCGGTCCGGTGGGAGCCAAGCCACTTGGGCGGTGGGGGCCGCTCGAGCTGGCCAGGCGGGCCACCCGCTGCTCCTGGCGCATGGTGGTCCGGCGTATCACTCTGAGCGCGAGCAGGCCGGCCAGCACGGTGAGCAGGTCCGCGAGGACCTGTATGTCGGCCGATGCCTGGAAGCGGTCGAGCTGCGACGGCAGCAGCCCGAGGGTCATGACCGAGGCGGCCGCGTGGACCGACTCGGTGGTGATGCTGCGCACCATGATGGAGGCCAGAAAGGCCATCCACCACCAGGCGAGCAGCGGGCTCACCGGTCGCCGGTGCCAGCCGTCGCTCATGTCGGACGGGAGGTCGGGGTCGCTGGCCCGCCAGATGTCGTTCAGGAGCTGCTTGGGGCGAAACAGGCTGAACACCGGCAGCACCCAGGCACCGAGCGCCCACCAGGGCCGGTAGCGCAGCCGGCGGGCACCAAGGGGCGTCAGGTTGGCGTAGGCGCGGCGGAACCAGGCTAGGAAGAGTGTGGCCGAGACCAGGAACCACAGCGCCTGCAGGATCCCGACCCCGAGGGCCAGGCCGGTGGCCGGGCCCGGCCGTGGCGCCCGGCCTTCCAGGAATCCCACGAGCCAAGTGTCGGCGAGGTTGGCGAACGCGCCCACGATGGCGATGAGCGTTGCGACCCGGACGGCGAGCCGTGCCCGGCGGGCCGGTCGGTGGAGCGGCTGGTAGGCGACCAGGTCGACCGCCGGATGCGGCTGGGGGATCCAGGCAGGATGTCCCGGAGGGAGGGCCGGTGAGAGGACGGGCCGAGCCGGCGCCTGTGGCAGGGCGTGGGTGGGCACCGGCCGGGCGGCGGGGGCTGCGGCGAGAGCGCGACGGGCGCCGGCGACCAGCTCCCGGCAGGAGGGGAAGCGGTCCTGCTTGGCCTTGGCCATGGCGCGCTGCACGATCGGGTCGATCGCGGGCGGCAGGTCGGGCCGCTCAGCGGTGACCAGCGGCGGGGTCGCCTCGAGGTGGGCAACGAGCACGGCCTCGTTGGACCCAGCCGAGAACGGCGGGCGGCCGGTGAGGCACTCGAAGAGCACACAGCCCAGCGCATAGCCGTCGGTGCGGCCGTCGACCGGCTGGCCGGCGACCTGCTCGGGAGCGGCGTAGCGCGGCGTACCCAGAAACTGGCCAGTCCCGCTGATCGAAAGGTCGTCGCTGGCGGACCTGGCCAGCCCGAAGTCGACCAGGTAGACGTGCTCGGTCTCTTCGTCGGTGGCCGGCGGAACGAGCAGGATATTGCCAGGCTTCACGTCGCGGTGGACCAGCCCGCGCGCGTGGGCGGCGTCCAGGGCTCGAGCGACCTGCGCCAGAATGGCCAGGGTCCGCCCGGCGCTCAGCCGGCCCTCGGCCTGGAGGACTCGGCGCAGGTCGAAGGTGTCCACGTAGCGCATGGCGATGTACAGCCGACCCCGCTCCTCGCCGGCGCGGTAGACCGGGATGATATTGGGATGATCGATGGCGGCGGCCACCCGCATCTCACGCAGGAAGCGCTCCCGAAAGGCGGGGTCGCCGGCCAGGCCGGGCGGCAGCAGCTTGAGGGCGACCGGCCGGCCGCCGAGCCCGACCTCCTCGGCCTGGTAGACCACGCCCATGCCGCCGCGGCCGACCGGCGCCACGATCCGGTAGCCGGCCACCACCGTGCCGACGGCCGGGTCGGTGGCCATCTTCACCTCCACGCCTCACGACCATGCAGGCCAACGTCTACCCGGCCATTCCGCCGGGCAACCGAAGACCCGCCAGGGATGGCCGCTCGGACTTGACGGTGGCGCCGCCCAGATCCGGTGTGGGCACGGCTGCGACCTGCAGCCGTGCCCACACCGCGGTCTTCGGTGCCTTTCGCCGAGGCTCAGCCCGGGAGCCCGTCCAGGAACGGGTCGACGGCGGCGTCATTCTCCGCCATTCCCCAGACCTCGGTCGCCTTCCCGTCCCTGATGTGGAAGACCTGCACGTACTTCCATCCAGCACTCGAACCGTCCGCTGCGGTGGCCGAGGCCGTCCCCAGCGTGACGACGTGGTCGTCGTTCCCCAGGATGTCGTGGACGTCCACGGAGGGCGTACCCATCGCCTGTGCCTGACGGGCGAAGAATTCCAGCACCGCCGCCTTGCCCTGGTAGGCACCGCTCCACTTGCTGTTGCCGCCGACGTGCCAGACCACATCGTCGGCCAAGTGCTCGTCCATCCATCCCGTGTCGCCCTTCTGGAGGGCCTCGAAGCCCTCCTTGACGAGGGTGACGTTCGGATGCTCGTGCTGCGTCATGACGTGCTTCCTTTCGCAGATGGCCCCTTGACCTGGTCGGCGGGGCGGGTTGCCTCGGTCTGCTGGCGTGAAGGAGACCCTGCCGTCCGGCGCCTGCGGAGACTCCCCCCCTTTCAGCGCACGTATCGTCCACGCCGAGCGCTCGGCCCGTTCCGCGACGGTGTCACGTGACGGTCCGCTCCCACCGGTCCCGCTCACGCCGGGCAGTCTCCGCGACCACCGTCCCGAGACCGTTACGAACAGGCATGCCGCCCAACCGACCTCTGGCCGGAACGAATATCGGCGCCAGCGAACCGCGACATTGGACAGGATGTGACCGCCATGCCCGGGAAGGACAACGACTTGATGCTGAGGATCGGATCGGGCGCGGCCACCCTCGGCGCGGTGTGCGCCGGAGTCAGGAATCTGTTGCACCCGGTCACCCCGCGCGAAGATCCGCCGGGGGTGGCACGCGTCATCGCCGGGAGTGACTTCTGGACATACCTTGGCCCGGCGGAACGCAGCGTGACGTCCCGCCTACCTCACCGTCCTGTTCCTATCGCACCCTCACCGTCGTCTGGCAGCTGGCTGTGTTCCCAGCGGGATCCTCGGCCCGGTACGTGAGCGTGTAGGTGCGGGCTGCCATGAACCGTTCGGCCCGCAGGAGGCCGCTCCTGTCGTCGGTTCCGATGCTCCACTGCTGGATGTCGCCGGGCACGTCCGTCCGGCCGAGCCCGCTGTCCGGCTGGCTGCTCGTGACCGAGACCAGCGTGACCGCCACCGAGCCGGATTGGTCACTCGCCGAGACGCTCACGCTCACCTGCCGTAGCTCGTGGTTGGGCGGCCGGAGGATGCCGGGGGTCGCGATGCAGGTGATCGTCGGCGGGGTCGTGTCAACGGCGGGGGCCTCATCCGCGCCAATGTCCACCAACGGGTCTCCGTCGCCGTTGCCGTCCAGCGGCCTGGGGTCGCCGTCGATGTCCGTCGCCGGAGCGCCAGCGTTGAGGCCAGCATCGACGGCGGGTGAGCGCTGCTGGAGGTGGTAGTCCCCTGCCGCGGGATTCATGAACAGCGGATCGGCCGAGATGTTGCCGTTCTGCCCGGTCTGGTCGCTGCAGATCCCGCCGTAGAGCGGCCCGGAGTCAGCGTTGAAGGCGTCGTTGTACGCGATCAGGGGTGGATTGGGATCGTTGAAGGCCTCGCACTCGACCACCGTCTGCGAGCCGGATCCAATCAGGACGTTGCTGGTCAGCTTCGTCGCGGCATCGAACCCGTCGGCGAGCACCGCCGAGCCGCGAAGAGCGCTGTTGCCGGCGATCGTGTTGTTCACCACGGTCGGCCCCGGAGGCCCGAAGGGGACGAGCCAGGCGATCCCGCCTCCATAGATGGCGCTGTTGCCAACGATGACGTTGTTCGTGATCAGGGCGTCTGATTGGTTGACCAGCGAGATTCCGCCACCGACCCCGACGCTCATGGAGTTGTTGCTGATCACGTTGGCGGAGACCGTGGGCGTGCCAGCCGCCCAAAGGCTGATGCCCCCGCCGTCCCTGTCCGAACGGTTTCCCGTGATCACGTTGTGCAGCACCTGCGCGGTGCCGGCGCCTGCGACGAGGATGCCGCCACCACCGAGCCCGCCCTCACAATTCGGCCGGTTGTCCGAGACGGTGTTGTCGCGAATCGTGGCAGCCGAGAACTGTGCGTTGATTCCGCCTCCGGAACAGCTGAGGTTGCCACTCACCCGGTTGCCCTCGATGAGGGCGGGGCCGCCGGAGGTGAAGACGCCACCGCCGCCGTTGGAGGCGGCGTCGTATCCGTTCCGGATCGTGAACCCTCTCAGGACGGGTGTCTGGCCCGCGCCCGCGACGATCCTGACGACGCCCCCCGACTGGTTTCCATCGATGATCGTGGCAGCGGGTCCGTCAGTGCTCTCGACCGTGATCTCCTTGTCGCGGAAATCGATCCGCTCCACGTACGTCCCAGGCGAGACGAGGACGGTGTCGCCGCTCACGGCCGCATCGATCGCCGCCTGGATCGTCGGATGGTCCTGGGGAACGCGCAGGACCGTGGCAGCGGCCGCCTCCCGTGCGCCGAGCGGCGACAACAGCGCGGCGGAGGTCACGACCACGACGAGCAGCCGGATGCCACGGACGACTGAAAGCTTCATTGCTCTCCTCCAAGCGGACTTCCTGGCCCTCGAGGACCACGACGGCGCGTCGTTCGTCGCGACACGACTGGGATCAGGACACGTAGAGCTTCAGCGTCTGGCTGTAGCTGGTGGCGTTGAGCGCCGTGCCGGGGACCACCACGCGGTAGACGTAGGTGCCAGCTGTCGACCAGGTGAACGAGAACGCGTAGGTGCCGTCGGAGCGCACTGTCGTCGACCCGACCGTGACCCAGGAGCCGTTGGCGTAGCGCTGGCGCCGCACCGCCGTCCCCGGCCGCAGGGGCGCGACGCCGCCGCGCAGTCGCACGGTCGTGCCGCGGGTCACCGTGGCGTCGTCGAAGGCCGCGGAGACACGCCACCGCACCAGCGTGGTGACCGCAGGGCTGGTGGAGGGCAGGTAGGACCACGACGCCGGCGCGACGAGCCGGTAGGCGCCGTTGGTCCCGGGCGTGGAGCCGAACGCGACCGTGCCGGTCGCGGACGTGGTGGCGGTCGCCCTGGTCTGCCAGGTGGTGGACCCCGCGGCCCGCCACTGCAGGAGGATCTTCTGGCCGGGGACCGGCGCGCCCGACGCCGTGGCGAGCCTGCCCGACACGGTGATCCTGGTGCCGTAGGTGACGACGGCCGGCGCCCGCACCGCGAGGGTGGTGCTCTTCTGGGTGGCGTAGTCGCGCAGCACGCTCCACTGCCGAGCGTCCTCGTAGCCTGCGGACCAGAACACCAGGCCCCGGAGGCGATATTTCTCGATGAAGGTCATCTTGGCCCTGGTGGCGTCCGCGTCGTTGTACCAGAGGACGTGCCGCACGCCGGCGGGCGTGGTGTAGGTGAACCACGGCGCTGCCGTCGGGCGTCCCAGTTCGTCGACGCTCGACCACTGGCGGGTGGCGCCGTACTGGATGCGCAGCGCCTCGGCCTGCGCGTAGGTTCTCCCCGTGGCGGTGCCGTACCCGTCCGGCTGCGTCGGATCGGCCGGCCAGTCGTAGCCGTACAGCGGCGCCCCCACCTCGATCTTGCTTGCAGGCACGGCGGTCACGGCGTAGCCGATGACCTTGTCGACCCACCACACGGGAGCGATGGCGCCGGGTGGCCCGCCGCCCCAGTGGTAGTTGTAGGCCATGACCCGGAACCGGTCGACCGACGGTGCAAGACCCGCGTAGTCGTGGACCGACCAGTTCGGGTCGTCGGCTCGCGTGCGCGGCCCGACCGACACCGACAGCAGCCTGCCCTGCGCGTGCAGCGCCGCCCCGAGCTCGCCGACGAGCGTCACGAAGCCGCCGCGCACCGCCGCCTTGTCGGTCGAGGTGCCCCCGAAGTTCATCGACTCGTAGTCGAGGTCGATGCCGTCGTAGCCGTTCGCGGTGACCAGACCGACCAGCGCCCGCACGTGCGCGGCGCGCTGCACGGGATCGCTGAGCAGTGCCGCCATACCGGCGGCGTTCAGCGACTCCGCGACGGTCGGGACGACCTTGATGCCACGGCTGCGCAGCGCGTCCACGACCGTGACGTCACCGGCGCCGGTGTGCGGGACGATCGCCGTCGCCCCCGTCACCTGGTACCACACGGGCGAGCCCTCGGCCCACAGGTCGGCGCTCTGCGACACGGAGGTGAGCGCGTTGGGCATCGACCAGTACGGCAACCAGCCATTGACGATCCGGCGCGGCGAGCTGTCGGCGTTCGCGGTGGGACCGCCCGCGAGGAGCCCAAGGGCCAGGAGCGATGCGGCGAGGACGCAGCAGAGCAGGGCGGTGCGCAGGCGACGTGGGTGCATGGACCTCTCTTCGGTCCAGGTGATCGGAGGGCCGCTGACCCGTGAGGGCTTCGTGCCGATGCGGTGTCAGAAGGAGAGCGCCGGACCCAGCTCTCGCGTTACGGCGTTCGAGGGACTTGGCCGACGGCCGGCGAGGCCGCTGGCTCATCCAAGCCGGGGTGGGACGGGTAGGTCACCCGGCGGGGGCGATGCTGCCGCCCAGCTCGCGGACGACGTCGACGAGGAGGTCGAGGTCGGCCGCGGTGGTGCGCCAGTTGCTGATCGCCGGGCGCAGCGCCACCCGTCCACCGTAGACGGTGGTGCCGGCGAACACCCGACCGTCGTCGAGCAGCCTCTCGCCGAGCCGGCGGTTGACGTCGTCGAGCTCCGGTTCGGACAGGCCGGCTGGGTGGTAGCGGAAGCAGACCACGTTGAGGGGGACCTCGGCCAGGCGCTCCAGGTCGGGTGCCGCGTCGACCGTCGCCGCGAGGTGCGCGGCCAGGTCGCAGTGTCGCTCCACCAGCTCTCGGTAGCCGGTGCGGCCGTACGCGGCGAGCGTGGCCCAGATCGGCAGGGCGCGCGCCCGCCGTGAGGACTCGGGGCCGAGCATGCCGTAGCCGCCCCGAGGGTCGTCCGGGCCCGGCAGGTACGCCGCGCCCGGCATGCCGAACGCCGGGCCGAGCCGGTCGGGTTCCCGGACGAGCACGAAGCCGCTCTCGTACGGCACGTTGAGCCACTTGTGGGCGTCGGCGGCGATGGAGTCCGTTCGCTCCATTCCCGCGGTGAGGTGGGCGGTACGTGGGGAGAGCGCCGCCAGGAAGCCGAACGCGCCGTCGACGTGCAGCCACGCGCCGAACTCCTCGGCCAGGTCGGCGAGGTCGGCCAGCGGGTCGAAGTCGCCCGCGTTGGGCTCGACGGCAGTGGCGATCAGCACGGCGGGAGCGCGGTTGAGCTCACCGAGCCGTCGCCGGACCGCGGCCAGGTCGATCCGGCCAAGGTCGTCGCGGGTGAACAGCTCGACCGTGTCCTTGCCGTGGCCGAGCATCTGCAGGGCCTTGCGCGCGCTGGGGTGCACGTACCCGCCGGAGAGCACCGGCATCCGGGGCAGACCGGTCAGTCCCGCCGAGGTCACGTCCACCCCGTGCCGCTGCGCCCACCAGTGCGTGGCCAGCGCCAGACCGGTGAGGTTGGCAAAGGTCGCGCTGGCGGTCAGCGCGCCGCCCCACCCCGGTGGCAGGCCGACGAGCTCGCGCAACCAGTCCAGCGTGACCGTCTCCACCGCGTCGGCGAAGCGCGACGACGCCCGCACGAACGCGTTCTGGTCCAGCATGGACACGACCCAGTCGGCGGCCAGCGCCGCGGGCGTCGAGCCGCCGATCACGAAATGGTAGAAGCGCGGCCCGGCCGAGGCGGTCGCGGTCGCCGTCCCGACGCGCAGCAGGGTCTCGACCGCGGCCAGAGTGCCCGAGCCCTGCTCCGGTAGTGGCCCGCCCAGCTCGCCCAGCAGCGGCTCGGCGGTGCGGTCGTAGACCAGCCGCTGCGGCAACAGGTCCAGGTACGGCCCGGCGGCGTCGACCACCTGCCTGAGCGCTGCCATGGTCTCCGCCTGCTCGTTCAATGGATCGCCCACGTCGCCTCCCTCCCACGGTCACGGCGGCCCAGTGTACGGACGATGCCTGCAGTACCCCTTCCCCAGCGTGCGGCTGGCGCTGTGGCGCTTGGCCCGTTCCGCGACGTGTCACCCCTGACGGTCCGCTCCCACCGGTGCTCACGCCCGGGTAGTCTCCCGCGACCACCGTCCCGAGAGCGTTACGAGCTCAGTCCTCGGCGGCGTCGAAGTCGTAGGAGAGCAGCTGCGCGGCGAGCGTCAGGGCGTTCGCGTCCTCCTTGCTCATCTCGGTCCCGAAGCGCCCTCTCGCTCTGGCGACGCCCTCGCCGATCTCCGAGATCAGCATGCGCTTGAACAGCTCGGCTTCGTCCCCGGCGGCCTTGCCCAGGACGGCGGCCACGTGCCCCAGGCCGACGCCGATCGAGCGGCCGTCCACGCCGTAGGCGTCCGCCAGCCGGTCACGGTCGGCCACGACCGTGGCCAGCACCTCGCGGCCGAGCCGTCCCTCGGTCGTGGTGGCGGCGTCCACGCAGCGCGCGAAGGCGCCGTAGTCCCGGTGGTCGAAGCGCCGGTACGCCCCGATGACGGCGCTGAACACCCAGAACGGCGCGAACTGAAGGGTCCGCCATTCCTCGGTGGTGAACCTGTCCCGCTCGCCCATCGCCGGACTGCTCAGGTGCCGCGCGACGCGGCCTCGAGCAGGGTCTCGGCGGCGCGCCGCAGCCCCTCCATCTGGTCGAGCTCCTGGTCCTCGTGCTCGATGTTGACGGCCATGTCCGGGTCGATCCGCCGCAGCGCCCGCAGGAACTCGGTCCAGAAGGCGACGTCGTGGCCACGGCCGACGGCGACGAAGTCCCAGGAGGAGTGCTCGGGCCAGCGGCTCAAGGTGTAGCGGCCGCCGAGGGAGACGGCTCCGGGCTCGTCGGGCCGGACCCGCCCGAAGCGGTCGTCGAGCACCCCGTTGACCTTGGCGGCCTCGTTGATGCGGGTGTCCTTGGCCGCCGCGTTGTAGACCAGCCCGCCGAGCCGGTCCAGGGCGGCGACGGGATCGATCCCCTGCCAGAACAGGTGGCTGGGGTCCATCTCGGCGCCGACGTGGGTGGCGTCGATCTCGGTCGCCAGCCGCTCCATGGTGGCGGGGTTGTAGACGAGGTTGTGGGGGTGCATCTCGATGCAGACCTTGACGTCGGCGTCGCTCGCCCGCGCCTGGATGTCCTTCCAGTAGGGGATCGCGACCTCCCGCCACTGGTAGTCCCTGGCGTCGAGGTAGGCGCTGTCCCAGGGAAGGACCGTCCAGGAGGGCAGGCGGCCACCAGGGTCGGAGGCGGGAAGCCCGGACATGGTCACCACGCGCTTCACCCCCAGCAACGCCGCCAGCGAGATCGCCTCGCGCACGTCGTTGCCGTGCTTGTCGCCCACCTCCGGGTCGGGGTGCAGGGGGTTGCCGTTGCAGTTGAGCGCCGTGAGCGTCACGCCGGCCGAGGTGAACAGCTCCAGGTACTCGTCGCGGGCGTCCTTGCTCGCGCGCACCTGCTCGATCGGGAGGTGCGGCGCGGGCAGGAAGCCGCCCGAGTTGATCTCCGCGCTGTCCAGTCCCAGGCCGCGGAGGACCTCGAGCGCCTCCGCGACGGGCTTGTCGTGCAGGCAGGCGGTGTAGGCACCAAGCTTCATCCGGGCTCAGTCCTTTCCGGCGGGCGAGGCGGCGACGGCCACGTCCGCGCCGTTGGCCTCGGCGGAGGCGACGACGGCGTCCAGCAGGCGAAGGTTGTGCACGCCCTCGTCGAACGACGCGGGGCGGGGCAGCCGGTCCAGGCCGGCGACCTGCTCCAGGAACGCCCGCGCCTGGAAGCTGAACAGGTCGTTCTGCCCGTAGCCCACGCCGGGGAAGTCCATCGGCAGGCCTCCGGTGAGGTAGGGGTGCGCTGGTCCCACCAGGACCTGGCGGTACCCCTGGGTGATGCCGGGCGGGGTGCCGTCGGCGAAGCCGATCTCGCCGGCGCGGGCCAGGTCGAAGGTGGCCGCGCCCGTCTCCCCGAACAGCTCGAAGCCCAGCGAGTTCGGCAGGCCGTAGGCGACCCGGGAGGCCGACATCGTGCCGGTCGCCCCCGACGCGAACGTCGCGGTGAAGGTGACGAGGTCCTCGTTCTCGACCGGCTCCCGCACGTCGCTGAGCGCCGCCGCCGCGTGGCCGACCGCCGTGCCGAGCGGCAGCGCGCGCTCGGTGATTACGGTGGCGAGCACCGCGCCGCGGAGCGACCGGATGGGACCGCACACGAACTCGGCCAGGTCCAGCAGGTGGCTGCCGATGTCGGAGAGGGCGCCCGAGCCGGCGCCTCCCTTGTAGCGCCAGCTCATCGGGCCGTTGGGGTCGCAGCCGTAGTCGCACCAGTAGTGGCCGTTGAAGTGCAGCAGGCGGCCGATGCCGCCCTGGTCGACCTGCTCGCGGATGGCGGCGATGGCGGGAGAGCGGCGGAAGGTGAACCCGACGGCGGCCTCCCGCCCGGAGGCTCGCGCCGCCGCCACCATCGCCTCGGCGTCCTCCACGCTGGGGGCCAGCGGCTTCTCGCACAGCACGTGCTTGCCGCCGGCCAGTAGGCCCTCCACGATCGGGCGGTGCAAGTGGTTGGCGACCACCACGCTGACGACGTCGACGTCCGGGGCGCCGGCGACGTCCTCCCAGCTGGACTCCGCCCGCTCGTAGCCGAAGCGCCGGGCGGTGTCGCCGGCGAACGCGGCGTTGACGTCGGCGATCGCGACCAGCCTGACCTCGGGCAGGTCGGCGTCGTACAGCGTGGCGGCCGAGCGGTACCCGGCGGCGTGCGCCCGGCCCGCCATGCCGGCACCGATGACCGCCACACCGATCGTTGGCTTGCTCATTGGCGTTCTTCCTCGTTCGGGGCTCAGCCGTAGAGCGCCGGCCGTTTGGCAAGCTCGACAGGGACACGGCGTCCCGTCGCCAGCGCCTCGACGCAGCGCTCCGCGACGGCCGTGGTGGCGTACCCGTCCCAGGCGCTGGGACCGGTGATCTCCCCCCGGAGGACGCCGTCCACCCATTCCTGCAGCTCGGCGTGGTATGCCGCCGCGAACCGGCTGCGAAAGTCGGCCGGCACCTGGGTGAAGCTGCGACCCTCCCGCCGGACGCGGACCCCCACCTGGTCGGGAAGGGCGACCGTGCCGGACTCGCCCACCAGCTCACAGCGGATGTCGTAGCCGTACTGGCAGGTCACGAAGATCTCGACGTCGACCAGGACACCGCCGTCGGTCTCCAGCAACACGAGCTGCGGGTCCTGGAGGTTCTCGGCGGCCAGCGAGCTGCGGCGCGGGACCAGGACGGTGGCCGCGGTGACCTCCTGCCCGAGCAGCCAGCGGGTGACGTCGATCTCGTGGACGACCGAGTCGGTGAGCATCATGTCGCTGGTGAAGCTGGGCGGCGGGGTGGGGTTGCGGTGCGCGCAGTGCACCAGCAGCGGCCTGCCGACCTGCCCCGCGTCGAGCGAGGCCTTCATGGCCCGGTAGCCGTCGTCGTAGCGCCGCATGAACCCGACCTGGACGAGCCGCTCCGGCAGGGCCGCCTCCGCCTCGAGCACGCGCAGGCAGGCGTCGGTCTCCAGCGCCAGCGGCTTCTCGCACATCACGGGCTTGCCAGCCGCGATGCAGGCAAGGGTGTATTCCTCGTGCGTGAAGCCCGGCGACGCGACGATCACGGCGTCCACGTCGTCGTCGCCGATCAGGTCGTGCCCGTCCGGCTGGACGCGGGCGCCGCCGGCGGCGTCGGCCACCCGCTTTGCCTGCTCGACGTCGACGTCGGAGACCGCCACGACCTGCGCGTTCGAGACGCTGGTGGCCAGGCGCTGGAGGTGGTATCGGCCCATGGTCCCGGTGCCGACAACGCCGATCTTGAGCGCCATGGCGTCCACTCCTTGCGAGGTGTGTCGTGTCTGGTCAGCGGGTACCGGCGGCGCCGACGCCGCACCGCTGGAGGTAGCTGCGGGTGCGGATGGCGATGGGCAGCGGGACGTCGGGGGCGCAGGGGTACAGGTCCTGCTCGACGATCATGAACAGCTCGACGTCGAGGTCGTCGAGCGCGTCCAGGACCGGCCGGACCTCCGGGACGCCGCCCGGGGGCTCGCACATCACGCCCCGGCGGACCGCCTCGGCGAACGCCAGGCCCTCCGCCCTGACCTCCTTCAGGACCGCCGGGTCGGCCTGCTTCATGTGGAGGTAGCCGATGCGGTCGGGGTACTTGCGGATCAGCTCGACGTTGTCGCCGTCGTAGTAGGCGATATGGCCGGTGTCGAGGCACAGCGAGACCGTCTCCGGGTCGGTGTCCTCGAGGAATCGCTCGACCTGGGACTGGGTTCCCACGTGGCTGTCGGCGTGGGGATGGAAGACGGCGGTGACGCCGTACTCCTCGGCGAGGATCCTGCCGAGCTCCGAGGTGGCGCGCACCAGCGCCCGCCATGCGTCGCCGTCGAGCTCGGGGGGCTCGAGGAGGTTGCCCTCGAGGTCCGTGTACAGGTCCGGCAGCAGGACGACGTGCCTGGCGCCCATCGCGCTGACCAGCTCGGCCACGCGCCGCGCGTCCTCCAGGTCCGAGGCCCACTTCTCAGGGTGGTGCAGGCCGCCGAACACCGCCTGCCCGGAGACCTGGAGCCCTCGCCGCTCCAGCTCGTCGCGCAGCCGGGCCGGGTCGGTCGGCACGTAGCCGTAGGGGCCGAGCTCGAGCCATCCGTAGCCGGCCTCCGCGAGCTCGTCGAGGAAGCGGGGCCAGGGCGTCTGCGCCGGGTCGTCGGGGAACCACACCCCCCACGAGTCCGGGCAACTGCTGAGCCGCAGCCGTGATCGCGTGCTCATGGTGCACCGAACTTGGTGAGGTAGTGCTGGATTCGCTCGCGGTTGTGGACCGACGAGTCGCGGGCACGCTCCTCCCAGGCGAAGACGCACACGGTGGCGATGCCGTCGAAGCGCAGCTCCGACAAGGTCTCGAAGAAGACGTCCCAGTCGACCTCGCCCTGGCCGACGTCGAGGTGCTGGTGGACGCGGGCCGGCGAGCCCGGCGGGTTGACGATGTAGCGCAGGCCGGAGGACCCGCGGTGGTCGAACGAGTCGGCGATGTGCAGGTGGGTGAGCAGCGGGCCGGCGTAGCGCATGATCCCGGCGATGTCGCCGCCCATGTGGAACGTGTGCGGCGCGCAGTAGAGAAAGGTGACGCCGTCGTCGTCGATCCCGCGGATCAGCTCCACGGCCGCGCGGCCGTCCTCCACGAAGTCGTCGGGGTGCGGCTCCAGGCGCAGCTGCACCCCCTCGCGCCGGAACAGCGGGAGCAGCCGCTCCAGCGAGCGCCAGAACTGCGCCTCGCTGGCGGCGGCGGCCTCCGGCCGGCCGCTGAACTCCGAGTTCATGACCTCGCAGCCGAGGTCGACGGTGATCTGGATGGCGCGCTCCCAGTAGCGGACGGCCGCCTGGCGCTCGTCCTCGTCGGGGCTCGACCACTTGTACAGCGGCAGGACCGAGGAGACCGTCACGCCGGCGCCGCTGAGCGCCTTCTTGAACGCGGCGACGGTGGCCTTGTCGGCCCGCGGGTGGAGGAAGAACGGCAGGAAGTCGTCGCGGGGCGACAGCTCGATGTGCTGGTAGCCGAGGTCGGCGACCAGCCCTGGCAGCTCGGTCAGGGGGACCTGGCGGAGCATGTAGGGGTCGAGGGCGATCTTCATGGCTGCTCCTGCTCCCGCGAGCGTGGAGGTGGGCTACTGGGTCGGGCCGGCGAGGCCGAGCTCTTGCGCCTCCTCCTCGAGCTCGTGTGCCGCGTCGGCCTGGCCGACGCTCTGCAGCTCGTGGGCGAGCTGCTCGAGCTCGGCGCCGCCCGCCATCAGCCCGGTGAGCTGCGCATGGGAGATCTCCTCCTTCTCGTAGTAGCCGAGGCTGCGGCCGCGCTTGAGGATGAGGAAGCGGTCGCCGACCGGGTAGGCGTGGTGCGGGTTGTGGGTGATGAAGATGACGCCGAGGCCGCGCTCCCGCGCCTGGACGATGTAGCGCAGCACGACGCCGGACTGCTTGACGCCCAGCGCGGCGGTCGGCTCGTCGAGGATCAGCACCTTCGCGCCGAAGTACACCGCCCGCGAGATCGCCACGCACTGCCGCTCGCCGCCCGAGAGCGTGCCGATGGGCTGCTCCACGTCGCGCAGGTCGATGCCCATGTCGAGCAGTTCCTTCTTGGCCGTCTTGCGCATGAAGTCGATGTCCATGCGGCTCACCGGCCCGAAGCCCTTGCGCACCTCGTTGCCGAGGAAGAAGTTGCGCCAGACCGGCATCAGCGGGACCACGGCGAGGTCCTGGTACACGGTGGCGATGCCGCGGTCCAGCGCCTGCCGCGGGGAGCTGAAGCTCACCGGCTCGCCCTCGACCTCGTAGCTGCCGCCGTCGTGCTGGTGCAGCCCCGAGATGATCTTGATGAGGGTGGACTTCCCGGCGCCGTTGTCACCGAGCACACAGGTGACCTCCGAGGCGCTGACCTCCAGGGTGACGCCCTCGAGCGCGATGATGTTGCCGTAGTTCTTGCCGGCGTCGGTGAGCCGGACCAGCGGCGTTCGGGTCTCTCGCTCTCGCTCCACGGTGCTCGTCATCTCGATGCCTCCGCGCGACGACGGATGTAGGTGTTCAGCAGGATGGCCCCGAGCAGCAGCGCGCCGAGGAAGAAGTAGAACCAGTCGGGGTTCCAGCCGGCGTAGACGATGCCCTGGTTGGTCATCCCGAAGATGAACGCCCCGATCGCGGCCCCGATCACCGAGCCGTAGCCGCCGGTGAGCAGGCACCCGCCGACGACCGCCGCGACGATGTAGATGAACTCGTTGCCGATCCCGATGCCGGACTGCACGGTGTTGAAGGCGAACAGGATGTGCATGCCGGTGAACCAGGCCAGGAACCCCACCGTCATGAATAGGCCGATCTTCACCTTGTTCAGCGGGACGCCGACCGCCCGCGAGCTGGGCCCGGAGCCGCCGACGGCGAAGATCCAGTTGCCGATGTGGGTCCGGAGCAGGACCCAGGTGCCGATGATGACGAACAGGAGCCACCAGAGCAGCGTGATCCGGACCTGGACGCCGAAGACCGGGAACGTGTGGGCGAACACCCACTGCGCCGAGTTGAACCCGTCGATGTTGGAGACGTCGTTGGTGCCGACGTTGCCAGTGACGAGCTTGGTGATCGCCAGGTTGAGGCCCCGCAGCATGAAGAACGTGCCCAGGGTCACCAGGAAGCTGGGGATGCCCGTCTTCACCACCAGGTAGCCGTTGACGAAGCCGATGGCCAGCGCGACCACCAGGGCGACCACGACGCCCACCCACATGTTGGCGCTGAACTGGTAGCTGAACATCGACGCGACCAGCGCCGAGCTGGTCACGGCGACGCCGGCCGACAGGTCGAACTCGCCGCCGATCATCAGCAACGCCACCGCGACCGCGGGGATGCCGTAGGTCGAACTGACGTAGAGGACGGTGGCGAGCGAGGCGGTGTCGCGGAACGGGGGCGCGACGGCGAAGAAGATGAGGTAGATGACGATCGCGCCGGCCAGCGCCCCGACCTCGGGGCGAGCCATCAGCCGGGCGAGCGGCGACTTCGTCGCGACTCGCTCGTCCCGGGCCGGCGGGGTGCCGACGTCCAGTGTCTGACTCATGCGGACCTCCGAGGCTCGGGGTGCTCCATGGGGGCCGCCAGCGGGTGGCGGCCCCCCATGCCCGGGTGGTTAGCGGGTGCCTCCCTCCGCGAACTTGCCCACCACGGCGATGTTGCTCTTGTCGACCAGGAACGGCCCGGTCAGCGTCGGCAGCCCGCCGCCGAGGATGTTGCCGTTGACCTTGTACAGCCACAGCGAGTCGACCGACAGGTAGCCCTGCAGGTACGGCTGCTGGTCGATCGCCCAGATGAGCTCACCGGAGTTGATCTTGGGCGGGATCTGCGGGTTGAAGTCGAAGGTCCCGACCTTGGCGGAGCTGCCCGCCTCCTTGATCGCGTCCATCGCGTTGAGGGCGATCGGCGCGCCGAGGGTGACCACGAAGTCGATCGCCTTGTCCTGCTTCAGCTTGGCGGCGATGGTCGACTTCACCGAGGGCAGGTCCGAGCCGTTGACGTAGATCTTGCTCCACTTGCCGGAGAAGGTCTTCTTCACCCCGTCGCAGCGGGCCTCGAGCTGGACCTGCCCCTGGAACTGGATGACGCACAGGAGGTTCTTGTAGCCGTCGTCGGAGGCTCGCTTGCCACCGGTCTCGCCGGCCAGGCCCTCGTCCGAGCCGAAGTACGACATCGCGCCCGATTCCTTGTACTGGCCGATGCCGGCGTTGAACGCCACGACCGGGATGCCGGCGTCGATGGCCTTCTTGACCGCCGGCGCGATCGCGGGCGGGTCCGGCAGGGTGACCGCGATGCCGTCGACCTTGGCGTCGATCGCGCTCTGGATCAGGGTTGCCTGCTTGCCGGAGTCCGGGTCCGACGAGTACTGGAACTTGACGTTGTCCTTGGCGGCGGCGGCCTGGGCGCCCTTGCGGATGATGTCCCAGAACGTGTCACCGGGTGCGCCGTGGGTGATCATGGCGACCGTGATCTCCGGCGTGTTCGCCTTGCCGGCGCCGCCGGTCGCCGTCTGCTGCTCCTCCTGCTTCCCCCCGGAGCTGCTGCAGGCGGCGGCCACGAGCAGCAGCACGGCGAGCAGCGCCACGAAGAGAGGACGCCTGCGAAGCTGGATCATCGAGATCCGCCCCTTTCTGCTTGGTCCAGCCATGACAGGGAGCCGGCGGGCGGTGCCCGCGGGTCGGTCCGTGTGTAGCTCATCCCACCTCCTCAGTGCGCCGTGGGGAAGCCGAGCTCGACGGCGGAGTCGCGTGGGACCGGCCAGCGACTGGTCACGACCTTGCCGCGGGTGTAGAAGGCGACGCCCTCCGGCCCGTGGACATGGAGGTCGCCGAACAGGGACTGCTTCCAGCCGCCGAACGAGTAGAAGGCCATCGGCACCGGGATCGGGACGTTGATCCCGACCATCCCGGCCTGGACCTCGTTCTGGAACTTCCGCGCGGCGGCGCCGTTGGCCGTGAAGATGGCCGTGCCGTTGCCGTACGGGTTCTCCGAGATCAGCCTGATGGCCTGGTCGATGTCGTCGACCCGGAGCACGATCAGGACCGGCCCGAAGACCTCCTCCTTGTAGATGGTCATCTCGGTGGTGACCTCGTCGAACAGGCACGGGCCGAGGAAGAAGCCCTCCTCGTGCCCGGGGACGCGCAGGTCGCGCCCGTCGAGCACGAGCTTGGCGCCCTCGCGGACCCCGGTCTCGACCAGGCCGGCCACCTTGTCCCTGGCCGCCCCGGTGACCAGCGGGCCCATCTCCGAGTCGGGGTCGGCGGCCGGCCCGGTGCGCAGCCGCGCGGCCCGCTCCACCACCTTGTCGATCAGGGTGTCGCCGGCCCGACCGACCGCGACCGCGGTCGAGATCGCCATGCAGCGCTGCCCGGTCGAGCCGTAGGCCGCCGAGACCAGCGCGTCGGCGGCGGAGTCCATGTCGGCGTCGGGCATGACGATCGCGTGGTTCTTGGCCCCGCCGAGCGCCTGGACCCGCTTGCCGTGCGTGGTGCCGCGCTCGTACACGTAGCGGGCGATCGGGGTCGAGCCGACGAACGAGACCGCGGCGATGCCCGGGTGGTCGAGCACGGCGTCGACGGCCAGCTTGTCGCCGTGGACGACGTTGAAGATGCCGTCGGGCAGGCCCGCCTCGGCGTACAGGCGGGCGACCTCGAGCGAGACCGACGGGTCGCGCTCGGACGGCTTGAGCACGAACGCGTTGCCGCAGGCGATCGCGATCGGGTGCATCCACATCGGGACCATGATCGGGAAGTTGAACGGCGTGATCCCGGCGGCGACGCCGAGCGGCTGGCGGATCGAGTACAGGTCGATCTCGGTCGAGACGCTCTCGGAGAAGTCTCCCTTGAGCAGGTGCGGGATGCCGCAGGCGACCTCGACGACCTCCATGCCGCGCTGGATCTCGCCGAGCGCGTCGGGCACCACCTTGCCGTGCTCGGCGGCGATGACCTCGGCCAGCTCGCCGCGGTCGCGCTTCAGCAGCTCCAGCAACGCGAACATGACCCGTGCCCGCTTCACCACCGAGGTGTCGCGCCAGGCCGGGTAGGCGGCCTGGGCGGCCCGGACCGCCGCGTCGACGTCGGCGGCGCCGCCGAGCGCCACCCGCGCGCTCTGCCGCCCGGTGCCCGGGTCGTACACCGCGCCCCAGCGCTCCGGCTCGCGGTCGACGGCGCGGCCGTCGATCCAGTGGTTGATGGTCCTCATCCCACGGCACTCCTTTCCGCCGTCGTCGCCCTCGCCTACAGGTAGCGCCGCTGGTCCTGCTTGTCACGTTCGTACCGGGCCCGTGCCGCCCGCACGCTCTCGGAGATGGTCAGCCGTCTGGTCCGCCCACTCATCGGCGTCCTCCAGGTCCGCTCATCGGCAGGCGGGGGTCGACGGCCTGCCCTGCCCAGGTCCCCCGCACCCAGGCGTGGGCCGGGTCGTCGCAGAAGCGCCAGGCCCGCTCCTCGCCGGGTCCGGCCATGACGTTGAGGTAGTACATGTCGTAGCCGGGCGCGGCCATGGAGGGCCCGTGCCAGCCGTAGGGGACCAGCACCACGTCGCCGCCGCGAACCTCGGCGCGGACGTCGACGCGCCGGTCGGGCCCGGAGCTGTAGACCCTTTGGTAGCCCAGTCCCGGGGTGGCGCCCCGGCCCGCGATCTCGAAGTAATAGATCTCCTCGAGCTGTGCCTCGTCGGGCGGCCGCTCCTCGTCGTGCTTGTGCGGCGGGTACGACGACCAGTTGCCGCCCGGGGTGAGGACCTCGACGGCGATCAGCTTGTCGGCCTCGAACGCCTCCGGCCCGCAGAAGTTGTTCACCTGGCGGCTGGCCTGGCCGGCCCCGCGCAGCTCGACCGGGACGTCCTCGGCCGCGCCGTAGCGGGCGACCAGCCGCCGCCGCGCCCGGGCGGACGGCAGCGCGAAGCGCCCGCCGCCCTGGGAGGCCACCTCCGGATGGGCGTCCCTGGGCACGTAGACGAAGTCGGTGACGCGGTCGAAGACGCCGTCGCGGCCCTCGACCTCGAAGCGCTCGCCGTCGCAGGCGACCACGCAGCCTCCCGCCAGCGGCAGGACGAGCAGCTCGTCGGGGCCGGTGTCGAACGCATGGGAGGCGCCAGGGGCGAGCTCCAGCACGCGCAGGCCGCTGAACCCCCAGCCGGCCTGCTCCGGCGTGACCACGAGCGAGAAGGCACCCTCGGCGCTCGAGCCCCGCTGCAGGTGGAGCTTGCCGTCGCTCACCCGCTCCCCTCCTGCAGCAGGCCGACCGCGGCGTCCACCGCGCCGGCCACGTCGTCGTCGGGCGGGTACAGCAGCGAGCGGCCGATCACCAGGCCGCAGACGGTGGGGAGCTTGAGCGCCTTGCGCCAGCGCGCGAACGCCGCCTCCTGGTCGGCGCTCACCTCACCGCCGAGCAGCAGCGCCGGCAGCGTGGTCGCCGCCATGACGCGCTCCATGTCGTCGACCACCGGCACCTTCAGCCAGGTGTACGCCGAGGTCGTGCCGAGGCCGGCCGCCACGGTCATGGCGCGGACCGTCGCCTCGGGGCTGAGGTCGATGCGGACCCGCCCGTCCACCCGGTGCGCGATGAACGGCTCCACCATCGCCATCAGCCCGTGGGCGGCCAGCTCGCTCACCGCGTGCGCGCAGGCTTCGACGGTCGCCACCGTGGCCGGGTCGTCGGGGTCGATGCGCAGCAGCATCTTGCCGCCGTCGAGGCCCTTCGCCGCGATCGCGGCGGCGTCGTACCCGGTGAAGCGGTCGTCGATCTCGAAGACCGTGCCGGCGAGGCCGCCCCGGTTCATCGACCCGACCACCACCTTGCCGTCGAGCGCGCCGAGCACCAGCAGGTCTTCGACGATGTCGGGGGTGCCGAGCAGGCCGTTGACGCCCGGGCGCGACAGCGCCAGGCAGAGCCGGTCGAGCAGGCTGACCCGATCGGCCATCGCCAGCGCCCGGTCGCCGGCGCGCAGCGCGCCGCGGGCGGGGTGGTCGGCGGCGATCATCATCAGCCTGCCGTGCTCGTTGAACAGGGAGGCCGGGCGAGCCCGCCCGCTCGCCGCCTCCGCGATCGCCTCCGGGCGCCTGGCGCGGGTCTCCACGATCGTCCGGTAGCGGTCCTCACGCACGGACGGGCCCTTTGTTCACCGGGGGGCTACCGCTCGGCTCTGCGTGGCCACCGGCTACTCCGGTTCCGGCCTCGCTCTTGAGCCCCCCGAACCCTTGATCCAGCGGGGGGCTACCGCTCGGCTCTGCGTGGCCACCGGCTACTCCGGTTCCGGCCTCGCTCTTGAGCCCCCCGAACCCCCCGCGCAACAGGGCCTCGACCTCGGCGCTGTCGGGCATGGCGTCGGCGCAGGCGAGCCGGGAGGCGACGATCGCGCCGGCGGCGTTGGCGAACCGCGTCACCCGTCCGAGGTCCCAGCCGGCCAGCAGCCCGTGGCACAGCGCCCCGCCGAATGCGTCGCCGGCGCCGAGGCCGTTGACCACCTCGACGGGCAGCGGCCGCACCTGGACCTCGGTGTTGGCGTCCATGGCCAGCACGCCGTCGGGGCCTTGCTTGACGACCACCACCTCGACGCCGCGGTCGCGCAGGGCGTGGGCGGCGGGCCGCGGCTCGCGCAGGCCCACCGCGGTGTCGCACTCGTCGAGGTTGCCGACCGCGACCGTGACGTGCTCGAGCGCCCGCTGCACCCAGCGCCGCGCCTCCTCGCGGGAGGGCCAGAAGATCGGGCGGTAGTCGAGGTCGAGCACGGTCAGGCCCGACCTGCCCCTGGCTTCGAGTGCCGCCAGGGTCGCGCCGCGGCTCGGCTCGGCGCACAGGCCGGTGCCGGTCACCCAGAAGATGCGCGCCGCCCTGATCGCGTCGAGGTCGAGCTCGCCGGTGCTGATCTCCAGGTCGGGCGCCTTGGGCCAGCGGTAGAAGTAGATCGGGAAGTGGTCGGGCGGGAACACCTCGCAGAACGTCACCGGCGTCGGCAGGCCGGGCACCGCGGTGACCCAGCGATCGTCGACGCCGAAGCGGCGCAGCGCGTCGTGGAGGAACTCGCCGAACGGGTCTGCGCCGGTGCGGGTGATCACCGCGCTGCGGCGGCCGTGGCGCGCGGCCGCCACCGCCACGTTGGTGGCGCTGCCGCCGAGGTACTTGCCGAAGGTCTCGACCTCACGCAGGGAGACGCCGACCTGCAGCGGATAGACGTCGACCCCGATGCGGCCCATGGTGACGACGTCGAACGGCTCGGTCATGCCGCGCCGATCCCGAAAAGTCCCACCTGCATGGTGCGCCTCCACCATGCTTCGTCTCAGGATGCTCGTTATCGAGGGGAAGACGATCGAGGGAAGAAGCGGTATTGTAGGAATGTCATAACTACTGCGTCTATAGATAGCTGTCAACCCCTTGTCATGACCTACTGACAGCCGTACCTGGATGGGCCGTGCATCGACAGCGACGGTTGCCTGGTAGTGGCACGGACGGCGGAGGCGAGTGATGTTCTCCCCCACCACCTCGATCGCTGTGGACCGCGCAAGCCCGGTGCCGCTCTACTACCAGGTGGCGCAGCAGCTCGAGCAGGTCATCCAATCCGGCGAGCTGGCACCAGGGACGCGCCTGAACAACGAGCTCGTCCTGGCCGACCAGCTCGGCGTGTCCCGCCCGACGCTGCGCCGCGCGATGGAGTACCTCGTCGACCGCGGCTACCTGGTGCGCAAGCGTGGCATCGGGACCCAGGTGGTCCACCCCAAGCTGCGGCGGCCGGTCCAGCTCACCAGCCTCTACGACGACCTGACCCTCAGCGGGAAGGACCCGCGGACCTCCGTGGTCTCCTTCAAGACCATGCCCGCGACGGACGCGGTCGCCCACATGCTCGGCATCGACGATGGCAGCCCGGTGATCGCGCTCGAGCGGCTGCGCTACGCCGACGACGAGCCGCTCGCGCTGATGCGCAACTGGATCCCGCCGGGGCGGGTCGAGCTCACCGCCGAGCTCCTCGAGCAGACCGGGCTCTACCAGCTCATGCGCTCCGCCGGCCTCCGGCTCCACCTGGCGTCGCAGACCATCGGGGCACGGGCGGCCACCCCGGCCGAGGCCAGGCGGCTGCAGGCCGCCAAGGGCGAGCCGCTGCTCACCATGCAGCGGACCACCTACGACGACATGGGACACCCCGTGGAGCTCGGCGACCACCTCTACCGCGCCTCGCTCTACTCCTTCGAGGTCGTCCTCACGAGCCGCGCGTAGCCGCTGGTCGGCGGAGGACCCGGGCCGGGTGGCTCAGCTCTCCTGGAGGACCGAGAGGATGTTGCCGGCCGGGTCCTTGAACCAGGCGATGGGCGGGCCGCCGACGCGGCCGATGCCCTTCTCGTCCTGGCCCAGGCCCTCGTACCGCTCGAAGCGCACGCCACGCGCGGCCAGCTCGTCCACGGCCTTGTCGATGTCGTCGACCGGGAAGTTGAGGATCGTGAACGTCGCCGGCGTGTGCTGCTCCCCCTTGGGGTAGGCCAGGACGTCGTTGCCGCCCGCGATGTGCAGGAAGAGCAGCCCGTTCTCCTCGGACACCCGGAGACCGAGCGTCTCGCCGTAGAACTGCTTGGCCTTCGGGAGGTCGTCCACGGAGAATCCACTGAACGCCTTGGTGTGCTCGAACATGCTGCCGCCCTTTCGCTGTAGACCGTTGCTGCTGGCTCGTCCGATGTGAGGCGGTCCTCCCTCCTTCGGTCGCGTGGGTGCCTCACGTAGAGGATGTCGAAGCTGTGTGACTGGTTTCGACATGTCGGGTGGAACAGCTGACCGTGGAGGTCGGAGGATGCGCTACTTGATCCTGATCTACAGCAACCCGAGGTCGCGCGCGGTCTGGGAGGGCCTGTCCGACGCCCAGCGGGAGGCGTTCGGCCGTGGCCATTTCGACCTCAGCGACGAGCTCGCCGCGTCTGGGGAGCTGGTCGTGTCCGGAGGGCTGGCCGATCCGTCGGAGGCCAAGCGGGTCTCGGTGCGGGCGGGGCGGACGCTGACCACCGATGGGCCGTTCGCGGAGGTGAAGGAGTACCTGGCCGGGTTCTACCTGGTCGAGTGCGACAGCGTCGAGCAGGCGGTCGAGCTGGCCGCGCAGGTTCCGGACGCCGCCTACGGCGAGGTCGAGGTGCGGCCGGTGTTCGGCCACGAGATCATGGGGCCGTAGCGTGGCGGCCGAGGTCGACGACCTCCTGCGGGAGCTGGCGCCGCGAGTCCTCGCCGCCCTGGTCCGGCGCTACGGCGGCTTCGACACCTGCGAGGACGCGGTGCAGGAGGCCCTGCTGGCTGCATCGGTCCAGTGGCCGGCCGACGGCGTGCCGGCCAACCCGACGGGCTGGCTGGTCACGGTCGCGTCCCGCCGGCGGACCGAGCTGTGGCGCAACGAGTCGGCCCGCAGGCGCCGTGAGGAGACCGCCGCCCTGCTGGCGCCGCCGGACCCGGAACCGGCGGCGGAGGTCGACGACACGCTCACCCTGCTGCTGCTGTGCTGCCACCCGTCGCTCACGCCGCCCTCCCAGGTGGCCCTCACCCTGCGCGCGGTCGGCGGGCTCTCCACCGCCGAGATCGCCCGCGCGTTCCTGGTCCCCGAGGCGACCGTGGCCCAGCGCATCAGCCGGGCGAAGCAGCGGATCAGGGCCAGCGGCGCGGAGTTCCGCATGCCCCCGCGGGAGGAGCGGGCCGAGCGGATGGTCGCCGTGCTGCACGTGCTGTACCTGATCTTCAACGAGGGTTACACCGCCAGCTCCGGGTCCGCGCTGCACCGTGCCGAGCTCACCAGCGAGGCGATCCGCCTGACGCGGCAGCTCCGCCAGCGCCTGCCCGACGACGGCGAGGTCGCCGGTCTGCTGGCGCTGATGCTGCTCACCGACGCCCGCCGCCCGGCGCGGACCCGCCCGGACGGCGCCCTGGTCCCGCTGGCGGAGCAGGACCGCGGCCGCTGGGACGCCCAGGCCATCGCCGAGGGGGTCGGCCTGATCACCGAGACGCTGGCCAGCGCGCCGATCGGCCCCTACCAGCTGCAGGCCGCGATCGCCGCCGTGCACGACGAGGCGGCCCGCTCGGGGGACACCGACTGGCCGCAGATCCTCGGACTGTACGAGCTGCTGGACAGCCTCGCGCCGGGACCGATGGTCACGCTCAACCGCATCGTCGCGGTCGCCATGGTCCACGGGCCTCGGGCCGGCCTGCGGCGGCTGGACGAGGCGGAGGCCGACCCCGCGCTCGCCGGGCACCACCGGGTCGACGCGGTCCGCGCGCACCTGCTCGACCTCGCCGGCGACCGCCAGGCGGCACGTGCCCACTACCGCCTGGCCGCACGCCGCACCCTCAGCGTCCCCGAGCAGCGCTACCTCGAGTCCCGCGCCGCGCAGCTCACGCCGCCGAGCCGGGCCTGACCCGGGGTCGCGAACGGGTCGCGCGCGATCGGGGAAGAAGGGGTGACCATAGACCCCATCCTCGCGGCGGAAGGCACGACATGGTGCGACGGAGCCGGACATGGCCTCGGTGACGCGCGCGTTGACCCACACCGACGCCGCGATCATCGAGCGGTCCTGGCACGAGCCCGAGCGGTTCGCCGAGGTCTTCGACCGCTACTACGCCGAGATCCACGGATTCGCGACGCGCCGGCTCGGCCGCACCCTCGCCGACGACGTGGCCGCGGAGACGTTCCTGATCGCCTTCCACCGGCGGGGACGCTTCGACGTGACGCGTCCCGACGCCCGGCCGTGGCTGTACGGGATCGCCTCCAACCTCATCTCCCGCCACCGGCGGACGGAGGTGCGCCAGTACCGCGCGATGGCCCGTGCCGGCCTCGCCCAGGTGGCCGACGGCCACGCCGAGCGGGTCGCCGGGCGCATCGACGCCGAGGCGCTGCGCGGGCGGCTCGCCGCCGCGCTCGCCGAGGTCGCCGACCGCGACCGGGACGTGCTCCTCCTGGTCGCGTGGGCGCAGCTCAGCTGCGAGGAGGCGGCGCGGGCGCTGGGGATCCCGGCGGGTACGGCGCGGTCGCGGCTGCACCGGGCTCGAAGGAAGACCCGCGCGGCGTTGGGTGGCACCGACCCGAGGATCGACGGAGAGGACCAGTGAACATGAACGACCTCGAGATCCTGCACGACGCGTGGGACGCGCCCGAGGCGCCGTCGCACGCCGCCCACGCGGAGGCCCGCGCGGCCCTGCTGGCGCAGGCCGCCGGCGGCGACCGCGGGCGGGTGCCCGCGCGGCGCCGGCGCCGGCTGCCCCGGATCGGCGCCAGGCGCGTGGCCGTCGGCGCGCTCGCCCTGGCGCTCGCGACCGGCGTGACCGTCGTCCAGAACGTGGGCGGCACCGACTCGCGGGGGCGGCCGAGATCGATCGTCCCGGGCCTGCTGGCCGGGCCGGTCGCCAACGCGGCGGAGGCGTTGGAGCGGGCGGCGCTCGTCGCGGAGGCCAAGCCGTCGACCGCGCCCAGGCCGAACCAGTGGATCTACACCAGGGAGCGGGTCACCTTCTCGCGAGGCCCCATGAAGGGCGGCATCAACCAGGGCTGGCAGCGGGTGGACGGCAAGGGGACCGCGTTCATCGACGAGAACGGCAAGCTCCGCTTCCGGCCGGTGCCCAAGCCGCCAACGGGCCGCCACGCGAGGAAGCTGCCGCCGGAGCCCTGGACCTACCCGACGATCACCACCCTGCCCACCGACCCCGACGCCCTGCTGCGCTGGGTGCACAACTTCAGCGGCGGCTCCGATTGGGCGGCAGAGGCGTTCGGCATGTTCGCAGGGATCCTCAGGCGTGGCCTGGTGCCGCCGAAGCTCGAGGCGGCGATCTACCGCGCGATGAAGCAACTCCCGAACGTGAAGCTGATCCGCAACGGCGTCCCCGTCGCTGGCCACGCGACGCTGGCCCTTGGCCGGAAGAACGGCTTCCTGTACGACGAGGTGCTGCTGGACAGCAGGACGTTCACCTATCGGGGTGAGCGGTCGGTGATCGTCGAGGAGAACGAGGGCTGGGAGCGGGCCAAGGGCATCGAGCCGGTCGGGCACGCGAAGGGCACCGTGATCCTCTTCGAGCGCCTCACCACCGCGATCGTCGACAAGCCGGGCCAGTTGCCCTGATCCGCACCGGCCTGGTTGGGCCGGCCCGGGGCGCCGGAGCGGGGGGCACGGCGCCCGGGCCGGCGGGGGGCGTCCGGTCGTCGAGCGGCTCGGCCGGGGCGGCGGACGAGCCGGCTGCTCAGCGGAGTCGTCGGCGCCTCCGCGCCGCCAGGCCGATCAGCAGCAGGACCGAGGCCGGCATGGCCGCGGCGAGCGGCAGGATGCCGCCCGCGTTGAGCGTGCGCTGCTGCGCGACGCCGAGCCTGAGCGTGTTGCTGGCGGCGACGTCGGCGGCTCCCTGCTCGGCCGTGACGGCGACGTACAGGACGAACCGTCCGGTGTTGACGGCCTGGACGTTCCAGGTGAGCCGCTTGCTCGCGTGGGCGCCGAGGGTGCCCGCGTAGCTGGTGCGGCTGGTGGACCAGTCCTCCGGGTCGACGTAGACGTCAGGGTCGAGGCTGAGGACGTTGAGGTGGGCGACCACCGTGCCGAGCGGCTGGTCGCCGTCGTTGCGCACGGTCGAGGTGAAGCTGAACCGCTGGCCGATGGTGGTGGAGATGGTGGTCCGGTCGAGCGCGACCGACACCGCCGGCGCGGCCGTGGCCGGGTGCGGCGGGGCCGCGGCGGCGGCGCCGGGAGCCAGCGCGGCGACCAGCGCGAGCATGACCAGCAGCGGCCTCATGACCGGCGCCCCGGGTCGAGGGTGAGCCGCCCGGCGACGGCCAGGGCCGCGCCGACGGCGAGGGCCGCGGCCACCACCGGGCCGACCAGCCAGCCGACGTCCTGCCCGGGGCTGTGGCCCTCGAGCACCAGTTTGCCGAGGTAGCGCAGGCCGGAGGTGAACGGGTCGGCGCGCAGCAGCAGCCCGCCGAACCAGCCCTGCTGCGCCGAGGACGGCATCTGCGTCGGTGCGTACAGCGCCAGCAGGGCGAACAGGCTGACCGACAGGCTCAGCCGGTTGGACTGCGCCAGGGTGCTGACCAGGAGCCCGTAGCCGGCCAGGAACAGCGCGAGCAGGCTGCCGACCACCAGGCCGCTGGCCACGGCCACCCCGCCGACCCCGACCCCGTGGCCGAGGTACCAGACGTACGGGATGGAGACCACCCAGGCGGCCACCCAGAGCGACAGGGCCGCGATCGCCTTGCCGGCGACCAGGGCGCGCCTGGGCGCGGGGCTGAGCAGCAGGCTCTCGAGCGTGCCGCGCTCGCGCTCGCCGCTGACCGCGTCGGCGGCGCCGAGCAGGACGAGCAGCGCGCCGACGGCGACGGCCACCTGCAGCGTCAGGCTGACGGCCTCGCGCTGCTCCAGGAAGTTGAGCGCCTGGTTGGTGGCGACCAGGTAGGAGGTGATGCTGAGCAGCAGGGCGTAGACGAACATCAGCGGCAGCCCACGGCCGGTGAGCCAGAGGTCGCGCAGCTCCCGGTCCGTGGTCACCAGCCACGGCGCCCTGCCGGTGGCGGGCCGGCCCTCGACCGTGGCGGCCATCAGGCACCCTCCGTGACCGCGAGGAAGGCGTCGTTGAGGCGACCGCCCTCCAGGGTGAAGCCGAGCACGGGCACGCCGGCGTCGAGCAGGCTGCCGAGCGCCTTGGCGGCGGCGGTCTCGGGCGCGACCTCGGCGGGCAGGCGCAGCTCCAGCTCGCCGAGGTCGCCGTCGCCGGCCGCGGCGTCCACGGCGGCGCCGACGAGCACCTCGAGGGCGCGGCCGCGCAGCTCCGGCGGGACCTTGACCAGCCCGCGCCGCGGGATCGCGGCGCTCCGCACGACCTCGGCGACCGTGCCGTGCGCCACCACCCGGCCGCGGTTGAGGATCAGCACCCGGTCGCAGGCCTGCTCCACCTCGGCGAGCAGGTGGGTGCTGAGCACCACGGTGACGCCGTGCTGGCGCACGATCCGTTCCATCAGCTCGACCATCTGGAGCTGGCCGATCGGGTCCAGGCCGAGCGTCGGCTCGTCGAGGAAGACCACCTGGGGGTCGTTGACCAGCGCTCGGGCGATGCCGAGCCGCTGCCGCATGCCGCGGCTGTAGCCGGAGACGAGCGTCCCGCCGCGGTCGGCCAGGCCGACCTCGGCGAGCAGCCTGCGCGCGGTGGCGCGGGCGTCGTGACGCGGCCGGCCGAACAGCATCGCGTGGAAGATCAGCCACTCCTCCCCGGTCTGGCCCCTGGGATAGCCGGCGCTCTCGGGGAGCACGCCGACCAGACGCCGGATCTCCACCGGCTGGCTCTGCGGCACGCCCGCCAGCGTGAACCAGCCGGCGTCCGGCCGGATGATGGTCGACAGCATCCGGATCACCGTGGTCTTCCCGGCCCCGTTGGGGCCGAGCAGGCCGAGGACGGTGCCGGCCTCCACCTCGAGGTCGAGCCCGTCGACGGCCGGGATCTCGCCGTACGATTTCCGCAGCCCGCGCGCCTCGAGCGCCGGCGATCCGGACATCGTCAGCGCCCCCGGCGGCGCGGACGACCACGCCGTGACCTCATTGCTTCCCCCGTCCCCCGGTACCGCGCTTGCTGAACCGGCCCTCTTGCCTTGTATCGGCGGTGGCAAGTGTGCTGCCAAGTCCTGAACGCTGGCTGAATCGCCACGGAATCGCAAGACTCAGCGGAAGACACCGGTGTGGCCGAGCGAGTAGCGGCCGGGCTGTGGGTAGACGCAGAGGCCGTGCGGCCCCCGGCCGACCGGGATGCGGGCGAGCAGGCGCCCGTTGCGGGTGGCGATCGCGTACACCTCCGCCGCGTAGCGTCCCGACAGCCACAGCACCCGGCCGTCGGCCGAGACGCCGCCCATGTCGGGGCTGCCACCACCGGGCAGGTGCCAGGTGGCGACGACCTTGCGGGTGGCGAACGAGATCAGCGAGACCGACCCCGCCCCACGGTTGGAGACGTACAGAACGCGCGAGTCCCGGCTGGCGTACAGCCCGTGCGCGCCCTTGCCGGTCGGCACGAACCCGGCCACCCGGAAGCGGGCGGCGTCGACCACCCAGACGCCGCCGGCGGCCAGGTCGGCGACGTAGAAGACGCTGCCGTCAGGGGCGAGCTTCACGTCCTGGGGCATCGCGCCGGCGTCCAGCCGCACGACACGGACCACCCGCTCCCGCGCGACGTCGACCTGGACCAGCTCGCCGCTGAACTCGCAGCTCGCCAGGAGCTGGCGGCCGTCGGCGCTGAAGTCCATGTGGTCGACGCCTTCGCACGGCACCGGCAGCGCGTGGCGCAGGCGCATGCTCCGCGGGTCGCGGAAGTCCAGGCGGCGCAAGGCCTCGGCCACCACGATGGCGCGACGGCCGTCGGGGGTGAAGTACAGGTTGTAGGGGTCGTCGACGGGGACGGTGCGGACGGGGCGGCCGCTGGCCGGGTCGACCGCGGTGAGGCTGTTGCTCTGGTTGTTACCGACCCACAGGGTGCGCAGGTCCCAGGAGGGGGTGACGTGCTGCGGCAGCCGGCCGACGGCGAACCTGGCGACACGGCGGAAGCTGCGCGGGTCGATCACCTCGACGGTGCCGCTGGCGGTGGGCACGTAGACGCGGGCGCGGAAGCCGCGGACGGCCGGGCTGAGCTGGCCGGGACGATCGGCGGCGTAGACGTCGTTCGGGTCCGGCGGCGGCATGCCGGGCAGCAGGCCAGCCGCCCCTGGCGCGTCCGGAGCGGCCGCCGCGCCCGGGGCGGCTCTGCCCTGGCCGGCCGGCGGCGTCGGCGCCTCCTGGCTCTCCAGGGGGAGGCGGCTGGCGGCGACCGACGCCAGCGCCAGGGCGGCGACGGCGAGCATCCCGGCCCGGCGCCGGCGTAGTCGGCGCACGGCGTGGCCAGCGGTGAGTCTCGGCGGCATCGTGACTCCCTGTAGGACCGGCTCCCCGGCCTGTCGCGGCCGAACCGGACGGCATGGCGGCCTGCGGCAGCACCGAAAGGACGCGGTGCGCAACCCGGCGATCCTGGACGAAGGAGCTGAACCTCACCTGACTGCGTCAACGACCAGGACGTTCAGCGAAGGTTCAGCAGCCGCCGTTCAGATTCGTTCATGGAGCGGCCCCTGCGATACTGGAGCCGGGGGGAAGAGCCGTGAAGCTGCTGCTGGTCGAGGACGACAAGAAGATCGCCACCGCGGTCAAGCGGGGACTCGAGGCCGAGGGCTTCACGGTCGAGGTCGCCTTCGACGGCGACGACGGGCTGTGGCTGGCCAGCGAGGGCGCCTACGACCTGATCGTGCTGGACATCCTGCTGCCCCGCCGGAACGGCTACCGGATCTGCGCCGACCTGCGCGCGGCGGGCAACTGGACCCCGATCCTGATGCTCACCGCCAAGGACGGCGACCTGGACGAGGCCGAGGCGCTGGACACCGGCGCCGACGACTACCTCACCAAGCCGTTCTCGTTCCCGGTGCTGGTCGCCCGGGTCCGCGCCCTGCTGCGCCGCACCACCGGGCGCAACCCCGCGCCCGTGGTCGTCGGCGACCTGCGCATCGACCCGGGAGAGCGGCGCGCCTGGCGCGCCGGCGACGAGCTCACCCTCACCGCGCGCGAGTTCGAGGTGCTGGAGTTCCTGCTGCGCCGCGCCGGCCAGGTGCTGTCCAAGGACGAGATCCTGGCCGGGGTGTGGAACCACGACTTCGACGGCGACCCCAACATCATCGAGGTCTACATCCGCCGCCTGCGCCGCAAGATCGACGAGCCGTACGGCCGCCGCTCCATCGGGACCGTCAGGGGCGCCGGCTACCGCCTCAGCGACGATGCCGGCTGACCCCCGCTCCCGGCTCCGGCGGGCCACCGGCAGCGTGCAGTTCCGCGTCACCGCGCTCGCCGTCCTCGCCGTGGCCGCCGTGCTGGTCGCCACCGGCGTCGGCCTGGTGGTCGCGCAGCGGCGGCTGCTCACCGCGAACGTCGAGTACGCCCTCCGCCTCGGCGCCGACGACCTCGCCGCCCGCGTCGCCGCCGGCCCGGTGGGCGGCACCATCACCGGAATCGAGAGCAGCACCGCGCAGGTGGTGACGCCCGACGGCAGGGTGCTGGCGGCCAGCGCGGACGTGCGCGGCCTGGCGCCGATCGGCCAGCCGCCGCCTGCCGGCCACCGCCAGAGCATCCGCACCGTCACCAGCGTCCCGGGCGACTCGATCCGGTTCCGGCTGCTGAGCCGGCGGGTCGACGGCCGCGACGGGCCCGTCGTGCTGCACGTGGCCGGCGCCCTCGACGACGTCGAGGAGAGCACCCGCGTCCTGGCCACCACCCTGACCGTGGCCATCCCGGCGCTCACCGCCATGCTGGCGGCGCTCATCTGGACCCTGGTCGGGCGCACCCTGCGGCCGGTGGAGGCCATCCGCGCCGAGGTCGCCGCCATCGGCGGCGCCGACCTGCACCGCCGCGTCCCGCGGCCGGACGGCGACGACGAGATCGCCCGGCTCGCCCGCACCATGAACGCGATGCTCGACCGCGTCGAGGACGCCACCGGACGGCAGCAACGCTTCGTCGCCGATGCCTCGCACGAGCTGCGCAGCCCGCTGACCCGGATCCGCTCGGAGCTCGAGGTCGACCTCGCCCACCCCGACACCGCCGCGCTCGCCGCCACGCAACGCAGCGTCCTGGAAGAGACGGTCGCGCTGCAGCGCCTGGTCGAGGACCTCCTCCACCTCGCCCGCAGCGACGCCGGCGCCCTCACCACCCGCAGGGAGCTGGTCGACCTCGACGACATCGTGCTGCGCGCCGCCGCCCGCCTGCGCGCCGACGGGCGCGTCAAGGTGGACATCAGCGCGGTCTCGGCCGCGCAGGTCCACGGCGACCCCGACCAGCTCGCCCGCACCGTGCGCAACCTCACCGACAACGCCGCCCGTCACGCGGACAGCACCGTCACGCTCACCCTCACCGAGCGGGACCACACCGCCGTGCTGAGCGTCGCCGACGACGGCCCCGGCATCCCCGCCGACCAGCACGACCGCGTCTTCGAGCGCTTCACCCGCCTCGACGAGGCCCGCACCACCGGCGGCACCGGCCTGGGCCTGGCCATCACCCGCGAGATCGTCCGGCGCCACCACGGCACCATCGCCGTCGACCCGAGCCACCACCCCGGCACCCGCTTCGTGGTCACCCTCCCAACGGACGCCCCACGGGCGCGATGAGCTGCGCGATCACCTGGCCTCGCCGCATGGTCGGCGCCGGCGCGCGTCTGAGGCGGCGAGCCAGGGATCCTGACGCCGGCGACGATCGCGCCCGGGCGGCACCGTCCGCCCGGGCGCGCCGCTGCCGACACGCCCGCGAGGCCGCCCGGTCCGCTCGGCGACGGGGGTCACCAGCGGCCCCGGTGCACCACCTCGTCGAGGGTGCGGCGCCGGCGCCGCACGGCCGAGCCGGCCGGGCGCTCGCCGGGCGCCGGGTAGCCGAGCGCGATCGCGCCGACCAGCCGGTGTCCCCGGGGCACGCCGAGCTCGCGCAGCAGCCGCTCCTCGCCGTGGAACACGCCGAAGAACCAGCCGCCGAGGCCGGCGTCGACGGCCGCCAGCAGCAGCAGCATGGCCGCCATGGCCGCGTCCAGGTCCCAGTACGGCAGCGGCCAGCCGGCCTCGGTGTCCAGGCCGAGCCCGGCCTTGTCCGGCTCGCCGTAGCGGTCGAGGTAGGCCTGCCGGCCGGAGAGGACCAGGACGACGGCGGGCGCGCTGGCGCGGGCGCCGAGCGGCTCCGACCAGCGCTCCGGGTCGGTGGTGACCCGCCAGAACCAGTCGACCTGCTCGGCGCCGTCGAGCACGACCAGGTCGACGCCCTGGGCGAAGCCGGCCGAGGGCGCGTGCAGCGCGCTCTCGAGCACCGCGTCGACCACCTGGCGCGGCGGCGGCCGGCCGTCGAAGCGGCGCACCATCCGCCGCCGCCGTAGCAGCTCACGGAACTCCATCCACGCTCCTCGTCGCGGCTCCAGGCCGCGATCATCCCCCATCGGGGGCCCGGCCGGTCCACGGTCCCCCCAGCGGGCGGGACCGTGGCGCCCGCTGGTGCCATCGCCCACACTGGCGCTGCAGCGGGGGCGGGGCCCTGACCTCAAGGCGGGTGGTGGTCGGATGCGACGCAGGCAGTTCATCGCCGGCACGGGGCTGGTGGGCGCGGGAGCGGTCGCCGGGCTGGCCGGCTGCGAACCGGACCGGCCCGTACCCCCACGCCCGGCCACCGCCGCGGCACAGCCGAACCTCTCCAGCTGGGACGGCGTGCGGGCCGAGTTCGACCTCGACCCCGCCTGGGCACACTTCGCCGCCTTCGTGCTCGCCGCGCACCCCCGCCCCGTCCGGCGGGCGATCGACGCCCACCGCCGCGGCCTGGACGCCAACACCGAGGACTACCTCCGCCGCCAGGAGCTCGGCCTGGAGGACGAGGTGCTCGCCGCCGCCGCCGACTACCTCGGCGCGGAGCAGGGCGAGATCGCCCTCACCGACTCCACCACCATGGGCCTCGGACTGCTCTACGGCGGCCTGCGGCTGCGCCCGGGCCAGGAGGTCCTCGCCACAGAGCACGACTTCTACTCCACCCACGAATCCCTGCGCCTTCGCGCCGGCGCCGACGGGACCCCGTGGCGGCGGGCGCGCCTCTACCGCGACCCGCACACCGCCTCGGCCGGCGAGATCGTCGACGCGGTGCGGCACGCGGTCGGCGCGCGCACCCGCGCCCTGGCGATCACCTGGGTCCACTCCTCCACCGGGGTGAAGCTGCCGGTGCGGGCGATCGCCGACGCCCTTGGCGAGGTCAACCGCGGCCGCGACCCCGGCGACCGGGTGCTGCTCTGCGTCGACGGTGTCCACGGCCTCGGGGTCGAGCCAACCGAACCGGCCGAGCTGGGCTGCGACTTCCTCGCCGCGGGGACCCACAAGTGGCTCTTCGGCCCGCGCGGCACCGGCCTGCTCTGGGCTCGCCGCTCGGCCTGGGATGCCGTCACCGCCACCATCCCCACCTTCGACCGCCGCGCCGGCCGGCCCGGCCCGCGCTTCGGCGCCGTCATGACCCCAGGCGGGTACCACAGCTTCGAGCACAACTGAACGTTTTAAAACTCTGCTGACCAGCAGCTTTGCGAGGGAGAAGGCGCAGTGGACGACCCTGCAAGGCTACCGCGTCGCCGGTTCCTCACCAGCAGCGGGCTGGTCCTCGGCACGGCTGCCGTCGCCGCCGGCTGCGACCCGGAGCCGTCGGCGCAGCCACGCCACACCACTCCCGCCACCGCGCCGACCCTGCGCTCGGGGGACTGGAATTCCGTACGCGCCCAATTCGACCTCGATCCCAGCCTGTCGCACTTCTCCGCCTTCGTCCTCGCCCCGCATCCCGCGGCGGTGCGGGCAGCGATCGCCACTCACCGGCGCGGCCTGGACCACGACCCCGCTGGCTATCTTCGCGCGAACGAGGATCGGCTGGAGGAAGAGGTGCGCGCGGCCGCCGCCGACTACCTGGGTGCCGCCAAGGATGAGATCGCGCTCACCGATAGCACCACAATGGGCCTGGGCCTGCTGTATGGCGGCATCCGCATGCGGGAGGGCCAGGAGATCCTGACCACCCAGCACGACTTCTACGCCACCCACGAGGCGCTGCGCCTACGCGCGGAGCGGACCGGTGCGACCGTCCGCCGGATCGCGCTCTACCGCCAGATCGACTCGGTC
>WNFV01000154.1_pt1 | contig 82455 bp, 86 predicted proteins | sample 5400101 | NCBI WGS metagenome assembly WNFV01 (sample SAMN13153361, study PRJNA577476) | soil metagenome | isolation source: 115 cm soil or saprolite under grassland replicate 1 | place: USA:California | collected 2016-06-15
CCGCCCCCTTCCGCCAGCCCGGATCATCCACCGCTACGCCACCTGAGCGAAACTCTCTCGTGAGGAACCGGATGCGGGAAATCTGCACGTCCGGGTCTGTGGGGGGCGAGGGGGGCAACCTCCTCGCCTACCCGGCGCTAGGGCTGTTTGACAAGTGAATAAGGCTTACGGGCGGAGCGTCTCGGCGATGCTCACTCTCGTGTCCCGGCCGAAGCGACGGCACTGATCTCGGGTTTACCCGAGATCAGCACTTTAAGATGCGCAAGTCGGGTAAACCCGACTTGCGTGCCGGAGCGAGAGCCGGGACCCAGGAGAAAAACGACGCGCGAAGCGCGTCGCAATATTGCGCTTCGCGATTCTCACGCTGGGTCCACGCAAGTCGGGCCTGCCCGACTTGCGCGCATCTTAAGTGCCGATCTCGGGTAGACCCGAGATCGGTGTCTCGTTCCGCTCGGCCAAGAGCCCTCGCTTCACTCGCCCGGGACACGAGAAGGCGCAAGGGTCAAGAGCGAACTACTCCAAATCCAGCCGGAACGGCACGCCCTCGTAGGCGATCTCGCCGCGCCCGATCGAATCGATCGCCGCCACCATGCGGCCGTCGCGGCCGAGCATGCGGTCGGCGAGCGATACGATGCGCATATTGGGCGATGCGGTCGCCGACAGGCGGCGCAGCTCCAGCGCGATCGCCAATTCGTCGCGGGCGGGATTGAGCGTGCAGGCGGCGACGTAAGCGCCGGCGGTCGAGCGGCTGATGCCGGCAAAGCAATGCACCACCATCGGCCACCTGCGATCCCAGCCGCGCACGAATTCGATCAGCCGGGTGATGTGCTCGTCGGCCGGGATGACGTAGCCGTCCATCGGCATGGAGATGTCGTCCATGCCGAGGACCAGGTGGTTGGCGGGCTCGAGGCCTTGCGGCCACACTACCCGGTCGGTGTCCTTGAGCAAGGTGACGACGTGGCGGGAACCGGTCTCCTGGACCGTGTCGTAAAGGCGCGCGAGCGAGCAGACGTGAATCATGAGGATCTTCGAAGCAGTTGTCTTGATCCTTATATGGCGATGAATCTTGGCGCGAAAGCGTCACTCGCGGGCGAGCCGCGCGAAGCGGTCGAGATAGCGCGCCTCGGCGGTCTCCGCCGGCCAGGGCGTCAAATAGTCCCGCTCGATGACGGCGGAAAATTTCGGCGGCTGGCCGAAGAAACTGCGCGCCTCGGCCACCGAAAATCCGGCCAGCCGCGTGGCCTCGAGATAGGCGGCCGCACGGTCGGCGGCCTTGATCTGGCTCACGAGATCGTCGGTCGGCACCGCCGGCAGGCCGAAGCGCAGGTAGATCGCGGCCAACAGCCGCGCCTCGACCGCCTTGTAGGAATCTCCGATCACCGCCTTGAACGGCGAGATCATGTCGCCGATCACGTATTCGGGGGCGTCGTGCAGCAGGATCGCGAGCCGGCGGCGGCGGTCGAGGCGCGCGCGCTGGCGCGCGATGGTTTCGACCAGCAGCGAATGCTGGGCGACCGAATAGATGTGGGTGCCGACGGTCTGGCCGTTCCAGCGCGCGACGCGGGCGAGGCCGTGCGCGATGTCCTCGATCTCGACGTCGAGCGGAGACGGCTCGAGCAGGTCGAGGCGGCGTCCCGACAGCATGCGCTGCCAGGCGCGCGCCTCCGAGGATGCCGGTCGCGGCTTCGCGGGCATCGCGCTCAACGGCCCGCGCGCTCGGCGTGCGCCGGGTGCCGGTGGCACGTCACCAGATGGTCGTTGACCATGCCGGTCGCCTGCATGAAGGCGTAGACGATGGTGGGCCCGACGAACTTGAAGCCGCGCCCCGCGAGCTCCTTGGACATCCGGCGCGATACCGCGGTCTCGGCCGGCACCTGCCCGGTGCGGCGGAAATTGTTCACCTTCGGCTTGCCGTCGAGGAAGTCCCATAACAGCCGCGAGAAGCCGGGGCCCTTCTCCATCGCCTCGAGCCAGGCGCGCGCGGACAGGACCGCGCCCTCGATCTTCATGCGGTTGCGCACGATGCCGGCGTCCTGCATCAGCCGCGCCACCTTCTTCGGTGTGTAGCGGGCGATTTTTTCGGGCTGGAAGCCGTCGAAGGCGCGGCGGAAATTGTCGCGCTTGCGCAAAATCGTGATCCACGAGAGGCCGGCCTGAAAGCCGTCGAGCACGAGCTTCTCGTAGAGCGCGCGGTCGTCGTATTCGGGCACGCCCCATTCCTGGTCGTGATAGGCGACGTAAAGTGGATCGAGCTTCGGCCACGGGCAGCGCGAGAGGCCGTCGGGATGGAGAAAGGGAGCGCTCATTCCGCCGCCTTCACGTCGCCCGGAAATGCAAACCGCGCCCAGGCCGGCTTGACGAGCCGCATCTCGACGCCGCCGGCGACCAGCGGCTGACCGGCCGCCAGCGCGTCCGTGACCCGGTCCAGGCGCAGCATCGCCAGCCCGCGGCCTTGCGCGGTCGAGCCGAGCGTGCCGACGGTCTTGTCGCCCGCGCTCACCGGCATGCCGGCGTCGGGAGCGAACCCCTCGTAGGCCACCGGCACGATGCGGTTGCGCGCGGTGCCGCGGTGCTCGATGCGCGAGACCACTTCCTGGCCGACGAAGCAGCCCTTGTCGAAATCGACGCCGCCGAGCTGGTCCATGTCGGCCTCGTGCGGGAAGGCGTCGCCATAGACGAAGTCGAGGCCGCCGCGCGGCACGCCTTGCGCCACCCGATGCGCCTCGTAGCGCGCGGGATCGGTGAGCTCCGCGCCGAGCTCGGCCGCCGCCTCGGCGGCGAGATGCGGCGGCAGCATGCAGCGTGATCCCAATTCCGGCAGGCGCGGATCGCCGTAGCAAAGACCGTATTCGGTGCTGCGGTCAGCAGCGCTTTGGCCATCCCAGATCGCCAGCACGCCCAGCGTCTCCGACAGATCCTCGATCACGAGCTTGGCGCGCAGCTTGTAGAAATTGAGCCGCTGCACCAGCGCCGGCGCCAGCGCCCGCGGGCAATCGAGGAAAAAGCCGCCGCCGTCGGCGGGCTCGGCCTCGACGGCGATGAAATCGGCGATGATCTTGCCTTGCGGCGTGAGCAGCGCGGCAAAACGAGCCTGACCGGGCTTGACCTCGCCGATATCGACGGTCACCAGCCCGTTGAGGAATTTGCGGGCCTCGTCGCCGGCGACCTTGACCACGCCGCGGTCGGGAAGAAGCGCTGCCTTCATGAGCGGTACTTGCCAGATGTCACGGGCAAACGTAAGGCGCTCAGCGTACTGTCACAAGGGCGGCATATTGGAATGACCCAAAGCTTCGACCTCGTTCTCAAGGGCGGCACCGTCGTCAACCAGGACGGCGCAAGCGTGCGCGATCTCGGCATTGCGGGCGGCCGCATCGCCGCCATCGGCCACCTCGCGCAAGCCGCCGCCGCGAAGGCGATCGACTGCCGGGGCCTGCACGTGCTCCCCGGCGTGATCGACACCCAGGTGCATTTCCGCGATCCCGGCCTGACCCACAAGGAAGACCTGGAGACCGGCTCCAAGAGCGCGGTGATGGGCGGCGTCACGGCGGTGTTCGAGATGCCCAACACCAATCCGACCACCACCAGCGCCGAGGCGCTCGCCGCCAAGGTGTCCCGCGCGCATCACCGCATGCATTGCGATTTCGCCTTCTTCATCGGCGGCACGCGCGACAACACCAAGGACCTCGCCGAGCTCGAGCGGTTGCCGGGCTGCGCCGGCGTCAAGGTGTTCATGGGTTCGTCCACCGGCTCGCTGCTGGTCGAGGACGACGAGGGGGTGCGCAACATCCTCAAGGCGATCAGGCGGCGCGCCTCGTTCCATTCCGAGGACGAATACCGGCTCAATGCGCGCAAGCACCTGCGCGTCGAGGGCGATCCGCGCTCGCATCCGGTCTGGCGTGACGAGGCGACGGCGCTGAAATGCACGCATCGGCTTGTCGGCCTGGCGCACGAGACCGGCAAGCGCGTGCATGTGCTGCACATCACGACCGCGCAGGAGATGGAGTTTCTCAAGGACCACAAGGACGTCGCCTCGGTGGAGGCGACCCCGCACCACCTCACGCTCGTGGCGCCCGATTGCTATGAGCGGCTCGGCGCCTTGGCGCAGATGAATCCGCCGGTGCGCGACGCCACGCATCGGGAGGCGATCTGGCGCGCCCTCGATCAGGGCATCGTCGACGTGCTCGGCTCCGACCATGCGCCGCATACGCGCGAGGAGAAGACCAAGCCCTATCCGTCGAGCCCGTCCGGGATGACCGGCGTGCAGACGCTGGTCCCGATCATGCTCGACCACGTCAATGCCGGGCGGCTGACGCTGATGCGCTTGGTCGACCTCACCAGTGCCGGGCCGGCGCGCCTGTTCGGCATCGCCCGCAAGGGCCGCATCGCCGCCGGCTACGACGCCGATCTCACGGTGGTCGACCTCAAGCGGCGCGAGACCATCGCCCATCGCTGGATCGCATCGCGGGCGGGCTGGACTCCCTATGACGGCATGCGCGTCACCGGATGGCCGATCGGCACGTTCGTGCGCGGACATCGGGTCATGTGGGAGGGCGAGCTCTCGGCTCCTGCACACGGCGAGGCGGTGGAATTCCTCGAGACGGTCGCGGCCCGCTGACGCTGCGCGGTCTGGGGGAGCCGGCGATGCGGCGGGAACTCGAGGTTGTCTTCCTTATCCACAGGGCTCTTGCTGCGAATTCACTAGCGTAATCGAAAATTTTGAGGAGTTATCGGGCTGGGTGGAACCGTCGGGCTGTCACAATGCCTGTGTAGCCTGATACCAGTCGGCTTCGTTGCGTTCATGGCTGGGGACCGGCGGCGGGATAAGCATTCCGCCGCGATGGGGGCTTTCGACGCATGAGCGGCGATCTCGTTTCCGTGCGGGTCTTGGCCATTTCCGGCTCGGCGGCGGAGCGCGAGCTGTTGCGGCACGCCGCCGGCCAGATTGCGGTCCCGGTCGACATCATCGAAGTGGAAACCGCCACTGCCGCCTGCAGCGCGCTCGCGCTGGCCGCCCAGGATATCGATATCGCGCTTCTGGATTCGGAGATCGAAGGCAAGACCGCCTTCATCGAGGCAGCGCGATCCGCGCAGCAGCGGCCTTTCGTCATTCTCATCGCAGCGCCGAACGGTGCCTCGGCCGAGCTCTCCGCCGCCGGCGCGGGTGTCGACGGGGAGGTCACCAAGCCGGCCACGATCGAGCAGGCAAAGGCCCTGATCGAGCGCTGCATTCGGGTGCGGCTGCCGAGCCGTGTCCTGGTGGTCGACGACTCGGCGACCATGCGCAGCATCGTCCGCAAGCTGTTGTCGGCGAGCCGCTTCAGGCTCGAGATCGCCGAGGCCGAAGAAGGCATCCACGCGCTCAAGCAGATCAACGCCGGCAAGTTCGATCTGGTGTTTCTCGACTACAACATGCCCGGGCTCAACGGCGTCGAGACGCTCTCCGAGATCAAGCGCCAATATCCGCGCATGGGGGTGGTGATCATGACCTCGAACCAGGACGACGCCGTCGCAGAGCGCGCCCGCGCGGCCGGGGCGGCCGCGTTCCTGAAAAAGCCGTTCTATGCCTCCGACATCGACGCCGTGCTGCACAGCGTCTACGGCTTGCGGATGTCGAAGCCGTCCGGTTCGTGATCGCCCGAGGTTCGCCGATGCGCCGCCGATGATGCGGCTCAATCTCCGGCGACGAAAAAGTGCCAGGTGCCCTCCGGTCCGATCCCCATCCGGTAGAACGCATAGGCCCCGAAATCCACCAGGTCCTTGTAGTCGGCGCCGGTGACGATGCGGAACAGCTCCACCTTTTGCGGCAGCGACAGCGTCTTGAGCGACATGCGCACGAAGTAGGGCCACACGTACATTTCGTGCGGCGTGCCTTCGTCGACGCGCACGAAGCCGGTCTCCAGCACGCTGATCAGGATCGCCAGCACCTCGATGCCGTCGGAGTCGGGATAGTTCGTCTTCCAGAAGGCGATCGGGTCCTTGTCGTCGGAGAACGCGAACACCGTCTCGTTGGTCTGCATCAAGGTGGCGAGCGCCTGCAGATCGCCGCTGCGTGCCGCTGCCAGGATGCGCTCGCGCGTGCGGGCGACCGCGCCCGGCAAGCGGGAGAGGTCGGTGATGATCTCCGGGGCCGCGGCCAAAGGTGCCAAATGCGCGGTCGGCTTGCCCTTGGCGTCCGCACCGGCAGCGTTGCTCTGCGGCGGCGCGCCAGGCAACGCCGCCGGCGGCTTGATCGTCTCGGTGCGAACCGGGGTCTGCGCAAGGGCGCCGCCGCTCGCAAGGAGCGCCAGCACCAGCAGGCAGAGCTGAATGCGCAGCGACATGGTTCGGCGCCCGACTCACTGTCGTCGCCAGCTTACCAGAATCGCAAGTTCGATTGCGAACGCTCGCGACCGCGAGTGATGCCGTTAAGTCGACGGGGACCTATTGCCTCGCCACGTCGAGCGAGAATTCGCCGTTGCGAATGCGCACGGCCAGGCCTTCGGCGAATCGCGCGGCGGCCTCCTCGCCGTAGGTCGTCACGAATTCGGCAAACGCGGCGAACAGGCACGCCTGTGCCAGGCAATCGCCGTCGATACCGTCAATGCGCGCCTCGACCCAGGCCTCGTGCAGATAGCCGAGCGCAGCCCTCTTTTGCTCATGTTCCGGAGCGTGCTCCGGAGCCTGCATCGCGTGCGTTGTCATGCCCATGCCAAATTGGAGGCCACGTCCCCCGCGGCCATTCCGACGCGGCGGCACGTTAGCACGCGAGCGCGCCCCGGCTAGCCCGCAAGTTTAGGAAAGGTTAATGCAGGAGGGCATGCAAGTACCGGCGCCACCTGCACTATTTGGCCCTGCCGGGAACGAGATCGGGCCGAATTCAGGCCGCCGAGTGGGTGCCGCTCGGCGACGTTCCGGCCCGAAGAGATCGTCAGTTTCGGGCCTTGGGGGACCGGCGGGGCTGATGGTATTTCTCGAATGATTCCGCACCGGGCGGCGTCCCGATGGCGGTGCGGTTCCGGTCCACCGCCGCCGCTGGAGTTAAGCACAGGGCATGAAGACAGCCCCGCATTTGGCGCCGGAACGCCAAGGTTTTTCCTTATTTATCAATAGACTAAATTTTAATCGATCGGGGACCCTGCTGACTTTATCGGCCTGAAGCGCGCGCGGACGTTTCGTTGTTGCCCTTGGGGAAGGGCTGCACGTGAGGCCAATTCAGCGGGGACGTCGCCAAGGCTAATGGCGGCGGGTTGGGGGCGACTATCGCATGATCGCAGGCAAGAGCGCTGCCCTGAGAATGCATCAGCCGCAATACGTTGCGGTGCGGATGCCAGAGCCGCAGCGTGCTGCGGCGAGAGCGGATCGGCCGTACAGCCATCGGTCACACAGCCTGCGAGCGCCCGCGCTCAGCCATCACGCCATCGAGCCCCGCAGCGCGCGCCCCATCAGCCGCCGCAAAGCATCCACGCTGCGCCGGAATCTGTTGTTCGCGCTCAAGCTCGTCGCCAGCGCGCTCGCCGGCGCGGCCGTCACCATGGTGCTGTGGAATGACAACCCGCGGCCGGTGAGCGTTGACTCGTTGCTGGTCGAGCGCTACGAGGCAGCCGGCCGCCAAGAGACCACGGTCTATCGCAGCACGCCGCGCGAAGAGCCGCAGCGCCTGGACCGGCTGGTCCGCAGTTGGGACGCGGAGTCGACCGACCGGCCGGTGCCGAAGAACTTTCCGCGCGAGGTCAAGACAGTGAAATTCATCGCTCCTGTGCAGCAGCAGCTGGTGACCGCTTCGCTCGCACCCGTCACGCGCACGCCGCGCCCGGACGTGGCGGTGCCGATGGGAAAAGGCCCGCCCGAGGTCAAGAGCTGGCGCTACCAGCTTCAGGGCGTCAACCCGAGCACCGTCGCCGCCTCATCCGCCGACCTGGTGGTGATCGATTACGCCGGCAGCAATGGTCCGTTCAGCAAGGCCCAGGTCGAGCAGATGCGGCGCAAGCCGGACGGCTCGCGCCGGGTCGTTCTGTCCTACATGAGCATCGGCGAGGCCGAGACCTACCGCTGGTATTGGCCGAACCGCTCCTCGGCTTGGCTCGGCCCCGAAAACCCCAGGTGGCGCGGGAACTACAGCGTGCGATTCTGGCACGCGGACTGGCAACAAATCATCTTCGAATACACCGATAAGATCGTCGCCGCCGGCTTCGACGGCGTTTACCTCGACAAGGTCGACGAGTACGAGGAAATGGGCCACAGGGACGACATGGTCGAGTTCGTCGCTCGCATTGCGGCGCGCGCCAAATCCCAGCGGGCTGATTTCATGATCGTCTCGCAGAATGGCGATGCGCTCATCCCCGACCCGAAATTCCGCAAGGCGATCGACGCCTTTGCGCGCGAAGATCTGTTCTACGGCGAGAATTCAGACGGCGTACGCAACAACGCGGGCAGCATCCGCGAGAGCGTCCGGCGCCTGAAAATGCTCACTGCCGAGGGCAAGCCGGTATTCGTGGTGGAATACCCGCGCAACGACGAGCAGGCGCAGACCGCGCGGCGCGAGATTTCCGAGCACAACTTCATCGGATTGATGGCCCGGCGCGCGCTCGATCAGCTGTAAGCGCTCTAATTGGCGTAGCGCGCCGTCATCTCGCGGGCGAGCTTGGAGCCTTCTTCCAGGTAGCGGCGAATGACCAGGTCGGCGGCGGGGGTGCAGGTGCGGTAGGTCTGCTGATAGCCGCGGTAGCCGCGATTGAAATTCGCGATCATGCGGGCGCGCCGGTCGCCGCTCGGGGCTTCCGCATCGATCAGGGATTGCATCTCGATTCGCCACTTCTGGCCTTCGTTGGCGCCGCAGATGCCGCGCAGGTAATGCAGCGCCCCGAGGATTTCGGCGAGCCGCTGCAGGCTGCCGTCGAACGGAGCGGCCGCCGCGCCCTGGGCGTGCGCAGGCCCGCTCGCCGCCGCCAAGGCAATCGAGGCCACTATCAGAATGCGTCGTAGCGTCGAGGTCAGGTATCTCTGCCCATATTAAAGGGTTGTGGCCGACCGTAAGCCGCAGCCATTGTCGCGGTCTAAACTGACGGAAAAAAGGCGGCCGAGCCAAGGCGGAGGCTGCTTCAGCCCGCCTGTGCGAGGCGGTCGTAAGCCGCCGCCACGATATCGGCAAGCCCGGGCGTCGTCGGCAGGCTCGCGAGCTCGGCCGGGCTCACCCAGCGGGCCTCGCTGAGCTCCTCGTTCAGCACCGGCTCGCCCGCGGTCCAGCGCGCGGCGAAGCACAGGATGACGAAATGCCGTTCGACGCGATCTCCCGCATCGCGGACGATGGTTTCGCGAAAGCCCGCGAGCGCGACCGGCTCGATGGCGATATTGGTCTCCTCGCGGACCTCGCGCGCGACCGCTTCGGTGAGCGTCTCGCCGGTTTCCACCACGCCGCCGGGCAGGCTGAACAGGCCGTTGGCCGGCGCCCGCGCGCGCCGCACCACGAGGATCTGACCGTCGCGCACGATGGCGGCACTGACCGCCAGATAGGGACGCGTGGGGTAGGCTCTGGCGTCCGGCATGGGGATAAGGCTCCGGGATCGCGGGGGCTGGTCGTCTTCGACGGTGCTGCGGCTTATATAGCTCATGCGATCCTAATCGAGCCAAGCGCATGTGTGGACGTTACATGGTTCTCTCCTCGCCGGAGGCGATCCGGCGGCTGTTCGGCTACCCGGAGCAGCCGAACTTCTCGCCGCGCTACAACGTCGCCCCGACGCAGCCGGTGCCGATCGTGCGTCTGGTCGACGGCAAGCGGCAATTCGCGCTGGTGCGCTGGGGGTTGATCCCGCCCTGGGCCAAGGACCCGCGCACGTTCACGCTGCTGATCAATGCGCGCGGCGAATCGGTGAACGAGAAGCCGGCGTTCCGCAACGCCATGCGCCGGCGCCGCTGTCTGTTTCCCGCCGACGGCTTCTACGATTGGAAGGACGAGGGCGGGCGCAGGCGTCCTTTCTGTGTCCGTCCCAGGGACGGCGGACCGATCGCGTTCGCCGGGCTCTGGGAGACCTGGATGGGGCCGAACGGCGAGGAAATGGAAACCGCCGCGATCGTCACCACCGCCGCCAACCGGGAGCTTGCCTCGCTGCACGACCGCATGCCGGTGATCGTGCCGCCCGACGCCTTCGACCTTTGGCTCGATTGCGGCAAGGTCGACGCCTTGACCGCCGCCGCGCTGATCGCGCCGGCGCGCGCGGGGCTGCTCGAAGCTTACGAGATTTCGCCCGCGGTCAACCGCGCCGACAACGATTCGGCGGCTTTGATCGAGCCGATCTCGGCCGCTGCGAGCGCAGCCGAGCCGAAGCCGGAGCCCGTCGCGCCGAAGCGCAAGACTCAAGCGAAGAATGACGACGGGCAGGCTTCGCTGTTCTGACCGCCGTGTCGCGCCGCTACAGCACTTTCCCCGGATTGAGGATGCCTTTCGGATCGAGCGTGCGCTTGAGCGTGCGCATCAGGTCGAGCGCGACCGGGTCCTTCACCTTCGGTAACAGGTCGCGCTTCATCACGCCGATGCCGTGCTCGGCCGAGATCGAGCCGCCGTATTTCGCCACCACGCCGAAAACGACCGCGTTGACATTGTCCCAGCGCTTGAGGAATTCGTCCTTGTCGGCGCCCGGCGGCTGGGCGACGTTGTAGTGGATGTTGCCGTCGCCGAGATGGCCGAAGGGGAGCGGACGGCAGCCCGGAATCAGCGCAACGACGGCGGCATTGGCCTCTTTGATGAAGGCCGGCACGGCGGCGACCGGCACGGAGATGTCGTGCTTGATCGAGCCGCCCAGGTGGCGTTGCACCTCGCCGAACATTTCGCGGATGCGCCAGAACATCTTGGCCTGGTCGAGATTGTCGGCGATCACCGCGTCGGTGACGAGGCCGCGCCCGAGACCCTCGGCTAGGATTTCTTCCAGCACCTCGCGCAGCCCCGAGCGGGCCTGCGAGGACAGCTCGATCAGCACGTACCAGGGATGCACCTCGGCGAGCGGGTCGCGGCAGCCGGCCGCGTTCTGGAGCACCGTCTCCACGCCCATCCGCGCCATCAGCTCGAAGCTGGTGACGCCGCCGGCGGTGCGCTCGGTCGCAAGCCCGAGCAGATCGAGCGCCGCCTCCGGCGACGGCACGCCGGCAAACGCGGTCTCGACCGAGCGCGGGCGCGGCACCAGCCTGAGCACCGCGGCGGTGATGATGCCGAGCGTGCCTTCGGCGCCGATGAACAGATTCTTGAGGTCGTAGCCGGTATTGTCCTTCTTGAGCTTGTTGAGGTTGTTGAGCACGCGCCCGTCGGCCAGCACCACCTCGATGCCGAGCGCGTGCGAGCGGGCGATGCCGTGGGCGAGCGCGGCGGTGCCGCCGGCATTGGTCGACAGATTGCCGCCGATCGTGCAGCTCCCTTCCGACGGCAGCAATTGCGGGTAGAGCCGGTCGGCGCTGGCCGCCGCCTCGCGCGCCCGCATCAGGGTGACGCCGGCCTCGCAGGTCATCGTATTGGAGATCGGGTCGACCTCGCGCACGCGGTCGAGGCGGTTGAGCGACAGCAGCACCTCGCCGTGAAGTGGGACCTGGCCGCCGACCAGCCCGGTATTGCCGCCCTGCGGGACGATCGCGGTCGAGGTCTCGTTCGCGAGCTTGACGATCTCCGACACCTCCGCGACCGAGCCCGGCCGCAGCACCAGCGGCGTATGGGCGTGGAACATGTCGCGCATTTCGAGGAGATAGGGCGCCTGCGCCTGCGGATCGGTGATGGCGTATTTTTCTCCGACGATCGCCGCGAAGCGGGCGAGCAGGGCGGCATCGGCGACTGCCGGCGATTTTGAAAGCATTAGGCCAGATCCATGTGATGGGTCTTGTCGTTCCAGGGATTATACACGAGAACGCCAGTGCCGGCGAAATCCCGCACGTCACGGGAAACGACAATCAGGTCGTGGACGCGTGCGGTTGCTGCGATGAGAAGGTCTGCCGGCGCGCGGGTCTTGCCAGCTGCAGCATTGCGCCGACCTAGCTCAAGCCATTCGACCAAAATACCGGTTGTCAACGGCAGGATGCGATCAGCAAACGAGGTTGGTGTCCAAGAGCCATTTCACCGCTTATCCTCGTCGAACGGAGATTCGTACTTTGACGGAAAACTCATCTTGAAACGTCGTATCTTGAGTGGCGCACCGCGGTACTTCTTCGATCGCTCAACGAAGCCGGCGAGGGTCGGCTCTTCGAGCACTTTCGCGCGTATCTCGAATCTTTCTGGATCAACGACGACGACGGCATCCTTCCCGTGAACGGTAACTTGCTGCGGATCACCCGCGCGCGCGCGCCGCACGACTTCGGAGAAACGCGCTTTGGCGTCCTGCAGCTTCCAGCGATTGGCCGTCATTTCGATCGATCCATGGTCAGACTAGCCTGACTATATGTAGCCCCCACGTCAGCTCATTGCAACGCAAGGCCTCTATGAGCGATCCCGCGGCGCGGCGGCCCGCTGGAGGCGGTCGTTGATCGCCTCGCCGAGGCCCTCGTGCGGCACCGGCATCACCGCGATGCTGGCAGCGCCGGAAGCATCGAGCGTGCGCAGATGGGAAAACAGGTTTGCGGCGGCTTCGATCAGCTCGCCGCGTTGCGACAGGTTGAGCGCCACGGCTGCCTGCGCGGCGCCCTCCGGCGGCGCCGGCCCGAAGGCGAGCAGCGCCTCGCCCGCGCTCACGCTGCGCGCATCGAGCCGCAGCCGCGCCCGCGGCGCATAATGGGAGGCGAGTTGGCCGGGCGCCAGCGGCACCGCGTCGTCGTTGGTTGAATGCGCGGCGGCTGGGAGCGGGTCGGCGAGGGCAGCGATCCGTTCGATCTCGGCGCGCGGCAGCGCGCCGGGCCGCAGCAGTATCGGTTCGCCGAGACAGGCGACGATGGTCGACTCGAGCCCCATCGGCGTCGGCCCGCCATCGACGATCAGCTCGATGCGTCCGCGCAGGTCGGCGAGCACGTGCTGCGCGGTCGTCGGCGAGAGGTGGCCGGAGCGGTTCGCCGACGGCGCCACCACCGGGCGGCCGAAGGCGGCGAGAATCTCGCGCGCGACCGGGTGCGCGGGCACCCTCACCGCAATGGTGTCGAGGCCCGCGGTGGCAAGCTCGGCGACTGGACAGTCCGGACGCTTGGGCAGCACCAATGTCAGCGGCCCCGGCCAGAACGCCGCCGCCAGGCGCTCGGCGGCTTGGTCGAAGCGCGCCAGCGCCCGCGCCGCATCGACGTCGGCCACATGCGCGATCAGCGGGTTGAACGAGGGGCGGCCCTTGGCGTCGTAGAGCCGCGCCACCGCCTCGCCGTTGGTGGCGTCGGCGCCCAGGCCGTAGACGGTCTCGGTCGGAAACGCGAGGAGACCGCCCGCCGCGAGCACGCGCGCGGCCCGTTGCACGGCCGCGCCGCCGGCTTCGATCACCTCCGTCGCCGGCTCTGCGGTCATTCTGGCTCCTGTGCTTGCGGCGCTCCGGGGAGGTGGTTATAAGACCGGCCATCAGTCGGAGTGTAGCGCAGTCTGGTAGCGCACCACGTTCGGGACGTGGGGGTCGCAGGTTCAAATCCTGCCACTCCGACCAACACTTAGCAGACATTTGGAGCGCGTGCGCCGATGCTCCGCCGATCCATGGCGGAACGTTATCGTCTTCCGATCAGGCGACGGCGCACCGGGGAGAGCAACAACATGCCATCGGACATCGACCCGCAATCGGGATTTCGCCTGCCGCTGCCGAAGCGCGAGGATTTGGACGAGGTCGGCAGGAAGGCCTACGACCGCGCTGCCACGCCGGGCACATCGATCGCGGGCCTGCAGGGTCCCGCCGGCGTGCGGCTCTACAGCACCAAGACCACCGAGCAGATGCATGCGATCAACCAGTATCTGCGCTTCCAGGCCGGCTTCACCCCGCGCATCCGCGAGATTGCGATCCTTGCCACTGCGCGAGAAATGGACAGCCAGTTCGAATGGTGCGCGCACGAGCCGGAAGCCTTGAAGGAAGGCGTCGAGCCCACCGTCATCGACGCGATCAAGCACCGCAAGAGCACCGCGGGCCTCGGCGAAACCGAGGCGACGGTCATCGAGCTCGGCCGGCAGCTTTTCCGCGACCACAAGGTAACGCCGGAAACCTTCGCCAAGGCGAAGGCGCTGTTCGGTCGGCACAAGCTCGTCGATCTGGTGCTGCTGATGGGCAACTATGCCGGCACGGCGGCGCTGCTCACTGCCTTCGACATGCAGTTGCCCGCCGGGCAGAAACCGTTGCTGCCAATTCCATAGCGGTCCGCAGGATCATCGCGCGCAGCATGTGCGATAACTCGCGACGAAAATCGTGCATCTGGCGTTCCAGCACCCTGGTCCTTGGCGTCGCATGGCCTTGTGCGAAGCCACCTCCACCGCGTACCTTTCGGATCAGTGCGGAGTGCACTACCCCAGGTTACCGACAATTGCAGCGGGATCGCGCTCGCTGGCGGAAGGAGAGGAACGTCATGAAATCCAACACGAAAGCCACCGGTTTTGTCCTCGGCTTCGCGCTTGCGCTCGCGGGCACCGCTTCGGCGGCCGACCTCAAGATGATGACCGGCCCGCAGGGCGGCTCGTGGATCCCGCTCGGCGGCCAGCTCAAGGACATGTGGGAGAAGGCGATCCCCGGCACCTCCGTGCAGGTACTGCCGGGCGCCGGCATCGCCAATGTGCGCGGCATTGAGGAGGCCAAGGCCGACATCGGCTTCGGCAATTCGATCTCGACGGTCGATGCGATGACCGGCAAAGCGCCGTTCAACAAGCCGCACGATAACGTCTGCAATATCGCGACGCTCTATCCGCAATATTTCCACTTCGTGGTGGTCGCCAATGCCGGCATCAACAAGGTCGCCGACCTCAAGGGCAAGAGCATCACCACCCAGCAGCGCGGCAATACCGGCGAGCAGATCACCCGCCAGTTCCTCGAAGTGAACGGCGTCACCTACAACGACCTCAAGGTGAGCCTGGTCGGCTACACCGATTCGGTAACGCAGATGCAGGACGGCCACGCGGTCGCCTTCGGCCTCACCACGCAGATCCCCGCCGGCGCGGTCATGGATCTTGCAGCGGCTCGCGACATCAAGCTGCTCGATCAGTCGGACAGCATCGAGAAGATGCGCGCGCTCAATTCCGGCTACAACCTGGTCACGATCCCCAAGGGTACTTATCCGAAGCAGGACAAGGACGTGAACGTGATCGGCTTCCACACCCACGTCGTGGCCTCGTGCAAGCTTCCGGAGCAGACCGTCTACGCGATGACCAAGGCGATCGCCGACAACACCAAGACGCTGGCGACGGTCGCGAAGGACATCGCATCGTTGACACCGAAAGGAATGGCCGCGGATATCGGCGTGCCGTTCCATCCGGGCTCGGCCAAGTATTACAAGGAAGCCGGCATCACGGTGAAAACGCGATGACGGCCGCGCCGGCGCGGTCCGTGCGCGCCGGAATTGCTTCGCGCCGATGACGTTGCGCGACCGCCGGCGGGGGGAACCGTGGACATAAAGATCGACTGGAGCCGCGCCGGTATTTTCCGCCTGACGGTGATCGTGGTCTCCGTCGCCATGGCGGCGTACCACATGTGGGCGATTGCCTTCGGGGCGCCGGAGGCGATCCCGTTCCGCGGCACCCACCTGCTGTTCGCGATCGTGCTGGTTTTCCTGCTGTACCGGTTCCGCGCCAAAACCGAAGAGGAGATGTTGACCGAAACCCCGGAACAAATCGCCGCGGGGCCGAAACCACCGACGCTGCTCGATTACGTGCTGCTCGTGTCGGGCGCGACCCCGATCATCTACCTGTTCGTCAACTACGACTACATCGTCAATCGCATCTTTTATATCGACGATCTCACCGCCGCCGACATGATCCTCGGCACGGTGTTGGTCGCGGTCATACTCGAGGCGACGCGCCGGGTCATCGGCTGGGCACTGCCGATCACCGCGATCGTCTTTTTGATCTACGGCCTGTTCATCGCGCGGCTCGAGCCGATGCGGTTGTTGGACCAGCTGTACATGACCACCGAAGGCATCTTCGGCATCCCGCTCGCGGTGTCGGCGTCCTACGTGCTGATCTTCGTGCTGTTCGGCAGCTTCATGGAGCGCACCGGCACCGGCCAGCTGTTCATGGACTTCGCCATGAGCCTGACCGGTCACACCGCCGGCGGCCCCGGCAAGGTGTCGTGCGTCAGCTCGGCGCTGTTCGGCACCATCTCCGGCAGCGCGGTGGCGAACGTGATGGTGGACGGGCCGATCTCGATCCCGCTGATGAAGCGTTCGGGATTTCCGGCGCACTACGCCGCTGGCGTGGAAGCGGTCGCCTCGACCGGCGGCCAGATCATGCCGCCGATCATGGGGGCGGCGGCATTCGTGATGGCGGAATTCCTGGGCGTGTCTTACGCCCAGGTCATCATTTGGGCGATCATCCCCTCGCTGCTCTATTACGTGGGCTGCTTCGCCGCCGTGCATTTCGAGGCCAAGCGCCGCGGCCTCGTCGGCCTGCCGCGCTCCGAGCTGCCGCGGTTGCGGGTCGTGATGGCGGAACGCGGCCATCTGTTCATCCCGGTCGTGACCATTCTGGCGGTCATGTATTCCGGCTACAGCGCCCCGCTGGCGGCATTGGTCGGAACGCTGGCCTGTTTCCCGGTCGCCGCGCTGCGGCGCTCGACGCGCGGTTATGTGAGTTTCGCCAACATCATCGAATCCTTCGTGGACGGCGCCAGGAACATGCTCGGCGTTGCGATGGCATGCGCCTGCGCTGGTATCGTGATCGGCGTGGTGACGCTGTCCGGGCTCGGCATCGTATTCACGCAGTTCGTCGTGCACCTTGCCAAGGATACGTTGCTGGTCGCCCTCATCCTCACGATGCTCGCCGGCATCGTGCTCGGCATGGGCATGCCGACGACGCCTGCCTACATCATCATGACGGCGCTGCTGGTGCCCGCCATCATCAAGCTCGGCGTGATCGCGCCGGCCGCGCACATGTTCGCCTTCTATTTTGCCATTCTTTCGGCGATCACACCGCCGGTCGCGCTCGCGGTGTTCGCCGCGGCCGGCCTCGCCAAATCGGACCTGTGGGCGACCGGCTGGGCCGCGGTCAAGATCGGCCTTCCGGGATTCATCATTCCGTTCATGTTCGTCTACGAGCCGGCGCTGTTGATGATCGGAGACTGGCCGATGGTGATCTGGCGCTCGCTGATATCGACCGCGGGCATCATCCTGTTCGCCGGTGGAATCTTCGGCTATTTTCTGGCCCCGACCACTATTTGGCAGCGCGGCGGGCTGATCGTGGCCGGTCTCCTGCTGATCGAGCCCAGCATCCCCACCGACATCGCCGGCTTCGCCCTGGGCGCGGTCGTCATCGTTAGCCAGATTCTCGGTTATCGCGCCGGTGCGATCGGCGCTGCGGGCGAGACCCAGCGCGGATGAGCAGGACAGGCCCCGATGAGCTGCGCGGCTTGGCGCTCGATCGGGACGAGGAAGGCGCGGGCACTGTTCCGGCGCCACGCCCCGACCGGCGCGCGGGCTTCGGAGCGGATGGTCCGCATCGCTCGCTCTCGTGTCCCGCGTGCGGCCGCACGACGGCGCACCGCTTTCTCTATGCCAAGAACGGCTGCGACATCCTGCGGTGCCGCGAATGCGGGCTCGGGCGCACCGAAACCACGGGCTTCGATCCGTCCCGCTATTACACCGGGGACTATTTCGCGGGCGGGCATTCCGACGGTTACGCGGATTACCGCGGGACGGAGCAGGTCCTGCGCCGCGAATTTGCCCGCACGGTCGATTTCATCCGCCGATATTGCCCGCGCGGACGGCTGCTCGATGTGGGCTGCGCCTATGGTTTCTTCCTGCAGGAAGCAAAGCCGTTCTTCGATGTGTCCGGCATCGAGCTGGCGGAAGAGGCCGCCGCCCATGCCCGGCGGTCGGGCCTCGACGTGCTCACCGGCGTGGCCGATGAAGTCTCGCTGGCGCGGCTCGGCGCCATGGACGTCATCGTTCTCCTCGACGTGATCGAGCACCTGCCGAGCCCGCGCGATACGCTCGCCCTGTGCACCCGCCATCTCAATCCGGGCGGCATCATCGTCATCACGACGGGGGATTTCGGCTCGCTGTCGGCCCGGCTTGCCGGCGCACGCTGGCGGCTGATGACGCCGCCGCAGCACCTGTGGTTCTTCTCCCGGGAGAGCGTGCGGCGGATGGCCGCGCCCCTCGGATTAGCCGTCGAGCATTTCGATCATCCGTGGAAGATTGTTCCCCTGTCGCTGATCACGTTCCAGCTCGCCCGCATGCTGGGCCTCACGCCGGGGCGCGCGCCTGCCGTCAGCCGGGTCGGGCTGCCGGTCAATCTGTTCGACGCCATGCGGGTCGTCCTGCGCAAGCCCAAGCCCGTTTCCGAGCCCTCGTCATGAGCGATCGGCTTTCGCTGGCGCAAATAGCCGTGCTGGTGGCCTATGCGGGCGCCATGGCGGGCGGCCAGCTCTTGTTCAAGATGGCGGCGCTGCGCACGGCACCTGAAGGTCCGTTCATCGAGCGGACGGCGGGTCTTCTGCTCAACGGTTATTTTCTTGTCGCACTCGCCCTCTATGCTGCGCTGGCCGGCCTTTGGGTGTGGATCTTGACTTTCACGCCGCTGTCGCGCGCCTATCCGTTCGTGGCGCTCGCCTTTGCGCTGACGCCGGCGTTGGGTGCTCTGGTGTTCGCGGAACCGATTTCAATTCGGCTCGTTATTGGTGTCGGGCTGATCTTGTGTGGCCTCCTTTTCGTCGCTGGATGAGCAATGCAGTCCGCGCCGGGCAACAGCATCTGGGTCGTCATCGCCGCCTATAACGAGGCGAGGGTGATCGCTGCGGTCATCGGCGATCTCTTGCGCGCCGGTTACCGGGTGGCGGTCGTCGACGACGGGTCGAGCGACGCGACCGCCCGCGTCGCCGCCCAAGCCGGCGCCGCCGTGGTCAAGCATCCGATCAATCTGGGGCAGGGCGCGGGGCTGCAGACCGGCATCGAGTTTGCGCTGCTCGAGGGGGCGGACATCATCGTCACCTTCGACGGCGACGGACAGCATCGCGCCTCCGACGTTCCCGGGCTGGTCGATGCGCTCCAGGCGCAGCGCGTCGATTTCGTGCTCGGCAGCCGCTTCCTCGGCGCATCCGTGAATCAGCCGCTGTCGCGACGTTTGATGCTCAAGGCGGCGACCTGGTTCACCCGCGTGACGACCGGGTTGAGCGTCACCGATACCCACAATGGGCTGCGCGCCATGACGCGCCGGGGCGCGAGCCGCATCCGCTTGCGCCAGAACCGCATGGCCCATGCGTCCGAGATCCTCCATCAGATCGCCGAGAGTGGGCTGAAATACGTCGAGGCGCCAGTGACCATCGAGTACAGCGCCTACTCGCTCTCGAAGGGACAGACCCTCGGCGACTCGCTGATGATCCTGACCGATTTGTTCGCCCGGAGGCTGCAACGATGATCGCCCAGCTCGTCCTCACCGCCTTGTCGTTCGCCATCCTGCTCTATGCCTGGACGGAATATCCCCGGTCGCCGGCGGTAGCGCTGTTCGCGTGGCTCGCCGCGCTGGGCGGGCTTTATTTCGTATGGGTGCCCTCGCATGCCACGCAGCTCGCGGCGCTGGTCGGCATCGGTCGCGGCGTCGATCTCATCATCTATACCTGGGTCGGGATCAGCCTGCTGGTTCTGCTCAACCTCCACCTCAAGCTGCGCAGCCAGATGGAGTTGATCACCGTGCTGGCGCGCGAGATCGCGATCGCCAATGCAAGAGCGAGCCAATCGAAGGGTGAGTAGGGCTAGCTCCGAAATTGCCCCAACCGCGTCCGGTTCCGCTCCACGAGGGACGCCGCCGTCCGCGCGATAATCCAGGCGGCGCCGGCGGCAAACGGGCCGATCAGAATGAGATTGTAGCGGGTGTACTGGTTGGCGACGGCGGCGTGCAGCCCGAGCATGACCAGCGCCGGCGCCGCATAAAGCAGGAACAGGGGCTTTGAGCGGCGAAGCGCCTCGACGCAGGCCCAGGCGAACAGCGGCACCAGCACGAGGCCGAGCAGCCCGCCGACCCACATCCCGCACCAGGCGAGCGGCACGCTGGCCAGGAAATAGCGCCACCAGCGTTCGCGCATCTCTTCGCGAACAAGGTCTCCGATCAGCGGATCAAGCCGGCCGTGCGTCTCGACCAACTTGTCGCGATGCAAGCGGCCGACGTGGAAAAAGCTCTTGGGCGTGTAATAGACGAACCTTTCCATGGCCTGCGGGCCGAATGCCCAGTCGACCGCGGGCTCGCCGATCTCCGGCAGGCAATACGGGAACGCCAGCACGAATTCCCGCGCGCTCATGTCGTTAAAGGCGAAGCGCTCGATCAGCGCGGCGGAGCCGTATTCTTCGCTCAATGCGAATTTGCCGACCGAGACCTTGTTGCGGACGACCCATGGACCGACGACGGTGACGAAGGCCAGGACAAACGCCAGCAGGCTGATCGCTGCCGATCGCCTCGGCGGAGGGACGACGTGGCGCGCGCCGAGGGCGATCAGCACGGGTAAGACGAGCGCCTGCACCTGGAACGACGGACGCGCGAGACACAAGAGTCCGAGCGCAATCCCCGCCAGCACGAAGTAGCGGCGTTTGGACGAGCTTAGTCCCAGGGCCATCGCCAACATCATCAGGCTGTACAGAAAGAACGTGACGCTCTCGGTCATCACGAACGAGAACAGGTCGGCGTCGGGGAGGAGCGCGATGGCCGCCAGAATGCCGCTGAGCCAAAACACCGTGGCGCTCGTGAAGATGATCTCCGCCGCTAACGCGATCGCGAGCACGCCGAGCGCCAGAAACGCCGCATGCATGAGGTGCATGGGCCGCGCGTAGACCTCGCATTCGGCGCCGTCGCGGACCTTGTGGTTGGCCTCGACGCTGCAATTGACCGCCCTGGCGAAGCGGGCGTCGACCTTGGTCGCGCCGACGATGAGCCACGGGTAGAGCGGCCCGAAGAACGTGCCCGGCGGCGGCGCCGCGATCGGGCTGCTCACCTCGTCGAACACGCCGTTACTGAACACGCCGTGGCGGTTGAGGTCGTAGGCAATGGTCAGATAGAACGATTGATCGAAGTCGCTCAGCCATTTCGGCGGCCGGGTCAGGATCGCCGTCGCCAGTACCGCGAAGATGAGGAGCCCGAAAACGATCCTGGCGCTGATGTCGAACAGCCTGTCCCGCATGGACGGCGACGGTGCCACAGGGCAGCCGCCAATGTCGACGCCCTCGGCGTTTTACGGCGAAAAACTGCTCGCGCTTGGCCCCGGGTAGGAACCGGTTCGCCGTAGAAAACACGCCAAGCCCAGTCTACAGTGGCTGGCCCGCCATGCAGACAAGATCACGCAAATGACCCGTAAGCGTCCTGAGGATCTGCGCAGCCATCGCTGGCTCGGCGTCAGCGACATGCGCTCGTTCGGCCATCGCTCGCGGCTGCGCCAGTTCGGCTACGACGCCGACGACTGGGCCGGCCGGCCGGTGATCGGCATCATCAACACCTGGAGCGAGATCAACGCCTGCCACGCGCACCTGCGTGCGCGCGCCGAGAACGTCAAGCGCGGCGTGCTGCAGGCCGGCGGCTTCCCGATCGAATTGCCGGCGATGTCGCTGGCGGAGCCCTTCGTCAAACCCTCGACCATGCTCTATCGCAATTTCCTGGCGATGGAGGCGGAGGAGCTGTTGCGCAGCCATCCGCTCGACGGCGCCGTACTGCTCGGGGGCTGCGACAAGACCACGCCCGGGCTGGTCATGGGTGCGATCAGCATGAGCATTCCGGCGATCTATGTGCCGGCCGGCCCGATGCTGCGCGGAAATTGGCGTGGGGAATATCTCGGCTCCGGCTCGGACGTGTGGAAATACTGGATGGAGAAGCGCGCCGGCAACATCACCGAGGAGCAATGGAACGAGATGGAGGGCGGCATCGCCCGCTCGTTCGGCACCTGCATGGTGATGGGCACGGCGGCGACCATGATGGCGATCGCCGAAGCGCTCGGGCTGACGCTGCCGGGCGCCTCCTCGATCCCGGCGGCCGATTCCAGCCACCCGCGCATGTGCGGCGTCGCCGGCCGCCGCATCGTCGACATGGTGTGGGAGGATTTGACGCTCGACAAGATCCTGACCCCCGCCGCCTTCGACAACGCCATCAAGGTGCACATGGCGATGGGCGGTTCGACCAATGCCATCATCCACGTGGTCGCGATGGCGCGCCGCGCCGGCATCGCGCTCGACATGGAGCGCTTCGATCAGATTTCGCGCCAGATCCCGGTGCTCGCCAATGTCCGGCCGTCGGGCAAGTATCTGATGGAGGATTTCTTCTATGCGGGGGGCCTGCGCGCGCTGATGCTGGAGCTCAAGGACAAGCTCGATCTCTCGACGTTGACGGTCACCGGAAAGACGGTGGGCGAGAACATCGCGGGCGCCGAGGTGTTCCTGCGCGACGTCATCCACTCCCTGTCCGACCCGATCTATGCGGAAGGCGCGACCGCGGTTCTCAAGGGCAATCTCGCGCCGCGCGGCTGCGTGATGAAGCCCGCGGCCGCCGACAAGCGCTTCCTCAAGCATCGCGGGCGGGTGCTCGCCTTCGAGGATTACAACCACATGGCGCGCGAGGTCGAGCGCGACGACCTCGACGTCACGCCCGACCACGTGCTGGTGCTCAAGAACGCCGGCCCCAAGGGCGGCCCCGGCATGCCGGAATGGGGCATGCTGCCGATCCCGAAGAAGCTGGTGCAGGCCGGCGTGCGCGACATGGTGCGAATCTCGGACGCGCGCATGAGCGGCACCAGCTACGGCGCCTGCATCCTGCACGTCGCGCCGGAGAGCTTCGTCGGCGGCCCGCTCGCGCTGGTGCAGACCGGGGATGAGATCGAGATCGACGTCGCGGCGCGCCGCATCCACCTGCATGTCGGCGATGACGAGCTCGGCCGCCGCCGCGCCGCCTGGCGGCCGCCGGCGCCGCGCTACGCGCGCGGCTATGGCGCGATGTTCTCGGCCCATATCGGTCAGGCCGACGAGGGCTGCGATTTCGATTTCCTCGCCGGCACGGCGCCGACCGCGGAGCCGGAGATTCATTGACGACAACTGGAGCATTCAAACATGTGCAAATCTTGTGAAAATCGAATGATCGTTCGGCGGGACTTCCTCGCATTGGCGGGGGTCGGGCTCGGCCTCGCGGCCAGCGGCTTTGCTTTCGGCACCGGCCGCGCCCTTGCGGCCGCTGGTGGCCCGAAGACGTCGAAGACGCCGGAAGACGCGCTCGCGAGCTTGCAAGCCGGAAACGCGCGCTATGTCGCCAGCCCAGAGCTGTGTACCGCCGATCTCAAGGCGCGCCGCGCCAGTCTGGCCGAGCACCAGGCACCCTGGGCCACCATCGTCAGCTGCTCCGACAGCCGGGTGCTCCCTGAGCTGCTGTTCGGCGGCCTCGGTTTGGGAGAGCTGTTTGTGGCCCGCAACGCCGGCAATATGGTCGATACCGCGACCATGGGCACGATCGAATATGGCGCCGCTGCTCTGGGTGCGCCGCTGATCCTCGTCCTCGGCCACGAGCGATGCGGGGCGGTGGTTGCCGCGTGCGATGTCGTGTCGAACAAGGCGACTTTCCCGGGGTCGATCGGACCGATGGTCAAGGCAATCGTCCCGGCGGCAATGGCGGTCCGCAACCAGCCGGGCGATTTTGTCGACAACACCGTTCGGGAGAGCGCCAAGCGGACGGCGGTCCAAATCGCGACCAAGAGTCCTATTGTTGCGCCGCTGGTCAAGAACGGGAAAGTGAAGGTCGTCGCCGGCCGCTACGATCTTGATGACGGAAAAGTGGAGTTCTTCGCGTAGGGCGACAAGCGCTGGCACTACTCGGCTTTGATGTTCGCCGCCTTGATCACCTGCGCCCATTTCTCCTGCTCGGTCTTCATGTAGGCCGTGAACTCCCCGGGCGTGCTGGCGATCGGCAGCACGCCCTGCTTGACCAGCTTGTCGAGCATCTGCGGCGCCTTGATGATGCGCAAGACCTCGGCATTGAGCTTTGCGAGCACCGCCTGCAGCAGTCCTGCTGGCGCGATCAAGCCGAACAAGAGCGAGGCCTCGTAGTTTGCGACGCCGGCCTCGGCCACCGTCTGCACGTTGGGCAGTACGTCGTTGCGCTTGAGCGAGGTCACTGCGAGCGGCTTGATCTGGCCCGACTGGATGTAGGGTAGCGCCTGGAACACGCTCAGCACGCTGAGTGGCACATGGCCTGCAATGGTGTCGTTCAAGGCTGGCGCGCCGCCGCGGTAAGGCACATGGAGGAACTTGGTGCCGCTCAGATGCGCCATGAGCTCCATCGAGAGCTGCTGGATCGAGCCGACGCCGGGCGTCGCGTATCCGATGGTGCCGGGCTTTTCCCTGGCAAGCGCGAGCGCACCCCTGATGTCGTTCGCGGGAAAGCTTGGATGCGCGAAGATCAGGAGCGGCGACGATGCCAAGAGGCTCACCGCAGTGAAATCCTTGATCGCGTCGTAGCCGGCGCTCGGCGACACCAACGGATTGGTGATGTGACCGGACACGATCATCATCAGCGTCTGTCCATCCGCGGGCAGCTTTGCCAGTTGCACCGCCGCGATCGCGCCGTTGGCGCCCGCGCGGTTCTCCACGATCACCGGCTGACGCCAAGCCTTCTCCAGCTCGCTGCCGACATCGCGCGCGATGATGTCGGTCGTACCACCGGGTGGGAAGCCGACGAATATCTTGATCGGGCCGCTCGGGTAGGTTTGTCCTGCGACAGGAGCGACCGTCATCGGCAGCACGAGGGTCGCCCCAAGCAAGAGCCATTTGCTGCAAGTCATCGCCCTCAGCCTAAGCCGCATCGCCTGCCATCCCGGTTTAGTCGGTTGCCTGCCCTGCGCCGAGCAGGCACAGTGTCGATTGCTCGCCGAAAGAATGAACGCAGCGGCGCGTCGTGGCAAGGCCAAGGGGAAAGGGGGATGAAGCTGGTGAGCTTTGTGCAGGCGAACGAGGAGCGGCTCGGTTTCCCGCGCGGGGATCCCCATCGTCGACGCGCTGCTGGCGTCCGACGATCAGGTCGTGTTCGGCAACACGCTCGCCTTCATCAAGGGGGGCGAGAAGGCGGTCAAGGCCGCGCAGAGCATCGTTGCCAATCCGCTGAAGTCGGTCCTGGTCGCGAGCTCTCGCGACCTTCGGAATCGGGACACTAGCCCGGATAGGGAAGAACGCTGAGGAGAACATTCATGCATCGTCGCAGGTTCCTGCGAGGCGCGGTCGCGACGCCCCTCGTCAGCGCACTCGGCTCGACCATGGCGCGCGCGCAATCCTGGCCCACGCGCAACATGACCATGATCGTGGCGTTCCCGCCTGGCGGGCAGGCCGATCTCGCGGCGCGTCCCGTCGCGGCGGCGCTGGAGAAAATCCTCGGCCGCTCGGTCGTCGTCGACAATCGCTCCGGCGCGGGCGGCATGCTCGGCAATGCGGCGGCGGCGCGCGCGGAACCCGAAGGTCACACGCTGCTGATGGCGCTCTCCTCGATGACGTTCCTGCCGGAAGCCGAACGGCTCTATGACCGCAAGCCGTCCTACGAATACGACCAGCTCGTGCCGATCGCGCGCGTGCTGGCCGATCCGGGCGTGCTGGCGGTCCGCAACGACTCTCCTTACAAGTCCCTCGCCGATCTCGTCGCCGACGCCAGGAAACGACCGGCTCAGATTTCGTTCAGCTCGTCCGGCAACTACGGCGCCGCGCACGTTCCGTTCGAGATGTTCCAGCAGGCCGCCGGCATCAAGCTTCTGCACGTGCCGTACCGCGGCGGCGGGCCGGCGCTCACGGCCTTCATCGGCGCGCAGGTCGATATCACCGCGCAGGCACCCGGCCCGATCCATCCCCATGTGCAGAGCGGCGCAGCCCGGCTGCTGGCGAACTGGGGCGGCAAGCGCACCCCGGAACTTGCCGACATTCCGACCATGATCGAGCTCGGCTATCGCGACGTCGAGTACTATATCTGGGCCGGCGTGTTCGCGCCCAAGGGTACGCCCGCGGCGGTCATCACAAGGCTGCGCGACGCCATGCGCGAGGTCATGGCCAACCCGCAGGTGACCTCGGTATTTGTGAAGGCGAACAGCCCTCCGGCCTACATGGACCAGCCGGAATTCGCGGCGTTCGTTGAGACGGACGCCAAGCGGCTCATCCCGGTCATACGCAAGATCGGACGGTTGGACGAAAAATGAAATTCGGACTGTTCGACCACGTCGAGGACGGGGAGCGGCCGCTCGCCACCCTGTTCGACGAGCGCCTGACCTTCGTCAAAGCGGCCGACGAGGCCGGCATCTATTGCCTGCACGTGGCGGAGCATCACGCCACCCCGCTCAACATGGTGCCGGTGCCCGGCGTCTATCTCGGCGCGGTCGCGCGCGCCACCAAGCGCCTGCGGCTCGGCCCGCTGGTTTATCTGCTGCCGCTTTATTCGCCGCTGCGGCTGATCGAAGAGATTTGCATGCTCGATCATCTGAGCTACGGGCGGCTCGAAGTCGGGGTCGGCCGCGGGGTCTCGCCGTTCGAGCTTCGCTATCACAAGGTCGAGCACGACCAGTCGCGCGAAATCTTCATCGACGCCTATAACTGCATCAGCGCCGGGCTGACGACGGACCAGCTCACCTATTCCGGGCCGCACTTCACCTATTCCAACGTGCCGATTGCGCTGCGGCCGCTGCAGAAGCCGCATCCGGCGTTTTGGTACGGTTCTTCCAACACGATCGGGTCGACCTGGGCGGGCGAGCAGGGGCTCCACTTCGTCACGCTCGGACCGATGCCGACCGCCAAGGAGAATATCGACGCCTTCAAGGCGGCGTTCGCCAAGCGCGGCCGCGCCGCCCAGCCGAAGGCCGAGTTCCCGGGCGGCGCCGCCATCGGCGTGCAGCGGCACATTTTCGTGGCCGACACCGACGCGGAAGCGCACCGCTTCGGCAAGCCTTCGATGGACATCCATCTCAAGAACATCAATTGGCTGCGCGCCAAGCACGGGCAGACCGGCTTGACCTCGCGCCTCAACGTGCCGCGCGGCGCCGATTTCGAGGCCTGCCTGGCGGATGGCACGGCCATCGCCGGCAGCCCCGAGACGGTGCGGGTTGAGATCGAGCGGCAGGTCGCCGAGCTCGGCGTGAACTATATGCTCGCCTACCTGTTCCTGGGGACGATGTCGCTCAATGAGGCGCTGCGCTCGCTGCAGCTGTTCTCGACCGAAGTGATGCCGAAGATCGCGCATCTGTGAATCCCACGACGTAGGGTCGGTGTGCCGCCGTTGCCCACCCCACGCTTCTGTGCGACATTCCCGGCCCTGCGACGACAAGAGGAAACACCATGATCAACGGCAGGGTCACCGGAGTTCGCAGCATCGAGCTCGGCGTTCGCGATCTCCATCAATCGGCGGACTTCTACAGTAAGGTTTGGGGTCTCGAAGAGGTCGCCTCGGAAGCCGACAGCATCCACTTGCGGGCGACCGGCGGCGAGCATCATGTGCTGACGATCCGCGAGCGGGCGAAGCCTGCCCTCCTGGGCGTGCATTTCGCCGCCGTCGATCGCGCGGCGGTCGACCAGCTCTGCGCCAAGGCGAAGGGCTACGGCGTCGAGGTCGCGGGCGATCCGGCCCCGCTCGCCGGCGGCGCCGGCGGCGGCTACGGCTTCCGCTTCCGCACGCCCGACGGCATGCCGATGAGCATTTCATCGGACAGCGTGCAGCATCCGAACGTGGTGCTGGACCGTTCGCGCCCGACCAAGATCAGCCACGTGGTGCTCAACAGCGCCCGCACCGACGACCAGGTGCCGTTCTTCGTCGACGTGCTCGGCTTCAAGCTTTCCGACAGCTCGCACATGATGGAGTTCCTGCGCTGCAGCGCCGACCATCACAGCGTCGCGATCTTCCGCAACAACGGATCCTCGCTCAATCACGTCGCCTACGAGGTGCCGAACATCGACGGGCTGATGCGCGGCACCGGCCGCCTTAAGCAGAACGGCTTCGATATCGAATGGGGCGTCGGCCGCCACGGGCCGGGCAACAACGTGTTCTCCTATTTCATCGAGCCGAACGGCTTCGTCGCCGAATACACGACCGAGCTCGACCAGCTCGATGACGCCACCCACGTGCCACAGGATGCCGAATACTGGCAGAAGGTGACCCCGATCCCGGACCGCTGGGGCACCGCCGGCTTGCCGTCCAATCGGATGCGAGCCGCGATGTCGGGCGCGCTCTACCTCGGCGAGGAGCAATCCGATCAGCGCTGCGAAGACGTCATCGGGCGCAAGCTCGGCTGATCGACGATCCCTATTGCTCGACTTATTATCCTGATCTCAACGCGCGCCGGCGGAGTGGTGTCGGCGCCGCTATTTCAAGCGCGACTCGCATGAGCGACGACATCCCGTTCGACAAGACATTCGACCTCGCGCCCGGCAAGGTGGAGGAGGTCGCGCCCGGCGTGCGCAGGCTGCTTGCCAACAATCCGAGCCCATTCACGTTCAAGGGCACCGTGAGCTACATTATCGGCCGCGGCCGCGTCGCCATCATCGATCCCGGTCCGCTCGACGAGGCCCATATCGCGGCGCTGCTCGACGCCGTGCGCGGCGAGACCGTGACCCACGTCTTCGTCACCCACACCCACCGCGATCATTCGCCGGCGGTGCCGCGGATCAAGGCGGCGACCGGCGCGACCGTGCTGGCCGAAGGGCCGCATCGCGCCGCGCGACCGCTCAATGTCGGCGAGGCGCCGCGGCTCGAAGCCAGCAACGACGTGGATTTCCGTCCCGACCGGGCGCTGGCCGACGGCGAGGTCGTCACCGGCGCCGGTTGGACCATCGAGGCGGTCGCCACGCCCGGCCACACCGCCAACCACATGGCGTTCGCGTTCAAGGAGGCCAGCCTGCTGCTGTCGGGCGATCACGTCATGGCGTGGTCGACGCCGGTGGTGGCGCCGCCCGACGGCGCCATGAGCGACTACATGGCCTCGCTCGAGAAGCTCGCGCGCCGCTCGGAGCCGATCTACCTGCCGGGCCATGGCGGCGCCGTGCGCGACGCGCCGCGCTTCGTGCAGCACTACATCCGCCATCGCCGGGGCCGCGAGGCCTCGATCCTGCACCGGCTCGGCAAGGGCGAGGCCGATATCCCGACCCTGGTGCGCGCGATCTATATCGGTCTCGACCCGCGGCTGGTGCAGGCAGCGGGCCGTTCGGTGCTCGCCCATCTCGAGGATCTGGTGACGCGCGGGCTGGTCGAGACCGACGGTCCGCCCTCGATCGAGGGCCGCTACCACCTGCGGTGATTTTTACTTCTTCTTGTCTTTCTTGGCGGGCGGCGCGCCCTTCTTGCTGGTGGGCGGAGCAGGCTGCCGCGCCGCCTTCTGCGCGGCGATCGCATCCTCGACGTCATCCAACAGGCTGCGGATGCGCGAGGCATTGGCGCCGAAATCGAACGTGCCGTAACGCGAGGAGGAGCGCACGTCGATGCGCGAGCCATCGCCGTCCGGCCGCACGCGCACGATCACGTCGTCGCGGAAGCCCATGATCGGCGTACGCGCCACCGCCTCGATGCGGCCATCGCGGCGACCGGCCTGGGGCGTGCGGGCCTCGACGATCCGCCACCGGCGCTTGGTGACGATCGCCAGCGCGGCGTCATAGGCGGCTTGCGGTGTGGCGCCGGCGCCGAGCGGGCCGATGTCGGGATAGGCGGCGCGCTGCTGCTCGGCGGCGTAAAGGCCCGCATAGGCGACCGGATTGGCGTCGCGCGGGCGAACACGGGCGAGCGCCTCGTAGCGAGGCGGATCGATCGGATCGGTGGTGACGTCGTAGATCCACGGCAGCCGGTGGGCCTTGAGGCCGAGATAGGCCGGATAGGCCAGCAGCGCGAGCGAGATCACCATCGCCGACAACGCCGCCCCCATGCCGCCCAACCCCTCCAGCCAGATCACCACGAACGCCGCCAAGGCGAGAATGAGCGCGACCACCGCGATGACGAGCGCGCCGCCGAAGGTCGCCAGCGCCGGTTGGATCTCGAGCAGCCCCGACCGCACGATGATGACCGCGAGGAAAGAGGCCGCAAAGGCGAAGCCGGCCATCCGGCGCGCCCAGATGGCGAGCCGCGAGGTCGGCTCCGAATGGACGTAGCGGCGCGCCATCGCAGAGCCTCACCGTCCCGAGCAGATGCGCTTGAGCGCGGACCATTCCGCGCTGTCGAGCAGGGGTCGCTTCGGCCCCGACCCGGCCGCCGCATTGATCTTGATCACGCGCTCCCGGGTCTCCGGATGATCGAGCAGGATCTTGATCCCCGGATGGGTGCCACCCGCGATCCGCTGCAGGATCGTTGCCAGCGCGCGCGCGTCGCCCCCGATCTTGGTCATCAGCATCACGCCGTAGAAGTCGGCGGCGGCTTCGACCTCACGCGAATAACTGGTCTGCAGGATGGTCGTTGCCGCGATCACGACCGCACCGCCGCCGACGAAATCGCCGAGCAGCATCCCGAACAACAACGACAGCCCCGCCGCCTGCAGCACCGATCGGGTGTTGTCCCGGTGGGCGACGTGACCGATCTCGTGGGCAATGACCCCGGCCAGTTCATCCGGCGTCTCGGCCTTGTCGATAAGGCCCTCGAACACGTAGATGCGCCCTCCCGGCAGGGCGACCGCATTGGCATCGGACCGCCGTATCACGGCGGGCCTGAGCGGAAACGGCAAGGCGGCAGACGTTTCGAGTTGGTTCATCAGCTTGTCGAACGCCGCGCGCCCGCTCTGTTCGCCATCGGCATTTCCGCATTCGAATGCGGCTCCAAGACGACGGGTGTCGAGCGAGGCGCGCACCTGGGCGTCGATGGCCTCGCCGAGCTTGCGTTCGAGCGCGTAAGGAACCAGGGGGGTGAGGCGCGTGGCGATTTCCGGCACGCCCAGAACGGCGACGATGACGAGCGACACGGTGGCGGCAAGGGTCCAGAAAATGATCTTCCGGCGCATGCGCCGTTCGGTGTGGCCGCTGCGGTCGACCGGCACGGAGAGCTCGTCGATCGCGGCGGCCAATTTCGGGTCGTGCACCTCGAGCCGCGCCAGCACCGGACTTCCCATCTTGCCGACCCGCAGCACCGCGTCCGGCGCCGACAGGGTCTCGAGCTCGTCATAGCCCCATTCCGCCAAAACCGTTGCGTCGGCGTCACGGATGCGCAACGCCTTGGGCGCGAGCTCCACGGTCACGTCGTGGCGCGCGGTGGTCTTGCCGTCGAAAAAAATGGCGGGGCCGGAAATCGTCATGGCGCATCAAGAGTCTGATTCGTTCATATCCCACCCACGTTCAGCGCGTCGGCCAGTCCTTCGCCGACCGGCGAGCTCGCTTCGCCGGCCGCGTGAACGCGTTCGAGCGCCTCCGCACCCGAGATGTCGAGCGATTCCGCGACGCAGCGCCAGAGCCCGAGCCTGACGGTCGCCTGATAGATGGTCGAATAGCCGAGCGCCGCAATGACGTAGGCGATCACCAACGCCGCGGTGGCGATGATCTCGCTCAGCGTCGAATGCTCGTCCCGAGTCGGAACCGCGAAGGCGACGGCGACCACGAGCACGCCCACGACAAGCGAGAACAGGAACGCGTACCAGAGGAAGCGGGCGTAGACGCCATAGACCTGCGCCACGCGCAGCCGCGACGTCACCACCACGCCGCCGAAGCGCAGCCCCGAGACCCACCAGCGCAGCACCATCGCCTGGAAGATGGGATAGAGAATGGCGATCGAAAGCACCAGCCAGACGCCCGTCACCCCGGCATGGACGATCGCGTTGGCAACGCCGGCTGCCTCGAACCAGCTCGAGATGTCGTCGCTGCGGCCGGCCGCCAACAACGTGGTCCAATCGATGGCGCCCAGCGTCGCCAGCAGGCCGGCCACGAACGGCACGATGGCGAGAAACCACATCAGGATGCCGCGTACGAACAGCCGCCATCCGGAACCTTCGAAGCGGCCGGGCAGGTCACCGAAGAAGGTATTGCGCATCTTGAAGCGTTCGAGCTGCGACTGCGCAAACGGATAGGCCAGGCCCAACGTCAATATGATCGTGCTCCACCAGAACACGGCGCAGATCGCGTAGCGCCAGGCCGAGCCGGCCTGGTGGAACCGCACGCCGCGATAGATCGTGCGGGTCAGGCGATAGCGCCGCGCCCGATAGACCGCGTATTGGCCGAGCACGGCCAGCAGCACGAAGCTCAGCACGCTCGACATTTCGCCGATCGGTCCGGAGCTCAGCGCGATGACGAAGAACGCGGTGTAGAGCGGCACCAGGATCGCGATCGCAATCAGGAAGCCGAGCAGGAGCTCGCGGGCGGTACCGGTATATTCCAACGTCTCGCCCAGCAGCTCGGTGTTGGACCACAGGAAGCGGCGGATATCGGTCGTCAGCCAGAACCGGTAGATGCCGAGCGTGAACATCAGCAGCACGGCGCCGCGGAGCAGCAATCGCCAAAAGACGCCGGCGTTTCCGACGAAGCGCACCGCCCCGCCAGCTGGCGCGGCAAGCCCGGCCGGCGCCGCGGGTACGGCCGCATCGAAGGTGGTCATGAGTGGCCTTATGGCAGAAGAGCGAGTGCTGCAGCGCACCATATCCTATCGGCCGGCGGCGTTGCGAGGGGAATGGCTTTTGGCTAGCGGGCCACCGCGGCGGTCGGTAGGACGAAATCCTTGAAGCGCTCGCGCAGCAGGGTCTTCTGGATCTTGCCGGTCGCGGTATGCGGGATCTCGTCGACGAAGACGACGTCGTCGGGCATCCACCAATTGGCGATCTTGCCCTTCATGAACTTCAAGATCTCATCCTTGGTCGCCGACTGGTCCTTTTTCGGCACGATGATGAGCAAAGGCCGCTCGTCCCATTTCGGATGCTTCACGCCGATCACGGCGGCTTCCGCGACCTTGGGATGGCCGACCGCAAGGTTCTCCAGGTCGATCGAGGAAATCCACTCGCCGCCCGACTTGATGACGTCCTTGGCACGATCGGTGATCTGCATATAGCCGTAGCGGTCGATGGTCGACATGTCGCCGGTGTCGAAGAAGCCGTCCCGGTCGAGGATCTCGCCGCCGTCGCCCTTGTAGTAGCTCCTGGCCACGGCCGGTCCGCGCACCTTGAGGCGGCCGAAGGTCTTGCCGTCGCGGGGGAGCTCCTGGTCGGCATCGTCGGCAATCTTCATCTCCACCCCGAACGGCGGATGCCCTTGCTTGACTTGAATGTCGAGCCGTTCCTCGCCGCTCAATTTTGCATATTCCGGCTTCATCGAGCCGAGCGAGCCGAGCGGGCTCATCTCGGTCATGCCCCAGGCGTGGCAGACCTCGACGCCGTAGACGTCCTGGAAGGTCCTGGTCATCGCGCGCGGGCAAGCGGAGCCTCCGATCACCACCCGCTTGAGATGTGGAAGCTTGGCATTGTTGGCCTCGAGATATTGCAGCAGCATCATCCACACCGTCGGCACGGCGGCCGAGAAGGTCACGCGGTAGTCGTTCAGCAGCTCGTAGACCGAGGGGCCGTCGAGCTTTGCACCCGGCATCACCATCGTCGCGCCCACCATCGGCGAGGTGAGCGCAAGCCCCCAGCAATTGGCGTGAAACATCGGAACGACCGGCAGCACCGCGTCGCGGCAGGCGATCCCCATGGCATCGGGCGCCATGGCCATCATCGAATGCAGCACGTTCGAGCGGTGGGAGTAGACCACGCCTTTCGGATGGCCGGTGGTGCCGGAGGTGTAGCACATGCCGGCGGCGGTGTTCTCGTCGAACGATTTCCAGGCGAAATCGCCGTCGACCTCGCCGATCCATTCCTCATAAGGCACGGCGTTCTTGAGCTGCGTCTTCGGCATGTGCGCCGCATCGGTCAGCAGCACGTGGCGTTCGATCGAAGGCATCTTGTCGGCGAGCTTTTCGACAATCGGCAGGAAGGTCAGGTCGGTCATCAGCACGCGGTCTTCGGCGTGATTGACGATCCACGTGATCTGGTCGGGAAACAGCCGCGGATTGACCGTATGATAGATGGCGCCGATCCCCATGATGCCGTACCACGCCTCGAGATGGCGCCAGGTGTTCCAGGCCAGCGTCGCCACCCGGTCGCCGAGCTTGACGCCATCCTTGTCGAGGCGCTGCGCGACCTTGAGCGCCCGCGCGCGCACCTCGGCGTAGGTGGTGGTATGGAACGGACCCTCGACCGAGCGGGTGATGACCTGGCGCTCGGCGTGGTTGATGGCGGCATGGTCGATGACGCGATGGCACAGCAGCGGCCAGTCCTGCATCAGCCCGAGCATGGTTTCCCTTTCCTTGGTCTCAAAGCTTTGGTCTCAGCACGTTGTGTTGGGCCGAAGGCCGGCCGGCGCCAAGGTTACCGGCCCGGCGCGGCGACGCAACTAGGTCCGGCATATCTATTGGTACGAGTGGGGGTGCGATCGGGTTGCAGCGGCGTGGGCGATGCCGATGTCGGCCGCGGCGCTTGGGTAGCGTCGCGGCCGCTGTGCGGTCGGGGCCTGGCCAGCCCCGAGCGCAATCGGCGTCAGCGCCCGGCTTGGCTCTTGAGCGCCGCAAGGTCCGCCTCGCTGCGCAACATCATGACCGCGACTTTCCTGGTCCGATAGTAGGGCAGGACCACCTGCATCCTGCCGTCGCGCTCCTCGAGCGACACGTAACGCACCTCGCTCCCCCGCGTCGGCAGGTCGAAGACCGTCCACTTGGAGGCGCTCGGATCGTATTTCGCCACCTGGTCCGTCATCCAAAGGTTGGTCCAGGCATTGTGGCTCTTGTCGACGGCCACATGATAGGGCTGCAGGTTGTCGGGAAGCGGCACGAAGGTCGTTTCCATGGTGCGGGTGTTGATCCTGGCGAGACTGCCGCCCCAGGAGTTGCCGACCCAAAGCACATCGGCATTCTTGTCGGTGCCCATGCGGCGCGGCCCCTGCGACCACGGGAACGGGGTGTTGAAGTCGGGCGCGAACACGCCCTCGTAGTGCTTGCGCACGTCCGGCGGCAGCCGGTCCAGCTCCGCCTTGACCGGCGGCAGCTTGACCTCCATCGACTTGCCGCTCTGGCCATCGCCTTTTCCGACGATGTCGATGATCATCTCGGCCCACCAGCCGTTGCCGTCGCGATCGGCGGCCATGCCGTAGGTGACGCCGTTGCCGTTCGGGGTCTTGAAGGTCAGCGACTTGAACTCGGTGAACTTCTCGGTTTCCGGATCGAAGCGCAGCGCCCCGTCGGGCGCAGAGGACCAGATCTTGCCCTTGCCGTCGAAATCGACGGTCACCGCGCCGCCGGTCGGCGACATGCCGGAGGGCGGCAGGTAGACGTCGATCTTCTCGGTCTTGGGATCGAGCCGGCCCAAGCCGCCGCGGCCGGGATTCACGTTGAACCAGATGATGCCTTTTTCGTCCCGGGTCATGCCGTGGGTGGGAGCGGCAAAGCCGTTCGGCGCGGCGATCTTCAGCATCCGCACGTCGCCGCTCTTGGGATCGATGCGTCCCATCGTCAGATGGCGGTTGGGGACGTTGCAGGTGAACCAGAGATTGCCATCGAGATCGAGCCATGCGTCATGCACGCCGTAGCCGTTGATCAGCCCCGACGGGGTGCCGAGCGACCAGTCGCTGCCATCATTGGTCGGCGCTCGGCCAGGAAAGGTCGAATCGGGATCGATCGGAACGTCGTATTCCTTGAACACCACGCGCGCCGCCTCGCCGCTGGGGCGTGGACGCGGCTTGATCTGCAGGCCGTTTTCGCCGGGCCCACGCACGCGGGCGAGATAGGCGGCCAATTCCTTCTGGTGGAAGTCGAGGATGCCGTTCGGCGGGCGCTCGGCCTGCACGACGCCATAGACGTTCACCCGCTTCATCAGATCGATGATCGCGCTCCAGCCGGCCTCGTCGAATCGGTGCTGCAGCACGTAGCTCGGGGTGTGGCAGCCGGTGCAATTGTTGCGCACCAGCCGCTTCATGCGGGCGTCCTCCGGCGTGGCGTCGGGCAGCGCGGCCATGAACGCGTCGCCGGGCAATTGCCGCACCTGCCGCTCGAAGTCTTTGATCGGGGCGAGCGTGAAGTCCTGATGCTTGGTTCGGGCGAGATCGACGTCGCTCTTGGCGGTCTCGAAGGCGAGCGCCTGCGCCCAGACCCGGTATTTCCCGGCCGGCATCGGCGGGAAGTAGTAGTTGCCGACGTCGTCGGTGAAGACGGTGGTGGTGATGGTCCCGCCGGCGGCCTTGGCGGAGACCGTGACGCCGCCCATTTTCTCGCCCGACGACGATTTGATCGTTCCGGCGAGCAGCGTCTCGTTGGCGACAACCGTCTGCGGAACGCACGTCAGCATGGCCAGCGCGGTGATGAGGCCGGCGAGCGTGAGACCGTTCTTCATGGCGTTTTCTCCGTTGGATGCCTGACCCGTTCAGCGCGGCGCGGGCGCGGGTGTCGGCGGCGCCGGCACGGTCATGAGATAGGCGACGATGGCGGCGATCTCGGGCGGCGCGAATTGATGCTTGAAACCCGGCATCCGCGGCGTGCCATTGCTGATGACGTCACGCATGACGTCGTCCCGGCCGCCCGATGACTCCTTGGACAGCACCGGACCGAACACGCCGCTGGTGAGTTGCGGCTTGGTATGGCAGACCGCGCACGATTGGGTGAACAGCCGAAGGCCCAATTGCTGGGTGTCGTTGAGGGAAGCCTGCTCGGCGGACGCGCCTGGCGGCACGGCGAGCAGGCTCAAGACGATCAACGCGCCGCGTATCATCGAGCGTCCTCCCAACTTGGCGGCTTTTGCGCAAGGGTACGACCGGCAGGATTTGATGGGAAGGCCCTGCCGACGCGAAGTTTCGTCAGGCACGAGCCGGCACGCGATGTCATCGATCGAACCGAGCGAGTGCGAAGCGGGCAATGTCGTGCCTGGTGGTACCGCTGGTCACAAGATCGGCAAGAATTTCCCCGATCACCGGGGCGAATTTGAAGCCGTGGCCGGAGCAAGGCGACGCGACGATGACGTTCGGGCTGCCCGGCAGGCGATCGATGAGAAAATCGCCGTCGGGCGTCATCGTGTAAAGGCAGGTCTTGGCGTGGATGAGCCGCCCGTTGGCCGCCGGAATGTGGTCGGCCAGCGCCGCGCGGATCAAGCGCTCGTCGTCGGTCGACACCGTCCGATCATAGGCGTCGGGATCGACGGTCTGGTCGCGGTGGTGATGCTTGGCGACCTTGACGCCCGCATTGTCGTGGGAAGGGATCCCGTAGTGCATGCCGTGCGGGCTTTCGATGATGAAGACCGGGAACCGGCCGGGTGCGAGCGGCGTCGCGTCCGCCGGCTCGAACCAGCCGGTCACCTCACGGGTCGCCCGCAGCGGAAGCCCGGGCAGCAGCGAATTGGTCCATGGACCGGCGGCGATGATGGCGGTCCCCGCCTCGACGGCGCCGCGATCGGTGACGATACGCACGACGCCCGCGCCGGGCTCGATGGCGCACACGCGCTCGCCACAGCGAATCTGCGCACCGGCCGCTGCGGCCAGCGCAGTATGTGCGTCGAGCGACGGCTCGACTTCGACGAAACCGCCATCGGGCTGGACGACGGCGACGTAGTCCGGCGGCAGCCGGAAGGCCGCAAACCGCCGCATCAACTCGGGCGCGGCCAAAACCTCGTGGCGCAAGCCATGGAGACGGGCGGAGGCAAGCGTTCCCTGCACCAGCACGCCGTCGGGCGGGCCGATCTCGGCGATGCCAGTGACATGGAGCAGCGCCCGTCCCGACGCCGCCTCGAGCTCGCGCCACAGCGCCTGGGCGCGGCGCACGAGCGGGACGTAAGCGGGGTGCTCGAAATAGCCGAGGCGGAAGATGCGGGTCGCGCCATGCGAAGAACCGCGGTCGTGACCCGGCGCGAAGCGCTCGAGCCCCAGCACCCGTATGCCACGGCGCGCCAAATGATGGAGCGCCGCGCTCCCGGTCGCGCCAAGCCCGCAGACGACGACGTCGAAATGAGCCATATTGCCCGCGTACCTTCGATGGCCTTGACGCTACCACGGCGGCGCCGCGCCAAGGGGCGTGGGTCGGGTTGGCTCGTTCGGCGCCAGCCCCGATAGGGCCGCAATTCTTGCGGAAATCGCTCGCGTGAAGCTCATCTGCGCCATGATCTATCTCGCGGCGGCCTGCGAGGTCGCGGCCGCCCAAACCGTCCCGTTGCCGCGGCCGCGGCCGGTCCAGGCCGCGTCGGCACTGCCCACTGAAGTAGCGAAACCGCAAGAGCCCGCCCCGCCGTCGGCTTGCCGCCTGCGGCTGACCCCAGCGCTGGCAGCCGCGCCTTCGCTGCCGCCCCTGGTCGGAGCCAGCGAATGCGGCGCCGACGACGTGGTGCAGCTCGAGGCCGTGGTATTGGCCGACAAGACGCGCGTGGCGGTGACGCCGCCCGCGATCCTGCGCTGCACCTTTGCCGAGGCCATCGTGCATTGGGTGCGCGAGGACGTGGCGCCGGCGGTGCGCGAGCTCGGTGCGCCGCTCAAGAGCCTCGACAATTACGCCTCCTACGACTGCCGCGGGCGCAATCGGGTGATCGGTGCGAAAGTCTCCGAGCACGGCAAGGCCAATGCGCTCGACATGCGGTCGCTGCGGCTCGCCAACGGCAAGGTGGTGGGGCTGACCGATCCGCACGTGGCGAAGGATTTCCGCGAGGCTTTGCGGAAAGCGACCTGCGCGCGTTTCAATACCGTGCTGGGGCCGGGCTCCGACGGCTATCACGAGAACCACGTGCACGTGGATCTCGCCGAGCGCCGAAGCGGCTATCGCATGTGCCAATGGGACATGCGCGAGCCCGGTGAGCAGGCCGAGGCCGGCGCCGACATTGCGCTGGTGCCGCTGCCGCGACCGCGTCCGGGGGAGCCGCGCCCGGCCGCGTCCGCCAAGCCCTGAACAGCGATCTGCCAAGGCTCGCGATTTGCGACCGCAGCGCGCTCTCCAACAGCTTTGCGGCGGTTAGCCGGAAACGAAAACGGCGCCGAGCCCCCGCCCGGCGCCGTCTCCCAGCCCCCTCAAGTGTCTAGTGGCCGCTCGGACCGGCCGATGCCATCCGCGGCGGACTCATCGGCGAGTCGCCGTTCTTCGGCGCCAGCACGACCACGATCGCGCCCATCCTGACGCGGTTGTAGAGGTCGATGACGTCCTCGTTGGTCATGCGGATGCAGCCCGACGAGATCGCCTGCCCGATATATTCGGGCTGGTTGGTGCCGTGGATGCGGAACAGGGTGTCCTTGCTGCCCTGGAAGAGATAGATGCCGCGGGCGCCCATCGGATTGTGCGCGCCGCCTTCGACGAAGTTGGGAACGTCCATCCGCTTCTTGATCTCGGCGGTGGGGGTCCAGGTCGGCCATTCTTCCTTGCGGCCGATCTTGGCGATGCCGTACCAGGACAGCGCGTCCTCGCCCACGGTCACGCCGTAGCGGATCGCCTTGTTGTCCGCCAGCACGTAGTAGAGGTAGCGCGCATCGGTATCGACTACGATCGAGCCCGGCGCTTCCTTGCGGTGATACGTCACGATGGCGCGCTGATAGGCCATCGGAATGCTCGCCCGCGCATAAGGTGCGTTGGCCAAGAGCTTCTTGTCGCGCGGACTGAAATTGGCGTCGGATGCTTGTTCCAACGTCCCCTGCATGCATCCGCCGAGCAAAAGCCCGGTTAGTAGAAAAGCGATTCCCCGTACCGCCATAGCTGCCCCTTTTTCCGCTTTTTGGCGTGCCCCGTCACTGGTTCCCCGACTCAAGCTTAGCCGTCTCAATTACCTAAAAGGATTCGACACTTCTAGGGCAATGGCGCTCCGGCATTCGATGTGTTGCCGACCTGTTGCAAGAATGCCTCAGTTGAGAGCCTGGCCTGTGGGAAAATCGGCTTCTGCGCCCGTGCAGAGGGCCCACGGGCATCGAGGTCCGAACATAGCGTCTGATCCCTTAACCGGTGGTTTACCAAACGCGCGGCTCAATGAGCCCATGGCGGGTCGAGCGCAGCGCGCTTTCAGGCCAAGTGGGCTGAAAGCGCGCCAAATTGAGAGACCACTCGAAATGTCACGATAGGACACGATTTGTTGCGTATTTCTGCCGTACTCCCCGTCCATTTCGATCAAGCACGAAGCGTTCCAAGAAGATCAACAAGTGTTCCAAGAATAAACGTCCCACGGAGCTGAAATGACAAAGAAGAATGCGGCCCAACCGGTTCAAAAGTCGCCGCGCAACGAGCCGAATCTCGACAGCCGCTATGGCGAGATCGGAATATCTGCGGTGGCGGCAGCCCTGCAGTACAAGAGCGCGGCCAAAAACCCCGCCTATGCGCCGGTCGTCCCCCAGCCGGACCAGCGGTCCGAGGAGATGGCCGAGGTCGCGGCCTGATCACGTCGCCGGGAACCCTCGCCGGCGCGACCTTTGCCTTCGATCTGTCGGCCGGGCGGCAATCCGTTCACGCCTCCAGCTTGGCGGCGGACGTGCATAGCGTTTTCCGGCGAAGCCTGCCCCGGACTTGATCCGGGGCGTGGACCGCTTCGCCATCGAAAATGCGTCAAACGCTAATGATCCACTTCACCGCGCAATCTGCTTGCAAGAACGGGCATGATTGAGCCATCACTGGCTCGGTCACATCGTTTTCCTCCCGCCGTCCGTGACCAAGGGCGGGACGGCGGGCGGAGGGGTCATGCTCTCGGTTTATGTTCCGCGCGGCACCGCGCTCGACCGCGTTCCGGTGGCCGCGGATGTCGACGTGCCGGAGAGCGCGGTCTGGTTCGATCTCATCAATCCCAACCTGCAGGAAGACAAGATCGTCGAGCGCCAAGTCGGCATCGCGGTGCCGACGCGCGAGGAGATGCAGGAGATCGAGGTCACCAGTCGCCTCTACGTGGAAAACGGCGCGCGCTACATGACCGCGACGCTGATGTGCCAGTCCGACACCGACACGCCGAAGACGACTGCGGTCACCTTCATCCTGTCCGGGCACCGGCTCATCACGGTGCGCTACGACGAGCCGCGCCCGTTCATGATCGTCGGCAGCAAGCTCGCCAGGACTTGCTCGCCGACCGTTTCCGGCGAGTCGGTGCTGATGGATCTGCTCGACGCCGTGATCGATCGCGCGGCCGACATCCTGGAGCGGATCGGCACCGAGGTCGATCAGGTCTCCCACGACATTTTCGAGCCGGAGGGTTCCCGCGCCGATCGCGCCAGGAGCTACCACGACATTCTCAAGACGATCGGGCGCAAGGGCGACCTCACCTCGAAGGTGCGCGAGAGCCTGGTTTCGATCGGCCGCCTGCTGCTCTATCTCGCCAACGAAGCCGACAACATGCGCTGGGCGAAGGAGCCACGCGCCCAGCTCCGGGGCATGCAACGCGACGTGCAGTCGCTGTCCGACCACGCCGCCTATCTATCGAACAAGATTCAGTTCCTGCTCGACGCCTTGCTCGGCATGGTCACGCTCGATCAGAACAACGTCATCAAGATCTTCTCGGTCGCGGCCGTGGTGCTGCTGCCGCCGTCGCTGGTCGCCACGATCTACGGCATGAACTTCAAGCATATGCCTGAGCTCGATTGGACTTATGGATACCCGCTGGCGCTCGTCCTGGTCCTGCTGGCCGCCGTACTGCCGTACTATTTCTTCAAATGGAAAAAATGGTTGTGACCAACCGTCACCTCACACTTGCTAGCCGCCGTTGCTGTGGGCTCGGAGGCCATTTGCCCTCAAGAAATCCTCGACTGTGTTAAACACATTGAGAAACAGCGGACTTCCCGAGAAAGACAGAGGACTCACAGGGCCGATGGTCATAAACGAGTATTGCCGGCTCTTAGTATCGAAGGCCGAGTGAGGGTCACGGAAAAGCTGATACAGGTCGAGTGCTGTCCCCGAGGAACCGACGAGCTGCCGAAGTGACTGGAATTCCTGTCCGAGCCCAAGGCCAAAGCCGAAAAAGAAAATCCGCAGCTGTTGCAGGATTTCGGGATGCAAGCTCGATAACGTCTGACTGATGAAAAGCCAACCGAGACCGTACTTGCGCGTTGTGCGGGCAGCGTCGATGAGAACGGAGCGGACGCCCCGAGCGGCATCGTTTTCTCCGGGAAGTTCCCGTGGCGCGAGACGATGAGCTTCGTCGATGACGACAAGAGCGTTGAGGCTTTGGTTTTCCTTGTAGAAGTACTCCGCGGTCTGAGAGAGTCCGTCCAAAAGGCGCTTAATCACAAGCGATTGTATCTTATCATTCCAAAAGAGTCCGGTGGCCTGCTCCTTGGAAAGGTCCAAAACTAATATAGGTCGATTGGGCGCCTCGGGGGTAAGCAGCCAGCTCAGCGCCTTATTAACGCTTTTTGCTTGAGGCCGGTCCTCGCGAAAAAGTTCCGCTACTGGTCCCCAATGCGTTTTGAAAAAATCATCTCGATCACCATCATGAAGAGCGTCGTTGAACCGAGCCCGCGACGCATCGGTTCGATAGAACACTTTCTGCACTCGATCATCCCCTAGCAACTCCCATGCCGTGTCGAAGGACTTCCGCTGATGGAGATCGTTTAGTTTGATTTTTGCTTTTTGCAGTCGATCAGCCAATATCCCACAGGCGAGCTCGCGGTTCTCGGCCTTCGGCATCGTGAGGCGCTCAAAGAATTGCGATTCGAATAGGATTTGCTCGAATAGCTCCCAACGATCAAGGACAAGATTGCGGACCGTTAAAACGACCGACTGTTTTCCAAGCTTATTGGCGATATCTCTGACAGGCAGTGCAAATTCTGCACCCTGGCTACCGGAACGCATGTCCCGCGCGAACTCTCCCTGCGGGTCGATGATAAGAAGGGCCATTTTGGGGTAGCGTGCATAGGCGAGCAAAATCATCTTCGCGAGAACTGACTTCCCAGAACCGGTCTTACCAAATATGCCTAAATGATAGGCTTCTCCGGCTCCGTCAGGGCCGGTGTCAAAGTGTTTGAACCACAGCGGGAGCCGTGGCTTGGAGCCATACACATGTCCCAGGTAAAAGATTTGATCCCGGTACGGCCGCAAAATTTCATCGAGCACTTCGTCGGTAACCAAGTGAATCGGGGTTCCGGTCGACGGCACGGTGCCAAGTATGCTTGGCTCGTAGCTTGCGGCACCGCCGCTGCGAAACACTGCGCTAATGATCATCTGCCCCTGATGAGTATCTTGCCTCTCGCTTACCGCGTCCACCCGGCCACGCTGCCGGATAAGGCTCCGCATTGTGGGATCTTCGTGCCAGATGTTGCGGAGCTTGATCTCAGTGATCTGCCCGAGGGCGTAGTGCGGGCTAGAATCCTGTGTGTAGCGGAATAGCGCGAGTTCCCCCACAAGTTTACGGGTCACCGCGGACCCGAGAATGTCGAGGGATATCTCTGCGGTTGATGATGGTGAACCAACGACGCCCAGCCGCTCCGTCTGGTCGACGAGTTGCTCAAGGTCTCGCTGGTCCGAGGGCAACGCTACCTCCCTGTGTCGCTCCGGTAGCCGTGCATTGCGAAGAACACCTCGCCAATCTCGCCCTTATATTGTTCAGAGATTCGCTGGGTTGTGACCTGCCGAAAGGCCGGGATGGCGCGTGCCAGCGCTTTCACAGTCCGATCAGCCAAATATACCGGGTAAGGCTCAAGCATCGAGGGCACTGCGCACTGGTATTTGATCCCTTGTATCACGGTGGCGAGACGGTGTGTGTTCGACGAAATGCTCTCAGCAACCTCAACACGGAGAGCCGGCAGCCAGTCGTGTGGCTTGTAGTAAAACATTTGCGCCCGACCCAGCGCTGCAACGGTTTTATCGGCTACCTCGTCGACCTGAGCCTTCATGTAGGACGAAAGCCCGCCCGTGTTAAAATGCCACTCTTGATCCGGCTTTTGCAAAGATTGTGGACGTGTTAGCTCCCCAGGATTAAGAAGCAGCGTTAGCATGCCGCGATCATCGTGGCCGACGGCCCAATTAAACTTCGACCCAATTTCCCGGCGCGTAGAATACTTTGGCAGCGCAACGTAATTCTTGTCTGATCGCTCGGAACGCAGGATGGTGAGATATGCTGCCAGATAATCGAGGCAGTGATCGAAAAACTCTCGTGAACACTTAAGCTGTGGCGTTTCAGGGGCCTTATTGAGGGCTTGGTTGAAGTAGATTACGGGCAGCGTAAGTGTCCCGTCTATCATCACGAGGTCATGGGGCGCATCCGAAGCCAGCCGCAGTTCGTTTCCAAGCATGACGGCACGAAGGACCGTGGCTGTATCTTCAACGTGAGGCTCCGCGACGACGAACGTCGTGTGGTGCGGTAGCTCCCAGTGGCGCCTCTCTGAGGGTGGTGTGAGACCCTCCACAACCACAGCGGCTGCCGCAGCGAGGTCCGTCGTCAGAAGTCGCTCAATGGCATAAGAGCCGTCTGCACCGCAGGTTGTTGGCAAAGGTGGGTAACCGAGTGACGAATCAGTGATGACGAGGCCGGATTCTAAGAGCTGACTGCGGAGAGATTCCCGCTCGTTTCTCACTTGTTGGAAGGAAGTAAGCAACTCTTGGGCAACGGATGTTGTTTGACCGAGTAGTTCCTCGACGAGAGCGGCCGGCAGATCGGCGAACGGAGTTTCGTCGCTCGGCATCGTCAGCTTCTCGACCACAATTTAAAGGTGTTTGGCTCGAATATCCGGTAACTTTTGTCTCGGGCGGCGCGCGGCAAGAGCCAACGCTCGCGGAACCAAGCGAAGAGATCATCAGCACTGCGATTGTAGGGTTGCAGCCGCTGGTATTCCCCCCGCAAGAACGCTGCGGCGTTTCTGGCGAGCGGTGCCAGCATAATCTCGCGTTGGATACCGTGGTAGACTAGCTCGTATGAGAGGCCAAGCAGAGGAAGTGCCTTGCGGATAAGCTCCCGCCTATTACGAAAGCCATTGCCCCATCGAGAGTGCTTAGCTGTCGCGTCGCAATGTTCCACGGCAAACTCACGAAGGTCCTCGTAGAAACCATTGCCAAAGTGAAACTCGCCCGACCCTCGGGTATATCCCACACTCAAAAAAACGGGCTCATCACGATATCGAAGACGGTTGTAGATAGAAGAGCGTCCCAGCGCCGAATTCGTCGTCAAGAGCGCCAAGCGGCCTTCCAGTGGCTTTCGGCGAATGAAAGATTTTTCACCACCATATTTGCGTCCGAACGCGCACTGCACTTCGCGGCTGGTCGCGAGCAACGCAACTAACTTTCCGCAAAGCAGCTGGGAATAGGGAGGAACAGCTCCTAAAACAAAAAGATCCATCACACACTGAAGGCGCCGTCGCTTCTGTTCGTGCGACCAGCCGATCCATTTGTCGCGTGGTCCTAGATTATAGACCGGGTCCCCTAGGCCAAAAAGACCAACAAGCTTGCCGTTAGAATCATCGTAGACCAGAAACCGAATACGTCGACCATAACCAGCGGAGACGGGAATACTCCAGTGGAGTCGCGCGTACCGAAATAACAACTCTTCATCCGTATTGGGCCGAACCTGTACAAGCCTCGGGCGGATTAGTTCCGGAATTACATCCTCACCCGACGCAATGTATCTGTGCAGCCATGATTCGTGTCGTTCAAGGCCAGCTCGAGCGCGCTCAATTCGGTGCAGTACTGCATCGCGGTGCAATGAGCGTAGCAACGGCTTGTTGTCTGCATCAGGAGCCACGAGACGCCCCGAGCGAATGTGGAAGCCCTGTTGTCGCAGTGACTTTACAATTCGCCGTCGCAACTCATCACGATATTGGTCCGGAATTTCCATGTTCAGGATACCGTCCTAATCAAGAGGTCGGTCAAATCACTACAGCATGCGTTGGATTGTCACTCTCAAACATGCTGGCCGCCGTTGATGTGAATTTCGGCCCCGTTCAGATAGGACGAGGTGTCGGTGCACAGCACGTAGATGATCTTGGCGACCTCGTCGGGCGTGCCGAGGCGGTGCAGCGGGATCTGCTCGACGATCTTCTCCGTTCCCGGAGAGAGCATCGCGGTGTCGATCTCGCCCGGCGCGATTGCATTGACGCGGATGCCGAGCGGACCGAAATCGGCGGCCATCTCGCGGGTCAGCGACGCGAGCGCCGCTTTCGAGGTGGCGTAGGCCGCCCCGGCGAAGGGATGCACGCGCGAGCCGGCGATCGAGGTGACGTTGACCACCGATCCCTTGGCGGCCTTGAGCTCGTCCACCAGGCCGCGCGCCAACATGATCGGCGCGAAAAAATTCACCCGGAAGACATGCCGCCATACGTCGAGCGTGGTGTCGATCGAGGACAGCCGGGTGCCGCCGTCGGCCTTGGGCGAGATCGCCGCGTTGTTGACGAGCGCGTGCAGCTCGCCGTGCTCGAGCCGCTGCTTGATCTCGGCGATCGCCCCGAGCGTGCCGTCGGGATCGGCGAAATCGACCTGGATGTGGTCTTCCGGCCCCATCTCCCACGGACAGTTCTCCGGAAACGGATGGCGCGAGCAGGTGATGACGCGCCAGCCGGCGGCGGAAAAGCGCTTCACCGTCGCGTGCCCGATGCCGCGGCTCGCTCCGGTGAGCAGCAGCGTGCGGCGCGGGTGGTTGGCTTGCGACGTCGGCATGAAAGTCAAATCCTCACGCTTTCCTGCATGCTAGCTCAGGGATAGAGCCGCGTCTTGCGCCACGGCGCGCCGGGCGCTTCGCGGCGGAACTCGACACGGTCGTGCAGCCGGTACGGGCGATCCTGCCAGAACTCCATGATCAGCGGGGTGAGGCGGTAGCCGGTCCAGTACGGCGGTCGCGGGATCGCTCCAATCTCGAATTTCGCCGTGTAGAGCGCGACCGCCTTTTCGAGCGCCATGCGGCCTTCCAGCGGCGCCGACTGCTTGCTCGCCCAGGCGCCGATCTGCGCCAGTCGCGGGCGCGTCGCGAAATAGGCGTCGGCCTCGGCATCCGCGACCCGCTCGACCGGTCCGCGCAGCCGCACTTGCCGGTTCGACGACTTCCAATGAAACAGCAGCGCCGCCTTTTTGCTTTCGTCCAATTCCCCGCCTTTTTGGCTTTCGACGTTGGTGTAGAAGACGAATCCCCGCTCGTCGAAGCCCTTCATCAGCACCATTCGAACGTTGGGCAGCCCCTCGGCGTCGACGGTCGCCAGCGACATGGCGGTGGGATCGCGCGGCTCCGCCCGGACGGCCTCCTCGAACCACGCGGAAAACAGCCGCAAAGGCTCGTCCGCCTCGGTGAAATCACCAGTCGTTAACCAGGTCGGGTGTTTGATCGGTGCCGATTCGGACATGCTTGCGGAGTATCCAGTGACCGCGTTGGCGCCAGGCGCTTTGCCTCAGCGGCCCTGTTATAGAGGAAGGCCACGCCCCTGGCACCCGGCGCTGCGGCGCCTGCCTGCGGCGGCCCTCATGCTCGTGCTGTCGCTCGCGGCGGGCGGCTGCAGCTTCTCCTACCAGCTCGACAACTTGTTCGCCAAAAAGGATGGGGGCGAGATCGAGCGGACCGGCTCGCTGCGGCCCTCGGTGCCCAAGGGAGCCGCGGAGCTGCCGGCCGAGGCCGACCTCGCCATCGCCCGCGCCGCCGTCAGCGAAGTCCTCACCAAGGGCGGCAAGGACACCAGCCTTCCGTGGGAGAACCCGCACACCGGCGCCCGCGGAACGATCACGCCGCTCACCTCCGCCTATAGTCAGGACGGGATCACCTGCCGCGATTTTCTGGCGAGCTACGTCAAGAACGGCGCCGAGTCGTGGTTGCAGGGTGAAGCCTGCCGCGCCGAGCGCGGCAAGTGGGAAGTGCGCAATCTGCGGCCGTGGAAGCGGACCTGACCGTCACACCTTCACCGAGGTCATGATACCCTTTGGGAAAATGTCTTCCGGCTTGGCGTGGCGGTGGGCGATGCCCTGCTCGTGCGTATAGCGCAGGAACTGCTCCAAGGTCGGCCGGTTCTCCTCGATCCCGTAGGGGAACGGATCGCCGTCGAACAGGTCGCGCATTTTTCGCGCATAGGTCGGTAGCCACGCCAGCGGATAACGCGAGACCGCTGGATCGAGCAGCCGCTCGAGGCTGCGGCGCTTCGACTCGACGAAGGCATTGTAGAGATTGCGTGCGACCCAGGGGTGCTCATCGAGAATCCGTTTCTGGACCGCGATGATGTGCATGATCGGCCACACCTTCGTACGCTGGTAATACGCCTCCTCCATGCCCAGATAATTCGGGAACAGGCGGAGCACGTCCGGGTGCCCGGCCAGGAACGAGTTCGGCGGCCGCGCGATCAGCGCGCAGTCGATCTCGCCCGCCGCGAGCATGTCGCTCAAGGACTTGTCATTTACGCGTGTGAGATTCACGCCTTTGGGTAGGCTCAGCTCGACCTTCTCGATGCGGCCGGCCTCGTTGGCGCCGGCCTGATACCAGTGGACGTCCTGTAGGGCGACGCCGTGCTCGTCGTTGAGCCAGCCGCGCATGTAGACGGCGGCGGTGTGCGCCCATTCGGGCGAGCCGATGCGCTTGCCCTTGAGGTCGGCGGCGGTTTTGATCTTGCTGTTCTTGTTCACGTAGAACGACGAGAACCGGAAGAGGCGCGAGCAGACCACCGGCAGGCCGATGATGTCGGCGGACTTGCGCGTCACCTGGGCGCAGAATTTCGCGAACGACAGCTCGCTCACGTCCCATTCGCGGTTGAAGGTGAAGCGCGCGAACACCTCGTGGTGCCCGAGCGTGAGCCAGGTGTGGTCGATGCCCTCGGCGTTGACCAGGCCGAGCCGGAAATCCCGGAAATGATCGTAGTCGGTGGTGGCGATGGTGAGCTTGAGGCGCGACATGCATCCCCCTGGAGACCTTGCCGACGGGCATTGCCGCCCGGGCGGCCGATAGTCAAGCCGAACGCAGTGCGTCCAAGTCCCGGGATGTGGGCCCGCAACCCTTTGGATGACGGCCGCTCCTCGTTGCAGTCCGCGGCGGCACCCCCCACATTGAGGCCATGTGGCGGGGGCGACTGCCCAGCATGACGAGTGGCGACCTGCCTGGGAGGGACTGACGATGCGCGACCCCTATGACGTCCTGGGGGTGTCGAAGACCGCCAGCGCCGCGGACATCAAGAGCGCGTTCCGGAAGCAGGCCAAGAAGCTGCACCCGGACGCCAACAAGCACGACCCGAAGGCGGCCTCGCGCTTCGCGGAGCTCAACGCCGCCTACGAGATCCTCGGCGAGGAGGACAAGCGCAAGGCCTTCGACCGCGGCGAGATCGACGCCGAAGGCAAGCCGCGCTTCCAGGGTTTCGAAGGCTTCGGCGGCGGCCGCGGAAGGAGCGGCGGCTTCGGCCGCGAGGGCGGGTTCGAGACCTTCACCTGGGGGCCTGAAGGCTTTCAGCAAGCGGGAGGCCGTGCCGGCGGCGGCGGCGGCTTTCGCGGCTTCGGCGCCGGCTTCGAGGATCTGTTGAAGGAGGCGTTCGGCGGCGCCGCCCGCGGCGGGCGGCCGGGCGGCGGTTTCCAGTTCGAGCAGGAGGATTTCGGCGGCGGCGCCGGCCACGACATCGCGGCGTCGCTCACGATCACGCTGCCGGAGGCCGCCAAGGGCGTGAAGAAGCGCGTGCAGCTGCCGACCGGCAAGGAGGTCGAGGTCAAGATCCCGGCCGGCCTCGCCGAGGGGCAGACCATCCGGCTCAAAGGGCAGGGGCTCGCCGGTCCCGGCGGCCGTGCCGGCGACGTGCTGATCACGGTCGCGGTCGCGCCGCACCCGCAGTTCACGCGCGAGGGCGCCGATCTGCGGCTCGAGCTTCCGATCACGCTTTACGAGGCGGTGCTCGGCGGCAAGGTGCGCGTGCCGACGCTCGACGGCGCGGTCGAGCTTGCGATCCCCCCCGGCACCAATTCGGGCCGCACCTTCCGCCTCAAGGGCAAGGGCTTTCCAGGGAAGGACGGCGCCGGCGATCTCCTCGCCACCGTGCGCATCATGCTGCCCGAGGGCGACGCCGAGCTCGAGGCGCTGATGAAGAAGTGGCGGGAGACGAAGCCGTACGATCCGCGCAAGGATATGGGGTGATAACGGCGGCGGCCTCACTGCCGCGCCGCCTCTGTCTCCTGGAGTTTCGCCAGCTGCGCCTCCGCTTCGGGTAGCCACTTGGCCTGCTCGACTGTGAGCTTGTCTTCCGCCTTGAGCCTTTCCAGGATGGCAACGACGAGCGTGAAGCGGCGCTTGGGATCGTCGCCGAGCGAGGCAAGCTCCCAGTGCGCTGCGGCCAGGTCTATTGCCATTGCGCATTCGCAGGGCCGGCATTGGCTGTAGCGGGCCCAGGCGAAACCGCCGGTCGCCGCGACCGCGAGCATCAGGAACAGCCCGGCGAGCGCCGCCCAGAACCGGTTGCGGCGCCGGCGCGCCCGCTCGGCGCGGCGCACGATCTCGTCGAGGCCGACGCCGAGAAGGCCGGCGACCAGCTTCTGCTTAGCGATCTCCTTGCCGTCGCCCCGCGGACGGACATCGGCGGCGATCGGCTCTTCGGGCTCGTCGGTGAGCGCGCCATCGGGGTCGAGCTTGAAGCGAAGGGCCGGCGGAAAGCACTCGCGCGCCGGATCGCCCGGCTCGCCGTCGACGATGAGCGGGATCACGCGATCGGCGCGGCCGAGCAGCTTGAAGCGGCGGATTTCCTCGTTGACGTATTTGCTCTGCGCCGCATTCGGCGAGCAGACGACGATCAGGCACTGCGAGGCTTCGAGCGCGGCGAGCGTCTGCTCGGTCAGCGAATGGCCGGCGGAGAAATCCTCGCGGTCGCGAAAGATCGGCCGCAGCGTCTTCGGCACCGGTCCGGCCGGGGTCTCGCGCCCGGCGAGGTCCTTGTCGATGCGATAGGCTTCCAGCGCCGCGTGCAGCCACGTGCCCCACGACGTGTCGCGGTGGCTGTAGCTCAGGAACGCGCGGTATTTGACCGTCGTGGTCTCTGCCACGCTCTCTCCTCCTGGAGCCGCGTGAGGAAGAATGGCCGAGCTTCGGCAACCTATTCCGGCGGCCGTGCGACGCGCCGCATTAGAACGGGGAAAGGATCGAGGTCATGTGCTCGGGCCGTCATTTCCCGCCGCGATTGGCCGAGCTGCGCATCGGCGGCTTGTTACTCTCCTGTGCTTCAGCGAATGAGATCGCGTGTTATGTTGCGCTTGCCGTGCAACACGCGCAGCACGGTCACCACATCGTCCTCGTGGTCGTAGATGACGACGTAAGGCAACACGATCGCGATTTGGCTCTTGGGCCCGAGTGCCGGGCGGGGCGGCCCGCCGGCGGGGACATTGACCAGGCGGCGATACGTTGCCTTGAAGTCGGCGGCGTAGCGCGCGGCGACGCTGTAGCCGGCCCGTTCATTGAGCTCGGAGAGAATGCGTCTGAGGTCGCGTTTCGCCCGCTCAGTGACGATGACGCGCGCCATCAGCGCTTGAGCGCGGCGAGGTGGGCGTCGATATCGGCGACAGCATCATCGAGCGGCACGGTTTCTCCCCGTGCCGCGGCTGCTCGCGCCTCGTCGACGTAAGGCTTGGCCCATGCGAGATCGTCATCGCCGGTCCCCATGAGGTCGGCGACCGCGAGGGCAACGGCGTCGTCGATCGAGCCGAACCGGCCGGCCGCGACTTGCTCCTCGAGCCATTTCTTCTGGTTGGCGGGAAGCTTGATGTTCATGGGGCGAATATAAACGTTCCAAGGTGGCCATTCCAGCACGGCGAGCGAGCGTAGCCCGGATGAAGCGTTAGTGAAATCCAGGGCCAGCCAACGATGGCATTAGGCTTCGGCGAGTGGATCGACTGTTCCCGGATTGCGCTTCGCTCCATCCGGGGTACCGGCGCTACGACCCCTGCCGCGACATCAGCTGATTGGCCGAGCTGCGCGTCGGCGCCCGGTTCTCGATCTGGTCGTAGATCGCCTGCGCGATCTGCAACAGCCGCTCGCGATCCGCCGGCCCGCTCACCACATAGCCGATCTCGCCCTCGACCCAGTGCACCGCCGCGATCTGATCGGCGACGTTGTAGCGCAACGCCGTGCGCGGCTCCTGCTCGCGCGAGCAGTAGATCGTATAGCGCTCTCCGGTCACGCCCTCGTACATGAACAGCGCCGCCGGGCCGTTCGGCCCCGGCAACAGCCGCCCGCCCAGGAGCTTGAGCGAGAACAGGTCGAGCTCGGGCGCCCGCAGCGTGGCGCCGACCCGCCGCGACAGCCACGGCAGCAGGTGCTGCTCGCCGGCGCGCACCTCGATCGGATGGCGCACTTCGGCGATGTAGAGCTTGTGCGCGGTGAGCGCCTCCACGGTGAAGCTTTCGAACGGGGAGGGGCCGGCCGCCGAGGCGCCATGCGCCAGCCAGCCGACCACGCCGCCGGCGACGAATGCCATGATCACCGCCGCCGCCGCGGCCGCCCGCCACGAGCGCCGGTTGCGCGTGAGCTTGTCGAGGTCGAAGCGCGCCGACGCGGGCTGCGACGCGATCGCGCCGTAGCGCGCGCGAATGGCGTCCGCCTGCGCCCGCCATTCGGCGACGCGCGCGGCCTGCTCCGGATGGGTCGCCAGCCAGGCTTCGACGGCGCCGCGGCGGTCCGCCGCAAGCTCGCCGTCGACATAGGCGTGGAGCTCGTCCTCGGTCACGGGTGAATTGCGATCGATCATCGGAATGTCCCTTGACTTATTTGATGCGGCGAAGCGCGGGGCGCTTGCCGTCGAGATAGGCCTTGATCTGCATGCGGGCACGCGCGAGCCGCGACATCACGGTACCGATCGGAACGCCCTGCACGTCGGCGACCTCGCGGTAACTCAGCCCTTCGAGCACGACCAGCAGCAGCGCCGCCCGCTGGTCTTCGACCAGCGTCGCCAGCGCCCGCTCGATGTCGCGCGCGCCGGCCTCGGGTCCCGCCATGTCGGGCGCATCGTTGTCGTCGATCGCCGTGATGGTCGGCCGCCGCGCCAGCGAGCGCAGCCGGTTGCGGTTGAGGTTGGTCAGGATGGTGTAGAGCCAGCTGCGGATGTCGCCGCCATGAAACAGATGCTCCGACCGCAGCGCCCGCACCAAGGTGTCCTGGACCAGATCGTCGGCCAGCTCGGCGTCGCGGGTGAGCGCCCGCGCATAGCGCCGCAACGCCGGAACCGCCGCCTCGACCCCTCGCCGGAACTCGCTCAACCCGCCTCCGCCTGATCGACTCAAAGGCTCACTCTACCTTCACTCTACTCCTTGCTCGGACCAGCCACGAAGCCGCAAATCGGTAAATACGCCGTTCGCTGCTCCCGGCTTGTGAAGTACGTCACTGATACGAACAACCACCGCCTCGCCGCTATTCCCGCAGCCAATCCGACCACACACGCCGGAAAATAGCGGCTCCTTGAAGGGGCTCCGACCCTATGCCATAGGAGGCGGCCGGCCCTCCGGCGGAGCGAGGAAAGCATGCCCGAAGCCGCCGGTCTCATGCACGCCAAGCGTGGCCTGATCATGGGGGTTGCCAACAACCGGTCGATCGCCTGGGGCATCGCCAAGGCCTGCCACGGGCAGGGCGCCGCTCTCGCCTTTACCTACCAGGGCGACGCGTTGAAGAAACGGGTCGAGCCGCTCGCGCATGAGGTCGGCGGGCTGGTGGTCGGCCATTGCGACGTCACCGAGCCGGCGACCGTCGACGCCGCCTTCGCGGCGGTCGAGGCCGCGTGGGGCGCGCTCGATTTTCTGGTGCACGCCATCGCCTTCTCCGACAAGGACGAGCTCGACGGCCGCTACGTCGACACCACGGCGGGCAATTTCACCAAGACCATGCTGGTGAGCTGCTACTCGTTCACCGCCGTCGCGCAGCGCGCCGAGAAGCTGATGCCGCACGGCGGCTCGCTGTTGACCTTGACCTATTACGGCGCCGAGAAGTGGATGCCGCATTACAACGTGATGGGGGTCGCGAAGGCCGCGCTCGAAGCCTCGGTGCGCTATCTCGCCGCCGATCTCGGCGAGAAGAAGATCCGCGTCAACGCCATCTCGGCCGGGCCGATCAAGACGCTGGCGGCATCGGGGATCGGCGACTTCCGCTACATCCTCAAATGGAACGAGCACAATGCGCCGCTCCGGCGCAGCGTGACGATCGAGGAGGTCGGCGACACCGCGGTCTATTTCCTGTCCGACCTGTCGCGCGGCGTGACCGGCGAGATCCAGCACGTCGATTGCGGCTATCACATCGTCGGCATGAAGCACCCCGACGCCCCCGACATCGTCGTCGGCAAGGAGTGAGGTGGATCAGGGCGCCGCATTTCGGCGGGGAAGCGTTTCCCAATGGAAAATCCCCACACTGGCGCCCGCACGGTTCCATTTGATGCGCTTTCGGATCGGCAGCGAGACGAGGCCGCCGCAATCCTGATGAGCGCGCTCGCTCACGTCCCCTCGGCGTGGCACGACGTGACATCGGCGAGGGCGCAGGTTGCGACATTCGTCGACGATCCGGAGCGGTCGGCTATCGCGGCCCTCGATCATGGGCAGCTGGTCGGATGGATCGGTGCAATCAGGCATTCCGCGCACGCCTGGGAGCTCCATCCGCTTGTCGTCGATCCGCCCCATCAGCGCCGCCACTGCGGTACGCTGCTGGTGAACGCGTTGGAAACGATGGCAAGACGCGCGGGCGCCTGCACCATCTGGCTCGGTACCGATGATGATTTCGGCGGCACCAACCTCTTTGGCACCGATCTCTATCCGCAAGTGCTGGAGCGGCTGCTGCGGCTCGAACCGGTCGGCACGCATCCCTACACGTTCTTTCGTCTGATGGGATTCGCCGTGGTCGGCGTCCTGCCCGATGCCGATGGCATCGGCAGGCACGACATCCTGATGGCGAAGCGGATCGCCGCAACGGAGCGTTGATGCCGCGACCGACGCTCTACTACGTCCGCCACGGCTTGACCGACTGGAACGTCCAGCAGCGGCTGCAAGGCCGCCGCGACGTGGCGCTGAACCCGGACGGCCGCGCGCAGGCGGTTCGCTGCGGCGAGATCCTGCGCGATCTGTTCGTTCGCGACGGCCGCGCGCCGCAGGACTTCGACTACGTGGCGAGTCCGCTCATCCGGGCGCGCGAGACCATGGAATTGATGCGCGCGACGCTCGGATTGGAGCCCGGCCGCTATCGCGTCGACGCGAGGCTTGCCGAAATCTCGTTCGGCGAGTGGGAAGGCCTGACCTATGCCGAGGTGCTGGTGCGCGACAACGACGTGGTCGCCCGCCGCGAGTCCGACAAATGGAGTTTCCTGCCGCCGGGCGGCGAAAGCTATGCGGAGCTCACGGTCCGCATGCGCGCCTGGCACGAGACGGTCGACGCCGACACGGTGGTCGCGGCGCATGGCGGCACCGCGCGCGCGCTCATCGCCCATCTCGGCATCGCGGCGCCCGAGGACGCCACGCATTATTCCATCGATCAGGGTGTGGTCTACGTGTTCGCCGGCAATCAATTGGCGCGGTATGCATGACTCGTGTCCCGGGCGCAGCGCAGCACGAAGCCTTAAGCGCGTTCGCGCGCGTCTTCGACGCGCTATGGCGAAGTGGTGCGCTGCAGACCCGAGACCGTTACGGTCTGCGGCGGTCCCGGATCAGCGGCGCACCGCTTCCTGCTTCGCACTCGCGCTGCACCGCATCCGGGACACGGCCTATTTGACCCCGGGCGGGACGCGGGCTACCACACCCGCAACCGGTGGAATCCGATGTCGTTCAATACCTTCGGCCATATGTTCCGGGTCACGACCTTCGGCGAGAGCCACGGGCCGGCGATCGGCTGTGTGGTCGATGGCTGCCCGCCGCGCATTCCGCTGACCGAGGCCGACATCCAGCCTTATCTCGACAAGCGGCGGCCCGGCCAGTCGCGCTTCACCACCCAGCGGCGCGAGCCGGACGCGGTGAAAATTCTCTCGGGCGTTTTCGTCGACGAGACCACCGGCGCGCAGGTGACGACCGGGACGCCCATTGCGCTCATGATCGACAATGTCGACCAGCGCTCGAAGGACTATTCGGACATCAAGGACAAGTACCGGCCCGGCCACGCCGACTACACTTACGACGTCAAATACGGCTTGCGCGATTATTGCGGCGGCGGCCGCCAATCCGCGCGCGAGACCGCCATGCGGGTCGCCGCCGGCGCGATCGCGCGCAAGATCGTGCCCGGCATGAGCGTGCGCGGCGCGCTCATCCAGATGGGCGCGCACGCGATCGACCGCGCGCGCTGGAACTGGGACGAGGTCGAGCGCAATCCGTTCTTCTGTCCGGACGCCGAGCAGGCCAAATTCTTCGAGGGCTATCTCGACGACATCCGCAAGCGCGGCTCCTCGGTCGGCGCCGTCATCGAGGTGGTCGCCGACGGTGTTCCCGCCGGGCTCGGCGCGCCGATCTACGGCAAGCTCGACGGCGATCTCGCCGCGGCGCTCATGGGCATCAATGCGGTCAAGGGGGTCGAGATCGGCGCCGGCATGGGCGCGGCCGCGCTCACCGGCGAGGACAATGCCGACGAGATCCGCATCGGCAACGACGGCCGACCGGTGTTTTTGTCGAACCATGCCGGCGGCATTTTGGGCGGGATTTCGACCGGACAGCCGATCGTCTGCCGGTTCGCGGTCAAGCCGACCTCGTCGATCCTCACCCCGCGCCGCACCGTCGACCGCTACGGCGCCGAGACCGAGATCGCCACCAAGGGGCGCCACGACCCCTGCGTCGGCATCCGCGCGGTGCCGATCGGCGAGGCCATGGTGGCATGCGTGGTCGCCGATCATTATCTGCGTCACCGCGGGCAGGTCGGTGAGCCGCCCGCATGGCCGTTTGCGCGATCCGATAAGAATAAGAAGGCGAAGAAAAGTGACCGATAACCACCAGCGCGTCGAAGCCGTGGTCGCCGCTTTCGCCCGCGGCGAGATCGTGGTCGTCACCGACGACGACGACCGCGAGAACGAGGGCGATCTGTTCGTCGCCGCCTCGCTCTGCACGCCCGAGAAGATGGCGTTCATCATCCGCAACACCTCGGGCATCGTCTGCGCGCCGCTCTCCGCCGAGGAGGCCAAGCGCCTGCATCTTGACCCGATGGTGGCGGCGAACGACGCGCCGCTCGGCACCGCCTTTACCGTGTCGGTCGACGTCCGCCATGGGCTCACCACCGGCATCTCGGCCGAGGAACGCACCAATACGGTGCGCGCGCTCGCCAACGGCAACAGCGGCGCCTCGGATTTCGTGCGGCCGGGCCACGTCTTCCCGCTGGTCGCCAAGGACGGCGGCGTGCTGATGCGCTCGGGCCATACCGAAGCGTGCATCGACCTCTGCCGTCTCGCCGAGCTGCCGCCGGTCGGCGTGCTCGCCGAGCTGATGAACGACGACGGCACGGTGATGCGCGGGCCGAGCGTCACCGCCTTCTCCGAGCGCCACAAGCTCAAGCAGATCTCGATCGCCGACCTGATCGCCTATCGGCAGGTGCGCGACAAGCTGGTCAAGCGGATCGGCGAGTTCCCGGTGCAGAGCAAGATCGGCACGCTCGCGGGCTACGCGTACGTGACGCCGTTCGACGCCATCCAGCACATGGCCTTCGTCTACGGCCGGATCGGCGACGGCAGGGACATGCTGGCGCGGCTGCACCGCGCCGACATCATCCGCGACGTGTTCGGCGGCGCCAATCCGGTGCACACCTCGCTCGATCGCTTCAAGGCCGAAGGGCGCGGCGTCCTGATCTTCCTGCGCGACGGCGCGGCCGGGGTACCGACCCATGAGATTCCGCAGGCCGGCTCGACCGGCTCCGAGGTAGCGCGCTCGCGGCAATGGCGCGAGGTCGGGCTCGGGGCGCAGATCCTCAAGGACCTCGGCATCTCGTCGATCCGGCTGCTGACCTCCCGCAAGCTCACCTATGTCGGTCTCGCCGGCTTCGGCATCGAGATCGTGTCGACGGAAAAGCTCGACGGGTAGACCATGCTGGTCGGCGTCCCCAAGGAGATCAAGGACAACGAATACCGCGTTGGCCTGGTGCCCTCGACGGTGCGCGAGCTGACCGCCAAGGGCCATCATGTGCTGGTGGAGAGGAATGCCGGGCTGGGCGCCGGTCTCCCCGATCCGGACTACGCGGGTGCCGGGGCCGAGATCGTCGCCGATGCGGATGCGGTCTACGCGCGCGCCGAATTGATCGTCAAGGTCAAGGAGCCGCTTGCGGCGGAGCGCACCAAGCTCCGCCCCGGCCAGATCCTGTTCACCTACTTGCATCTTGCGCCGGATCGCCGGCAGACCGAGGAGCTGATGGCGGCGGGCGTGACCGCGATCGCCTATGAGACGGTGACGAGCGCGCAGGGCACGCTGCCCCTGCTCACGCCGATGTCGGAGGTTGCCGGCCGCATGGCGCCGCATGTCGGGGCGCGTTGCCTGGAGAAGGAGAACGGCGGCCGCGGCGTGCTGTTGGGCGGCGTTCCGGGCGTGCCGCCGGCCGATGTCGTGATCCTCGGCGGCGGGGTCGCCGGCAGTCACGCCGCCTTCATCAGCGCCGGCATGGCCGCGACCGTGACCGTCATCGACCGCAATCCAGAAGTCTTGCGCCGGATATCGAATCAATTCGGCGCCGGCGTCCGCACCGTATTCTCCACCCGCGATGCGATCGAGGCGCTGTGCCGGCGCGCCGACCTCGTGGTCGGCTCGGTGCTGCTGCCCGGCGCGGCGGCGCCGAAATTGATCACCGCCGCGACCGTCAAGGCGATGAAACCGGGCTCGGTCATCGTCGACATCGCGATCGATCAGGGCGGCTGCGCCGAGACCTCGCGTCCGACCACGCATTCCAATCCCACCTATCTGGTCGACGAGATCGTGCACTACTGCGTGACCAACATGCCGGGCGCGGTCGCCCGCACCTCGACTTTCGCGCTCAACAACGTGACGCTGCCGTTCGTGCTGGCGCTCGCCGACAAGGGATTGCGCCGCGCGCTGGGCGAGGATCCGCACCTGCGCAACGGGCTCAACGTGCACGAGGGAAAAGTCACCCATCGCGCGGTCGCCGAGGCGCTCAAGCTGAAATTCACGCCGCCCGAGGCCGCCTTGCGATTGTGACCGGGTCGCGATCTTGATCAGCTCTCTCCGCGTCATGGCCGGGCACCGCAGACAAGTTTACGCAGTCTGCGCAAGCTTGACTGCGTGCCGGGCATGACGTCGAGAGCTTGCCAACACCCACTTTCCCAAAGCCGCCGTCCATGGCACCATTTTCGAGTCGGACGGACTGGAGGGCTTCGATGCGCGTGCGGTTCTCGATCTTTGCGACGCTTGCGGTCTTGGCAACTGGAATCGTCGTGGTCACGGCCTGGAGCGGCGGTCTCGCGGCGCCAAGCTCGCCACCCGTGTTCGCCGACCGCAGCCCGAACGCGATGGCGGTCGACGTCGAGCTGGTGCTCGCGGTCGACGTCTCCTACTCGATGGACCCGGAAGAGCAGGCGCTGCAGCGCGAGGGCTACATCACCGGGCTGACCTCGCGCGAATTCATGCAGGCGCTGCGCCACGGCATGAACGGCAAGGTGGCGGTGACCTATTTCGAATGGGCGGGCCCGTTCGATCAGAAGATCGTCGTGCCCTGGCGGCTGATCGATGGCCCGGAAACCGCCGATGCGTTCGCCAGCGACATCGCGCGCGCGCCCTACCGGCGCGCCTCGCGCACCTCGATCTCGGGCGCGCTCAACTTCGCCAAGCCGCTGTTCGACGGCAGCGGCTATCGCGGCATCCGGCGCGTGATCGACGTCTCCGGCGACGGCTCCAACAACAGCGGCCCGCTGGTCACGCTGGTGCGCGACGACGTGGTCGCCGCCGGCATCACCATCAACGGCTTGCCCATCATGTTGAAGCGGCCGAACTCGTTCACGATGGATCTCGAGCACCTCGATATCTACTACGAGGACTGCGTGATCGGCGGGCCCGGCGCCTTCGTCGTTCCGATCCGCGAGCGCAATCAGTTCAAGGAGGCGATCCGCACCAAGCTGGTGCTCGAGGTCGCCGGCCGCACCCCCGAGCCGCGCGTCATCCCGGCGCAAACGCGCACGCCGCGGGTGTCCTGCACCATCGGCGAGCAGATGTGGCGGGAGCGCTGGGGGAATTGAGTGGTTTCAACATTGCTGCGGGGAACGGCGCCGTGTCGCCGTGAGCGGATCACTCGGCTGCCTGCGTCAGAGCGGTGCGTATCCTGCGATCTTCGTGCGCACCGCATTGACCGCCGAAAGGTTCGTCGCGTCGCTGTTGCTGAAAACCATGATCATGGCGGTGTGCTTGGGCGAGGTGCCAAAGCACGTGATGGCCGCGTATGCGCTCGCCTTGGCGCCCGTGACCTCGCTCGCGGTCTTCTGGATGTTTTGGAAGCCGTTGTCCTTCAACGCCATCTCGGCGTAGGTGAAGCAGTCCGGCAGCGTGTTGGAATTGACGCTGGTGCTCGCCCACCGCAAGCCGCACGCAAAGGCTTGCAAGGTCGTCGACGCTGCGGCGGCTGCTGCGATCAGCAGGGTGCACAAGACCCATCGTGATGACCTGGCCGCGAAAGTCGCTGCGCTCCTAGACTTCATGGTTGCCTCCCTCGAATGACTATTACCGTTTTCCACTTGATGTGCGCTTATCTCTCCATCGTCATCCGGACCGGCTTGTCACGGCCCGGTCGATTGGCGCCCGAACACGACGTAATACGGATCGAAGAAGTAGCCCGACGGGCGCGACGTGTCCTTCTTGATGTAGTAGGCAAAGCCCGCGTAGTGCGAAGTCTTTCGCCCTGCGCGTCGGCAGCTGACGTAATCGCCCCAGCGCGTAGTGGTGACCTCGCTGCCGTTGCGGAACCACACCACGAAGTCGCCCAGGATGCCGACGGCCGCATTGGCATGGTCGCTGGCGCCGCCCCACGCCAGAGCGATACCGATCTCGCCTTGCGCGTTCGTGTTCAGCGCCGGGTAGGCGAACGCATAGTCCGGATTCCAGATCTGCATCTCGCCGACCGACTGCATCGTGGTCACGTCGACTTGCGCCACGCGCACGTGCGCGTTCGGGAAATCGAAGGTGTTGCTGTCGGCTTTGCCCTTGCTGGCGCTCCAGGCGAGCCACAGGACGTTGCCGGCGCGCGTGGCGCCGATCACGGCATAGCGCGGGAAGTCGTTGAGCTTGGTCATCCAGTCGACGCTGCTCGGGCTCGTGGAGCTGAGCGTGCTCTGCGGCCACTTGCCGATCGCGACATTGGTCCACGAATAGGTGTTGCCCGCATCCGGAAGCGAGAACACCTGCAGGGTCGCGTTGTCGATGTGGCCGACCCAGAACGCGCCGTCGGCGCTATTCTGCGCGAGATGCGAGCCGTAGGGCCGCTGCGACAGGCTCGGATCGGTGTACTCGAACGGGATGCTGCCGCCGGCGGCGAGGTCCTTGAGCGGAATGCGGCCGATCAGGCGACCCCCGCCGGCTTTCATCTGATCCGTGGAGAAATAGAGGAAGGTGGCGGAGGCGGCGAGGTCCGGGTAGTCGAGGTCATCCCCTGCGATCCCGAAATCGTCGGCGGTGAAATCCCAGTAGGTCCAGGCGGTGGTGAAATCGCTCTTCATTGCCGCCGGTGTGGCGATTGCGATGCGGAACGCGCCCGAGCCGCTGGCGCCCTTCGCATGCTGCAGGAACCATACGAAAATGTTGCTTCTCGGCACGAACAGCACGATCTGATCGCAGCAGAAGCCGGATCCCAGGTCGTTCGGAAAGATCGTGGTCGGGTCGAAGCGCTTCCACGTGCCGCCGTTGTCGACCGAGAGGTCCGCGAACCAATTGCCGGTGCGCATCACCACGCCGGGCTCGGAGTCCGCGCCGCTGCAATCCGCGGCCGTGTCGCTCACCGGCCCGGTGTTGTCGGTCGAAGACTCGTACGTGAAGAAGACCACCGGGTCGCGCTGGTCGTCGGCCGATCCTTCCTCCCGCGCCGGCGTGCCGGGACTTGGTTCACCCGGCGGACGCTTGCCGCGTGCCTTCGGCACGCTCGGTCCGCGCTTTGCCTGCCCGATCGGCTTCTTGATGCGGTAGGGCGTAAACCTTTCCCCTTCGGTTCGTCGCGCTTTCCTCTTAGTTGCCCTTCTCACCCTGGCGCGATTCGGCGTGTCTGCCATGGCTTCGCCTCCCGTGCGATCGATGTGGATACGTCAGCGCATTTGCTATCGACCTTCGTTTTCGGCCCGTCGTCATCCGGCGGCGGCTAGCCGCTGCGCCGTTTCTGCATCATCGCGCGGATGTGCTTGCGCCCGAGAAAGATCGCCAGAATCACGACCGCTACGCCGAGATAGATCGCCTCCGTCGACCCGTCTCCGCCGTCGGGAGAAAGGCCGAACCATCGCTCGATGAAATCCATGACGAGCCTGCGGCTTTGTGGGTGGTGCGAGCCGACGTCGGGCGCAACCGTCGTGCCCCCTCTGGTCCGCAACAGCCTCGATAGTGCGGCCGATCAATTCGACAAGGCAAGCGATTTGACGCAAACGCGCTTTCGAACAGGTCGCTTCCGGTGGACCAATTCGCTTCGATATTTATGGGCTAATAGTTATGCGCATGAAGTCGGCGCGCGGGCCGGACTTCAATACCGCCGCTCGGCCGCGAAGCCCTTTGAGCTCGGGACCGAGCGCGCCTCGGTCTCCCGCGTCCGCCGCCGATTACTGCGCGCCTGCGAAGTCGGGAGGCGGACTGCCCGGCCTGATCTGAACCTTGTCGAGCAGGTCCGGGGACACCTCCTGGTACTTACGCCCGTCGGCTTCCATCGCCAAGCGGAGTGTCTCGCATTGTTGCGGCGCGCCCGGGTTCGCGGCCAGACATTGCTTATAATTGTCGGTCGATTTTTGGTACTCATTGCGGGCATCGACCTGCGAGCCAATTCCGCACGCTGCGAGCGGGAGTGCGATAATGATTGCCAGGATGCGCACGCGGTCCTCCCTGCGAAACGATGCCGGTCATTTAACCAAATGGAAGCACCCCAGGTCGAGGACAAATATGTGCCGCCGGTACCGCCTCCCCGCGGTCCAACCGCGGATGTTGGCATTTTGGCGGCGGTAGCGATCATTTCGGTTTGATGATGCTGCGGGTCGGTCATTGAATTGGTCGGCGTGTCCAGTCATGGTACGGGCCGGAAGCCGTGCTCGCCACGGATGACGGCCGCCTGCGGCCCCAAGCGGAAATTCGCGCGCCGCTGCCGACCGATGCTCGTTGACGACTACGCGGCCCAAACCGAGCATGAAGCTGAATCCGCAAGACCTGAAAAAAATCGCCGATCGCACGTTGGATCATTACAACCAGCACGCCGAAGAGTTCTGGCAAGGCACGCGCGATCACGACGTCGGCCAGAACATCGCTGCGCTGTTGCAATGCATCGAGGGTGAACCGCCGTTTACGATACTGGATTTTGGCTGCGGGCCCGGCCGCGACCTCAAGGTGTTTGCCGAGCTCGGTCACGTCGCGGTGGGGTTGGAAGGCGCCGCGCATTTCGCCGCGATGGCGCGCGCCCATAGCGGCTGCGAGGTATGGCAGCAGGATTTCCTCGAGCTCGATCTGCCGGCCAGCCATTTCGATGGCGTATTCGCCAACGCCGCGCTGTTTCACGTACCCGGCCAGGAATTGCCGCGCGTGTTGCGCGAGCTGCACGCAAGCCTGAAACCAGGTGGCGTGCTGTTCAGCTCGAACCCGCGCGGCCATAACGAGGAAGGCTGGAGTGGCGGGCGCTACGGCGTGTATCATGATCTCGAGACTTGGCGCCGCTACGTGTCGGCCGCGGGATTCGTCGAGCTTGATCACTATTACCGCCCCGCCGGACTGCCGCGCGAAAGACAGCCCTGGCTGGCGAGCGTCTGGCGTCGGTGAGGAGGAGAGGGCGCTGCGGCGCCGGGAGCACCATGCGGCGGTTGCGACTGAAAGACGGCGCGCCCGACGACGCGCGGCTGGCCGTTGAACGATCGTTTTGGTCGCCGACAACATCAGCATGTTTTTTGAAAACTTGCTATTTGAGGTTGTGTCGGGCTATCGTAACAGCCCGGATGACGTGAGGTGACTTCTTCCCGCGTCGCCATTGGTGTGTGGCGATTGCAGATAAGGGAGCATCGCGATGGCCGACCACAATGACCCCAACGCAGTCAATTCGATTTTTTCCGACATCGACGTCAGCGCCGCCGACCTCTACGACATTTTCGGGTTCCCCAGCGACGACCTCGATGGCGGCGAGAAGGTCGTCATTGCGCTGACGTTTGCTTCGGTTCCCGAGGCTGGCGTCCTCGACTCCGACATGCTGTACCGAATCCAGATCGCGTCGGACCGGCGGGTGATGCGCCCGGCGAACGAGGATCACAGCCTGGCGGCGTTGCTGAAATATTTCGACGGCCTCAAGAACAAGTACCTCAGCACGCTGAAACCGTCGGAGATCCGCGTCACCGTCGATCAGAACAATCGCGCCACGGTCAAATTCCTCAATTTCCCCGACGGCGACTTTTCGCAGACGATCGACACCAACAAGAGCCTGACGCTGCAATCGCCCGGCGGCCATGCCATCAAGATCTTTGTCGGCGGGCGTGACGACGCGTTCTTCAACGATCTCCCCGGTTTCTTCCGCTCGATCAACTACGCGCCGCAGTTCTATCACGTGCCGCACACGATGCCGGAGGCGCGCGAGCTGCCGATCCCCAAGACGTTCCTCGAGCTCGAAGGCAACGATCTGTTCAATTTCAATCCCTTGATCCCGAAGCACGGGGCGGGCGTGAAGCTCGACCTGCCGCCTCCGCCGTGGACCTGGACCGGCAACAAGTTCAAAAAAGACGCCAACGGCAATTACCGTTTCGTGTATTCCGGCAAGGACGCGCAAGCGGGCAAGAACGTCAACGCGATCATCCTGGAAATCCCGCTCGCCTATATCACCAAGACGCCAGCCGAGCACCGCATCGTCAACACCTGGGGCGAAAGCTGGGTGCGCAAGGCCGCCAACAAGGTGGAGACGATCCCCGACGACCCGTTCTGGCTGGAGCATCCGCACGTCCTGATCGACGCCATCAAGCTCGACGACGAGCTCAAGCGCTACAAGCTCGTCGACACCGACGGTCAGGCGTTCGCCGACGCGGCGCTGAGCGAGCGGGAAGACAACCGGCAGATGGGCGCCAACAATTTCTGGCTGGCGCCGCATTTCATCAAGCGGCTCGGGCATCTCGGCTGGGGCTTCGGGCCATCGATCACCGCGCTCGGTCTCAAATGCGCCTTCGACCACGACAACTCGCCGGTCTCGGTGTACAAGACCTACACGTCGGTCGCCGCGGCGTTCCCGCGCGTCAAGAAGGTGCTGTTCCAGGACATGCGGATGCCGGACGATTCCTGGAACAGGAAGGGCTTGAATATTTCGCTGCGGCGCCCGGTCGAGATTTTCATCCCGAACGTCAACTCGATCGACATGGACACGACCGGCACCTGGCCGTTCGGGCGGCGGCTCGAGGACCAGGTGGCGACCCGGTTCCTCTCGGTCTTCCTCGATATGGAAGCGGAGTTGAACGGCAAGAAGTATCACATCGAGCTGCTCAACGATCAGGCCTTGTGGGACGCCGCGCCGATCGAGCCCAAGACGCCTCCCAATCCGCTCAAGAACGACAAGGATTTCCTCCCCCACTTTCCCTATCTGGCGGAGCCCTGGTAGCCGGCAATTGCGATTTGCGCTGTAGGGTCCGAACTTCGAGTGACCGAACGAGCGAGCCTCGATTCCAGCTTTGTTGAAACCGCTCGAGCATGATGAAAAAGACCGACTACCAGACCGAGCTGGAGCGGATCGAAAACACCATCGCCGAGCTGGAAGGGAACGCGTTCGTCCCCCCGGCCGACACCGAAAAGCTGACGACATACGTCTCCGGCCTCTACCAACGCGCCGTGCTCACCGGCAATCTCGGCGCGCTCGAAGCCACGCAAGCCGTGATCGACGAGGCCATCCGGCAGCTTCGGCTCCCGGGCGACCTCTATTTTCTCAAGGCCAAGCTGGCGTTCCAGCTGCACCGGCTCGACGACGTCAGACGTAACCTCGCAGCCGCTCCGTCGCTGCCGACATCCGCCGAAGGCCGCGCCTTGCTGGCGGATGTCGATTTTCAGGAAGGTCGCTATCGGGAGGCAAGGACGGGATACGAGAGCGTCCTGGCGGACAATCGAACCTGGGACAACCTCGCCCGTCTCGCCCATTTCGAGGCCAAACTGGGCGATCCCGCGCTCGCCGATCGGCTTTATTGGGAGGCCGAAGACGAGCTCACCGCCAAGCAGATGCGCTCATATGCCTGGGTGGAGTTGCAACGGGGGCTGCTCGACCTGGCGCATGGCCGTCACGACGATGCAGCCGTTCACTATCGGCGCGCCGATCAGGCCTATTCCGGCTATTGGCTGGTCGCCGAGCACATGGCCGAGCTGCTCGCGGCGCAAGGCGAGCTCGCGCAGGCCGCCGCGCTCTATGAAGATGTCGTCGCCCAGGTGCCGCGGCCCGACCTGCAACAGGCGCTGGCCCAGCTCTACACGTTGCTCGGCCGGCACGTGCGGGCCAGATCGTGCCGCGTGATGGCGCGCGCGGCCTATCTGCAGTCGGTCCGGCGCGGCGGCGTTCACTACTATCATCACCTCGCGGATTTCTACGCCGACGTGCTCGAGGACGGCGCCGAGGCGGTCAAGTGGGCGCGCAAGGACATCGCGCTGCGCGAGAACTTCTCGACCCAGGCGGCGCTGGCATGGGCCTTGTACCGGGACGGTCGATTTGCCGAGGCGCTGGAGTCAATCGAGCACGCGCTCGCGTCGGGCGTGAAGGACGCGCATCTGTTTTCGCAAGCCGCGATCATCTACCGCGCCGCCGGCAGGGCCGACGAAGCCGCGCCCTATTCGCAGATGGCTGCCGCGATCAACCCGTATCACGGCAGCTTCCATGTTCATCGTTGACCTCGGCGCAGCCCGTAACCCGCCCGTTCGTTTAAAACGCGGCCGATGGCGCTGCCGTGCTTGACAATTCGTCCCGTCATCCCCATATGGTACACGATTGGTTCATGAATATCGCGTGTAGTCGGCAGGTACCGCCACGACGACTGAACCGATCAGCTCCAGAAATCGTGAGCACTTTCTCGGGGACATATTCTCACTGCGAATAATGGTGGGCGGGGCCGGCCGCGAGCAAGGGCGGCGTATATGCCATCAGCTCCGATTCTCGTCTTTCGTGTGCCGCACGGAGCACGTTTCACCTGCCATGACCAAGGAGTGAGCCATGCAGAATGGCCCAAGGACAATGAGGAATACGCGCCGACCCAGACCGGCGGGGTCATTTGCCGACCGCTCGAAGCGGTGGACATCGAGTGCCGCCCGTCCCGAGCCGAACGGCTCTCAAAACCCGCAAAGAAGCTATGAGCGGTATCTCGCGCTGGCCCGTGCGCAAGCGCTGTCCGGCGATACGGTCGGGGCGGAGAACTACTACCAGCACGCCGAGCATTATTTCAGATCGATGTCCTCGGACCGCGGAACGACATAGGCTCTCGTGTCCCGGGCGCAGCGCAGTGACACGCAGACAAGTTTACGCAGTCTGCGCGAGCTTGGCTGCGTTGCGGAGCCTGCGTTGGTGCGCTGCAGACCCGAGACCGTTACGGTCCGTGGCGGTCCCGGATCAGCGGTGCACCGCTCCGCGTAAGACGCTCCGCGCTGCACCGCATCCGGGACACGAGCGGCGATCCGCGGCCCAGGACGCCTCACGGCACCTCATTCGCTGCCGCCGACGATCGTCAATCAAATCCAGCGCGTCGAAGCTTGCCGACGCATTCGTCGACGAACGCACGCACCTTGTTCGATAGCAGCTTCGACTGCGGGTAGACCACCTGCACCTGTACTGGCTCGGTTTCGAACTTTTCCAACACGTATTTGAGCTGGCCGCCTTTCCTGTTCGGCGCCACCATGTAGGACAGGAACATCCCCAGACCCAGCCCGTCGATGCACGCGTTCACCGCGCTGTCGATATCGTTGCAGGTGATGACGCTGGTGACCGGGATGGACACATACCGATTGCGGACCCGAAAGTGCCACTCGCTCCGCGGCGCCAAACCCAGGTGCCTGACGCAGCTGTGCTTGCGGATATCGTTCGGCACTTGCGGAACGCCGTGGCGGCGCAGGTACTGCTCGCTCGCGCACACGACGCGTCGCACCCGGCCGACCGGGATCGCCACCAGGGATGAATCCTTCAGGTGGGCGATCCGGACCGCGACGTCCACGCCTTCCTCGATCAGGTTTACGACTCGATCGACGAACACCACGTCTGCGCTGACCTTCGGATGGCGCCGGAGGAAGTCGTACACGATCGGGGCGACATAGCGCCGGCCGAACAGCGCCGAAGCGGTGACCGTGAGCTTGCCCACCGGCTCGCTGCGGCGCGAGACCAGGGCTTCCTCCGCCTCCTGCAGGGTGGAAAGGATGTCGCGGCAGCGCCCGAGATATTGCGCGCCCTCATCGGTCAGATGGATTCGGCGGGTGGTGCGGTTGAGGAGGGATACGCCGAGTTGACGCTCGAGCCCGGCAAGCGTCCGCACCACGGTCGGCAGCGAGGTATCGAGCGCGTTCGCGGCCGCGGTCAGGCTGCCCGATTCGACGATGCGCACGAACGTCTTCATCGCCACGAACTTGTCCATGGCGGATATTACTTCATATTTTGGAATAGTCTATTGCACCAAGCCACATTTATTCGGCGCGCTGAAAGCCGCACCATGCCCCGCGGCGGCGAACCGAAGTTTTCTTGGGCCTAACGGGCGCAATCCGTTTCCAAGCCGGTCGAGTCTGCCGCTGATCCCGGCGCCGGATCTTGCCGGGCGAAAGCGCCCGGCAACAGGAGGACGACCATGATCAGGACATCATTCGCGGCGGCTGTCGCCGTCACGGCGGCGGCCGGGACGTTGTTCACGCAGCCGGCCCTCGGCCAGGAAGATGCCGAGAAGCAGTTCGGGACCGTTCATTTCGCGACGTCGTGCAACGAGATCGCCCAGCGACGGTTCGACCGCGCGATGCGCTACCAGCACTCGTTCTGGTACCGCGCCTCGAAGGAGATATTCGAGGAGGTGCTGAAGGCCGATCCGGAATGCGCCATTGCCTATTGGGGCATCGCGCTCAGCCTGCTCTACAATCCGCACAGCCCGCCGACTGCCGCCAACCTTCCGCTCGGCCTTGCGGCCCTGCAGAAAGGAAAGGCCGTCGGCGCGAAGACGCCGCGCGAGCGCGACTATATCGACGCCCTGTTCGTGCTCTACGCCGACTACGACAAGGTCGACCACCGCACTCGCGTACAGGCCTATCTGAAGGCGATGGAGCAGCTGGCGCAGCGCTATCCGGACGACGACGAGGCGCAGATCTATTATGCGCTGATCTTGAATGTCGCGGCATCGCCCGCCGACAAGACCTATTCCAATCAGCTCAAGGGGGCGGCAATCCTGGAGGATATCTCCAGGCGTCAGCCGCAGCATCCGGGCGTCGCCCACTATCTGATCCACCTTTATGATTATCCGACGATCGCCGAGAAGGGACTCGATGCCGCCCGGCGCTATGCCAAGATCGCGCCCGCGGCCCCGCATGCCCAACATATGCCGTCGCACATCTTCACGCGCGTGGGCTACTGGCAGGAATCGACCGTGTCCAACATCGCTTCGGCGCGCGCGGCGAAGGATGGCAAGGATTTCGACGAGCAGATGCACGCCATGGACTACATGGTCTATGCCTATCTGCAGCTGGCGCAGGACGACAAGGCCCGCGCGGTGATCGACGAGATGAATGCGGTCACCGGCTTCAATCCGAATGTTCTCCTCGGGCCGTATGCGCTCGCCGCAAGTTCGGCTCGCTACATGGTGGAACGCGGCGACTGGAAAGGGGCGGCGGACCTGGAGCTGCGGCCGAGCAAGTTTCCGCATGTGGATGCGATCACGCATTTTGCACGCGCCGTGGGTGCGGCACGCTCGGGCAAGCCGGAAGCGGCCAAGGCGGACGTCGCCAAGCTCGCCGAGTTGCGCGACAAGCTGCGGCAGGCGAAGGACGCCTATTGGGCGGGGCAGGTCGATATTCAGTGGCAGGTTGCGAGCGCGTGGGTGGTCTATGCCGAAGGCAAGCACGGCGACGCGCTCGCGGCCATGAACGCCGCCGCCGATGCCGAGGACAAGACCGAGAAGCATGTGGTGACGCCGGGTGTGCCCAAGCCTGCGCGCGAGCTCCTCGGCGCCATGCTGCTCGACCGCGGGATGGCGAAGGAAGCGCTTGCCGCCTTCGAAGCAACGCTGAAGAAGGAGCACAACCGGTTCAACGCTTTCGCCGGCGCCGCAACGGCGGCGGAGCGGCTCGGAGACAAGGCGAAAGCAAGAAGCCATTACCAGCAGCTCGTGGCGCTCGCGAGCGGCACGGATGCCGGTCGGCCCGAGCTCGTGGCCGCGCGGCAATTTCTTGCGAAAAACTGATCGTGTGGCCGGATGGCGGCCGGTGATGCGATGAGAAAGGCGTTCGCGCTCGCCTTCGTCGTTGCAATTGGACTAGGCGGACTGCTCGGCGCTGTCGCGTTCTTCGCGGCAACCTCGCCGGACGACGGCGGCGCCGGGCTCCGCGACATCCGTCCGGCCTGGACCGAGCCCTGGAGCAGGCGGTCATCGCGTTTTTGAGCAGCGATTTGGTTTTGCGGTGGGCCGAGCTGACCCTCGGGCTGTGAGCGCTGCGCGGTTCGAATTTTGCCGCAGTCCATGGCGCCGGCGGCTTTTATTCGCGTTCGGGGTGCTGTAGGGGTCGTGACAGGCTCACCACACCAAGGAGGAGACGATGAAGCGCCTGCTGCAAAGCTTTGCCCTTCTGAGTGGACTGTGCGCGGTTGCGATCCCCGCCGCGTATGCGGAAGGGACCGGCGCGCATGTCATGATCGTTCCGTCGGAGCTGACCTGGACCGATCTCTCCTCGCTGCCGGGCGTGAAAATCGCGGTGATCGAAGGGCCGTTGACCGAGGCGGTGCCCATCATGTTCCGGCTGAAGTTTCCCGCCAACTTCAAGGTCGCGCCGCACTGGCACCCGGGGACCGAGCACATCACCGTGATTTCCGGCACGATGAACCTGGGCATGGGCGACAAATTCGACCCCGCCAAGACCCGCGCGTTGACGCCCGGCAGCGTTGCGATCATGCCGCCCAGGACCAGCCACTTCGTCTGGACCACCGAAGAGACCGTCGGTCAGGTCCACGGCGTCGGGCCCTGGTCGGTCACTTACGTCAACCCGGCGGACGACCCGAGAAACAAATAACGAGCCGGCAGCACAGCGCGCCCGGCGAGCAAGCCGCACAGCGGGGCGCTCGCTCGGCCGGGACGCGCGCGCGGTCCGCGGCCCGCGACGGCCTCACGGCGCGAAAATCTCATTCGCCGCCGCCGCCGAGGCGCCGGGCGTCGGCCCGCCCGAGATGACGTAGATCTTGCCCGCGACCGCCGCCGCGCCGAGGCCGTGGCACACCGTCGGCATGCGGGCATTGCTCCAGCCGTTGCCCCTGGCGTCGTAGGCTTCCACTTGGTGGGTAGGCAAAGCCCAGTTTGGTGCGATGCCTTCCGTCCTGCGCGCCGGCAGGTGACGTAATCGCCCCGGCGCGTGGCCGTCCGCCGGCGTGAATCTGCCCGACGATAGGGCAGTGAAAAGCCGGGCCCAAAGGTCCGGCTTTGCCCTGTCGTCGAGCTGATCTACTTGACTGCGGTCGCGACGCTGGTGAACGTCGTATTCAGCGAGCTGCCGAGCGTGCCGACTACGGTAATGATCGCGACCGAAATGCCGGCGGCGATGAGCCCGTACTCGATGGCGGTCGCACCTGACTCGTCTTGCATGAAACGCGCGAACATCTTCTTCATGGCCAGCCTTCCCTAAAGTTCCAGGATTGGAGACGCGTGATCGGGATACCGGCAAGTTCCTGCAATTCACAGAACAGAATTGTTACAAGCCGACTAAAAAAAGCAGCGCTTTCCGGCAAAACCCTGCCCCGGACTTGATCGGGGGTGCCGACCACGAACATCCGCCCGTCGAGCCGCTTGCGAGGCGCATGACCACCATTAATCCTTTCTTCACCCGTTTGGCGCGCGACGCTTAACTTCAAAAAAACCGTTCGGCGCTACGGTCCGTTAACCCCGGGACGCCGAACGATGCTGAGAGCTCACATCTCGCTGGCGGTCAGGCATGGCTGGCTGCTCATCATCATGGCGGGCATGATTTGCCTCGCGGCCAGCCTCGCGATCCTGAGCGCCAGCAACGCCAATCTCCTGTCTTTCATGCCGGCGCTGCCGCCTTGGGCCGCCGACAGCGTGATGCTGACCTTGCTCGGGCTGAGCACTGCCGGCGCGTTCGTGATCCATCGCCTGCGCCGGCAAAATCGGCTGTTGACGGCGGCGCTCGACAACATGCCGCAAGGCGTGTGCATGCTGGATTCCTCGGCGCGGCTGATGCTGTGCAACGAACGCTATATTGAAATCTACCGGTTGACGCCCGAGCAGGTCATGCCCGGTTGCTCGCTGCGCGATCTGCTCGAGCACTGCCGGGCGGCGGGAACGTTCTCCGGCAACGCGGATCGATACGCGGCCGAGTACGCGGCCCGGATCGCGCAAGGGAAGATCACCAGCACCGCGTTCGAGATGAAGGACGGACGCATCATCGCCCTCGCGAACCGGCCGATGCACGGCGGCGGGTGGGTCGACACGCACGAGGACATCACCGAGCGGCGCCGCGCCGCGCTGCAACGCAGTTCCATAGAGGAGCACACGCAGCGCCGCACGGCGCTGGAAGAGGCGATCGGGGTGTTCCGGCCACGGGCCGAGAGCCTTCTGAAATCCACCACCGACAGCGCGGTGACGATGCGGACCATGGCAAGCGCCCTGCTGGGCGCCTCCGGCCAGACGTCGCAGCGCGCCGAGAGCGCGGCGCAGACGTCACACGCGGCGTCCGCAAACGTCGAGATCGCGGCGACCGCGGCGGAGGAAATGTCGAAGTCGATCGCCGAGATCAGCCGGCGGCTGGTGCGCACGACCGACATCGTGCGCATTGCGGTGGGCGAAGCGCAGAGCACCAACGGACAGATCGCCAGTTTGGCGCAAGCCGCGCAGAAGATCGGCGACGTCGTCAAGCTCATCCGTGACATCGCCGGCCACACCAATCTGCTCGCGCTCAATGCGACGATCGAAGCGGCGCGCGCCGGCGAGGCCGGCAAGGGCTTCGCCGTGGTCGCGTCCGAAGTCAAATCGCTCGCGGTACAGACCGCGAAGGCCACCGAGGACGTCGCCGGCCAGATCGCCGCCGTACAGCAATCGACAGCCGCCGCGGTCGCTGCCATCGGCCGTATTGCCGAGCGCATGGAGGAGATCAACGAGGACACCTCGTCGGTTGCCGCGTCGGTGCATCAGCAGGACGCCGCCACCGGGGAAATCTCGCACAACGTGGGGAGCGCGGCCGAGGGCACCAAGGTGATCGCAGCCGTGCTCAGCGACGTCGCCGGCGCAGCGAGCGAGGCGCGCACGTCGGCGCAGACGCTGCTCGAAGCGTCGGAGGCGGTCGCCAGCGTCGCGGCCAATCTGCGCGGCGAGGTCGAGAGGTTCCTTGGCAAGGTGGCGGTTTGACGGCGACTGCCGTCATCATCCGCGAAGACGGACGATCCAGGACGCGCAAGGAGTGTGCGGCGCCCGTTCGCTTGATCAGCTCGCGGGCAAAAATTCCCTGATCTTCGCCAGCAGCAGACGCGGGCTGTAGGGCTTGGGTACATACGTGCCGTGCCGCCGGGCAATTCGAGCTCTTCGTGTCGCTGCGAAATGGCCGGCATTTGCAACCCCGTCGGCGGGCCGCGACAGCTGCACGTCGCGGTCACGGCCGCTCTCGCATGCATTGCGGACGAGATGTGCTCGGTGCGAGCCTTTCGGCTTTTGACCCCCAAGCGGTCCTCACGAGGCGTCTCATTATCGCGCGCGCTTGGACGCGTCCTGTGGTATATCCCTATCTGATGGAGAGCGGGCCAATGCCTCGCTGCAGGGAGCGCTGTCGCGTGACCTGCGGGGAGCACTAGGGCGGATGAGGCGTGAGCTGTAACCCGCCGATCATCCGCGACGGGATATTGCAACGTGTTCAATTCCGAAAGGAGACTCCATGGCCTTCAAGCCGAACTACCGTCTGCAACGCGCTGATCGCAACCGTGCAGCGCAGGCACGGAGCGAGGAAAAAAAGAGAAAGCGAGAGGAAAAATCGGCGCAACGCAAAGCCGAACGCATAGTAGAGGTCAAAAGCTCACCTGACGATGCGAAGGCATAATAAGGAGAGCTCGATGACTGCCGCCGAATCTAAAGGCCTCAAGAAGGGTAGCCGCGTTTATTGGCGAGGCGATGGCGCTGACGGCGGCAGTATCACCGAAATGAGCTGGGATGCGGTCACGATCGCCTGGGACAATGGTCAGGTGGCCAGAGTCCACCATGGGGACATGCGCGAAATCCAGCGATCGCCGGCAAGGCCGGCCACGGTGTAAAGGCTGCGGCATCCGTGCGTGCTGCTCGCGAGCGCCGGGCTGCGGCTACGGCTGCTCCATTGCTCGAATTATCGCTTTTTTTTCTTCGCGAAGATCGCGTTCCAGTTATCCTTATAAGCTTTGGAGACCGGTTTCTGGCCCTCGCCCCTGCTATAACCGGAGGGTGAGGCGGCAGCTGTCTCGCCGCCCTCGGCCTTGGATGGGTCTGCACCGGAAGTGCTCTTGGTCTTCGGAGCGGCCTCATTTTTCGGAGCGGGGTCGGTTTTGATTTTCTTGTCGTCGCTGGCCATCATCTTTCCTAACGCTGATTTGTCCGGTCAAGTTGACCTGCCGCTGACGTTTCATCCAGCGGCGATTGGAGCCCTTTGGGTTGATACGCCTTGCGGCGCGGTGGGAGCAAGGCTCGCTGATTCAATCAAAGACGCATCGTGTCGCCCTGGGTCCCGGCTCTCGCTCGCGTGCAAGCGCACGGCGCTAATGCAAAGGCCGGGGCGCTCGCTCGTCCGGGACACGAGCGGCGGTCCGCAGCCCAGGACGCCTCACGGCATGAAAATCTCGTTCGCCGCCGCCGCCGAGGCGCCGGGCGTCGGTCCGCCCGAGATGACGTAGAGCTTGCCGGCGACCGCCGCCGCGCCGAGGCCGTGGCGCGCCGTCGGCATGCGGGCATGGCTGCTCCAGCCGTCGTAGGCTTCCACCTGGTGGAAGGTCCCGGCGGGGAGGGTGCCGATTTCCCAAGTTCCTCAAAAATCAGTCGCATGGTTCGGGGTTGGCGCAAAACGAATTAGCCGGCGGCGAGCAACCGGGCTGAATTCAACTGAAGCAACGCGGTCTTCTCGGCAACCGGCGCGACCTGCTCTGGTGCAATGGCACAAGCGGAGGCAGAACGGACAACTCCGTTTCGAAGATGAGGCGGCTTCTCGCACCATAGATATTCAAAGATGTGGCCGCTGATCTTGTGGGCAAGACGAATGGTGCTGCCTTCGATTGCAACGTCGAACTCCCGTCCGCTCTGTTCCAATTTGAGAGTTGGGCAGCGCAAGCCGAAGGCAGCATGCAGTACCCGGTCCACGTTTTCCGCATAGAACGGTTTATGAAGAAACGTGCACGCACCGCAATCTAGTGCCTGATGCTCTTTCATCAGATCATGCTCGGCGGAGATCATTACGATTTTCAGCGTGGACTGGAGCACCAATAGCCGCTTCATAGTATCGAGGCCGGTAAGGCCGGGCATATTGCAATCAAGGAAGACGACATCGAATTCCGCGCTCCTGCAGAGAGTCAAAGCCGTCTCACCGTCCGCGGCTTCGGTGATCTCGCAATTGAATACACTCCCTTGCAGAACCTTCTGGACGATTTGACGCGCGGTCGATGAATCGTCCACGATCAGCACTTTCGTGGGAGACGCGATGCGATCGTATGTCTTGATGATTGCTAGTGCATCGGAGAGCGCGAACGGCTTGAATAGAAACTCGTAAGCCTTCAGTTTACGTGCCATTTCGACGGCTTCGGGCGATGGTGGATTGGACATCACCGTCACAAAGGTTCGTATGCCTTGCTTCCTCGCGACCCAAAACGCCTCTATGCCTGAAAGCTCCGGCATATGCACATCGATAAACGCCAGATCGATGTTTCCGCCGGCGAGCAAAGTAAGGCAGTCCCGTCCATTATCTGTCGAGCTGATTCTGTGCGGCAGTTTTGATGCCCGCGCGGCATCTATAAGGATTTGCTGCACCAAGCGAGAGTCATCGGCGACGAGCATGCTGATGGAGCGCTGCATGGGCTGTCCTCCGAAGTCCCCCCCGTCCTCCGGCGCTTTTCCATCGTCGTTCAATCATTGACAGCCGAATTGGTTCATCGCGATCCAAAACCTTGGTTGCTGGAGGTTAATGGATCGCGATGAAGTCAATTCAAGTTGCTCGAATGTCGACTATGACCAGTTTCGAGCGGGGCGCTGGCTCGTCCGGGACACGCGCGGCGACCCGCGGCCCAGGACGCTCACGGCACGAAAATCTCATTCGCCGCCGACGCCGAGGCGCGGGCGTCGGCCGCCCGAGATCAAGCGCTCACGAGTTTCTTTGCCTGGCTTGCGCCCGCGTTTGCGAGAACCCCGTCCCGCAATTGAAAGATGTGATCGAACCTGTCGAAGATTTTCTCATCGTGGGTGACTGCGATGATCGCGGCGTTTTGGTCAAGCGCGACCTTACGAAGCAGGTCCATGACAAGCCCGGCGCGATGGGAGTCGAGGGCCGCCGTCGGCTCGTCGGCAAGGATGATGCGTGGCCGGTTGGCCAGAGCGCGGGCAATTGCCACGCGCTGAGCTTCGCCGCCCGAGAGTTGTGCAGGCATGGCATGCTTGCGGTGGCCGACCTCCAGATATTCCAGGAGTTCGACTGCGCGATTGCGCGCCCTCGCAGCATCGAAGCCGGCAAGGTTGAGCACGACCGCAACATTTTCGGTATTGTCGAGGAACGGCAGCAGGTTATGGGTCTGGAAAATGAACCCGATTTTTTCCAGCCGTAGCCGGCGCAGATCGGATTTCAACCAGCGGCCGTCGTAGACGACCTCACCGTCCAGGGTCACGCGCCCGCTGCTCGGCTCCAGGATGCAGCCGATGACATTGAGCAGCGTGGTCTTACCCGAGCCGCTTGGCCCCAACAGCGCAACGACCTGACCGGGACGGACCTCGAGGGTGACATGGCGGAGAGCATCGACGCGTGTCGGCCCCTCGCCGAAGTGCTTCGATACATCCTCGACTCGCACGAGCGGCTGCTGCTCGTTCGTGGTCGTCATGGTTTACCCCCCGAGCGCTGCCGCCGGGTCGACTTTGAGCGCGGCACGCACGCCGAGCCCGCTCGCCAAGACGCAGACGATGAGAATCACGATGCCAAGCGCCAGCGCATCTTCGGGCTGGAGCAGAACGCGCCGTGGAAAGTAGTCTTTGATGGAGACGATCAGCGCGGCTCCGAAGGCGAAACCGATGGCGCCCATAGCGAGCGCCTGCTGGACGATCAGCCCGATGATGGTGCGGTCTGGCGCACCGATCAGCTTCAGTGTCGCGATCTCTCTCATCTTGTCGATGGTCAGCGTATAGATGATCAAGGCGATGATGACAGTCGAGACGATGAGCAGAAGCGAGGTAAAGAGTCCGATTTGCCGCCGCGCGCGCTCGATCACGGACCGGGACAAGATCGTCTCCTGTTCGTCCTGTGTGAGCGCGGAGAGATGCTTCCAGCGCCGAACGGCTTCGGCGACAGTTGCTGGGGAGACATTCGGAGACACGCGTGCGACGACCGTATTGACAATGTCGCTGCTCGAAGCTGCGGCTCCGCGAGCGAGTTCCTTGCGCACGGCAGCAGGGGCGAGATCGAATTGGAGCTTCTGTGAATCCCTCAGAGTCACGAACACAACCGGGTCGCCGCCTGACGAGACTTGGCCAGAAGTCAGCCCGACGACCTCGAACGCGTCACGCCCGAGGCGCAGCCGTTCGCCAAGCCTAAGCCCTGTGCTTCGATCGGCGACGATTTCGAAGCGGCTGCGCGCGATGGGTCTGCCTTCGGCGACTTGTGCCGGTCCACCGGGTCTGCCGAGTTCGTATCCGATCAGGTAAAGCCTGAGCTTCCGGTCTGCGTGCACGGTTTCGATGGATTGGTAGGTAATCGATCCCGCTTCGAGAACGCCTGAAATGCGTGCGACCGCCTCACGCGTATCGCCAGGAATGCGCGAGGCTTCCGCGAACGGCCCCCGCGTGTCCGCTTCGACGACCCACAGATCGATCGCGGGCGCGCGGACCAAGGTCAATGCTTCGAACACGAGACCGCGATAAATACCTATCATCGACAGGACCACGCCGAGCAGCAGCGCGAGCCCCAGGCAGGTGAGAAGAAACCTGCCAAGATTGTGACGTATATCGCGGACCGCGAGGTTCATCCGCCTTGGCCCCGTGTCACGCGGACGGACCGACCCTCGCGAAAACTCGCGGAAAACACGGCTGGTATGACCGCGCCCTCCGCAAGTCCGCCGGTGACCTCGACGCGGCCATCGAGTGACCGCTTGCCGAAAGTCATGCGCCGGCGCTGAAGTCGGCCATCCTCGATCGTCCAGACCGTGCCGCTGGTGCCGTCGAAATGGTCGATCGCGGCTTCGGGAACCATGAGGGCCCGCTGAAGGGCAGCCGTGGTGACGAACACTTCTGCTTGTTCACCGAGGTAGAACGCTTCGGGACAGTTCCGACAGGTTACGTAGATTCGGCGTTCCTCGTTGACACGATCGCTCTCGATGCCGACGCGGTCCACGCGCCCCTTGAAGATCTGTTGAGGCAACGACCGGAGCTTGATCTCAACCGGCTGGCCCACATGAATGTCGCCGGACCGGGCCTCGTCTATGTAAGCCAGCATCCAAACGGTTTCCGGGGCGACGATCGTAAAAAGTGCGTCCCCGGCTGGCAGAATCGAGCCCAGCTCCTTGGAGCGCAGCACGACGATCCCATCGAACGGGGCACGAAGCTCGTGCTGACTCAGGATGACCGTTTCGTATTCGACTTGCGCACGCGCGTCGTCGAGCTTCGCCTTGGCGGATTCGATTTCGCTCTTTGTGACGAGCGTGTCGGCATACGCCACGCGTTCATTGAGCTGGGCGTCTTCGGCGGCCTCGACCGAGACCGCTTGCTTCGCCAGGAGTTCCTGCCGGCGCCGATTGGTTTGCGCACGCTGGGTGAACTGTGCCTCGGATTTGCGCGCTGCCGCGGCGGCGACCTGAACTGCGGCGTCGGCGCTCAGGAGTTGAGCATTGGCCTTGGCGAGACGCGCCTTCTGCTCTCGGTCGTCGATTCGTGCGAGGATTTGCCCCGCGCGCACCCAGTCGCCATGATCTGCCTGCAGCTCGACCAGCGTGCCCGCGACCTTGAAACCGACCTTGGAGAGAACGCGAGCGTCGACGGTGCCGAGTCCAAACACCTTGATAATCACTTCACGTTCGGGCTCCAGCACTGCAACGGCTAATGGACCGTACTGATAGAATGCAAAGCTCGCCACTGCAGCAGCGGCCAGCCCTCCGGCCGCGATAATCGTCTTCCAGGAAATGCGGGCCATGGTGCGCTCTATGCCGGAATTGAAACCTGAGCTTCAGCTTCAAGTGGCCTATTCATGGGCCTGCTCCGATCAGTGCTCTTGATACGCTCGTTAGCAGACGAATCTTTTGATCTAGCGCAAACAGGCTCGGAACTGGCTGTCGAGCGCTACCGAGAAAACCTGGGGTATTGCTTATTGTTGCAACACATAGCTTCCCGGTGCGTCCCCGGGGCGGCTCATAGCCGAGTTCAATCGCGGGAGGGCGACGGAGCGCCCGACCGTGCATTTAGCCACGCGGGCCAGCCCGGCCACCATGACCCCTTCCTTTTGCTGTGCTTGGGCGCGCGCTCGTCCGGGACACGGGGACGGAGTGCGCCTCACGGCACGAAAATCTCATTCGCCGCCGACGCCGAGGCGCCGGGCGTCGGCCCGCCCGAGATGACGTAGATCTTGCCCGCGACCGCCGCCGCGCCGAGGCCGTGGCGCGCCGTCGGCATGCGGGCCTGGCTGCTCCAGCCGTTGCTCTTGGCGTCGTAGGCTTCCACCTGGTGGAAGGTGCCGCCGGGTGCCTCGCCCCCGAACACAAGCATCGTGCCGTGGATGTCCGCTTCCGAAGGCACAGCGGACTTCGATGAGCTCGGTTGGTATGGCCGCTCATGACCATGCGACAAGAACGGCGAGTGGGCGACTGACGCGACATGAAGCACGCACATGCGGGCTGACCGTCCGTCGCGTCGCCGGCAACGCGTTACTGCTACTACCATGACACCATTGGCGCGCTGCGTCGCGTTCGCGCGCAGTCGTCATACTTTTGCTTTGGTCCCGCCGCGATTTGTGCTGGTTATCGGCAGATGCTTTGCCATCGTATGGTCGTGTATGGGGGATGCGTCATGACAAAGCCTGCAGTCGTACTGATAGGCGCAGACAAAGGTGGTGTCGGCAAGACAACGGTCGCCCGCACGCTGCTCGACTACTTCGCTCACCAGCAGGTTCGCGCGCGCGCATTCGACACCGAAGTGCCCAGAGGCACGCTCAAGCGCTTTCATCCGGACGTGACGGATATCGTCGACATCAATTACGTGCCCGACCAGATGCGGATTTTCGATACGGTCAATTCCGCTGAGGCGTCCGTCAGCCTGATCGATGTTCGCGCGGGCTTACTGTCGCCGACGCTGCGCGCGCTGCGCAACATCGGCTTCATCGAGGCGGCGAAGAAGGGCCACATCACCTTCGTCGTTTTCCACATTCTGGGGCCCTCCATTGCCTCGCTCGATGAGATCGCGGAAACCGCCGCCTATCTCGGTGATGGGAAATATTTCATGGTGAAGAATTTCATCAACAACACGCATTTCTTCGAATGGGACGACGCGACCTACGCGTCCTATTTCAAGAGGATCCCTGACGCGGTCGAAATCACGATCCCGAAGCTCGTTGAAATGGCGGCCGAACAAGTGGAGCTTGCCTCCGTTCCGTTCGCGACCTTCATCGCCAATAAGAAGCAGAGCGGGGACCCCGCTTCTTATTCTTTCGTGCTCCGGGGCTATGTTCGTCATTGGCTCGGCACTGTCTGGGCCGAGTACGACCGCGTCGGCCTCACCGACATCGTGGAAGCAAAGGAATCCGGCAAGCCACCTGTCGGCAGGCCGCGACCGGTCATGAAGGTTGCGGAGGCGACCTAACGGCGCGCCGAGCATCGGAGGACGAGCACTTGATGGCGCTCGCTGCACCGCTCGATGTCGCACGAGCGACCGTCCGCCAGGGAATTGCCCATATCGATCGAGCCCCGCGAGGCACAGGCGGGGATGAACTGTGCCCGAGCGCACCGTGGCATGACCGGCAACACCACACCGTTTTACGTCGTTTGCTCCCCATGTCGATGCGTCGGAAAGACTCTGGTTTCGCGGCTGCTCGCCGAGTTCTACCTCGTCAATGATCGACCCGTGGCGGCATTCGACTTGGCCGACGAAGGCCCGCAATTGGCGGACTATTTGCCGGACATAACGACGATTGCCAACATCGGTGACACCCGCGGCCAGATGGCATTTTTCGACCGGCTGATCGCCGACAACAATGGCGCGAGAATCATCGATGTCAGCCATCGTGCGTTCAAGAATTTTTTCACCGTAGTGCAAGAGATACGTCTTTTCGAAGAGGCTCGCCACCGGTCCCTCGAGCCGCTCATTCTCTTCATCATCGATCCCGATCCGAAGTCGATCAAAGCCTATGCCATGCTTCGGCGCCGACTCACGGAGGCGTCTCTCCTGCCGGTGCGCAATCAGATCGAGGCAAGCGCGCTTCGGTATGGCGATGCCTCTCCAAACGCGAGCATGGTTCCCGCTTCGCTTGACATTCCGCTCCTTGGCTTCTCGCTGAGAGCGCTGATCGACCGACAATCCTTTTCGTTCTCAGAGTTTTGGCGGGCGCCGCCGGCAGATCTCGCCGTCGTACTGGACGACGAATTGTGGGGTTGGGTCGAACACATTTTTTTCCAGCTTCGGGACCTCGAACTCTGCCTCAGTGGCGAACAGCCATCAATGCGCATCGGAGCTCTCGGATCGAGGCGCCCTCGCACGACCCTTCGCCAGCGGCAATGGGATGCGCGGCCGCTGGGCCGTCATTCTCAGCGGGACGTGGAGTCAGCAGCCGTCAATCGAGGCTCGATCGACGTCCCCGAAGAAGTGCTCAAATTTGCACCGCAGAAAGCGCGACGTATTGACAGCGATCCGATGGATCAGTTCGGCAGCGCCATCCTTGCCGCGCTGCAAAAGGCAGCCCGTCAGCTTCGTACCGCCAAAGATCGGATCAACCAACTCGAGACGGAGATCGAATACTTCCAGGATCGCGCCGTTCGCGCCGAAACGTGGCTCCAGTTGGTACAAAGAGAGATCGAGGAAAAGCTCATCGGTCCGGCGGCAATCCGTGACCGGACGCCGATGTCCTTGATCCATCGACCTCAGCACGACTGAGGT